>Ga0209253_10005636_pt1 | contig 10862 bp, 17 predicted proteins | sample FrelakmetBRP12BR_FD_187145 | JGI IMG/M metagenome (GOLD analysis project Ga0209253, IMG submission 187145) | Freshwater lake sediment microbial communities from the University of Notre Dame, USA, for methane emissions studies - BRP12 BR (SPAdes)... | ecosystem: Environmental > Aquatic >... | reverse complement strand
CAGACCCAGACCCCGGCGCCGAGAAAGACGATCGTCCAGACGCTGACCGGCCGCGTGGTCAGCGACAAGATGGACAAGACGGTGACGGTGCTCGTCGAGCGGCGCGTCAAGCACGCGTTGTACGGCAAGTTCCTGACGAAATCGCGCAAGTACCATGCGCACGACGAGAACAACGAATACAAGGCCGGGGACCTGGTCGAGATCGTCGCCTGCCCGAAGCTCGCGAAGACCAAGGCCTACCGGGTGAGCCGGTTGATCGAGAAGGCCAAGATCGTCTGACCCCGGCGGTTCGTTCCGGGGGAGGGGCATCGACGTCGCGGCAAGCGGGTGCCTACGCTGACTTGAAATGGGGCTTGCAGGATGCTCGAAGTCCTGTCATAATTTCCGATTCGTCTGCCGCGGCCCAAGAGGGGGGTTCCCCAGAGGCGGAGTCTCGCCGAACGGCCGCGGTCACTCCCCGAACGGGGTCCAAAACTGGCCGCGGCATCCTGCCGCGACCGCAGCGGAAAAGCCCACGCGGCCGCTGCGGCGCGCAACGCGGATAAAGTTGGAGAAGCAACAATGATCCAAATGCAGTCGGTACTCGAGGTCGCCGACAACACGGGCGCCCGGCGCGTCATGTGCATCAAGGTGCTCGGCGGCTCGAAGCGCCGCTACGCCCACATCGGCGACGTGATCAAGGTCACGGTCAAGGACGCCGCGCCGCGCGGGCGCGTCAAGAAGGGCGAGATCTACAACGCCGTCGTGGTGCGGACGCGCCACGGTGTGCGCCGCGACGACGGCGCCAAGGTGTCGTTCGACACCAATGCCGCCGTGCTCTTGAACGCGAAACTCGAGCCGATCGGCACCCGCATTTTCGGGCCGGTCACGCGCGAGCTGCGCACCGAGCGATTCATGAAGATCGTCTCGCTGGCGCCGGAAGTCCTGTAGGGGAAAGCGATGCGCAAGATCAAGAAGGGCGACAATGTCGTCGTGATCACCGGCCGCGACAAGGGCAAGCGCGGGGACGTGACGCGCGTGCTCGCCGACCACGTGCTGGTCGCCGGCATCAATCAGGTGAAGAAGCACCAGCGGCCCAATCCGATGAAGGGCGAGCAGGGCGGCATCGTGACCAAGGAGATGCCGATCCACGTCTCGAACGTCGCGATCTGGAACCCGGTCACCAAGAAGGCCGACCGCATCGGCCTGCGCGTGCTCGAGGATGGGCGCAAGGTTCGCTTCTTCAAGTCGAACGGCGAGCTCATTGGCGCCTGATTACGGAAACGCGAGAGAGACGACGATGGCCCGCCTGAAGGAAGTCTACAAGAAGGAAATCGCCCCGGCGCTGACGAAGCAGTTCGGGTACAAGTCGGCGATGGAAGTTCCGCGCGTGTCGAAGATCGTCCTCAACATGGGCGTCGGCGAGGCGGTGGGCGACAAGAAGCTGCTCGAAAACGCCGTCGGCGACATGCAGAAGATCGCCGGGCAGAAGCCCGTGATCACGAAGGCGCGCAAGGCGATCGCCGTCTTCAAGATCCGCGAAGGCTACCCGATCGGCTGCATGGTCACGCTGCGCCAGGATCGGATGTACGAATTCCTGGATCGCCTGATCTCGATCGCGCTGCCGCGCGTGCGCGACTTCCGCGGGGTCTCGGGCCGCTCGTTCGACGGCCGCGGCAATTTCAACATGGGCGTCAAGGAACAGATCATCTTCCCCGAAATCGACTACGACAAGATCGATGCGATGCGCGGGATGAACATCACGATCACGACGACCGCGAAGACCGACGCCGAGGCCAAGGCGCTGCTCGCCGCGTTTCGTTTTCCGTTCAAGAACTGAGGGCGCTATGGCGAAACTGTCCCTGATCAACCGCGACCAGAAGCGGCGCGTGCTCGTGAAGAAATACGCGAAGAAGCGCGAAGCGCTCGTCGCGATCATCAACAACACGAAGGCGTCCGAAGAGGTCCGCTACGCCGCGCGGCTGAAGCTTCAGCAGTTGCCGCGCAACGCGAATCCCACGCGCCTTCGCAATCGCTGTGCGCTGACGGGTCGCCCGCGCGGGTACTTCCGCAAGTTCGGCCTCGGCCGCAACAAGCTGCGGGAATTCGCCATGCGCGGTGAAGTTCCGGGCATCGTCAAAGCCAGCTGGTAAGGTGGGGTGAAGCATGAGCACGCCGGGCCGACCCAAGTGCGAATCACTCCCCCTCGGGGGGACGGCGCGTAGCGCCAAGGGGGTCCATATCCGCACGCTGGGCCGACCCAAGTGCGAATTACTCCCCCTCGGGGGGACGGCGCGTAGCGCCAAGGGGGTACACAAATGAGCATGACTGATCCGATCGCCGACATGCTGACGCGCATTCGCAATGCGCAGATGGTGGAGCAGGCCGTCGTCGCGATGCCGTCGTCCAAGGTCAAGCTGGCGATCGCCAAGGTGCTGAAGGACGAGGGCTACATCGACGCGTTCAAGGTCTCCGGCGATGACGTGAAGCCGTTGCTCGAGATCGCTCTCAAGTACTACGCCGGCCGTCCGGTGATCGAGAAGATCGAGCGCGTGTCGAAGCCGGGATTGCGCATCTACCGGAGCAAGGACGACATTCCGCGCGTGATGAACGGGCTGGGCATCGCGATCGTGTCGACGTCGCGGGGCGTAATGACGGACCGCAAGGCACGCGCCACCGGGGTCGGCGGCGAAGTGCTCTGCATCGTCGCCTGATATGAACAGCCCCCACGCTCACATCGGGCACTGAAACCGAGGACAGGAAAATGTCGCGCATTGGCAACCACCCCATTCCGCTGCCGGCCAAGGTCGAGGTCACGCTCGCCCCGGGCGAGATCACGGTCAAGGGCCCGCTGGGCACGCTTTCGCGTTCGTATGGCAGCGATCTTTCGATCGAGAAGACCGGCGACACGCTCGTCTGCAAGGCCGCGAACGAAGCGGCGAAGCCCATGCACGGGACGCTGCGCGCGCTTGTCGCCAACATGGTCAAGGGCGTGACCGATGGTTACGAGAAGAAGCTGACGCTCGTCGGCGTGGGTTTCCGCGCGCAGGCGGCCGGAGAGAAGATCAACCTGTCGCTCGGATTCTCGCATCCGATCGTGCACGCGATGCCGAAGGGCGTGAAGGCCGAGACACCCGTGCAGACGGAAATCATCGTCAAGGGAATCGACAAGCAGCAGGTCGGCCAGGTCGCGGCCGAGATTCGCGCCTATCGCCCCCCGGAGCCCTACAAGGGCAAGGGTGTGCGTTACGCCGGCGAATACGTGAAGATCAAAGAGACGAAGAAGAAGTGAAGATGCGTTCGCAAATTGCTCTCAGAGGTATGTGATGAACAAGAAGGAAGCCCGTGTTCGCCGCGCCCGCAAGACGCGGGTGCGCATCGCCCTGCAACGAGCGACGCGGCTCGTGGTGAGCCGGTCGAACTGCCACATCTACGCGCAGATCATCGGGCCGACCGGCGACAAGGTGCTGGCCGCCGCGTCGACGGTCGAGGCGGACGTGCGCAAGGACGTCAAGAACGGCGGCAACAAGGCGGCGGCGGCGATCGTCGGCAAGCGCATCGCCGACCGGGCGAAGGCGCTCGGGATCGAGACGGTCGCGTTCGACCGCTCGGGTTACCGGTATCACGGCCGCGTGCAGGCGCTGGCCGACGCGGCCCGCGAGGCCGGCCTGAAGTTTTGACGCCGGTTTTCTGACGCGGCGACGAACAGAGAAGGTTCATCATGGCGAGAATGCAGCAGCGGCAGCAGCAGGACGAGCGCGGCGACGGCCTGCGCGAAAAAATGATCAGCATCAACCGCGTCACCAAGGTGGTGAAGGGCGGCCGCATCCTCGGCTTTGCCGCGCTGACGGTCGTGGGCGACGGCGACGGGCGCGTGGGTATCGGCAAGGGCAAGGCGAAGGAAGTGCCGGTCGCGGTACAGAAGGCGATGGACGAGGCGCGGCGCAGGATGGTGAAGGTCCGCCTGAAGAGCGGCACGTTGCACCACGCGGTCGAGGGGCGGCACGGCGCGACCAAGGTGTTCATGCAGCCGGCAGCCGACGGCACCGGCGTTATCGCCGGCGGCCCGATGCGCGCGGTGTTCGAGGTCGTCGGCGTGACGAACGTCCTCGCCAAGTGCCACGGTTCGACGAACCCGTACAACCTGGTCCGGGCGACGATCAACGCGCTCGAGAACTGCAGTGCGCCGGCCGACATCGCCGCCAAGCGCGGCATGACGGTCGAACAGATGATGGAAGGCTGACGATGACCGAGCCGAAGAAGCTCCGCGTAACGCTCGTCAAGAGCATCGCGAGCACCAAGCAGAGCCACCGCGCCACCGTGCGCGGACTGGGCCTCAAGTGGACGAACCACTCGGTCGAGGTCGTCGATACGCCCGCAACGCGCGGGATGATCAACAAGGTCAGCTACCTGGTCAAGGTCGCCGGGTAATGACAACGGAGCACGCGATGCGTCTCAACACCATCAAGCCCGCCGAAGGCTCGACGAAGGCCCGACGCCGCGTCGGCCGTGGCATCGGCTCGGGCCTCGGCAAGACCGGCGGCCGCGGCCACAAGGGCCAGAAATCCCGGTCGGGCGGCTTCCACAAGGTCGGGTTCGAAGGCGGCCAGATGCCGCTGCAACGCCGGCTGCCGAAACGCGGCTTCGTTTCGACGACGCGCAACGACACCGCCGAAGTGCGGCTGTCCGACCTCGCCAAGCTTCCCGTCGCGGAGATCGATTTTCTGGCGCTGAAGGCGGCGGGTGTCGTGCCGACGCTCGCCAAGGCGGCCAAGGTGATCAAGGCCGGGACGTTGACGAAGGCAGTGAAGCTCACGGGCATTGCCGTAACCAAGGGCGCCAAGGCAGCTATCGAAGCCGCCGGCGGCAGCGTCGCCTGAACGGCGACGTTCCCCTAGAAACAGGACGAAGCGTTGGCTACCAGCAACCCGGCTCTGAAGACAGGATCCAAGTACGCCGATCTCAAGCGGCGGCTGTGGTTCCTGCTGGGCGCGCTCATCGTCTACCGGATCGGAACGCATATCCCGGTGCCCGGCATCAACGCGTCGGTGCTGGACGAACTGTTCCGCCAGCAGCAGGGCGGCATTCTCGGGCTGTTCAACGTCTTCTCGGGCGGCGCACTGCAGCGCTTCTCGATCCTCGCGCTCGGCATCATGCCGTACATCTCGGCATCGATCATCATGCAGCTCTGCACGGTCGTCGTCCCGTCGCTCGAGGCGATCAAGAAGGAAGGCGAAGCCGGACGCCGCAAGATCACGCAGTTCACGCGGTACGCGACGCTGGGCCTCGCGTTCTTCCAGGCGTTCGGCATCTCGGTCGCGCTTCAGGCCCAACCAGGTCTGGTCATCGCGCCGGGGCTCGGATTCCAGCTAGTCAGCTCGGTGACGCTGGTCACCGGGACGATGTTCCTGATGTGGCTGGGCGAGCAAATCACCGAACGCGGACTCGGCAACGGCATCTCGCTCCTGATCTTCGCGGGGATCGCGGCCGGGCTGCCGCGCGCGATCGGCCAGACGCTCGAGCAGCTCAATACCGGGGCATATTCGATTCCGCTGGTGCTCGGCATCGCCGTCCTCGTCGTCGTCGTCACCGCGTTTGTCGTGTTCGTCGAGCGCGCGCTGCGCAAGATCCTCGTCAACTACGCGAAGCGCCAGGTTGGCAACAAGGTGTACCAGGGACAAAGCTCGCACCTCCCGCTGAAGCTCAACATGGCCGGAGTGATCCCTCCGATCTTCGCCTCGTCGATCATCCTGTTCCCGGCAACGCTCGCGTCGTGGTTCGGACAGGGTGAGGGAACGATCTGGCTGCGCGACCTCGCGTCCGCGCTCGGCCCCGGTCAGCCGGTGCACGAGATCCTGTACGCGGGTGCCATCATCTTCTTCTGCTTCTTCTATACGGCGCTGCAGTACAACCCCAAGGAGACGGCGGAGAACCTCAAGAAGAGCGGTGCGTTCATTCCCGGTTACCGGCCGGGCGACCAGACCGCGAAGTACATCGAGAAGATCTCGCTGCGGCTGACGCTTCTGGGCTCGCTCTACCTCGTCGTGGTGTGCTTCATCCCGAACTTCCTGATCGCCTGGAAGAACGTGCCGTTTTATTTCGGCGGTACCTCGCTGCTGATCATCGTGGTGGTCACGATGGACTTCATGACGCAGGTGCAGGCGTACATGATGTCGCAGCAATACGAGAGTCTGCTGAAGAAGGCGAATTTCAAGGGTGGGCTGCCCACGCGCTGATGGCGAAGGAAGACACGATACAGATGCAGGGCGAGATCCTGGAAATGCTGCCAAACGCAACGTTCCGGGTGAAGCTGGAGAACGGGCACGTCGTGCTTGGGCACATCTCCGGAAAGATGCGGATGCACTACATCAAGATACTGCCGGGTGACAAGGTGACGGTGGATCTGACGCCGTACGACCTGTCGCGGGCGCGGATCATCTTCCGCGCGAAGTGAATGGGGCGGCATGTTTCAGTTTACGGTCCGGAACGGCGGGCTGGGGACCGAGAGGGGTGAGAAATGAAAGTACTGGCTTCGGTAAAGAAAATCTGCCGCAACTGCAAGATCATCCGGCGCCACGGCGTCGTGCGTGTCATTTGCACGGATCCGCGCCACAAGCAGCGGCAAGGCTGACCAACTCGATTTCGATAGGGTAGAGAAATGGCCCGTATTGCAGGCGTCAACATCCCCAACCACCAGCACGCGGAAATCGCGCTGACCGCCGTTTACGGCATCGGCCGCCCGCGCGCCAAGGCGATCTGCGTCGCGGCCGGCATCAAGGGCTCGGCGAAGATCAAGGACCTCTCCGACGCGGACATGGACCGGTTGCGCGAGCAGGTGCAGAAGTTCACCGTCGAGGGCGATCTGCGCCGCGAGGTGACGATGAGCATCAAGCGGCTGATGGACCTCGGCTGCTACCGCGGCGTTCGTCATCGCCGCGGTCTGCCGGTCCGCGGCCAGCGCACTCGCACCAATGCGCGCACCCGCAAGGGTCCGAAGAAGTCGCGTTCGGGCATGAGCAAACCGTCGCCGACGACCAAGTAACGCTCGAGGACAAAGCAGAATGGCAACAGCACCGCAGAACCCGAAGGCCGGCGCCCGCGTACGCAAGAAGGTCAAGAAGAGCGTCGCCGAAGGCATCGCGCACATCCACGCGTCGTTCAACAACACGATCATCACGATCACCGATCGGCAGGGCAACGCGCTGTCGTGGGCGACGTCGGGCGGAGCCGGCTTCAAGGGCTCGCGCAAGTCGACGCCGTTCGCGGCGCAGGTGGCCGCCGAGCGCGCCGGCCGCGTCGCGGTCGAGTGCGGCGTGAAGAACCTCGAGGTGCGGATCAAGGGCCCCGGCCCCGGCCGCGAATCGGCGGTGCGTGCGCTGAACGCGCTCGGGATGAAGATCACGAGCATTTCGGACGTGACTCCGATTCCGCACAACGGCTGCCGCCCACCGAAGCGCCGGCGCATATAACCTGGAAAATTCGGTCGACGCGAAAAGCGATCTCGACCGAAAACCTTGAACTGATAGGACAGCGAAAGTGGCTCGATACACCGGACCCAAATGTAAGCTGGCGCGAAGGGAAGGCACCGACCTTTTCCTGAAAAGCGCGCGTCGCTCGCTCGACTCCAAGTGCAAGCTCGAAACCAAACCCGGCCAGCACGGGGTGAGGTCGGGCATGCGCATGTCGGACTACGGCAACCAGCTGCGAGAGAAGCAGAAGCTCCGCCGCACGTACGGCATCCTAGAGCGGCAATTCCAGCGCTATTTCGGGGAGGCGTCCCGCCGCAAGGGGTCGACCGGAACGAACCTGCTGCAGCTGCTCGAATCGCGGCTGGACAACGTCGTCTACCGGATGGGGCTCGGCTCGACGCGCGCGGAAGCGCGCCAGCTCGTCACCCACGGCTCCATCACGGTCAACGGCAAAGTACTGAACATCCCGTCTGCGCTCATCAAGGCGGCGGACGTCATCGGGGTCACCGAGAAGGCGAAGGGCCAGCTCCGGATCCAGGATGCGCTGCAGCTCGCCGAAAAGGTGGGCTTTCCGTCGTGGGTCGAGGTGGACGTCAAGAAGATGTCCGGCACGTTCAAGGGCGCGCCGGATCGCTCGGAATTCGGGCAGGACATCAACGAGAGCCTCGTGGTCGAATTGTATTCGAAGTAACCGATGTTCGACGGCGGCGGCGCAGCCGCTCGCCGTCGGGTCCATCAGAAGTTTCCCGGCATAAAGGTTCCGCATGCAGAGCAATGTACTGTTGAAACCGCGCATCATCGACGTCCAGTCCAGCTCGCCGTTCCACGCCAAGGTGGTGATGGAGCCGTTCGAGCGCGGGTATGGCCATACGCTGGGCAATGCGCTCCGGCGGGTTTTGCTGTCGTCCATGCCCGGATACGCCCCGACCGAGGTCAGGATCACGGGCGTGCTGCACGAGTACTCGGCGCTCGACGGGGTGCAGGAGGATGTCGTCGACATCCTGCTCAATCTGAAGGGCGTGGTGCTCAAGCTACACAATCGCGACCACGTGCTGTTGAAGCTCGCGAAAACCGGAGAAGGTCCGGTGACGGCCGCCGACATCGAGCCCAACCACGATGTCGAGATCATCAATCCCGAACACCTGATCGCGCATCTCACCGCGGGCGGGAAGATCGAGATGGAGATCAAGGTCGAGAAGGGCCGCGGCTACCAGCCGGCGACGGCGCGCCTGAAGCCCGATGGCGGCCGCACGATCGGCAGCATTCTGCTCGACGCGTCGTTCAGCCCGGTGCGCCGCGTGAGCTACGCGGTCGAGAGCGCGCGCGTCGAACAGCGCACCGACCTCGACAAGCTGGTGCTCGACATCGAGACCAACGGCGTCGTCGAGCCGGAGCAGGCGGTCCGCTACGCGGCATCCGTGCTCGTCGAGCAATTGTCGGTGTTCGCCGACCTGCAGGGCACCGATCAGCCGGCTGCGGAGCGCCTTTCGCCGCAGGTCGATCCGATCCTGCTGCGTCCCGTGGACGATCTCGAACTCACGGTTCGCTCGGCGAATTGCCTCAAGGCCGAGAACATCTACTACATCGGCGATCTGATCCAGCGCACCGAGACCGAGCTGCTGAAAACTCCGAATCTCGGGCGCAAGTCGTTGAACGAGATCAAGGAAGTTCTGGCGTCGCGCGGGCTGTCGCTGGGGATGAAGCTCGAGAACTGGCCGCCTGCCGGGCTGGACCGCCCGTAACGCCCGGGCGATAACGAAGGAAGCTGAACCATGCGCCACCGTCACGGCTTGCGAAAGCTGAACCGCACCAGCAGCCATCGTCTCGCGATGCTGCGGAACATGACCAATTCACTGCTGACGCACGAGGTCATCAAGACCACGCTGCCCAAGGCGAAGGAACTGCGCCGCGTCGCGGAGCCGCTGATCACGCTCGGCAAGGAACCGACGCTCAGCAACCGCCGGCTCGCCTTCAACCGGCTGCGTGACCGCGCGGTGGTAACGAAGCTGTTCAACGAACTCGGTCCGCGGTACAAGGCGCGCCCGGGCGGCTACCTTCGCATTCTGAAGTTCGGGTTCCGGGTCGGCGACAACGCGCCGATGGCCGTCGTGGAGCTCGTTGATCGGCCTCTGCCGGCGACGACGGAAGGCGAAGCGAAGTCGGAATAGCGCTCGCAGCGATGGATCGACAGCGAAGGCCGGGCAATGCGCCCGGCCTTTTTGTTGATCGCCACGGACACGGGTGCCCTGAGCGCTGCAAGCGCGCGGCGGCGGGGCATCCCCGTCCTGCTCAGGGGGTATTCACGCCGGCGAAATCGACGGCAAGGACGCCGGCTTTCTCGCCTTGTGCGAGGTGCTGGAGGGCCGCGCCGCCCCGGGCGCGCTGAGAACAGGTTCTTGACGGGCTACTTTCAGCTCAGCAATCGCTTCGGCATGCTGGTCGAAACCCATTTCCCGTGATGCGAATGGCGGCCGTGCCGAACCGCGCCCCGAAGGTTTGCCGGAAGTGGCGGACGAAAGCCGGAGTCGCTTGCCAGGCGTGCGACCGATGCAAGCGCGGATAGAATAACGGCTTCACGTTCGGCACCGAGGCGCTTCCGGGTCTTGGATGTCGCGCAAACCGATCTGCCAGACTGCGGGCGATGCCGCAGTCGGCGTCCATGGTCTTCCACCGAGGTTCCCGATGAAATCTCTCACCTGTGCGGACATTCTCGCGGGCCGCGCGCCGAAGGACAGCCCGGTTACCGTCAGGGGCTGGGTGCGCACGCGCCGCGATTCGAAGGCCGGCATCTCGTTCGTGAACGTGTCCGACGGTTCGTGCTTCCATCCCGTTCAGGTCGTGGCGCCGAACACGCTTCCCAATTACGCGGAACAGGTCCTGCACCTCACGGCCGGCTGCTCGGTCGAAGCCACCGGAACGATCGTACCTTCGCCGGCGAAAGGCCAGCCGTTCGAGCTGCAGGCCAGCGCGATCAGGGTCGTCGGCTGGGTCGAGGATCCGGATGCCTATCCGATCCAGCCGAAACCGCACACCCTCGAATTCCTGCGCGAGGTGGCTCACCTGCGGCCGCGGACCAACGTCATCGGGGCGGTGACACGGGTCCGGCACACCATCGCGCAGTCGATTCATCGCTTCTTTCACGACAATGGCTTCGTCTGGGTGAATACGCCGATCATCACGACGTCGGACGCGGAAGGAGCCGGTGAACTCTTTCGGGTCTCGACGCTGGACCTCGCGAACCTGCCCAGGACTCCCGACGGGAGGATCGATTACGCGCAGGACTTTTTCGGGCGCGAGACGTTTCTGACCGTTTCGGGGCAGCTGAATGTCGAGGCCTATTGCATGGCGCTGTCCAAGGTCTATACGTTCGGCCCCACCTTCCGCGCGGAGAACTCGAACACCAGCAGGCATCTC
>Ga0209253_10005635_pt1 | contig 10864 bp, 9 predicted proteins | sample FrelakmetBRP12BR_FD_187145 | JGI IMG/M metagenome (GOLD analysis project Ga0209253, IMG submission 187145) | Freshwater lake sediment microbial communities from the University of Notre Dame, USA, for methane emissions studies - BRP12 BR (SPAdes)... | ecosystem: Environmental > Aquatic >... | reverse complement strand
AACGCGGCGGCCTGGCCGGCCATCCCGGCCGCGAGCAGGATGATCAGCCGGCCGGTGACGGCAAAGAGCCGGTGCGTCGGGATTCGCAGCAGGCCGAAATACATCAAAGCGCCGGCGGCGACACCCGCCGCGAGCCCGAGCGTCGAGCCCGCGAGCAGGGTGCGGGAGTCGGCGCCGCCGGCGGCGATGCCGTAGAGGAACAGGACCACTTCTGAGCCTTCGCGCAACACGGCGAGCCCGACCACCAGCGCGAGCAGGTGCAGCGGGCGGGTGCCGGCGCTCACGTCGCGGCCGACCGACTTCATGTCGCGGGCGATTTCCGCGCCGTGCTTCTGCATCCAGACGCTGTGCCACGCGAGCATGAGTACTGCGAGCCCGAGGATCGACGCGTTCAGGACTTCCTGCCCGACGCCCTCGAATGCCGAGGCGATGGACTCGGCGCCGCCCGCGACGACGAGCGAGAGCGCCACGCCGGCCAGTGCGCCGCCCATGACCCAGGCGCGGCTCCCGGTGATACCGCGTGTTGCCGCGAGCACGATGCCGATGACGAGCGCGGCCTCGAGCACTTCACGAAAGACGATGACGGCGGAACCGAGCATGGCTCACCTCGCGACCAGCCAGCCGCGCGCGGTGGCCTGGTTGAATTCACCGAAGAACTCGTACTTGCCCGGTTCGAGCGGGCCGACGAAGAGGACGATGCGGCCGTTGCCGGCCACGACCTTCTCGCGATTGAGCGTGTAGCTCTCGAACTCCTCGGGCGTCGGGTCCTGGTTCTCGACGACGAGCCGGATCTTCTGGCCGGCAGGCACGGCGAGTTCCGTCGGCGTGAACTTGTGATCCTTGATGACGAGCGTGAATTCCGGGGCTGCGGCCTGCGCTGCGGAGACCGCCAGGGCGGCGAGGGCGACGGACGCTGCAATTGTGGTGGACAGGCTCAGTCGTTCCACGGGTTGTCTGGCTGCCTTATCAGGAGGGGCGCCCTGAACTATATACGAATGAGAAGTATTCGCAACTAGGTGTAACCACTTACACTGCGGGCATGTGATCGGGTACACAGTAATTCCATAGTCAGGAGCGGTACGCCGCGGTCAGGCGATGAAACACCGAGACATGGAGTTCCCGGGTTGCGGGGACATCCGCCTGTACGCGCAGGCATGGCTGCCGGACCAGTCGGCAGGCGCCGTCGTCGTGATTTCGCACGGCCTTGCTGAACACGGCGGACGCTACGCTGAGCTTGCGGGCCGGCTCGTCGACAAGGGATTTGCGGTCTATGCGCTGGATCAGCGGGGCCACGGCAGGTCCGGCGGTCCGCGTGCCAACATCGAACGCTTCGACTATCTCGTTTCGGACCTGGGGACATTGGTCGGGCGCGCACAGCGCGAGCACCCTGGGGCGCACATCATTCTCCTGGGGCACAGCATGGGCGGTGCGATCGCACTCGGCTGCGCCCTCAAGTATGAAGACGCGCTGCACGCGCTGGTGCTGTCGGCGCCGGCGTTGGCGGTCGCGGAACCGCCGTCGCTGCTGAAGCGGCTGACGGTGAAGACGCTGTCGTACCTGTCGCCGGACACGGGTGTGATGACGATTCCCGCGAGGGCGGTGAGCCGCGATCCGGCGGTCGTGCGCGCGTACGAAGACGATCCGCTGGTGTTCCGCGGCGCCATCCCGGCGCGCACGCTGGCCGAACTGCTCGAGGCCATGCAGGACCTGCAACTGAAAGCGCACGAATTGCGCCTCCCGGTGCTGATCCAGCACGGCTCGGCCGACGAACTCGTGCCGCTGTCCGCGACCCATCCGATCTACCGGCGGCTCGGTCTCGAGAACCGCCGCACCATCCAGATCTACGATGGCCTGTACCACGAGATCTACAACGAACCGGAGAAGGATCGAGTGATCCGGGACCTCGAGTCCTGGCTCGCGGTCTAGGCAGGGAGCCGCGGCCGGGCGGCTGCGGGTCACCCGCGCGGCCCGCCATTGCGCGCGAGCGCTAGCCGCCGGTCGAGAGCAGCTTCCGGGTCTCGGTCTCGACCATGCGAGCGCCTTCGTCGAGCAGGTACTCGCGGAACGCGGCCGCGGCGGGCGGCAGCCAGCGCTCCGGATGGTGTACGACGTACCACGTCCGCACGATCGGCGTGTGGTCCACGTCGAGCTTCACCAGCGCCCCGGTCTTCAGCTCGAGGAACAGCGTGTGCGCCGAGGTGAGGCTGATCCCGAGCTGGGACATCACCGCGTGTTTCGCCATTTCGTTGCCGCTGACGGTGATCCGCTCCCGCGGTGAGATGCGATGCATTCCGAGAAAGTTGTCCAGCATCGCGCGGGTACCCGACCCGGGCTCGCGCTGGACGATGCACTCGTGGCGCAGTTCGATGGGCGCGATGCCCCGCTCGCGGGCCAGGGGATGTCCTGGCCAGGCAATCACGACGTGGGGGTTGCTCGCGAACGGCTCGCGCGCGAGCGCATCACCGCCCGGCGCGGCGCCCTCTGCAAGCGCTTCGGGCCCGCGTCCCATGAGGGCGAGGTCCACCTCTCCGTCCTGCACGCGTCGCGCGAGCTCCGCACGGGTCGAGACCGCCATGTGGACGGCGATCCCGGGCGCGCGACGGCGGAACTCGGCGAGCAGCGGCGGCAGGATGTGCGTGCCAGTGGCGAGAATCCCGAGGTGCAGCGTGCCGTCGTCGCGCTTGCGCAGCGCGTCCATGTCCTTCGCGAGCACGCCCAGCCTGGTGTGCACGTCGTTCGCGGCCGAGAGGACCCGCTCGCCGGCGGCCGTCATCCTCAGCCGGCGCCCGATCCGGTCGAATGCGGGCGCGCCCAGGACCTTTTCCAGCTGCTGGATCTGCTGCGTGACCCCGGGGCCGGTCATGAACAGCTGCCGTGCCGCGCGCGCCATGGACCCCGTCTCGGCGACGGCCTTCAGGACTTCGAGTTGCCTCAGGCTGAGATGGCGCGGATCCATAAGTAATACTTACGAGACAAGCAACAAATACTAAGTATCCATTACTGAATGGTCAAACTACATTGGATTCGTGCCGCGCAAACGTCGGCAAGGAGAGGGTTCGATGTCACAGACGGCCAGTTTCACGGGTGCCGGCACGGATCAGCGCACGACCGGCAACACCGCAGCCCGCTACAAGGCGGGAGTCCTCAAGTACAAGGAAATGGGGTACTGGGTCCCGGGCTACGCGCCCAAGGACACGGACCTGATCGCCGTGTTCCGTATCACCCCGCAGGAGGGCGTGGACCCCGAGGAGGCCGCTGCAGCGGTCGCGGGCGAGTCATCGACCGCGACCTGGACCGTGGTGTGGACCGATCGTCTCACCGCCTGCGAGAACTATCGCGCCAAGGCCTACCAGGTGCAGCCGGTGCCGGGCATCGAAGGCCAGTATTTCGCGTGGATCGCCTACGAGCTCGACCTGTTCGAGGAAGGCTCGATCGCGAACCTGACGGCCTCGATCATCGGCAACGTATTCAGCTTCAAGCCGCTCAAGGCCGCGCGCCTCGAGGACATGCGCTTCCCGGTGGCGTACGTGAAGACCTTCAAGGGACCACCGACCGGAATCGTCGTGGAGCGCGAACGCCTCGACAAGTACGGCCGGCCACTGCTCGGCGCGACGATCAAGCCGAAGCTCGGTCTCTCCGGCAAGAACTACGGCCGCGTCGTCTACGAGGCGCTGCTCGGCGGCCTCGACTTCACCAAGGACGACGAGAACATCAACTCGCAGCCGTTCATGCACTGGCGCGACCGGTTCCTGTTCTGCATGGAAGCGGTCCAGAAAGCGCAGGCCGCAAGCGGTGAGATCAAGGGGCACTACCTCAACATCACCGCCGGCACGATGGAGGAACTCTACAGGCGTGCGGAGTTTGCGCGGGATCTCGGGTCCTGCATCGTGATGGTGGATCTCGTCATCGGCTGGACCGCGATCCAGTCCATGTCGAACTGGGCGCGCGACAACGACATGATCCTGCACATGCACCGGGCGGGGCACGGCACGTACACGCGGCAGAAGAACCACGGCGTTTCCTTCCGCGTGATCGCGAAGTGGCTGCGACTCGCGGGTGTCGATCACCTGCACGCGGGCACGGCTGTCGGCAAGCTCGAGGGCGACCCGATGACCGTGCAGGGTTACTACAACGTCTGCCGCGACAGCTACACGAAGCAGGACCTCGCGCGCGGCCTCTTCTTCGACCAGGACTGGGCGGGGCTCCGCAAGGTGATGCCCGTGGCTTCCGGCGGAATCCACGCCGGCCAGATGCACCAGCTCCTCGACCTCTTCGGCGACGACGTGGTGCTGCAGTTCGGCGGCGGCACGATCGGCCACCCCGACGGCATCCAGGCCGGCGCCACCGCCAATCGCGTCGCGCTCGAGTCGATGGTCCTCGCGCGCAACGAAGGCCGCGACATCAGGAACGAGGGCCCGGAAATCCTCGCGACAGCAGCAAAGACCTGCAAGCCGCTCGAGGCCGCGCTCATGACCTGGAAGGACGTCACGTTCAACTACGCCTCGACCGACACGTCGGACTTCGTGCCGACCGTGAGCGTCGCCTGAGGAGACCCGACATGCGAATCACGCAAGGCACTTTCTCCTTCCTGCCCGACCTGACCGACGAGCAGATTGCGAAGCAGGTGGACTACGCGCTCTCACAGGGCTGGGCCGTTTCGCTCGAGTACACCGACGACCCGCATCCGAGAAACGTCTACTGGGAAATGTGGGGCCTGCCGATGTTCGATCTCAGGGACGCGGCCGGAGTACTCGCGGAGCTGCGCGAGTGCCGTAAGGCGCACGGCGACTGCTACATCAAGCTGAACGCCTTCGACTCGACGCGCGGCTTCGAGACCATGCGGCTCTCGTTCGTCGTGCACCGCCCGAAGCAGGAAGCGCGCTACAGGCTTCGCCGCGAGGAAAATGCCGGGCGGCTCGTGCGCTACACGCTGGAGCGCGCCTGAGGCGCTGGCCGGCAGTCCACCATCCCGGGCATCGGTGAGCACACGTACATGAACCGGACCTTCGACCTGAAGGCGCTGCTCGCGGAATCGGGCGTCGGCACGGTGCTCGACGAACTCGACTCCGAGCTCGTCGGGCTCGCGCCCGTGAAGCTCAGGATCCGCGAGATCGCCTCGTTGCTGGTGGTCGAGAAGGCGCGCGCGGAGCTTGGGGTTGCGGGTACGAAGCCCTCGCTGCACATGTGTTTCACCGGCAACCCCGGCACGGGCAAGACCACGGTCGCCATGCGCATGGCGACGATCCTCCACCGGCTGGGACACGTGCGGAAGGGACACCTCGTCGCGGTCACCCGCGACGACCTCGTGGGCCAGTACATCGGCCACACGGCGCCCAAGACCAAGGAAGTGCTGAAGCGCGCCATGGGTGGCGTGCTCTTCATCGACGAGGCGTACTACCTCCACCGACCCGAGAACGAGCGCGACTACGGTCAGGAGGCGATCGAGATCCTGATGCAGGTGATGGAGAACCAGCGCGAGGACCTGGTCGTGATCTTCGCCGGCTACAAGGGCCGCATGGACACTTTCTTCCAGAGCAACCCCGGCCTCGGCTCGCGGGTCGCGCACCACATCGATTTTCCGGACTACAGCGTCCAGGAACTCGAGGCAATCGCCGGGCGGATGGTCGCGACGCTGGGTCTCGTGTTGTCCGCGTCCGCGCAGCAGGCCCTCGGCGAGTACCTGGTTCTGCGCCGTCAGCGCCCGAATTTCGCCAACGCCCGGTCGCTGCGCAACGCGCTCGACCGCGCGCGCCTGCGCCAGGCGCGGCGGCTGCTCGAGGCGGGCCAGGTGGACGCCCGGATGCTGACGACGATCGAGGCAGAAGACATCCGCGCCAGTCGCGTGTTCGAGGCGGCAGGCATCGAGGCACCGGCCGAGGAGGCCACATGCTGAATCCCGGCTACACCACGATATCGAAGTTCCTGATCCAGCAGGTTCCGGAGGAACCGCACGGCCGCGAACTCGCGGCGCTGCTGGTGGACGTGGCGGCCGTCGTGAAGGCCATCTCGGCCGCCGTCGGCAAGGGGCCATTGGTTGGTCTCGCGAGCCTCGCGGGCTCCGAGAACGCGCAGGGCGAGTCGCAGAAGAAGCTCGACCTGCTTGCCGACGAACTCTTCGCCCGCGGTGTCGAGTGGAGCGGGCTGGTCGGCGCGCTGGCCTCCGAGGAGCGTGAGGAGGTGCACTTCGTCGAGGGCAAGGGCCGGCTCGCGCTCGTCTTCGACCCGCTCGACGGATCGAACAACCTCGACGTGAACCTGCCCGTGGGGTCCATCTTCTCCGTGCTCGCGCTGCCCGAGGCCGATCGTGGTTCGAGCGCGGTGCTGCAGCCGGGCTCCCGGCAACTTGCGGCGGGCTACGCGATCTACGGGCCCTCGACCCAGATCGTGATCACGGTCGGCCGCGGCACGCATGGGTTCACGCTGGACCGGGAGATCGGCAATTTCGTGCTGACGCACCCGGACATCCGCATCCCTGAGGAAGGCTCGGATTACCTCATCAACGCCTCGAACCGTCGATTCTGGGAGCCACCGATCCGCCGCTACGTCGACGAGTGCAAGGCGGGCGGGGAAGGTCCGCGCGGGCGCGATTTCAACACGCGCTGGGTGGCGTCGATGGTGGCGGACGTGCACCGCGTGCTGCTGCGCGGTGGCATCTACCTCTACCCGCGCGACCAGAAGGAGGCGAACCGCGAAGGGCGCCTGCGCCTGCTCTACGAGGCGAACCCGATGGCGATGATCATCGAGCAGGCGGGCGGCGCTGCATCCACGGGCCGCGGCCGAATCCTCGACGTCGAGCCCCAGCGCCTCCACCAGCGGGTGCCCGTGATCCTGGGCTCGCGCGTTGAGGTCGCGCGCGTCGAGTGCTACCACGCCGAATTCGACCGGGGCGAGGACAAGCCCTACAGCTCGCCGCTCTTCGGCGAGCGGTCGCTGTTCACCAACGCCTGAGCCCGGAGTCCAGCAAATGTCGGCGCGACATCCCATCATCGCCGTGACCGGTTCGTCCGGCGCGGGCACCACCACCGTCAAGACGACCTTCGAGTGGATCTTCCGGCGCGAGCTGATCGACGCCGCGATCGTCGAGGGCGACGCCTTCCATCGCTACGACCGCGCCGAGATGCGCCAGAAGATGAAGGAGGCGGAGGCCGCGGGCAATGGCCACTTCAGCCACTTCGGGCCCGAGTCGAATCTATTCGGTGAGCTGGCCGAGCTCTTCCGCAGCTACGCGCTCTCCGGCAAGGGCCGGTCGCGGACCTACGTCCACGACGCGGAGGAAGCCGCGAGGCACGGAACGCCGCCCGGGACCTTCACGCCCTGGCAGGAAATCGGCGAGGGGTCGGACCTGCTCTTCTACGAGGGCCTGCACGGGGCCGTGCAGACGGCGGAGCACGACGTCGCGCGCCACGTGGACCTGCTGGTCGGCGTCGCGCCCAGCATCAACCTCGAATGGATCCAGAAGCTGCACCGCGACCAGCGCACGCGCGGCTACTCGACCGAGGCCGTGGTGGACACGATCCTGCGCCGCATGCCCGACTATGTGAACTACATCTGCCCGCAGTTCTCGCGCACGCACGTCAACTTCCAGCGGGTGCCGACGGTGGACACCAGCAATCCGTTCATCGCGCGCGACATCCCGACGGCCGACGAGAGCTTCCTGATCATCCGCTTCGCAAACCCGCGCGGCATCGACTTCCCCTACCTGCTGTCGGTGATCCACGACTCGTTCATGTCGCGGCCCAACACGCTGGTGGTGCCCGGCGGCAAGCTGCCGCTTGCCATGCAGATCATCCTGACGCCGCTGATCCTGCGGATGATGGACACGAAGAAGCGCGCGTACTGAGCCGTCGGCACAGGCCGGGGATTGCGCTCGATACTGATTTGCAGTTCGAAGTCACCTGGGTTCGTAATAGGGGCGAGGGCTTGGCGAGGCTCGCCGCACCGGATGCGTCGCTCCGGCCTCCGCATGCCCCCTCGGAAGCATTACGATGAACCACGAGGTGATATTTCCTGTGGACTCCTCCGGGCCGGCCGGGACGAACTGGCATGAACTCGATCGAATGGCAGCGGCGGCGCGTTTCGGAGTCGACACGGCCCGCGGCTTGTCTGCGGACGAGGCACGCGAGCGCCTCCAGCGCCACGGGGAGAACCGCATGGCGGAGAAGGCTCCTCGTTCGAGGTGGCTGGCCTTCGCGGACCAGTTCAGGAGCGTCCTGATCGTCGTGCTGCTTGTGGCTGCGGCGCTGGCCGGCGCGATCGGGGACTTCAAGGACGCGCTCGTGATCGTGGCGGTCGTGCTGTTCAACGCGCTGCTCGGTTTCTGGCAGGAGCATCGTGCCGAAGCGACGCTCGCCGCGCTGAAGAAGATGCTCGCACCGGTGGCGCGCGTACGCCGCGATGGTCACGTGGAGGAACTGGTCGCCGCTCAACTGGTCCCGGGCGACGTCGTGCTGCTCGACGCCGGCGACAAGGTGCCCGCGGACGGACGCGTGCTTGCTGCCCACAACGCAGAGGTGGCGGAGGCGGTCCTCACCGGTGAGTCGCACGCGGTGTCCAAGCTCGCCGAGGCAGTCGTGGCGGCGGGTGCGCCGCTCGGCGAACGCTGCAACATGGTCTTCATGAACACGGTTGTCACGCGTGGACGGATCGAGGCGCTGGTCACGGCGACGGGCATGGACTCGGAAATGGGCCGGATGGCCAGGCTGCTCGAGGCTGTGGAGCCAGGCCCCACGCCCCTGCAGGGCCAGCTCGATGCCCTCGGAAAGCGCCTCGCGTGGATCGCCGGCGGTTTCATCGGTGTGATATTCCTGCTGGGCCTCGCGCGTGGAGTACCTCTGGCCGAAATCGTACTAACCTCCATAGCGCTCGCGGTCGCGGCAATTCCAGAGGGGCTGCCGGCCGTCGTCACAGTCACGCTGGCCCTGGGCATGCGCCGCATGGCGCGCAGCCGCGCGATCGTGAAGAAGCTCGCGGCCGTCGAGACCCTTGGCTGCACCACGGTTATCTGTTCGGACAAGACCGGAACGCTCACCCTCAACCAGATGACGGTGCGCGCCGTGTATTGCCGGGGTTTCCGGGTGGCTGTCTCGGGTGAGGGCTATGCCGCCGGCGGTACCATCACGCCCGAGATCGACACAGCGCATCCCGATCTCGAGCCCCTGCTGCGAGCGGCAGCGCTGGCCAACGACAGCCGCATCCGCGACGGGCAGCTGATCGGCGACCCCACAGAAGGCGCGCTTCTCGTCCTCTCGACCAAGGGTGGTCTCGAGCCAGAGATGCTGGCCGAGCGGACTCCACGCATCGCCGAGATTCCTTTCGACTCGGCGCACAGGTTCATGGCGACCTTCCACCACGACGGCGACGTCGTTCGAATTTGCGTCAAGGGTGCGCCGGACGTGCTTCTTGAACGGTCGACGGGCTGGCTGGGCGCGTCGGGCGTGGAGGCGGTCGATCCGGCGGTGCGGGCACGCTTCCTGGCAGAAATCGAGGCCATGGCCGGGCGTGCCCTGCGCGTCCTGGCCGTCGCAGTCAGGGATATTCCCGCGTCTGAATTCAATCCCGTCGGTGACCTGATGCCGTGGGTGCGCGACCTTACCTTGGTCGGCCTGGTCGGAATCATAGATCCGCCGCGCCCGGAGGCGCGCGAATACATCCGCCTGTGCCAGCAAGCCGGCATCCGCGTGAAGATGGTCACGGGCGATCATCCTCTTACCGCGGCCGCGATCGCGCGCGAGCTGGGGCTGGAGGGCGAGACAATGACCGGCGCCGAAATCGACGCGCTTCCCGCCGACGTGCTGGGCGCGCATGTCGAAAGGCTCGCGGTTTTCGCCCGCGTGACGCCTGAGCACAAGGTCAGGATCGTGCAGGTTCTTCGGGACCGCGGCCACGTGGTGGCCGTGACTGGCGACGGCGTGAACGATGCGCCGGCACTCAGGCACGCCGACATCGGCGTGGCCATGGGCCTCACAGGCACCGAGGTAGCGAAGGAAGCCGCCACCCTGGTACTCACCGACGACAACTTCGCGACCATCGTGCGGGCCGTCAAGGAAGGGCGTGCCATCTACGACAACATCGTCAGGTTCCTGAGGTTCCAGCTCTCCACCAACATGGGCGCGATCCAGACTGTGCTCGGAGCGAGCCTCCTTGGTTGGCCCACGCCATTCACCGCGATCCAGATCCTGTGGATCAACATCATCATGGACGGTCCCCCGGCCATGAGCCTCGGCGCGGAGCCGGCGAGGCCCGAGGTAATGCTCGATGCGCCGCGTGCGCGGAACCAGCGAATTCTCACGTGGGCTCGCTTCGCCCGGCTGTTCGTGTACGGCTTGACCATGGCTGCGGGAACTCTGGGGCTCTTCCGCTACGCGCAGCCGCAGGGGCAGGTCTACGCGCTGACACTGGCCTTCACGACGTTCGTGCTTTTCCAGTTCTTCAACGTATTCAACGCGCGCGCTGAGCACGGCTCGGCGTTCAACAGCGCCTTCTTCGGTAATCACTGGTTGTGGATTTCGCTGTGCGCCGTTCTTGCGCTTCAAGTGCTGGTCGTGCACTGGCCCCCGGCCCAGGCGATCTTCCACACGACCGGCCTGCGAGCCGCCGACTGGGCCCGGGCCCTCATGGTCGGTTCCTGCGTGCTCTTCCTTGACGAGGCGCGCAAACTTGCGGTTGGATTGTGGCGCCGCTCGAGTTGGTGGCACCACGATTGAGAGGCACGGCTCGGCTCAGGCCGTAACGCTTGGTTGCCGGGAAAGAAACCCTTGGCGCGTGCTGCGCACGCAGGCATCTGGCTCCCGCGGGATTGGACAGGGCTCGAAGTGACTCGAGGAGGCCGCCGATGAACACGATCCAGCCCGGTATCCTGGCGCCC
>Ga0209253_10005634_pt1 | contig 10865 bp, 9 predicted proteins | sample FrelakmetBRP12BR_FD_187145 | JGI IMG/M metagenome (GOLD analysis project Ga0209253, IMG submission 187145) | Freshwater lake sediment microbial communities from the University of Notre Dame, USA, for methane emissions studies - BRP12 BR (SPAdes)... | ecosystem: Environmental > Aquatic >... | reverse complement strand
TGAGGCGTCGAGGCGCGGCAGGCTGCCGATCAGCCCCAACGTGTACGGGTGCTGGGGATGGGCGTACAGCTCCTTAACCGGCGCTTCCTCGACGATGAAACCGCCGTACATGACGTTCACGCGCTGGGCCAGCCCGGCGATGATCCCCAAGTCGTGCGTGATCCAGATGATGGCCATGCCCAGCTGGTCGCGCAGCCGCTTGACGATGTCCAGGATCTGTGCCTGGATGGTGACGTCCAGCGCCGTCGTCGGCTCGTCGGCGATGAGCACGGTCGGTGAACAGGCCAGCGCCATGGCGATCATCGCCCGCTGGCGCATGCCGCCGGAGAACTGATGCGGGTAGTCGCCCAGCCGGTCCTTGGCGTTGGGGATGCCCACCAGCGTCAGCAGTTCGCCGGCGCGTTCAAGCGCCTCCTTGCGGCTGACGCCCTGGTGGATCTCGACTGGCTCCGCCACCTGGCGCCCGATGGTCAGCACCGGATTGAAGGACGTCATCGGGTCCTGGAACACCATGCTGATCTGCGCCCCGCGGATGAAGCGGATCTCTTCATCCGACATGGTGAGCAGGTCCTTGCCCAGGTAGTGCGCCGAGCCGGCGACGACCTTGCCGGGCGGGTTCGGGATCAGGCCCAGAATCGAAAGGACCGTCACGGTCTTGCCGCAGGCGCTTTCGCCTACGATCCCCAACGTCTCGCCCTCCTGAAGTTCAAACGAGACGCCATTGACAGCGTGGACGGTCCCATCCCGGGTCTTGAATTGTGTCGCCAGGTCCTTGACTTCGAGCACTTTGGGCGCCAATGCCAGTCTCCTGAGACCTGTGGGTTGCGGACGTCAATTCGTTGGGCCGTTGTGGAAAGAATAGAGCCGAACGGTTAGCCGCCTCAGAGTGTCTCTTGTGGCCGCCCTCGCCCGCCTAGACTAGCCTTAACGGCAGGCGCCTTGGCGACCGGACCCGTTCTTTGCGATTATACCCCAATCAGTCCAAGGGTCAACAACGCCGGGGCCGAGTGGACCACACGATCCGGGCCCCGGAACACTTGTGCTACCCGGCGGAGCACTCTTCGCCGCGGTTGATTTCCTCCACCCTCCAGAGCAGGCTGGCGATCGAAGCATCCGTCTGCAGCCCACATACGTCGGAGGCGAAGACGAGCAGGCGCGGGCGGGCGAAGAGCGGGAGCACGGGCACCTCCGCCGAGAGGATCGCCTGCGTGTCGGACGCCGCCTGGGCCGCGGCCTCGCCCCACCCACCGGACAACAGGATGGCCGAGCATGCGCGGTCGTAGTCCTGCGCGCTGAAACCCGAGGCATTCACGCCGTTGGGAGCCGCCTCGGACGGAATCTCCGATCCGGCAAAGAGCTCACACGGCGGGACCTGCCAGGCTGGCCATGCCCACAACACAGCCTGGAACGCTCCCCCGAAGACCGGCCCCTCCGGGTAGGGTTGGACGATCGTCGCGAACGGCTGCGAATCGATCCGGACGTCGATCCCGCACTCCGACAGCTGACGCCGGATCTCGAGCCCGGCCGTCTCCTCCAGTCCGCCGCGCGGGACCGTCAGAGTGAACTGCAGCTCGGCGCCGGCAAGGATGCCCGCTGCGCCCGCAGCGATACGCGGCGCCGACGGATCCGTGCCCGTGCTAATCCAGCCAGCTTGCTGCAGCATCATCCGGGCAGCCGCGCGGTCGGTGGCGGGAGGCGAGGGGTCCGCGTCATAGAGCGGATGGGCCGGAGGCAAGTACGTCTGAGTCAATCCCTCCAGCCCACGCCAGGTCGCCTCGGCCAGCGCCGCGCGATCCAGACACATCGCCACGGCCTGGCGAACTGCCGTCTGCGCCAGCGGGTTCGATGGCGAGCCCGGACGCACGTTGAACGTCAACTGCTCAACCAGCGACCCCGGTGTACTCGCCATCTGGACCTCGCCCCGCTGGTTCAGGTCCAGCAAGCGCAAGAGCGAGTCGCCATAGTCCTCTCCCTCGGCGGTGCCCAGCGCGACCGATTCATCCAGGACATCGCACTCACCACTCAGCACCTGCTGCAGCCCCTGTCTCAGGCCGGGGCCGATGAAGCGGTAGACCACGCGGTCGAAGGCCGGGAGACCGTCCTCGGCGCGGGCGAAGAGGGGATTGCGCACCAGGACGATCTCCTGGCCGGGAGTCCAGGCGTCGATGGCGAAGGCGCCCCATCCTAGCGGTGCGCGGGCGGCCGTCTCGGCCCCAGCTAGATCCGCCGGCGGCACGGCGCCCAGCAAATGCTTGGGTAGCGGCGTCCAGACGTTGCCCTGCACGCCGGCATCCAGGAAGCCGGGGATCCCGGTCCAGCGCAGCGTCAGGTCGTCGAGCGCCTCATACGCCGCCGTGCGATCGACCAGGAACTTGTTCGACGGCGTTTCCGGCCGGCTGTCCACGTCAAACGAGAAGACCGAGTCGGCCGCTGTCAACGGCTGCCCATCCGACCAGAACAGCGCCGGCCGCAGGTGGAAGTCCGCCCGCATGCGGTCCATCGTGACCTGGCCGCCCTGGAACACGCGCAGGCAATCCCGATCGGTGCAGCCGGAGGGCAGGTAGGAGTCGTTGTAGGTCAGGTTGCGCGGCGCCAGTGTCAGAGGATCGAAGAAGACCTCGCCGGAGTTGACCGTGATCGGCTCGACAGCCAGGTCGCCGTCGGCCACGGTCGGCAGCTTGGTCAGCAGGACCGGCTGATGGCCGAAGGCTGCGGTATCGACCGGGCCATCGTAGAGAGCCGCGAGCACCGCTTCGGCCGAGGCACCGTGGGCGGAGTATACGAAGAGTGACTCCGGTTCCTCGGCGGTGCAAACGATCAGCGTATTCGGCGGAGGCACCGGCGTGGGTAGTGGGGCCGTCGGCTGGGCGCCGGCTGTCGGCCCGATCACAAGCGGAGGAATGGAACCGGGAGGGTTCCCGCAGGCCGCGGCCAGAAGGGACAGGGTCATTCCGATCAGGAGCGCCTTGGATCGTCGGTGCCGCACGCCTCGTCTCCTACTTCCCGGACTCGGAACCTTCGCTGCCCGTCTCGCGCGCGATCCGCTCAAGCAGCGCACGATCGGCTGAGGTCAGCGGCGCCTCGGGCAGCATGTCCGGACGGCGATCCAGCGTCCGCCGCAGGCTCTGCTCGCGCCGCCACAATGCGATGCGCGCATGGTCACCCGACGTGAGTACCGCCGGGACGGTCCAACCGCGAAACTCCGCCGGGCGCGTGTAGTGCGGGTACTCGAGCAATCCACTGGCATGCGAGTCATCTGCCGCCGCGCCCTCGTCGCCCAGCACGCCGGGAAGCAGCCGCGCTACGGCGTCGATGACCGCCAGGGCGGGGATCTCGCCCCCGGTCAGGACGAAGTCGCCGATCGAGATCTCCAACGACGCCAGGTGGCTCCGGATGCGTTCGTCGACGCCCTCATACCGGCCGCACACCAGCGCCAGCCGCGGGTAGGTGGCCAGTCCGGCCGCGAGCCGCTGGTCGAACACGTGTCCTTGCGGCGTCAGCAGGATCACCGGGACCGACCCCAGCGCGGGCCCCAGGATCGACTCCACCGCCTCGAAGACTGGCTCGGGTTTCATCACCATCCCGCCGCCGCCCCCGTAGGGCACATCGTCCGTAGTGCGGTGCCGGTCATGGGTGAAGTCGCGCAGGTTGTGCAGGTGGATCCGAATCCGCCCCCGCGCCTGCGCCCGACCGAGGATGCTCGACGTGAGGTACGCCTGTACGGCTTCAGGGATCAGCGTGAAGACGTCAAACTGCATCGGGGTCGTCGCGGTCCGGGCGGATAGGCGTTAACAGGGAAGGGTCGGCATCGGGTCAGCCGGAACCGTGACGTCGGGCGATTATAGCATCGACCCGGTGGCCCAGCGCTCGACCACCTGCTGTGTCGCCCGGAAGGCCAGCGCCGGAAGCGAGGCGGCGGAGAAGAAGGCGACCTCATCAGCATCGTCCCCGGCCGCCAGGTCCCCGCCCAGGACCTCGGCCCGGTACACGATCACAATGCTGGCGCCGCGCGGGTGCTCGCGGCCGGCGATCACGTCCATCAGGCCCAGGATATGGACGCGGAGCCCGGTCTCTTCCGCGCACTCGCGCGCCGCCGCGTGCTGTGGGTCCTCATCGGCATCCACGAAACCAGCGGGCAGCGTCCACTGCCCGCGAGCCGGATCGTTGGTCCGCCGGACAAGAAGGATCTGCCCGTTCTGCTCGACGACGACGGCTGCCGCGACCTTGGGATCATCAAAGTGCACGTATCCGCACGCGGGGCAAACCGGGCGCAGGGTGCCGTATGCCTGCCGCTGCTCCATGCGCGTGCCGCAGCGGATGCAGTGGATGGCAGGCCGGGTGGTGCTCATCCCGTCTTGCGGCGGGCCCAAAGGCTCAACCCGCCGAGGAGCAGCGCTGCACCGGCCAGACCGATCTCCAGCCAGCGGACCATCGGCACGCCCGCCGGGAGCGGGACTTCGACAGCGGGCTCCATCTGGGCTTGCGTCTCCAATGCGAACGCCTCCGGCGTCAGCGCCGCAGGCTGCTCCAGCGTCATCGCTTCAGCACCGGGTGTTCCTGCCTCGCCCGCCACTTTCTGAGCCGACGTTGCAGCCGGGAGGAGCTGATCTCCACCACAGGCCTCACAGCTGGGAAGCGTCGCTGCCCCACTCTCCGCCAAGGGAGCCGACGGCGGAGGGGTGGCGGCTTCCACGGGCGCGGGGGGCGGCTCGCCTCCCCCACCCACGCCGGGCACATCGCGGCTGGCATGCTCGCTGGGCCCCAACGACGGAGGCGCATTGGAGGCCGACTCATGCACCGCATCGGCCACCGACATCTCCGTGGCGGTTGCTGCAGGCACCGCTGTCTCGGCCTCGGCCGACACAGCGCCGGCTTCGAGTGCCGCTGCGCCCGCTTCCGTCGGGAGGGCGGATTGCGGCGCCGGAGCCTGCATGGCCATCTCCTCTGACGGCGCCACAGCCCGGAAGGCCATCGATCCGGCGACCGGCGCAAACACATCCAGCCCGACGGTGACAAAGAACGCCAGCGTCGCCATCGCCGTCGCCAACTGCAAGGCCGGGTAGCCCAACCATCGTCTGCGGACGCCGGCCATCTCGGGCGTCAGCAGGAAGCTACGCGGCGGGCGGACGCTGGGCAGCGCCCGAAGCAGCGCCGAGGTCGCCCGGATCTCGTCCAGGGCACGGCGCAGTGCCGGGTCTTCCTGCAGCCGCGCGTCCATCGGCTGCCGCTCAACCGGCGACAGCCTGCCGTCGGCGTAGGCCGACAGGGCTTCCAGGTCGCGCGGTGGGAGACGGCTCAGGCGGGTCATGAAGATGCCTCACCGTGTAGACGGAAAGCCGCCGGCAGGAGTTCCCCATGCCGCTGTAGGCAGTCCCGCAGCCGGGCGCGGGCGCGCGCCAGCCGGCTCTTGACCGTACCCAGCGGTTTGCCGATCGCCGAGGAGACCTCGTCGTAGTCGTACCCCTGGACATCGGCCAGCACGGCGACGATGCGGAACTCGTCCGGCAGCCGGTCGAGGCAATCCTGGATGGCGTGCACAAGCTCCGTTCGCTCACTGAGCCGCTCGGGCCCGTCGGCCGTGGATGCCAACCAGGCCTCGACCTCCGGCTCCCCGTCCTCGGTCTCGGGCCCCAGGTCCTCCAGCGAGGTCGCCGGGCGGCGCTTGCGGCGCCGCAGCTCATCGTAGCAGGCGTTGGTGACAATGCGCAGCAGCCAGGCGCGGAACGAGCCGCCGCGGTAGGAGCGCAGGTTGCGGAAGGCGGAGAGGAAGGCCTCCTGGGTGGCATCGGCCGCCGCCTCGCCGTCGCCCAGGACGCGCAGCGCCACGTTGAAGGCGCGCGTCTGGTGCGCCAGCACGACGCCGTTGAAGGCATCCAGATCGCCTCGCTGCGCCAGGCGCAGCAGCTCAGCCTCATCCATGACGATCCATCATAGCGCGGCGATTCATGGCAGGCAAGGCGTGGTGGGCGGCGGGGACTCACAACGAGCCCGCACCGGTGCACCGTGCTATCGGAGTTGAGTCAGCGGAAGTAGTCCAGACCGGGCGGGGCGAGCCGCACGAACCCGTGGAGGGTTCAGCCCGTGCCGGGCGTCGGCCTGCGCAGCAACGCCACCGCCACCAGCCGCCATGTGAACATCGCCGCCGCCAGGACGGCACCCATCACGACAGCGAAGACCGGGAGCACAGGGGCGCCCAGCCAGAGCCCTCGGACGATGGCACCCAGCGGCGCGGCAAGGACCGCGGCCAGCGGCGGACGCCACAGGTTTGCCGGCCGGGCCATCCGCTCCACATCGAAGCACCCCAACCAGGGCGACACGATGAACCACCCGAAGGCAAAGGGAACAAACGTGCCCGCCATCCGGCTCAGGCCGGCGGAGGCCAACTCCCCATGATTGGCGAACCCCGTGATCGTCGTCAGCAACACGACGAGTACGTCGCCAACAACCAGGACGATGCGCTGTCGTTCGCGGCTGCGGGTCATCATCGCCATCTTACCGCCTGCGCGGGCAGCGGACAAGCTGCCCGGACTCGACTCGAGTGTGACGGCGATTCCGCTGGAGCCCCCGGCTCCACCTCGGGACCCGGCTGCGGCTGATGATTCCGAAGCCTGAGGAGCGGGAGGCGAGCGCGTGGGAGTGCTACACTCTGCTACCGACCCATGCCAACCCGGCGCCCCCTCCCCTGCATCTTCTTCCTGGCGGCCGCTCTGAGCGCTTGCACCCCTGCGCCACCGCCCGTGCGCACCGCGACGCCAAGGCGCGTGGTGGCAACGCCGACGCCCACGCCGTTCGTGCTGGTAACCCATCCTGTCCGGCTGGTTACGCCGGCGGTCAGTCCGACACCTGTGCCTCGACCATCCGCGACGCCGGTCGATGCTGGCCCTCTCCCCTCTCTGCGAACCGAGAGCCTCACGTGGGTGTCCCCCACCGACGGCATGACGCTGATCGGAATCCCCGCAGGCAAGTTCTGGATGGGCTCCGGGACCGACGACATCTACGCCGAACCGGATGAGAAGCCCCTGCGGCGCGTCTTCCTCGACGGTTACTGGATCGACCAGACCGAAGTGACCAATGCCATGTTTGCCGAGTGCGTCCGGGACGGCGAATGCACGCCGCCCCCTTCCGCTTTCGGCCCGTTCTCCCCGCACCCGTACTACGGCGACGACACCTTCGCCGACTACCCGGTGGTCAATGTGACCTGGTACCAGGCGCAGGCGTACTGCACCTGGGCCGGTCGCCGCATGCCGTCGGAGGCCGAATGGGAGAAGGCCGCCCGCGGGACCGACGCTCGACGCTTCCCGTGGGAATGGATCGGGGTCGCCGATCCGGAGAAGCTGAACTTCTGCGACCAGGACTGTGCCTTCCCGTGGCACGTTCCGGACGTCAAGGACGGCTACGCCGAGACCGCGCCGGTGGGCTCCTATCCTGAGGGCGCCAGTCCATACCAGGTGCTCGACATGGCCGGCAACGTCTGGGAGTGGACGGCCGATTGGTACAGTGCCGGCACGTATCGGGAGCCTCCTCTGAGCAACCCCGTCGGGCCTGAGGAAGGCACCTGGCGCGTGGCGCGCGGTGGATCCTGGCTCGATGGCGTGCACGTGCGCACCCTGGTGTCTGCCCGCTCGGCAAACCGCCACTACCAGGCCCCGGACACAGCCCGAAGCGACCTCGGGTTCCGCTGCGTGCTCCCCGCTTCCTAGCCCGCGCCCGCCTGGACGGCAAACGTCAAGCGCCACCTCACGGTGGCGCCTCCACATCCTTACGCAGCCGATGTCCCAGCGGTTCAGTGCAGGTAGCTGGCGATCGTCTCCCGCAGCAGACGAACAGAGAAGGGTTTGGGAATGAAGGCGTCGGCGCCGGCGTCCATCGCCGCCTCCTGCTCCTCGCGCTTCACCAGGGCGCTGATCACGACCGTCGGTACCCGTCCGAGAACCGGATCCGCCCGCAGACGACGGATCAGCTCCAGACCATTGATCTCCGGCATCATCACATCGGTGAGCACCAGGTCGGGCCGCATACCGGACATCAGCGACAGCGCTTCCAGCGCGCTGTGCGCCTTGTGCACGACCATGTTCGCGCTCTTGAGCAATTCGCTGACCACGGTGCAGAAGTCCGGCTCGTCATCCACAACGACGATGATGTACGGCCGAGCCGTCCTCGGCTCCACGGCAGGCTTCGTGCGCTTGGCGGTTCCCGCCGCAGCGCATGCCAGGCAGTAGGTATCCACCCCGCAACCCTCTTTCCGCTGCGTGCCCGATGAGACAGGCACCTCCGGCCCAAGCGGAGATGCAGGAAGGGTGCCGGATGGCCGATTTGGAGACCAGAGCGCGGGGTTGTCCCCGTCTCTATTCTCGCCGGCGGTCCGGAGCCCGCCAGCAGAGGTACCCCGAGCCTGTGGGGAACCACATCTTGGGGAGGCGGCCCGCGAGCATGTTTCCCGAATCTCCCGGTCACGCGGCGCGGAGTGCTGCCGATCGGCGCCGGATCCGCGGCCCAGGACGGGCCGCAGGCCTTCCGGATGCAGGCCTGCGAGCAAGACAGACGCCTCCGGCTGGATCGCCGGAGGCGGGTCGGGCGGTGGGTCCCGCGCTCACAGGGAACGCGGCTCGGGCTGGGCGGGTTACCGGACGCTGAGCTCCTTCTTCATCGCCGTCCCCAGGCGGTAGATGCCCTCGTTGATGGTCTCTTCGTTGCAGTAGGAGAAGTTCATGCGCATCGAGTGCTCGCCCCCGTTCTCGCCGGGATAGAAGGCGAACCCGGGCACATAGGCCACCCGCGCCTCGATGGCCTTGGCCAGGAATTCGCGGGTGTTCACTCGGTCGGAGGTGCGGACCCACAGGAACAAGCCGCCCTGCGGAACGGTCCAGGAGACGCCTTCGGGCATGTGTTCCTGTAGCGCGTCGAGCATGGCATCACGCCGATCGCGGTAGACCGTGCGCAGGCGGCGGACATGCTGCTTCAGGATGCCGCGCTGGCAGATGTCGTTGGCGACCATCTGGACGAACGTCCCCGTGTGCAGGTCGGCGCCCTGCTTGGCCTGCACCAGGCGTGTGATGATGGGCTTGGGGGCAACGACCCAGGCCAGGCGGAACCCCGGAGCCAGCGTCTTGGAAAACGTGCTCAGGTACAGCGTGCGCTCCGGCGCCAGGCGGAAGATCGGGGTGATGTCCTCGCCCTCGAATCGCAGTTCCCCGTACGGATCATCTTCCACGATCACCAGGTCGTGCCGGCGGGCGATCTCCACCAGCCTCTCGCGCCGCTCGAGCGACACCGTCGTACCGGCAGGGTTGTGGAAATTGGGCAGGACATACACGAAGCGCGGCCGGTGGTGGCTCTTCTCGAGCATCGCCGGCAGCTCGTCGACGATCATCCCATCCTCGTCCATCGGCACGGTGCAGTACTGCGCCTCGTACGAGTCCCAGGCCTGGATGGCACCTAGGTAGGTCGGCCGGCTGCAGATCACGCAGGTGTCCGGATCGACGAACAGCTTGCCGATCAGGTCCAGCCCCTGCTGCGAGCCGTTGACCATCAGGATGTTTTCAGGCTCGACCCAGATGCCGTACTTGGACATCGTCTCAGCCAGCCACTGCTTGAGCGGCAGGAAGCCTTCGGTGGGGCTGTACTGCAAGGCGACGGGACCGTGGTTCTCGAGAATGTAGCGGCAGGCCTCCCCCACTTCGCGGATGGGGAAGAAGTCCGGCGCCGGCAGGCCGCCGGCGAACGGAATGATGTCCGGCTGAGTGGTCAGCTTGAGCAGTTCGCGGATGACGGAGCTCTGCATGCGCCGGGCCCGAACGGCCAGGCGATTCTCCCAGCCGATGTCGTCCACGTGCGTGATCAGGCCGTCCGTATCGGACATCGCCCCTCCTGTGCGGATGCCTCGATTCTCACCCCTCGTGGCGGGCAACGCAACTGTCGCTTGCATGCCCGCAGGGTGCGATTCGGCGCCCGCACCGTGGTTGTTCAGACCTCCTTGAACCGCACGTCTGGGATCACCGGCCGGCCGGCGCGGCCGGCTCGAACTCCCCAGCCTAGGGCCCGCCGAGCATGGCCCAGTGACGACGGTTGTCGTCAAGCCCCACTAAGCCCTCACCCGCGGCGATGGCGGGATCGCTCAGCAGACCTCCTGTGCCGGTCGGCAGCTGATCACCATGGGCGCGGTGCCGGAATCGAACGAGCGCCCCTTCGGGCGCTCGGAGTGGAAACGAAAAGTCCCTTGGCGATGGCCTACTCTCCCAGGCCGTCGCCGGCCAAGTACCATCGGCGCTAGCGGGCTTAACGACCGGGTTCGGGATGGGACCGGGTGTACCCCCGCCGCTCTAATCACCAAGGGACGTTTTCACAACGTCAGGTATTCAGTTGTCCAACCGAATAGCGAAAGCGCGTTCAGCCGTCAGCGTTCAGCGTGCAACCTGGCGCCGCCAGGGCCGCCGTTTGGCTGAATGCTGATCGCTGAGTGCTGATGGCCACCGAAGAGCGTCGAGTTCTCCGCATCACGGGTAAGCCCTCGGCCATTAGTACGCCTCGGCTCAGCCATTGCTGGCTTTACACCTGGCGCCTATCAAGCAGGTGGTCTTCCTGCGGCCTTACCCCCTTAACGGGGTGAGGGATCTAGTCTTGGGGCGAGTTTCCCACTTAGATGCATTCAGCGGTTATCTCTGCCAGACGTGGCTACCCAGCAATGCCGTTGGCACGACAACTGGCACACCAGAGGTCTGTCCACCCCGGTCCTCTCGTACTAGGGGCAGCTCCCCTCAAATCCCTTACGCCCACAGCGGATAGAGACCGACCTGTCTCACGACGGTCTGAACCCAGCTCACGTACCGCTTTAATGGGCGAACAGCCCAACCCTTGGGACCTTATCC
>Ga0209253_10005633_pt1 | contig 10866 bp, 6 predicted proteins | sample FrelakmetBRP12BR_FD_187145 | JGI IMG/M metagenome (GOLD analysis project Ga0209253, IMG submission 187145) | Freshwater lake sediment microbial communities from the University of Notre Dame, USA, for methane emissions studies - BRP12 BR (SPAdes)... | ecosystem: Environmental > Aquatic >... | reverse complement strand
CGCCGCGCATCACGCGCATCCGACTCATCACATGCTCCGCCATCAGCGGATAGTGTGCAGCGAGCCAGTCCTTGAACAAATCCTTCAACTCATAAGGCAGGCGCAGCAAGGTATAGCCCGCGCTGCGTGCGCCATGTTGAAACGCGGCTTGCAGCACATGCTCCAGTTCCGCATCGGTCAGAAAGGGAATCACCGGTGCGACCATCACGCCACATGGCACGCCCGCCTTGTTGAGCGTCTGTATGGCTTGCAACCTGCGGCGCGGAGATGAAGCGCGCGGCTCCAACTTGCGTGCCAGCTCCGAATCCAGCGTGGTGACCGAAATGAATACCTGCACCAGATGGTCGCGCGCCAACTGCGCAAGCAAATCGAGATCACGCTCGACCAGTGCGGACTTGGTGACGATGGAAACCGGATGCTTATATTCAGCCAGTACTTCCAGTATCTGCCGCGTAATCTTCAATTCGCGTTCGATAGGCTGATAGGGATCGGTGTTGGAACCGAGCGCGATGGGTGAACACTGGTAGGAAGGCTTCGCCAATTCTGCACGCAGCAGCTTCGCCGCATCCGGCTTGGCAAACAGCTTGGTCTCGAAATCCATCCCCGGCGAAAGATTCAGGTAGGCGTGTGAAGGCCGCGCGTAACAATAGATGCAGCCGTGCTCGCAACCGCGATAGGCATTCAAGGATAACGAGAACGGAATATCAGGCGAGTTGTTGCGCTGGATCACGCTCTTCGCAGAATCCATCGTCACCAGGGTCTTGAACGGAGGCAACTCTTCGTCCGTCGTGCCCCAGCCATCGTCAACACGCTCGCGTGCCACGCTGTCGAAGCGCCCCTCGATCTGCATCGTCGCACCACGGCCTTTTGTCACTTCATGTTTCACTTGATCTTCGCCCGCTGGCAGTTTTGCCAGCACCTCTTCAACTCGCCCTGCCGAAACAGAACGTTCGTTCTGTGCAAACTATATGGCGCAGGGGAAGCAATGTCAAACCGAGAGTGTTGCGCGCGATTTAGCGAGTGTTTAGAGTGACTGCCATGATTAAGCAAATCCCGCAGCAGAACCCTTTCAATCCATGAACTGGTTATTCAGGATGCTCGCCGAGAAAACAAGGGAGACTCTTTCCCTGCGTCTGTTCGGACTCGCCAGGATTCCCCTGCTGTTTTATGTCGGTGTCTCGGTCAAAGAGATATCGCCCGAGCGTATGGTGATCAGCATCCCTTTGCGGCGCAAGACAAAGAATCACCTCGGTTCAATGTACTTCGGCGCGCTCTGCATCGGCGCGGACTGTGCACCCGGCGCGTTCGCCATGTACCTGATCCGGCAACAACCTGCACACATCTCCATGGTCTTCAAAGACTTCGAGGCTGAATTCCTCAAGCGCGCCGAAGGCGACGTTGATTTCATCTGCAATCAGGGCAAAGAAATCACCGAACTTGTCGCTCAAGCCGCGGCTTCGGACGAGAGAGTCGAAAGGATGGTCGAGGTCATTGCCACCGTTCCATCATTGAGTGACGAGCCGGTTGCCAGATTCAAGCTGACCCTGTCGCTGAAGAAGCGAGCTTGAATATTCGACCCGGGTACATTTCGTTCTGAACTTAAGCCGTGACTGATCTTTGGCTACTGCTCCAGCGTTCGCTCCGAGCGCAGGTTGGGCGAGGAAGTGCATTTGAATCTGGCCAGGCGCTGGTTCTGCCGGATTGGAATCGAATGCGAGTCACGCCAGTATCGAAATCCAGAAATCTCTTTTTTTGCAAAGATCATCCCGGGCAAGACTTCGAGTTTTTCATCAGAATCTGCCAATACCGGAAGGTGGCGAAGAATCGAATGATTCAGGTCCTCCCAATACCTGATAAGATTTAGTCGATTGTTGCTCCGTTGTACCTGCACACAAGAATTCCAGAGTAGCTTTCAAGTAAACTGGAGTCGTTATAATTCCATAATATTAATACCCTTTCAGGGTATGTTTTTCCAAAAAGGAGAAATTTTGTGAAAGATATAGTTTGGGGTGACGTATTAAGTGTCGCAGTCGATGAGATCGATGAAGATCACCGTAAGCTGGTGAGTATTTTTAATATTCTCAATCGTTCTGTAGCAGAAGGGGCATCTTCAGAATATCTGGCTGCGGTTTTGGAAGAGCTAATCAATTGTACGGTCTGGCACTTCAGTCACGAGGAACGGTTGATGCTGAAGTACGGTTATGAGGGAATTAAAGAACACAAGGCGGAGCACCAGGAATTAATCAATAGCGCCAAGAAGCTGCAGCAGGAAATCCTTCAGGCAGACAAACCTGTGTCGGATGAAAATATCCAGTTTCTGGAGCGCTGGTTAACTGAACATATCCTCACTGCAGATATGAGATTGGGCTCTTATCTTTCTCAAGCGATGTAGGCATTGCTCACGAAAACCTTTCGATCTTTATTGGCTATTGGTTCCTGACCTGCAATGACTGCATCGCGCAATGTTGCATCCAACGACTATTCGTCCCTCGAGCCTTGCCCGACACCGGCCCGGTGAGTTCCGCGTTATCCTGTCGGCCTGCCGGGTGAGGGCCGCTCTCGGACAATCCTTGGCAACGAATATCCAAGGTTTTCATTCAATTTGATTCGCGTCACGATATCTGCTATGGAGAATTTAGACCTTCCGGTATGTGTGGTGAGTTCAACCGATCTACGCCACTTCTCTCAATACCCCATCCGCAAACACCAACGCGCAGCGCACAGCCTTCCCCACATAAACTGATTGCATCGCCACCCGGTATTCCTGCATCTGCGTGCGGTAACGCGCCACATCTTTGCTGTCGCCCAGCTTGTAATCCAGCACCCACACTTCATCGTCGAATTCCACCAGCCGGTCTATGCGCTTCAGTTCGCCTGACGCATTGACGTAGGGCATTTCGTTATTCGCCCTAAGGTAGTGTTGCGAGTCGAAGAAACGTTGTAGCGGCGCTTGAGCAAGCAAAGCCTGCGCTTGTTGCAAAAGAGCATCCATCTCACCAGATGGGATACCGCACTGCGCCTGAAGCGCAGTTTTATCGGCAATCGAACTGGGTGGGGCCAGGTGTTGCAGCAGTGCGTGCAGCCAAGTGCCTCTGCGTTGCTCTGCTGTAGTACGCGGTACAAGTTGTCCGGTCGGAAAGGGCTGCTGCAAAGCGGAGACATCTACAAAAGGACGCGACTCCAACCCCTCCCGGCCGCCCTTTGCACCCGCGAGGGGTACGCCGTCGGGTTCCCCGCTGCCTACGTCAAGACCGTCCGAAGGGCGAGCGTCTGGCGGAGTCCCCTTTACGTGGGTATGCAGCGACCCTTCCGCAGTCATGGGAGGAGCGATCTGCGTATCTTCTATCAGCAGCGGGTTGTCGCGCTGCTGTATTGCTGCCACGATTCGGCCATACCAGGATGTCTCCGCCGCTTCGCCGTACCCGCTGACCAGCAGCGCCTGTTTGGCGCGCGTCATCGCGACGTAGAGCAGATTCATTTCCTCGCGCCGCGCATAAGCCTCGTCGGCATCAAAGTAAGGCGCACGCTTCGCGCCGCGTCCGCGCTTGTCGCTGAACAAGGAGAAATGCGCCGGTCGCGGCGCGTTGGGCTGCCAGTCTAGCAGCACGCTGTAGTTGTCGGCTTTCTGCTGGGTGTCGTTGGCGTCCAGCAACCACACGATGGGCGCTTCCAGACCTTTGGCCTCGTGCACGGTGTAGATGCGTAGCGCGTTGCCTACCTCGCCCACCTTGCCCTCGTCCGGCGATTCGTTTTCTGCCGCGCGCAATTCGCGCAACTCGGCCAGGAAGCGCGGCAGGCTGGGATAACGCCCGGCATCGACGTTGAGCGCGATCTCCATGAAGGCTTGCAGGTTGGCGCGCACCGTTTCGTGCAGCTCGGCAGGCAGCGCAGCCTCGTAACGATGCAGCAGGTCGCCCTCGAAATATATCCGGTCGAGCAGATCGTGCACCGGCAGCTTGTCGGCGAGTGCCAGCCAGCCTTGCAGCAAGTGATGGGCGCGTTGCAGTTGCGGCGAGGCTGCGCCATTTCCGACAACATGTTTCAGTCGCGCCCACCAACGAAACCCCTCCCCAGCCCTCCCCTTATCAAGGGAGGGAGAACCAGCAGCTCCGTCAAAACTATTACTCTCCCCTGAAGTGGGGTAGGCTGGCAATCCGCGTAGCGGATGCTCGCACAAGGGGAGGATAAGGGGAGGGTTTTCCGCCAGCCGCATCAAATCTTCATCCGAGCAGGCGAACAGCGGCGAGCGCAACGTTTGTGCCAACTCCAGATTGGCGAATGGCGTGATCAGGAAAGTCAGCAGCGCCTGGATATCTTCGGCTTCCAGCGTGTCGAGTAACCCGCCGCGACGCGATGTCAGAAACGGGATGTGTCGCGCGAGCAAGGCGTGTTCGTAAACGCGCAGGTGCAACCGCTTGCGCACCAGCACCATGATGTCGCGGTATTCGGCACGGCGCGTTACTCCATTATCCTGCACGCTCCAATTCGCGACGATGCCGTCGATATTCGCGGCGAATTGCTCGGCCTCGATTTCGCGCGCGCCGCTTTGCTCCTCTTCACGTGGGGTAAGCAGGGGGTTGCGCAGCCCCTCTCCCCAACCCATTCCCGACTGCGTTAAAGGGAGTGTTTCTGTTGCCACAGCAAGTGGTAACACTTCGACGTGACCGGGCAAATCTTTATGATGTGAAAAATGCTCTTCAAAATCCACAAAGCCATCTGGATGTGAGGAAAAAACGCCGTTCACCGCATCCAGCACCGCCGGGGCATTGCGCCGCGTTTCGTTTTGCGTGAGGTGATGCGCGCCGAATTCGCGTTCCAAAAATCCGCGAACTTCGCCGAACAAACGCGCATCGGCGCGGCGGAAGCGGTAGATGGATTGCTTGGGATCACCCACCACAAACACGGCGGGTCGCGAGCCCACTGCCACCGACGCAGCAAACCATGATTGCAGTATCTGCCACTGCAGCGGGTTGGTATCCTGGAATTCGTCCAGCAACACATGGCGGTAGCGGCTGTCCAGCTTGTATTGCATGTACTCGGCGCAATCGCTCTGGTTGAGCATGCGGCACACCTGCCATTCCAGATCGGTGAAATCCATCTGCTGCTGTTGCAGTTTCAATCCCTGATAGTGCTTCAGCAACGCCGCACCGCAATGCAGTGCGGCCTGGTTCATGCGCAACGCTTGCAGTTCGGTCTGTTCATCGCGCGCATCTTGCAGGCTGGCCTGTAGGATATTCAATGCAGCGGCGAATATCTTTTCGTCCTGGTTCTTGGTTTGCTTGAGCTTGCGCGGATCGCCTGCCTGGGTAAACAACAGCGGCCACACTTTTTCGAAGCGCGCTTCCGGCATCGTATCAGTCCATGTACGTTCCATCTCACGTGCTTTGTCTTTCTGTGTCGGCGTGCCGTTACCAGCTAACTGATGCACGAAAGCGAACAACACCTCCTCGCTGTTGCCGCACATTCCCCAGTCAGCAAGCGGGTCGAACTCGATATCTTCTACTTCGAGTTCGTTTTGCAACTGCTCCATTGCCCATGCCACGGCATCGCCCTGACCTTGCGTGTATGCCCACCACTCGGCGCGTTTATGCACAAAATTCTCAAGCAGCATTCGCGTGCTATACAGGCCGTATTCGGCGAACAACCACTGCATGAACTGCGCAGTTTCGCCATCGGGTGCAGCGCGCAGGCTGTCGGCAAAAGCCTGCCATGCCTCATCACGCAACGCCGAAGTGCGCTCCAGCAATTGCATCCCGACCGGCACACCGGCATTCAGCGGCGCGCGCTGGATGAGCTGCATGAACCAGCCGTGGAACGTGCTGATGGTGATGGCTGGTTGCGCCAGCAATCCGTCGCGGTAGAGGCCGCGTGCTTTTGCCAGTAACGCATCGTCGATATCATCGAGTGCGCGTTCACGCAGGAACCTTCTTACTTCATCGTCATCCTGCACCGCAAGCAAATGCAACCATTCGTGCAGCCGCGCCTGCATCTCCTGCGCGGCCTTCCGCGTAAAGGTGATCGCGAGTATCTCGCCGGGCTGCGCACCATCGAGCAGCAGGCGTACGATGCGCGACACCAGCAGCCAGGTCTTGCCGCTGCCCGCGCAGGCTTCGACCACGATGCTGTGTTGGGGATTGAGGGTGATGTGGTTATTCATAAACCCCTCCCAACCTCCCCTTGTCAGGGGAGGGGTCAGTGCTCCCTCCCTGACAAGGGAGGGCTGGGGTGGGTTGGGTTTGATTCTTCTCAATCATTTCCAACCACCCACTCACCCTTCCTGCATACGCCGCGCATCTCGCAGTACACACAGGCCTCATCCACACCGTGTGCGGGCATGGCAGCACCTGCGCGCATCTGCGCGAACACTGTCAGCAGCCGTTCGATGTTGGCCTGCGCCAGCTCCGGCAATTCCTGCGGCGGCGCAACCGGAATCACCTTGTCTTTCTCGATGCTGATGAAGGCCGCTTCGCCGGCCTCGTACACATGGGCGTAGCAGGGCAGTTGCACATCCTCGCCCGCTTCCTTGAGCTTGTTGCGCAGCCGGGTCGCGTCCATCATCTTGTAATCCAGCACACGCGCCGCACCATCATTCTGCACGTCTACGCGGTCTATGCGTCCGTGCATGGTCAACTCATCGGTCAATGGCAGTTCAAACGGCACTTCGCCGCTTTGATAGCGCCAGCCTTCCGCTTCACTTTTCATCTGTGCATCCAGGTAGGCCGGGATCGCCTGCTGCCAGCGCAACTGCCAGGCACGCGCCAGATAGTCGCGTTCCACTGCGGGCGAAAACACCACACTGCTGATGCGCCGCAAAGCTTCTTCCAACTCCGCAGGGGTGCGTTTGCCAAGCACCGGGAACTGCTGATGGAAGCGATGCAGGATGTCATGCACCCACTCGCCGTAATCGCGCTTCTCCACGCCCTCGCGCACCTCATCCAGTTCGTTGAGGCGCAGCATATGGCGGGCATAGTATTGGTACGGGCAGGCCACCAGACTGTTGTAGCCGCTGGCTGAAATTCGGCTTGGAATAAGGCTTTCCGGCACGGCTGGCACGGGCATGACTGCTTCGACAGGCAAGGGAAAGCCAGTAGCGCGTACTTGCGCATCGTCCAGCATATCGCCCAGCTTGCGCTCAGCCAGATCATCACCGTAAGCCAGCTCGTGCAGCGCACGCAGCATTTCGAGGTAAGGACTCAGCAGATTTGTCTCGCCGCTTTTGCTGGCCTGCCAGGTGGCCAGCACCGTATCGTTCATGGCCAGCAGCGCCAGCAGGTCATCGCGCTGCTGCGCCAGCCGGCTCGCGCGCGTCGGCAAATCAAGCGTGCTGCGCACTGCGTCGTTGAACCACATGCTGCCGTTGTCCGTGCCGGGCAAATGCCCGGCATCACTGCCGAGCAGCAGCACCGCATCGAACAGGCGCCAGCGCGTGGACGCGAGTGAAGTAAGGATCACCGGACTATCGATGGATTTATCGATGAAGGTATTTTCATCGAGCTGCTGCGCCAGCCATCGCCGCCATTCGCTGCGGCTGAATCGCGTGTTGTCCTCAGCCAGTTCGTGCTGCCAGGTTTGCAGCGCATGCAATAACTGCGCGCCCGCATCGTCCGCAGCCAGGCCTTGCAATACGCCGAGTATCGACAGGCTTTCATCCAGCGCGCGCATCCATCCGCCCAGGGTGTCGCTGTTCCTGCGCAAGGCATCCGCTGCCTGGCGCAGCCGCGCCAGCGCTGTCTGCACCTCAGCCTCGCCTTTCGCCAGATCGAGAAAGGCGTCGAGGTGCGAAGCCACGCCGTGTTTGCGCACCAGTTGTTCGAGTTGGTACACGGCCTGCTTGCGCAGCTGTGCCGGTTGATCGGCGAATATGAACGGCGACTTGAGCAGGTCGAGCAGATCTTGGTAATAAAAATCGCTTTGCAGCGCATCCAGCCAACGCATCAGCACCGTGCTGACCGCCAGTGTCGAAAAAGTCCAGCCGGTCTCGTCGCGCACCAGCACGCCGGCACGTTCCAGCAGTGCGCGCACGCGGCGCGCCACCAGACGGTCCAGCGCGACGAGCGCGATGCTCTGTTTGCCTGCCAGCAGCCAGCGCCGCACCTGCACTTCGGCGGCGCGTGCCTCCTGTTCCAGGCTGTGCGAGCCGAACAGGCTTAACTTTCTCCCCGTTCGCCCAGATCCTTCGACTGCACTCAGGACTGAAGGCTTTATCGAAGGGCCGGTCAGCGCAGCATCGGACGATCTCTTCAGCAGTGCGGCAGCGCTGCGCAGATCGGCACCTTCCGCGACATCTTGCAAAGCAAGGGACAACAGCGCGCAGTCCGACGCATCGGCCACCATCTCGCGCAAATCAAATACCGTCACGGCCACATGCGCACGGCAGGCTGCCAGGAAATGCTGTTCCGGAACGGCGAGATCAGAGGCAAGTAATATGTACATCGGTACGTCAACCCGCTGTGCCAATTGCGCCAACCGCTGCTGATAAGCGCGCACGCCATCCAGTTCGCCTTCCGCCGCCATCGCGTACCAGAGTTCATGCACCACCCGTGCCTCGAACTGCATAGCCTGCCCGCTGCGCGCACTATAGGCATCGGCAAGTTGTTTGGAAAAATCATCCGCAGATTTTGGTAGCGCGACCTGGTGGCGTGTCAGATCATCCATCAAACCCAGCAATTCGCGCGACAGGCTCCACAGGTCGGCATCGGCAAACCAGCGCCGTTCGCGCAACGCCTGATACAAGGCAGTGATGCGTTGGGTGTCGGGTTGGACAGGAGTATCGAGGGGAACGGACAGCGCCCAGTCGTTGAGCGTGACCATCCGGGGCAGCAACAACGCGGTACGTTTCGCCGCCAAGCTTAGCGCTTGCGCCAGCGGCTGGGCAACATGGTAATTGGGCAACAGGATCGTTGCCCCGCGCAGATCGGGCAAGCCCTGCGCATGGCAGGACAAGATATGCCGTGCTACCCGGTCAAGAAAAACTGAACTCAAGGAATGAAGTAGGCAGTGTCACTGGCGTTCTCTCAGCGTTCAAGTAGTTTCAGCTTATCCTTCACATCTTTCCAATCATCGGCATCGGCAAGCGCATCCTTTTTCTCGACGATGGGCTTCCATTGTTTGGACAGTTCAGCATTCAATGCGGTGAAGTGGCGTTGGCTCTCAGGCAGATCATCCTCGGCAAAAATAGCTTCCACTGGGCATTCCGCCACGCACAATGTGCAATCGATGCATTCGTCCGGATCGATCACCAGAAAATTCGGCCCCTCGCGGAAACAGTCCACCGGGCATACATCCACACAGTCGGTATACTTACATTTGATGCAGGATTCTGATACTACATAAGTCATAATGACACTCCAATAATCAACAGTGCGGCATTTTAGCAGAGCCGGGAAGATTAAATTCACTTCACAGCGCGGCTGTTTTTGGTTAGGATGCCGCTTGAAGTTCAACGATTCATCGCCAACTAGCTGTCTGCCTCATTTCGAATCAACCCTCATAAAGCGAGACCCAACCATGAGCGAACATATACATTACGTTTCCGACTCCACTTTTGATGCCGAGGTATTGCAGGCGCCATTGCCCGTGCTGGTTGATTACTGGGCCGAATGGTGCGGCCCCTGCCGCATGATCGCGCCCGTTCTGGACGAGATCGCCAAGGAGTATGCGGGACGCCTGACCATCGCCAAACTGAACGTGGACGAGAACCAGCAGACCCCTGCTAAATTCGGCATACGCGGCATCCCGACCCTGATGTTGTTCAAAAACGGCGACATCGCGGCGACCAAGGTCGGCGCCTTGTCAAAATCCCAATTAACGGCTTTTATTGACAGCCACATCTAAAGCGTTTACTGTCACACCCGCATCGCCTCTCCAGCTTCGCCTCCAAAGCAGCTAAAAAAATCAAAGCGAATACGCTCCAGGCATGCGGGTGCTGTTCTTACACCCGAAATAACTCCCAACTTAATCATTCCTAATCGTTCTCCTCAATCATCATTCTTGCATCGCTATGCACCTATCCGACCTAAAAACCAAACACGTCACCGAACTCGTTGAAATGGCTGCGGCCAACGAAATTGAAAATGCCAACCGGATGCGCAAGCAGGATGTCATTTTCGCGCTGCTGAAAAGCCAGGCAAAGAAGGGCGAAAGCATCTTTGGCGATGGCACGCTGGAGATCCTGCCGGATGGCTTCGGCTTCCTGCGATCGCCGGACACCTCATACTTGGCCGGCCCGGATGACATCTATGTGAGCCCCAGCCAGATACGCCGCTTCAACCTGCACACCGGCGATTCGATCGAGGGCGAGATACGCACCCCCAAGGACGGTGAACGCTATGTCGCACTGGTGAAAGTGGACAAGGTCAACGGCGAACCGCCCGAGAATGCCAAGAACAAGATCCTGTTTGAAAACCTCACCCCGTTATTTCCCACCCAGCCGCTGAAACTTGAGCGCGACATCAAGGCAGAAGAGAACATCACCGGACGCATCATCGACATCGTCGCGCCTATCGGCAAAGGCCAGCGCGGGTTGCTGGTGGCCTCGCCGAAGTCAGGCAAGACCGTGATGCTGCAGCACATCGCGCACTCCATCGCCTCGAACAGTCCCGATGCCATCTTGATCGTGCTGTTGATCGACGAACGCCCCGAAGAAGTGACCGAGATGACCCGCACCGTGCGCGGCGAAGTGGTCGCCTCCACCTTCGACGAACCGGCCAGCCGCCATGTGCAGGTCGCGGAGATGGTGCTGGAAAAGGCCAAGCGCCTGGTCGAGCACAAGAAGGACGTGGTGATCCTGCTCGATTCCATCACCCGCCTGGCGCGCGCCTACAACACGGTGGTGCCGGCCTCGGGCAAGGTGCTCACCGGCGGTGT
>Ga0209253_10005632_pt1 | contig 10866 bp, 6 predicted proteins | sample FrelakmetBRP12BR_FD_187145 | JGI IMG/M metagenome (GOLD analysis project Ga0209253, IMG submission 187145) | Freshwater lake sediment microbial communities from the University of Notre Dame, USA, for methane emissions studies - BRP12 BR (SPAdes)... | ecosystem: Environmental > Aquatic >... | reverse complement strand
GGGTTCGTGACGAGACGTGCCCGCCGACACATGCAACGGATGCGCCAGTGCGCGCAAGGGGCCGCGCTCAGCCGCTCGTCGTCCACGCAAGCGGTCGTCACGCGGTTGGGTTCATGTTAAGACCGCGACCGTCGATACATGACCCCAGACGCGCCATCTACGCAGGGAGTCGCGCTCGGCCGGCAAACGATCGTACGGGTCGGCCACGCCATCCGCACCTTCGCAACCTCCGAGGTCGGCGGTCGTGCGAAAGCGCTCGCAGGCCTCCTCCTCACCCTCCTCTTCGCCATCAACGGCCTCAACGTGCTCAACAGCTATGTCGGGCGCGATTTCATGACCGCCATCGAGCATCGGAATGGCCGGGGGTTCGTCACGCTGGCGATGCTCTACCTCGCGGTCTTCGCCGCCTCGACCGTCGCTGCCGTGCTCTACCGCTTCGTGGAGGAGCGTCTCGCCCTCCTCTGGCGCGAGTTCATCACGCGCCGGGCGGTCGGCTTCTACCTCGACGGGAGATCGTACTACCAGATGACCGCGAGCGGCGCGGTCGCCAACCCGGACCAGCGCATCGCCGACGACGTGCGCTCGTTCACGGCCAGCACGCTCTCGCTCTCCCTCGTCTTCCTGAACGGTACCCTCACCATCCTCGCGTTCTCGGGAGTCCTGTGGTCGATCAGCCGTGTGCTGTTCCTCGTCGCCGTCGGATACGCCACCCTCGGATCGCTGCTCGCGGTCGCGCTCGGCCGGCCGCTCGTGCGCCTCAGCTACGACCAGGCCGACCGGGAAGCGAGCTTCCGCGCCGACCTGGTGCACGTGCGGGAGAACGCCGAGTCGGTGGCGTTGCTGCACCGGGAAGCGCACCTGCGCGCGCGGCTGCTGCGGCGCGTGGACGCGCTGGTGACGAACCTCCGCCGGATCATCGCCGTCAACCGCAACCTCGGCTTCTTCACCACTGGCTACAACTACCTGATCCAGCTCATCCCGGTGCTCATCGTGGCGCCGCTCTTCATCAACGGATCGGCGGAGTTCGGCGTGATCTCGCAGTCGTCGATGGCGTTCGCGCACGTCCTCGGGGCGTTCTCGCTGGTGGTGAACCAGTTCCCGCAGCTGTCGTCGTACGCCGTGGTGCTCGCACGCCTCATGCCCCTCGTGGAGGCCTGGACCCCTGCGCCGGCAGCAGCCGGCATCACGGTGGCCGAGGACGAGCGCCGATTCGCCCTCGAGCAGGTGACGCTGCGCGCGCCCCACGACGGGCCGGTGCTCGTCCGGCAGCTCTCGCTCGAGGTCCCGGCGGGCGGGCGGCTGCTGGTGACGGGACCGAGCGAGCTCGCGACGACGGCGCTCCTGCGGGCCGTCGCCGGTCTGTGGGAGGACGGCGAGGGGCGCATCGTCCGGCCGCCCCTCGAGCACGTGTTCCTGCTTCCCGATCGGCCCTACCTTCCTCCGGGAACGCTGCGCGAGCTGATCGCGGCGAGCGGCGGGACGGCGCCCGCTGGGGACGACCGCGCCGAGGCCCGTGTCTGGGAGGCGCTCGCCACCGCCGGGGTCGATGCCGCCATCCGACGCGTGGGCGGCCTCGATCTCGAGGGCGACTGGGACGACGCGCTCTCGCTCGAGGAGCAGCGGCTCGTCGGCGTCGCCCGCCTCCTGCTCGCCGCCCCGCGCCTCGTCGTGCTGGCGCGTCCTGCCGGCCTCGGCATCGACCGCGCCGAGAAGATCCTCACCGCACTCGCCGAGCGCGGTGTTGCCTACGTGGCACTCGGCGACGGCGCCCTCGCGCGCGAGCACTTCGACGCCGTGGTCGAGATCGCGCCCGACGGCACGTGCACCCGGACAGACGTGAAGGAGACGACGTGATGGCCGGAAGCACGCTCGAATCCGGCCGCATCGCGAGCCCTGCCGGCCTCGTCGTGCACGTCAACGCCAACGGCTCCGTCCGGCGCCTGGAGCTCGGCGACATCGTGCTCAATCTGTTTCCGGGCAACGAGGTCGAAGGCGGGCCGACGAACCTCTATCTGCGCCAGCTCGGCGCGGCTCCCGCGTGGACGCCGCTGCTCGGCCCGCAGAGCCCCCTCGCATTTCAGCTCGACGAGCACGGACTGCGGGCAGCGGGCGAGTGGCGGGACATCCGCATCGTCCTCTCCCTCGTCCTCGCGGAGAGCGCTCCGGCCTGGTTCTGGCACCTCGCGCTCGAGAGCCGCGGCGGCGACGACCTCACGGTCGACGTCATCCACGCGCAGGACGTCGCGCTCGCGCACTACGGCGCGATCCGGATGAACGAGTACTATGTCAGCCAGTACCTCGACCACGTTCCGCTCGCGCACCCGACGCGCGGCAGCGTGCTCGCCGTGCGGCAGAACCTGCCGATGGGAGGCCGGCACCCGTGGGCCGTGATCGGCGCGCTCGATCGCGCCGCGAGCTTCGCGACCGACGCGCTCCAGCTGCACGGCCTCACGACACGCACCGGAGACGCCCCCGCCGGGCTCGTCGCGCCGAGCCTTCCCGGCGTGCGACAGCAGCACGAGCACGCGATGGCCGTGCTCCAGAACGCGCCGGTGCGGCTCGTGCCGGGCGCGACCGCCGCGCTCGGCTTCTTCGGGTGGTTCGAGCCGGATCACGCGGCGGCCACGTCGGCAGCGGACCTCGCGACGGTCGACCGTGCGCTCGCCCTGCCGGAGGCGTCGGCGCCGGCCGGCCGCGAGCCGACGACGACGGCTGCCCCCCCCGCGGTCACGCTGTTCTCGCCCCCTGCGCTCCTCCCCTGCCGAGATCTCGCCGACGCCGAGATCACCGCGCGGTGGGGAACCGACCTCCGCCACGTCGAGCGCGAGGACGGCCAGATCCTCTCCTTCTTCACCGGCCAGCACACGCACGTGGCGCTCCGCGCCAAGGAGCGGCGCGTGCTGCGTCCGCACGGACACCTCCTGCGAACCGGCGACCAGCTCGCCCCGGACGAGGCGTCGCTCACGACCACCGCCTGGATGGCCGGCGTGTTCAACGCCCTCCTCACGCAGGGACACGTGAGTATCAACCGGCTGCTCTCGACGACGCGCTCGTACCTCGGTCTGCAGCGGTCGCACGGCCAGCGCGTCTTCGTCGAGCTGCCCGAGGGCTACCGCCTCCTCGACGTCCCCTCGGCCTGGGAGATCACCCCGAGCACGTGTCGCTGGGTGTACGCGCACCCGGCCGGCGTGATCGAGGTGCGCCTCACCGCCCCGCTCGACCGCCACGCGCTCGAGCTCGCGATCACGACGGTCGCCGGCCCGCCGGCGCGCGTCCTCGTCTCGAGCCACGTCGCGCTCGGCGGCGACGACGGCGCCGATCCGGTTCCCGTCCGCTTCACGCGCGACGCCGACGGCATCGTCGTGCACCCGCCGCCCGACTCGGACGTCGGCCGCCGTTTTCCCGATCGCAGCTTTCGGATCGACCCGCTTCCGGGCACCGTCGTCGAGCAGGTGGGCGGCGACGAGCTGCTCTTCGCCGACGGCCGCTCGCGTGCCCAGCCGTTCCTCGTCATCGTGACGGCCCCCGGAGCGTCGGCCGGCTTCCGGATCACGGGCGAGCTCGTCGACGCGCCGGAGCGCGCATCCGGCGGCGGCTCCGTGGAGCCCGGCAGTTTCTGGACGGATCTCGCGGGACCGGTGACCCTCACCGTGCCGTCGGCGAGCCCGCGCACGGCCGACGCAATGCGGCTCCAGGAGATCCTGCCCTGGTTCGCCCACGACGCCCTCATCCACTACCTCGCCCCGCGCGGGCTCGAGCAGTACTCGGGCGGAGGCTGGGGCACGCGCGACGTATGCCAGGGACCGGTCGAGCTCCTGCTGGCGCTCGGTCGCTTCGAGCCCATGCGCGATCTCCTCCTGCGCGTGTTCGCCAACCAGAACCCCGACGGCGACTGGCCGCAGTGGTTCATGTTCTTCGAGCGCGAACGGGCGATCCGGCCCGCGGACTCGCACGGCGACATCGTCTTCTGGCCCGTGCACGCGCTGGCGCAGTATCTGCTCGCGGCCGAGGACGCGGCGATCCTCGACGCCGTCGTGCCCTTCTTCGATGCCGCCGGCGCCGACCAGGGCGAGCGCGCACCGCTCTGGGCCCACGTCGAACGCGCGCTCGCACTGATGGACGCGCGCGTGATCCCGGGCACACACCTCGCCGCCTACGGGCACGGCGACTGGAACGACTCGCTGCAACCGGTCGATCCGGCCATGCGGGAGCGCCTGTGCAGCACCTGGACGGTGACGCTGCATCACGAGACGCTCGCCACGCTCGCCGTCGCGCTCCGCCGCCTCGGTCGTCCCGACGACGCCGCCGCCCTCGAGGCGCGGGCGGCGCGAATCCGGACCGACTTCCCGCGCTGGCTTCTGGTCGACGGGGAGCTCGCCGGCTTTGCCTACTTCCACCCCGACGGGCGCGTCGAGTATCTTCTCCATCCGCGCGATCAGGCGACCGGCATCCACCACCGGTTGCTGCCGATGATCCATGCCATCCTCGCCGACCTGCTCACGCCCGAGCAGGCGGCAGCGCACGTGGCGCTGATCCGCGCCCACCTGCTCGGCGCCGACGGCGCGCGGCTCTTCGATCGACCGCCCGCCTACCGGGGAGGCCCCCAGCAACATTTCCAGCGCGCGGAGACCAGCACGTTCTTCGGCCGCGAGATCGGTCTCATGTACACCCACGCGCACCTTCGCTACGCGGAGGCGATGGCGCACTACGGCGACGCCGACGCCCTCTTCGAGGCCCTGCGCCGTGCCAACCCCATCGGCATCGGAGCGGTCGTCCCCACGGCCGCACCGCGCCAGGCGAGCTGCTACTACTCGAGCTCCGATGCCGTCGTCGCCGACCGCTACGAGGCCGCGGCGCGCTACGCCGACGTGCGCGCGGGCCGCGTCCGGCTCGAAGGCGGCTGGCGTGTCTACTCGAGCGGCGCGGGCATCGCGCTGCGCCTCGTGCATCACTGCTTCCTCGGCCTGCGACGGGGACGCTCGACACTGACAGTCGATCCCGTGATCCCGCAGGCGCTCGACGGGTTGTGCGCCGCGGTGGCGCTCGAGGGACGCGCGCTGCGCGTGCGCTACGAGATCGCCGCGCTGGGCCGGGGCCCGACCGCGCTGACCCTGAACGGGCGCGCGCTCCCCACGAGTCGGCTGACGAACCCCTATCGTACAGCCGGCGTCACGGTGCCGCTCGAGGCGTTGCGGGCGCAGCTCGCGGGCGACAGGAACGAGCTCGTGATCGCGATGGAATGAGGGCCGAGCGCGCGGCGATCGCCCTCCAAGGACGAGCGTGCGCTGTGGCGTCACCGTGGCCTTCCCCGAATTCCGGCTTTGGTGACTATTTTGACGTCGGGACCGGCGGGGCCAGCGCATCTTCGTGGAGCTGCCCGAGGGCCTGACTCGGGCTCTGGCTGAACGAGCTCCTCGACCTGGTCGAGAAGCGGAACGCTGTCGGTCGCTACTCCCTTCACCGCATGACTCTTGCCGCGAGGGACGGCATCGGATCGACGAAGCGGATCCCGCTGGCTGCGCGGGACGTTGACGAGATTGGTGGGTAATGCAAAGCGTTACCGGGAGGGGCGGGGTCGTGCGGGTCGCGGACTTCGAGTGGGATGACGGCAACGTTCTTCATCTCGGCCTCGGCCACGGAATCGAGCCCGAGGAAGCAGAGGAGGTGTTTGCGCTCAGACCGCTGGTCCGCAAGACGAAGCGAGGCCACCACGCTGCATTTGGTCCCACGCGGGGCGGGCGCTTGCTGGTCCTCGTCTTCGAGAAGAAGAGGAAGGGCGTGATTCGGATCATCACCGGTTGGGACATGAGCACCGCGGAGCGACGGTACTATCAGAGACACCGGGGGCACTGAGGCATGCGAAAATCGACGAGCCGGAAGCAGTCTACCGCGGAGTACTACGATCGCCGGGGTATACTCGGCGAGATCGAGCCCGGAGACGTGGAGTTCTCACTCGACGAGGAATTGCGCCGGCAGATCCTGCGAGGAGGGCGAACCAGGCGCCTGCGCAACGTGACCATCAAGCTCGACCCGGCCCAGATCCAAGCGCTCCGCAAGATTGCGACGCGACGTTCCGTGCCCTATCAGACCCTCATCCGCCAGTGGCTCGCGGAGGGCATCCGGCGCGAGCTACGCCTGACGGGCTCCTGACGATTACGCCCGTTAACGGGGAGACGGTCACCGTTGTCCAGTGGGCGCGTGGGTGCCGGAAGGAGCTCGCGGCGGCGAGGCATGTGCTGCTCGAGCAGCGCTGAACCGCGGGCACGAGGTTCGTGACGGCAAGCGGCCACGCTGTTGATTGTCGTCGCCTTCTCCGGTATCGCCAGGCGTCATGCGAGTTGTCGGCGGCGATTCCTTCGCTCGGCCGGAGTCCGGTCCGAGCCCCCGCTCCCAGCTAACGCACGCGCGGCCGAGCACGTGAGCGGTCGCCGCATGCTCCGTCGCGCGCTGGGGCTTGCCCTGGCGGTGCCCCTCCTCGCCGCCAGCGGCTGCATGATGATCGGCCCCGACTACCAGCGGCCGCGGGCGCCGCTCGCGCAGGCGTGGATCGATCGCGCCGAGCCCGCCATCAGCCGCCAGGCGGAGCCGATCGGCGCGTGGTGGGAGTCCTTCGACGATCCGACCCTGAGCGACCTGATCGCGCAGGCCTACCGCCAGAACCCGAGCCTGCAGGCGGCGGGCGTGCGCGTGCTCGAGGCCCAGGCGCGTCGCGGCATCGCCATCGGCACGCTCTTCCCACAGGGGCAGGCGCTCGTGGGCTCGTACAGCCGTGTCCTGCAAAGCAAGAACATCGCCATCCCGGTGCCGGACCGGAGCTTCGGCGACCTGGTGCTGGGCTTCGACGCCGCGTGGGAGCTCGACATCTGGGGACGGTTCCGGCGCGGCATCGAGGCCGCCGACGCCGACGTGCTGGCCGCCGTCGCGAGCTACGACGACGTGCTCGTGAGCCTGCTCGCGGAAGTCGCGGCCAACTACGTCCAGATCCGCACGCTCCAGCAGGAGCTCGCCGTGGCACAGCAGAACGCGCAGCTGCAGCGCAACAGCTACGATATCGCGCGTGTGCGCTACGACGAGGGCGCCGCGACGGCGCTCGACCCCGCCCAGGCCGCCACCCTGCTCTACGACACCGAGGCGCGGATCCCGGCGATCGAGGCGCGGATCGAGGGAACCGCGAGCACGCTTTCCGTGCTGCTCGGTGTCCCTCCGCGCCGGGTTCAGGATCTCCTCGGCGACGCGCAGCGGCCGATCCCGAGCCCTGCCACCGAGGTCGCGGTCGGGATTCCGGCCGACCTGCTCCGCCGCCGCCCGGACGTCCGGCGCGCGGAGCGCCTGCTGGCCTCCCAGAGCGCCCGGATCGGCATCGCCAAGTCCGACCTGCTGCCGCACCTGTCGCTGGTGGGCGAGATCGCCCTCAACGCCGAGAGCGCGCGCGACCTCTTCGAGGGCAAGAGCGCGCGGGGGTTCGGCGGGCCGACGTTCCGTTGGGACATCCTGAACTACGGCCGCATCACGAACAACGTGCGCGTGCAGGACGCCCGCTACCAGGCGCTCGTGGGCGATTACGAGACGACCGTGCTGCGCGCCCAGGCCGATGTCGAGAGCGCCATGGCCGCCTACCTGGGGGCGATCCGTCGCACGGCGTCCCTGACCGAGAGCGTAGTCGCCGCCCAGAAGGCCGTCGACGTCGTGTCGGAGCAATACCGGGAGGGAGCGATCGATTTCACGGCGGTCCTCTTGGCGCAGGATTTCCTCGTCACGCAGGAGAGCACGCTCGCGACCAGCCGCGGCGAGGTCGCGCTCGCGCTCGTCGCCACCTACAAGGCGCTCGGCGGCGGGTGGGAGCCTTTTGAAGGACGAAGCGTGGTCGGGCAGGACACCGCGGAGCAGATGCGCGCGCGCACCCGCTGGGGCGCGCTGCTCGGCGAGCGCGAGCAGGCGGCGGGGATCGAGGCGGCGAGCACCGGGACGGAGAGCGACCGCGGCTGGTGGCGTTGGCGATGGTGGTGGCCGCAGTGGTAGCGCTCACGGGGAGAAAGGAAGCGATGATGACACGCTGGAAGCTCCGCCCGCGGGTCGCGGCATGCGCGCTCGCGCTCGTGACCGCTGCAGCGTGCGGCGGTCGCCAGGAGGCCGTCGAGCTGCCGCCACCCGAGGTCACGGTGAGCCAGCCTGCGCAGCGGGACGTGCAGGAGTTCCTGGAGTTCACCGGGCGGACGGCGGCGGTCGAGAGCGTCGACGTCCGCGCGCGCGTGCAGGGCTACATCACCAAGGTCAACTTCACCGCCGGGGCGATGGTCCGCGTCGGCGACGTGCTGTTCGAGATCGATCCGCGCGACTACGAGGCAGCGGTCCTGCGCGACGAGGGTGAGGTGGCCCGCCTGCGTGCCGTCATCGCACGCGCGGACTCCGAGGTCGCCCGCACCCAGCGCCTGCGGCCGTCGGGCGCCGCGAGCGAGCGCGAGTTCGAGAAGGCGATCGCCGACAAGGGCTCCGCGGAAGGCGAGCTCAAGACGGCGCTGGCCGACCTGCAGGCGGCGCGGCTGAATCTGGACTTCACCAAGGTGCGCGCGCCCATCGACGGCCGGGTGAGCCGGGCGGAGATCACGGCCGGCAACCTGGTGACGGTGGGAGCGAGCGGCGGTCCGATCCTCACGACCATCGTGAGCGTGGACCCCATGTACGTCTACTTCGACGTCGACGAGCGGTCGGTGCTGCGGTTCCGTAAGGCGACCATCGAGCGCGCGGGTCGCGCCGGTCCCGAGGCGGTACGCGAACAGAGGGTGCCGCTGCAGGTCGGCCTCGCCGGCGAGCGCGGCTTCCCGCACCAGGGACTCCTCGACTTCGTCGACAACCGCGTCGACCCGGCAACCGGCACGCTGCAGGTGCGGGCGGTGCTGCCCAATCCCGATCGCTACCTGACGCCGGGCCTCTTCGTGCGGGTGCGACTGCCGGTCAGCGCGACGGCGCCTGCCGTGCTCGTGCCGGACCGCGCCGTCGGCAGCGACCAGGACCGGAAGTACCTGCTGGTCGTGAACGACCAGCAGGTCGTCGAGTACCGCCAGGTGCAGCTCGGTCCCCTGAGCGACGGCCTGCGCGTGGTGCGGGAGGGTCTCGCGCCGGGCGAGTGGGTGGTCGTCGACGGGATCCAGCGCGTCCGGCCCGGCATCACCGTCAACCCCCATCGGGTGAGCCTCGAGCTCCGGCCCTCGCCCAGCCCGGAGACGAAGGCGACGCCCGCGGCGTCGTAGGAGCGCCGCGTGTTCGCCCGTTTCTTCGTCGATCGCCCCGTCTTCGCGACGGTGCTCTCGCTCGTCATCGTCATCATCGGTGGCGTTGCGCTCCTCGGTCTCCCGATCGCGCAGTATCCGGAGGTCGTCCCCCCCACGGTGCAGATCTCCGCCCTCTACCCGGGAGCGAGCGCCAAGGTCGTCGCGGACACGGTGGCGGCGCCGATCGAGCAGGAGGTGAACGGCGTCGAGGGCATGCTCTACATGCTCTCGAAGAGCACCAACGACGGGCAGCTCTACCTCGACGTCACCTTCCACGTCGGCACCAACCTCGACTTCGCGCAGGTGCTGACGCAGAACCGGGTCGCGATCGCGGAGGCCAAGCTCCCGGACGAGGTGAAGCGCCAGGGCGTCACGGTGAAGAAGAAGTCGCCGATGATCCTCCTGTGCGTGAACCTGATCTCGCCCGACGGGCGCTACGACCAGCTCTACCTCAGCAACTACGCCACCATCCAGATCAAGGACGCGCTGGCGCGCCTTCCCGGCGTCGGCGACGTGAGCTTCCTCGGCGCCCGCGACTACAGCATGCGCGTCTGGCTCGACCCCGAGCGGCTCGCCGCCCGCGACATGACCGCGGGCGACGTCCTGAAGGCGCTCCGCGAGCAGAACGTCCAGGTGGCGGCGGGCCGCATCGGCCAGCCGCCGGCGCCGACCGGGGTCGACTTCCAGTACACGCTCAACACCCTGGGGCGTCTGCTCGAGCCGGAGGAGTTCGCCGAGATCGTCGTCAAGACCGGCGAGCAGGGCGAGATCACGCGCCTCGCGGACGTCGGCCGCGTCGAGCTCGGCTCCAAGAACTACGACGTCTCCAGCTATCTCGACGGCGAGGCGTCGATCACCATGGCGCTCTTCCAGCTGCCGGGCGCGAACGCGCTCGCGACCGCGGAGAGCATCCGCGCCGAGATGCGGCGCCTGAAGGCGCGCTTCCCGGAGGGGATGGACTACAAGATCGTCTACGACACGACCGTCTTCGTCAGCGAGTCGATACACGAGGTCTACAAGACGCTCATCGAGGCCTTCATCCTCGTCTTCATCGTCGTCCTGCTCTTCCTCCAGGACTGGCGCGCCACCCTCCTCCCCATGATCGACGTGCCGGTGTCGCTGATCGGCACCTTCGCGGTCATGGCGATGCTGGGGTTCTCGCTCAACAACCTCTCGCTCTTCGGCCTGGTGCTGGCGATCGGCATCGTCGTCGACGACGCCATCGTGGTGGTCGAGAACGTCGAGCGCTGGATGGCGCAGGGACTACCGCCGCGCGAGGCCACGATCAAGGCGCTCGAGGAGATCACCGGGCCGGTGATCGCGATCACGCTGGTCCTGAGCGCGGTGTTCATCCCCACCGCGTTCATCGCCGGCATCAGCGGACAGTTCTACCGCCAGTTCGCGCTCACCATCGCCGCCTCGACCATCATCTCGGCGATCAACGCCATGACGATGGCGCCGGCGCGCGCCGTCACGCTCATCAAGCCCCACAAGCCCGGCGAGCAGCGACACGAGGCGCTGCCGCGCACGGCCGTGGTGCTCCTCTTCGGTTTCGTTGTCGAGCACTTCGCCGGTGGTCCGCTGGCGGGCCTCCTCG
>Ga0209253_10005631_pt1 | contig 10867 bp, 10 predicted proteins | sample FrelakmetBRP12BR_FD_187145 | JGI IMG/M metagenome (GOLD analysis project Ga0209253, IMG submission 187145) | Freshwater lake sediment microbial communities from the University of Notre Dame, USA, for methane emissions studies - BRP12 BR (SPAdes)... | ecosystem: Environmental > Aquatic >... | reverse complement strand
CGTGGCACAACCGGGGAACCAGGACCTGATGGTTTTGTCTTTGCCCTACCTGATTGGTTTGTTACCATCCGTAATCGTCGAGTTCTGGACCTATCTCACTGTAACGATTCGTATGTGACATTCTCAATCTGAAGCCTTCAGTATTCCTTCACAACACAGCCACCATTCTGATGGAGGGAATATGTTATTATATTTACGTGATAAAGAATGCAGCTACATTGAAAACTCTGTCAGGGGTTTGAGGTTGGAGGCTTGAGGCAATGCCTTGAAGGCTTCTTTCTCAGGAACAATGATCCCATGGCACCGGCTAGAGAAACAGCCGCTGAGAGTGCAAACGCCCCGGTAAATGAACCCGTGGAATCCTTGATATATCCAGCGACTGCAGGACCGATTGCCTGACCTATGCCAAAGATGAGGGTTATGCAGCCAAGCCCTGCAGGGGCAAGTTTTGCCCCCACTGCATCACCTGCGGCAGCAGCCAGGATCACAGGTATGGATGAAATGGTAAAACCGTAAATAATGCAAGAGATGTAAAGTCCTGACAAATCGCTCCAGAATGCAAAGATCAGATACGACAGGGCAAGGACAACATAAGCGTACATGGAGCCGAACCTCCTCCCAACGAAATCAGAGATACTGCCCCATAGCACACCACTGAATATGCTTGATAAACCAAGGACAGCAAACATCCCACCTGCTTTTTGTGGGGAGAGCCCAATCTCTTTTGTCAGGTATGCAATAAAAAAGGTGAGATAGATAATGTACGAGAAGCCATACATGAAATAGACGCTGCCAAGTTTCCAGATCTCCCTTTCTGTTATCACGTCTCGCCATGCTGACAGGAACGAGACCCCTTGCCTGCTCCCTTGACTGCTCTTATCGTCCTCCGCGCTGCCATATGTGAAAAGCCCCTTTTCCGCCGGGCTATTCCTCTCAAGGGCATAGACGATGAAAGAACCGGCAAAAACAAGGATACCCATCACATACCAGGCATGCCTCCACCCTTCGTGTCCGTAGCTGACAATTAAATAGGGAAGAATAATACCTGCGAGGGAAAGCCCTGTGCCGGTGCCGACAGTGGCAATACCTGTGGCGAGCCCCCTTTTTCGTGTCACGAACCAGGCAGCCGGTAATGCCATAACAGGGATATAGCTTCCCCCATTCCCCATACCGGTAATAAGCCTCATGGCAAAGGCAAAACCAAATGTTTCCGACAGCCCTGTCAGGAAGAGGCAGATTCCCATCACCATGAGTGATATAAATATGATTTTTCTTGCTCCAAAACGGGCAGCAAGGAAACCCCCAATTACCGCCAGGCAAAGATAGCCGATAAAATTACCTGTTCCAATAAGACCTACCTGAGTGTAGGTGAGGGATAAGCCTTCTTTCATGGGAGGAAGGATTACCGAATAGGACATCCTCCCAAAACCATGGGCAAGGAGAACAACGAGAGCCCCTGTCCACGCTATAACCCATGCATAATGCTTCTTCACATCTCCACCTTTTTTTCTCTAAGCATATTCGGTGGACGCTGTATTGTCAAAACTTTCCTGAAAATAAATACGGGGATATGATCTTTTTCTGTCATTCCGGTGAAAGCCGGAATCCAGGAACTTTCAGTGGTCATAAAAAATAGACCCCTGTTTTCACCGGGGTGACGGCCAACCTAAAATGAATTCACAGGTTTTAGAAGCTCCAAGCTATCAGCTATTTACGCTCCATCCAGCGTATGGTGCTCGTGCGCCCTGTACCAGTCCGCAGGATCAACAAAATATTGTTCTACATCCTTCAGTGCGAGGAAGTGTTCATACTCGATCTTTGCGAGAAGGTCAAAAAAATCTTTTTCCTTTTTGTCAGTTACTGCGTCACGGAGCTTTTTATAGAAATCTGTGCCCTTGGATTCAAAATCGATGGCAGTTCTTATTGCCTGGAGGTCATCGTCATCGCTCATAGCGGTCTGATCAACTTTCTGGAGGAACGTCGTCAAAATCCCTTTGATTTCCGTTTCATTCACTATAAGGGGCAGGGTCTCAGGCCATATCCCCTTCTTCTCCCATTCGACTTTAAGTTGTTGGAGACGAGCGTAGTGCTCAAGTTCATCATCGCCAATCTGCTTGAACATAGCTTTGCCAAGTGCGTTCTTTGTCCTCTCAGCATTTTTCAGGTAAAATTCGTGTTCTTTCATTTCGTTGTTCAGGGCAACATCTAATGCATTCAACCGTTCTTTTTCATCCATCCTATTTCTCCTCTTTTAATAGTTCGTCAAACGATAACTTAATACAAAATATAAGATCAAGTTTAGCCTGATGCAATGTCATTCATTTAATCTGTTCAATGCATGGACAACAAGGAAGGTATTCCATTCTTTCTGTGTTCTTCCCCAGCTTCCATCCCTGTTCTGTAGTTGCAAAAGAACTTCAGCGGCCGATCTGCATTGGTGCTTCGCATCCTCTGCATCAAGGTGCGCAAGAGCATTGAGGGTCATGTAAAAAGGAGCCTGACCCTTCCATTTGCCGGAAACAAGTTGACGGCTGCCAAGGTAATCTACCATCATTTCAGTTGTCCTGCTTTTGGAATACCGTGCATGCTTGATAAAGGCCCGCAGCGCGTTATTTGTACACCCGATGTTGCACCAATGACCCCCTCTTTCCTCGATCTCTTTTGAAACCATATCGTATAACAGTGTTACCTTTTTTTTCTCACCCCGGCCAAAACAGTCCGCAAGAAATAAACCAGCACAAATAGCAAGGTGCCCAAAACATCCGTTTGAGAAAGGAAGGCTGTGAAAAACCTTTTCATTGATTTTGTTTGAAATATCGTCATACATATCATCAGGAACCTGATGTGGCATCATTTTGAAGGTCCAGAGATTATCATCGCTGAGGAACCAATCAAGGGCCTTCCGAATAGCCTCGTTTGGCTCCCGAACGGTTAGATGAAGCCCGAAGAGCTTTCTTATAGTTCTAATGACCGAGTTGTTCCACGATCCGTTGCTAAGCTGGCCAGTCCGGAGTCCGTTTACTGTCTCATTGAAGTCGCGGCGCCAGCTATCTGAATCTTCTTCATGCCGCCATTTCTGGCGGGCATAAAGTCCTGCCGGAGTTTTACTGCCAGCGAATATTTGAAGTGGATCATATTTTGGCTGCAATCGTTTTTCCATTCGTTCCATCTTGATGAAAGCGTCATAGTTTATCCCCGTATCACATATTTTTCAAATCGATCGTCATTATGCCTCTCGCCTCTTTCCCTCGTCCTCTCATTAACCCATACACTCGTCCCCCAGTAAAACGTTGTCTTCATGAATGTGATGTACTATAGTATCCCAATGGCATTCCTAAAAAAACTCTTGTCCGTTGAAATGCTCCTGAGAGACATGCTCTATATTTCTTACCTTGTCCCTGCCTCCAGATTAAGCCGTTTTCTCCCGCCTGCCCTCAAGCCGGCCATTGTCGAAGGAGAAAATGTCTTTGTGAGCCTTGTTATCTTCCGGGGAAAAACAAGCGGCGCTGCCACAATTCCAACCCCGCGCATACCCTTTGATCAGGTCAATATCAGGACTTACGTTATTGACCCTGTCACAGGAAAACCTTCAGTCTACTTTGTCCATTGCGGGATCAGCGGCGCCCTCATCACTTTTCTCTACGGGGTTCTCTCGGGCATGCCCGTCGAGCACACCCCATTCTCAATAGAAACTGTGAATGGCAAAGAAGGCAACTATTCTGAATACAAAGTCTCTGGAAAGTGGAATGGTGAATTCACAGTTGAGGCAGAAGAAATCTCGCCTGCCCTCACTGCCCTTTCACCCTTCCCGAATGTTCAGGAGGCTATTGATTACCTCATTGATCCCCTGGTTGGTTTTTATTCAGATGGCAGAGTTCTGCGCAGGCTGGAAGTGTATCACGGCCCCCTGATTCCTCGTGTTTACAGGCCGGAAAAGATCCTCTTCCCATACCTCTCACAGCTCGGCATTGTTCCGGAGGATGAAGTGTCATTGCCCCACAACATGCTTCTGGTGCCTTTTACGCCTTTCCTTATCTATCTTCCAGCTAAAACATTTGATACATTCTGAGGCCGGGGCAATTCCCCAACCAACTTTTCCAGGCATAATACCTAATGTGATTGTTGCACAAAATTCCAAGAATGAGCGTGATGGTGTATGCCTTCGACCAAATGCCGGTTGAAAGGAGAAACGCGCACCTTTCCCTCGCAGAGGACTTTCTCAACAAACTGTGAAGCAGTCTCCCTCGGGTATGCATGTTAGATCCTTCCTGTTAAACTTAGCAAGAATATGTTTACACTCTCCTGCATTGCTGACCGGCTGCAGAGACTCGAAAAAAAGATTGTAGAGGACGAATACCCTCCTTGCTACTATTGCACAAGGGTATTTAGGTGTTCTCGGATGGTGGCTGCGCAAGGCGATCTCGAATCATTTTGAGGATAACGAAGGACTCCCGTTCCCGTTCCTCCAGTGAACCCGTGATGTAACCGATCGTTTCCCGGTAGTCCGGCATAAAGATCTTGGAGAGTGCGTTACAGCGCCGTTGGGTCTTGCGAAGCTCCAGGGCCAGCCGCATTACTGCATTTTCCAACTCAGCCAATTCCGCAAGAAGGGGAAGTACTTCAACGAAACGGCTCATGGCATCATCAGTATTAGCCGAAGTTCCACCCACACCAAACTGGACACTGACCGGCTCCGTTCGCACCGTCACGTGGGGAATCTTCATGCCCATCAGGTGCTGGTCCGAGACATCCACCTGGTGTTCCATCCTTACGGCAAGAGCAGCCCGGTCGAGGGCCTCGGATCCTCTGTCCAACCGGGCCTCACGGAGGGCTTTAAAGGCCCGGCTAAGGGCTTCAGCAGCGTTCTGTTCGGCTTCAACAGCACGATTCAGGCGGCTCATCATTTCAAAGATAAGGATTTGTCGTTTTTGCTCGAGGAGATCGTAGCCCTCTTCGGCAAAGGCAAGCTGTCGTTTAAGCACGAGCAAATTAGATTTGGTCGGTGCGATGTTCAGCTTTCCCATAGAGCTATTCTGCCCGGTTACGCTCCCTGAAGAGGCGCAGCACAGACAAGAACCTCCTCTTTCTCGTGGTAGTATTGCTTCAACAGGGCATCGCTCACACGGTGCAATTCATCCTTAGGCAATGTTGACAGCACATCCCAGCCAAGTTCAAGCGTAGTCTCGATAGACCGATTCTCGTATTCTCCCTGGTTCAGGAAACGCATTTCAAAGGCTTCGCCGAATTTCAGGTATTGCTTATCGAGTGTACTCAACTCCTCTTCGCCAATAACATCTGCCAGTCCCCGCACCCGTTTGACATAGGCATAGCACGCGAATAACTGGCTTGCGAGAATCGGATGATCTTCCCGGGTATAGCCTTTGCCCACGCCATCCTTCATCAGACGCGACAGGCTTGGAAGGCCGGCAATGGGCGGGTAAACACCGCGCTGAAACAGATCGCGATCCAACACTATCTGCCCTTCGGTGATGTAGCCGGTAAGATCAGGGACAGGATGGCTGATATCATCCGAGGGCATGGTCAGAATAGGTATTTGAGTGATCGAGCCTGGCGAGCCTTCGATGCGTCCGGCCCGCTCATAGATGCTGGCAAGATCCGAATAGAGATAGCCTGGATAACCTTTGCGGCCCGGGATTTCGCCCCGAGCTGTGCCCACTTCGCGCAAGCTTTCGCAGTAATTTGTCATATCCGTCAGAAGCACCAGCACGTGCTGGCCGCAATCAAAGGCCAGGTGCTCCGCCAGGGTCAGGGCGACCCGTGGGGTAAGAAGGCGCTCCACACTGGGCGCATCGGCCAGGGAAAAGAACATGACGGCGCGGGCAAGAGCACCGGAATCCCGGAAGTTACGGATGAAAAACTCGGCCACATCATGCTTCACGCCCATGGCGGCAAAGACAATCGAGAACTCGACCTCTTCTTCCAGCAGGCGCGCCTGCCGCACAATCTGGGCGGACACGCGGTCATGGGGCAGACCGTTTCCGGAAAAAACAGGCAACTTCTGGCCCCGGACCAGTGCATTCATCCCATCTATGGCCGACACACCCGTTTGTATGAATTCACGAGGATAGCGCCGGGCATAGGGGTTGATGGGCATTCCATTCACATCGCGCCGCTCCGCAGAGAGTGCAGGTGGACCACCATCGGCCGCACGGCCGAGACCATCGAATACGCGGCCTAGCATCTGACGTGAAACAGGCAGACGAAAGCTTTCCCCTAAGAAGCGGGCGTGCAGGGACTGGTTCGAAAGACCTGTTGTTCCTTCAAGAACCTGAACCACGGCCTGGGTTTCAGAAATATCAAGGACACGGCCGAGACGGGGATGACCGGCGGGATCGAGAATCTCAACAATTTCGTCGTAGCCCACATCACAAATCCGTTCCACCACAACCAGCGGTCCCTCAATGCGCGAGGCACCAACGTACTGCAATCCCCGGTCTTCTATTTCGAAAGTGGTGTGCATAGTAAGGTAGCCTCCTTTGAGAGCGTTTCCGTCTCCTCCATGACCCGACCTTCCAGCTCCGTAAGTTTTTCGAGTTCCTTGTTGCCGAAATCAGCCTTCGCCCGCAGTAAGTAAGGCACACAGCCTAAAGAGCGGATTCGTGCTAACGGAATACCCCCTTGAATCAAGTCCCGGCCTCTACGATAGAGGGTAAGAATAATGCGCAGGAGCATAACCTGCCTTTCAGGTGTGCAATACATGTCGTTTTCATCAAAAGCACTTTGGGCGAGAAAACCGTCTTTAATAATCTCGGCAATAAAAAGGATCAAGCGTTGCCCGTCGGGCAGGACATCGGGTCCCACCAGCTTAACGATTTGCTGGAGACGATCCTCTCGTTGGAGGAGAGTCAGGGCCTCCGTACGCAGATCAATCCAGTCCGGAGCCTCTTTCTTCCACCAGGAAGCTACATCCTCCACATACTCCGAATACGAGTGCAGCCAGTGGATTGAAGGATAATGTCGAGCATTGGCCAGTTCGGTATCGAGGGCCCAAAAACAACGGATAAAGCGGCGTGTATGCTGAGTGACGGGTTCGGAAAAGTCGCCGCCGGGTGGGCTGACGGCACCCACGATGCTCACGGAAGCCTGCTCGCCCGCAAGCGTAGTTACGGCACCACCACGCTCATAAAACTGCGCAAGCCGGGTGGGCAACGATGCCGGGAAGCCTTCTTCCGCTGGCATCTCTTCCAACCGCGCGGCCAGTTCCCGCAGGGCCTCTGCCCAGCGGCTGGTTGAGTCGGCAAAGACCGCCACGCTGAAGCCCATGTCCCTGTAATACTCGGCCAGGGTAATACCGGTATAGATGGATACTTCCCGCGCCGCCACAGGCATATTCGAGGTATTTGCGATAAGGATGGTCCGCTCCATCAGAGGCCGGCCGGAACGGGGGTCTTTAAGTTCCGGAAACTCACGGAGCACATCAGTCATTTCATTACCCCGCTCCCCGCAACCTATGAAAACAATGATTTCGGCGTCTGACCATTTTGCTAGTTGATGCTGGGTGATTGTCTTTCCCGTGCCGAATCCGCCCGGAATGGCCGCGGCACCGCCCTTGCCGATGGGGAAGAAGGTATCAATGATGCGCTGTCCTGTAATCAGTGGTTCGGTAATACGCAATCGTTCGCGAATGGGACGCGGTACCCGCACAGGCCACCGCTGAAGCATAGTGACGTCACGCGGGCCCGTTACAGTTTCGATGACAGCCAACGGATCGAGGAGTCCGTAATCTCCTTTATCAACAATGGACAACACTGTACCGCTAATATCCGGGGGAGTCATAATCCGATGATTGACCAGCGGTGTCTCCACAACCCGGCCTATAGCCTGACCAGCTGTCACAACCTCGCCGGGCTTGACTTGCGGCTCAAAAGTCCAGCGCTTCTCCGCGTCAAGAGGGTCCACTTTTTCTCCGCGTCTGATCCATGCACCGCTTCGAGCTTGAATGCCTGGCAACGGACGCTGAATGCCGTCGTAAATGCTACCGACCAGCCCGGGGCCGAGCCACACAGACAAAGGCGCGCCCGTACACCGGACCGGTGCCCCGGGCTTCAACATAGTGGTGTCCTCATACACTTGGATAGTGGCATAATCACCAACCAGCCGTACCACTTCACCCACAAGGCCCAGGCTGCCTACCTGCACGACTTCATACATCTGAGCTGCGTACATGCCCACAGCGGTTACGATGGGACCGCTAATGCGGGTGACCACCGGTTCAGCAGTCTTGGTAACAGTAGTCATGGGCCATCTCCTCCTGATCCAGTTTTAGGGACAAAGGTCGCCTCCACGGCTACCTGTCGCCTCAGTTCCGGCCAAAGTCGTTCCAGCCTCTTCACAAGGCGGTTATCCCACACCTGGCGGGCCTCTGTATCCTCAACAATAACACCGCTTTCTGTAATGCCCGGTTCGTAAGAAATAGTAATGCTCACCGGCCGGCCGACACGGTGCGCAATTTCCTCGGCCAGGCCATCGCCCAGAATAGTTTGGTCCGCCTCCGAAAGCTTCACGACAAAACCAACGCCTGCCATCTGACTTATGGCATGAGAAGCAAGGCCAATAACGGTTTCCAGGTATTCAAAACCTTCTCGGGCCACCAATCGCTGACACGCCTCCTCATACACAGACTCAAGCAGCGCTTCAACGCGTGCCGCCCGCAGTCGGCCGGTTTCGACAGTAACCGTAGCCAAAATTAATTCACTCTGGCGAGCGGCCTCTGCACGGGCCTGGTCAAGCCGCTCTTGCCGTATCCGGTCAGCTTCGGCAACGGCACTGGTTAAGAAAACTTCTGCGTCCTGCCTCGCGCGATTGACAATTTCCTCGCCCTCTCTCCGAGCGGCTGCGAGGATTTCTTCGCGCAATACTTTTGTAGAGTTTTGATCCATTGTCATCTACGTACCCCCTTAACCAACACTTACGCCAACAGCTTCCTGTACAAATTCTCGCAGGCTCTTACGCCCTGGCAGCGGTCCTTCCGGCCCAGGTATCTCGACAATCAGCAGGCGGTCCCGCGTGAGTCGAATCATCTCTACTTGTGGCCGAATCCAGGCTGCCACCTTTTCGGTGATGATAATGACTCCACAGTCAGGTCGGGCTGCAACGTCATTGATGGCAGCCCGGGCTTCTTCCGCCGTTGCTGCAACCTGCGCCCCGACACCTGCCAACCGGAACCCGCGTACAGTGTCCTCATCGGCAATGCAATAAAACTTCACCGATTGACTCCTTATATTTTTTGTATCAGCATCATGGCGATAGCGAAGCCAAGCACGGCCAGTCCCTCCGCCAATGCCACAAACAGGATACTTCGGGTCAGCAGCTCAGGTTTCTCCGCTGCTGCACCGAGCGCTGCCGAACCGATCCGGCCTACGGCCTGGCCTGCACCAAGCACGCTCACGGCGATGGCAAAAGCAGCTGCCACACCCAGGCCGATGGTTTTGTACGCCGCTACCATATCTGTCGGCGCACCCCCACGCACGGTTTCCTCCGCAGTTGCTACTGCAGCGGGCAGGATTATACCCACGAGAAACGCTTCGATTGATCCGATTCGCCAGAATGACAACTTCATCATGTAACACCTCCTATTTACTTGGGCGGCGCAGCAGCCCGCTATCGTCTTCAACGCTGTCGCCGCTAAAACACTATGTCATCTAGAACCTGCTTCACTCTGTCCAATCCCGCATAGCGGTCGGCCGGTCACAATTCCGAAGTCTTAACATTCCTGGCCAAACGAAACGGCTCAAAAGGCTGGCCGCTGCCGGAAAAAAACTTCCCGAAGAACTCATAATATTCGAGACGCAACGCCTGCACTGAAGCGATGATCCCTTCCAGGACAATTGCAACGATATTGCCGAGAATAATGACCAACAGACTCAACAGGTTACCCCCGATAGGAAAATCTCTAACTTCCGCGGCCAGCATAAAAGCGGCGAAAAGCAATGCCGCGTGACTCATGGCGTAGGCCGCAAGACGGACGAAACTTATGGTATTCGCAAGGTAGCTGAGAACCGCCTCAAAGGCCCCGACGCACGATTCCATAATAGCTCCGGCCAGTCCGCCGCCCGCCTCATTCCTCTCGCCACCGGCGTGGCTCAATAAATGTTCTACGGGTTCCTTGAGGGACCAACCAACGATGGGCACTACGAGAAACAAAACGACCGATACGCCCATGAGTCCCTGCGACTGAATAGCCGCCGTATTCATCAAGAGAACCAATGTACCCCAGTAGAACAGAAGGCCAACGAGGCCGAACTTATCAAGGATAGCACCGATCACATCGCCACGTCGAAAGCGATTGATAACATTCAATATGAGACCGAGGCTGATCATTGTAATGCCAATCCCGATAGCACCATACATGAGACGCATAGGGTCACCCTCCAGAGGATCATGCCAAAGGGCGTACTTCTTAAATACTTCGATACCGAAGTAGCTACCATACACCACGCCGGAAATGATGCTAGACGAGCCCCCGAAAAGAAGGAGTAGACCAACATCCCGCACCTTTTCGGAACGGCCGACAAACAGAGCTATCAGGCCACACACGGCGAGGACAGCTCCGTGTCCTACATCGCCGAACATCAAGCCGAACATCACGAGATAGCTCAGGGCCACAAACAGCGTAGGCTCCAGTTCCCGATAATTCGGGAGGCCATAGGTTGAAACCAGCATCTCAAAGGGACGCAGCAACCGCGAGTGTCTCAGCAGGACAGGGACCTGCTCCTCTGTTGAATCGTCCGGAAGGGCTGTCTGAATGGCATACCGGCCGCTGGTGATTTCTCCCATACGCTTCTCCAAAGCCGCTACATCGCCGGCTGGGACCCATCCCGCGATCAGAACCGCAGCTCCCGTGCGT
>Ga0209253_10005630_pt1 | contig 10867 bp, 6 predicted proteins | sample FrelakmetBRP12BR_FD_187145 | JGI IMG/M metagenome (GOLD analysis project Ga0209253, IMG submission 187145) | Freshwater lake sediment microbial communities from the University of Notre Dame, USA, for methane emissions studies - BRP12 BR (SPAdes)... | ecosystem: Environmental > Aquatic >... | reverse complement strand
GCTGCCGGGTCGGTGATGTTGACACCATCCAGTGTCCAGGTATCGTTGTTGTAATTACCGCCCAAGGCGACATAGGTGGCCTGCTGGCCTGATTCATTTCCTCCGACATTCTCCCTGTCCACCTGGATGGCGGGCGTCATCTGCAGGATGACCCAGGGGTCTCTGGCACTGGGCAGTGACTGCAGTGATTCATAGGGGATTGTGGTGGCCAGAGTTGTTTTCTTGGTCTCAACGACTGGAGAAACGGCCGTGACGGTGACCTCTTCCTCCAGCGCTCCGAGCTCCATTACGAACGTCAACTCGGTGTTTTTTCCGAGAGCGACGATAATGCCCTGTTCAAGCCTCGTCTTGAAACCTGTCAGTTCCAGCCTGATCTGGTAGTTTTTTCCCGGATACACACTCATGAACCTGAACAAACCCTCTGGGCTGGTGACTGCAGTCAGCGTCCCGACCTGAGGTCCCTTAAGGGTGACCGTCAGCCCGGGAAGTGGGTTCCCATCTGCATCTGTAACGGTCCCAAAAATGTTACCGGTACTTTGCTGGGCGAACAACGGAGCAACGAGGAGCAGTGCAAAAAGAATGCTTAAAGCTCTGCGCATGCGCAAGCCCTCCTTTTTCATCCCTTTATAGGGATAAATCGTACCCTAACCCTAGAGTGAAAATCCTTCACTCCATCCATTACCATAGCCATCCATCTTTTGGTTATTCTATAGCCACCTCCTTGCGAACACAGTTCAAACATTAACCTTTCTAATAGCAATATTTGTGCCAGGTTTCTATGTTTTTAAATTCAATTAAATCAATAAGTTAACTGACAAACCAGAGCCTTGAAATTCAAAAAATTGGATTTGCTCCAAAAATTTGAATATTAGGGCTGAATCTGCTTACACTTCCGGATGTAATCTTCGACCTGTTGGCGCTCTTCGGGGGAAATTGAATTCCCGTAGAGAGCGAGGTATTTCTCAAAATACTCAAGCGCCTGAATCTTGTTTCCCATGTCAAGATGCGCCAGCCCGATTCTGAGGATAATGTAAGTATCCCCTGGATTCAGCTCCAAAGATTTTTCCCAAACCGATATGGCGGCATCGGCTCTCCCGGCAACCCGATAGCAAAAGCCCAACCCCTTATAAGCAATGGCCAGTTTGGGGTCGCATTCGATCGCCTTTTTAAAGCTGTCCATGGATTGGGCGAGGTCCGCCCTTTTTTTCGTCCTTAGAAAAACCGAATAGTGAAGAGCTCCCAGGTTGGAATGGGCCAGCGCCAGATTATCGTCCAGCTCCAGCGCTTTGTGATAATATTCAAGCGCCTTTTCGTTATCCCCCTTTTTCCAGTAGCCCAAACCCAAGTAGTTGAAGATGTCGGGGTCAAAGTCGATAAGGGCCAGTCCCGCCTGGAGCATTTCAATCCCCTTGTCCAGGTCCTCCTTTTCGATGAGAAGCATGCCGTAGGCCGAGATGATGTCATAATTTTCGGGATTGTTTTTGAACCCCTCTTCGAGAACGGCCAGGGCTTGGTCCAGCTGGCCCAGAGCTTTATAGACATGACGGAGAATCAGGTAGGCGGCCGCAAAGTCCTTTTTCTTCCCGATGACCTCCTTCAGGAGCTGGATGCTTTCATCGCGTTGGCCTTGATCGTTGGCCATGATCGCCCGGTTCAATTTTTCGTGTAGGGGAAGAAAAGTCTTCAAGTCGTCCTCAGGACCGTACTTCTCCTTGAGTTCGGGAGCGAGAGAGGCGACGTACCCCAGGCTCCTCAGCTTCTCTTGAGCTTCCCGGTCGACTTTTTGAGCGCTTTCACCTTGCCGGGCGGAAGACAGTTCTTCCAGCAGGCCTTTCAGCCTTTTCTGGTATCGCTCCAGGCTGACCTTTTGGACGAGGTTCCATTCTTCGTTAAAATCCTTCTCCAGGTCATAAAACTCCGGCAGGGGAGAATCAAAAAATTTTTTCTTGTCCTCGATGATTCCCCGAAGAGGCGCGCAGCCCATATTGTAGAACGGGTCCAAAGACTCAAAATAGATGGCTCTTTTCTCCAGCTTCTTGCCTTTGACCAGCGGCACAAGGGAAAGGCCCTGGAGGGAGGGAGGCTTTTCCGCTGCGAGGACATCGCAGACGGTGGGAAAGATATCGATATGGCAGACATTTTCGCCGGTCCGTCCCGGGCTGATCCCGGGCCCGGCTATGATCAAAGGGACCCAGAGCGTGCTGCTGTAAGCAAAATACCCGTGGGTAAGCTCCCCGTGTTCTCCGAGGGATTCTCCATGGTCTCCTGTTAGGACGACCAGGGTATTTTTCAGTAACCCCTTGTTTTCCAAGTCCCCGAACAAATTCCCCAGCTCAGAGTCGACATAGGCTACTTCCCCCGAGTACAGGTCTTCCTTGAAGGTATCGCTGAAAGGTTGAGGAGGGACATAGGGGGCGTGCGGATCCCAGAGATGAACAAATAGAAACCACTTGGAATTCTGCTTATCGAGCCAGTCCCGGGCCGCCTGGATGACCTGGCCGGCATTCCTTTCCGGAAAAGACAACATCGCCCCGAACTTGGATGGGTAGGACTCATCATAGACATCAAATCCCTGGTTGAGGCCATAGCGGGAATCGAGGGGAAAGGCTCCGATAAACGCTCCCGTGGAGTATCCCTTGTCCTTCAAGTACTCGGCCAAAGTCAGAAATTCATCTTTGACCCTAAATTTCGAATTGTCATGAACGCCGTGGGAAGGGGGAGTGATCCCCAACAAGATATTGGCATGGGAGGGAAGAGTGACGGAGTTATGGGCGAAAGCCCTCTCAAAGACAACGCCTTTTGCCGCCAGGGCGTCGATTTGAGGAGTCTTCAGGTGCTGTGTGCTGTAACAGCCGAGCCGGTCCGGCCGGATGGTATCGATGGAGATCAGGAGGATATTGAAGTCCTCCTCTTTCGGGGCCGAACCCGGGATTGAGGTGCCGTATAAAACGAGTCCTGCCAGCATCACAGAGAGAAGAGCTGTTTTTTTTGCTGTCGATCTCATTCCGCTTTTTATCTCCTGGCGGCAACGGGGGCCTTAGCTCAGTTCTTGCAGTTCTTAATGTAATCTTCTATTTCACGGCGCTCTTCGGGAGACAGAGCTTTGCCCTTGAGCGCAAGATATTTCTCGAAATACTTGAGGGCCTGAGCCTTGTCGCCTTTTTCTAAATAGGCTAAGCCCAGGTTGTAAATGGGCAAATCAAAATCCGGGTTCAGCTCCAGCGTCTTCTCCCAAACCGTTATGGCCGAGTTGGTTTGGCCGGCGACTCTGTAGCCCACTCCCAATCCGTTATAAGCAAGAGCCAGGGCAGGGTCGAGCTCGATGGCCTTTTTAAAACACTCCAAGGCCTGGGCGTGATCCGGCCGGCTCTTGGCCTGCATGAATAGGGAAAGATGGAAAAGGCCCTTGTTGTAATAGATCATGGCGTCCGCATCGTCCAGGGAGAGGGCTTTTTCATAGCAGTCCAAGGCTTTCCCGAACTCCCCTTTTTGACCATAGGCAACGCCGAGATAAGTCCAGTCTTCAGGATAGTAATCGATGATCGCGAGGGACTTTTGAAGAAGCTCGATCCCCTCGTCCAGTTTCCCCTGCTTGACCAGGAGAACCCCATAGGAAGAGATGATCCCATAATCTTCAGGATTGTTTTTGTAGCCGTTTTCCAGCACGGCTAAGGCATCAGCTCCAAATCCTCCGGATTGATATATCTCGGAGAGGTAGGAATAGGCATTGATGAAGTCCTTCCTCTCCTTGATGATCTCGTGAAGGAGCTTGACCGCCTGCAAAGCCTTGCCTTCTTCATTCAATTTAAGGGCCGTATACATTTTTTGATTCAACGGAAGCAGGGTTTTCAGGTCATCTTCCGGCCCGTAATTCTCTTTGAATTTCGATACCGGAGAGGAAATGTACCCCAGACTTTTCAGCTTCTCCCGGGTTTCGCGGTCAACCCTTTGAGGCGTCGGCGCATTTTGAGAGGACGAAAGGCCGTCCAGGAGAGCCTTCATCCTGTTCTTTTGGCCTTCCAGGTCAATTTTCCGGACAAGATTGTTTTGCTCGTTGAAATCCGCTTCAAGATTGTAATATTCGGGCACAGGAGAATCGATAAATTTGCTCTTTTCTTCCGTGAACCCTCGAAGAGGAGCCCAACCTCGATTGTAATAGGCGTCCAGGGATTCAAAATAGATGGCTCGCTTTTCTATCTTCCCTCCTTTGAGGAGAGGCAGAAGAGAAACTCCCTGAAGAAAGGAAGGCTTTTCGAGTGACAGAAGATCGCAGACGGTGGGAAAGAGATCGATATGACAGACGTATTCGCCAACCCGGGCCGCCTGAATTCCCGGAGCGGCAACGATCAAAGGAATCCAGAGCGTGCTGTTATAGGCAAAATAATCGTGAGTGAGCTCCCCGTGTTCTCCGAGAGATTCTCCATGGTCTCCGGTCAGGACGATGAGGGTCCTTTTCGTCAGTTCTTTGCTTTCCAGATAATCGAACAGCTTCCCCAGCTCAGAGTCGACATAGGCCACTTCTCCGGAGTACGGGTCATCCTTGAATTTCTCGCTGAAGGGCTGAGGAGGCGAATAAGGATCGTGCGGGTCCCAAAGATGGATGAACAGGAACCACCCGGAATTTTGTTTTTCGACCCAGCTCAGAGCCGACTGGATCACTTGACCGGCATTCCTCTCCGGAGGGGAGAGGGACGAAGTCCTGGCGGGGTAAGATTTGTCATAGACGTCAAACCCCTGATCGAGGCCGAAGCGGGGATCCAGGGCGAAAGAGCCGATAAAAGCTCCGGTTGAATATTCTTTTTCTTTCAGATATTCAGCCAAAGTAAAAAAATCCGGAGTCAGAATCGATCTTGAATTCTCATGGACCCCGTGATAGGGGGGAGTGGTTCCGGTCAGCATGTTCACGTGGGAGGGGAGAGTCATCGGGTTATGGGCAAAGGCGCGCTCAAAGAGCACGCCCTTGGCCGCCAGGGCATCGATATGAGGAGTCTGGAGATGCTTGGAGCTGTAGCAGCTGAGCCTGTCCGGCCGGATCGTGTCTATGGAGATGAGAAGGACGTTCAGGTCCTCGTGTTTTGTTCCCAGGCCCAGGGCTAAACTCGGCGCGGCCAGGGTTCCCAGGAGGATAAAAAGAAAGACAAGAGACCTGGATTTCTTCCGTTTGATGATGGCGATAGAAAAAGCCGGCAAGACGATTCTCAACGGTGATTATTGATTCTGGGCCAATTTTACCGCCGCCCAGAAGGAATATTGCTTGGGAATTCTCCGTCTCATCGCCGCCAATGACTCTGATTGGCCCTCCAAGTCTCCTAGGCCTCCGCTTGCTCCCCTCTCATCTGTCAGGCCGCCGGTAGCGCCTTCCGGTCTGGCTTGAGCCCCCTGAGCTCCGATATCGGCGGCCACCGCCTCCTTCATTACCTTGGTCGCTCCCCCCCACTCAAAGCAGACCTGAATCGTCTTTCCGGGATCGGCGCCGATGTCCGCCGACAGGTCGGCCAGCCTCTGGAGAGGAACAGAAAATTCGAAGATGACGGTTTTTTCCTGAACCATGTTCCTATACACGGGGATTTGGAAGTCTTGTTTTTCCGTGAACTTGGCAGGGGCTTCCTCGGATTTGTTGTTGATCAGCTCGTGATCATAGAACATATAGCGCTCGTTGGTCCGGATTTGCGCCTTCTGAGCCTCGGAGACGGTTCCCGCTTTTTCCTCCAGGATGGCGATATACTGGTCAGCGGAGATGGGCCGGCTCATGAACCTTATGCCGAAGTCTTTTTTCTTCTGCGTTTCCGGATTGAACCAGATGGTCATGCCCGTTGCGCCGATGGAGCTGAGATATTTGGGATCTTTGAAGACTACCAGGATGTAGAGATTTTCGGCATCATTCCGGAAGGCATAGTCCACACTGGTTTTTTTCTCGACATTCAAGGTTTGCGTATCCCAGTCGGCGTTCTGGCCGTCAATTTTTATGGGCGCGGCCGTCCATTGGCTGGCCATGACCTTGTCTTCGGAAAGACCGGGAAGGCAGAAATACAGGATTGCGAAACCCAATAAAAAGATGCTCAGTTTTTTTCCATATCTCATACATGACTCCTTGAGCGCAAAACTAACCTTATTTATTATAGCACATCTTTTTCAGCGTGAAAATTGGCCGTGGCCGACCGGAAAATGCGTTCTCAGAGAATTCTGATCTGCAGGCGCTTGCCCAAAGCCGAGGCCACCTTTTCCAGGGTGGAAAGCCTGATATCGCGGGAGTGATTCTCCAGTCTGGAAACGGCAGTCTTCTTTGTCCTGATCCGGCGGGCCAGGTCCTCTTGAGTCAACCCTGCCGCAATGCGGGCTTCTTTCAGAGCGACTCCTATCTTGAACTTTTGATATCCTTCTTCAAACCCCGCCGCGAACTCGCGGTCATGAGCCTTTCTTTTCTTGACATATCTCTTAAGGTCGCTCATGTCCTTTAGTGAAGTTAACTTATTTGTTAACTATTGTCAAGCCTGTTTCATCTGAATGATGGCGCATTTTTGATTCAAAATGACAGACGGCTGAGATAGAGCCTTTTGCTCATAATTAGGAGTTAGGGAGGAGATTGACAAATCTCCAACAGCGCTATTACAATTAGCTCGCTTGGTCAGCACCTGGCGCGCAACGGGCTAAACCATGAGATCAAGTGCTTTTATCGTCTTCCTGGCCTCATCCCTGGCTTTGGGCCTTTTGGCCGCCTGCAAGGATGGAAGCCCCACAACTCCAGATACGCCTGGCCTCGTTTTCAAAGGCACCATCTCTTCGGGGGGGCAAAGGCTCTCTAACGTCAGCGTCTATCTTTCCTGGGATGATTCAAAGAGCACTCGGACTAACGCCAACGGAGTATTTCAATTCTCCGGCTTTTCTGGGATCAATTTCATCATCACGCCTTCACTGAAGGGCTATGCCTTCTCTCCCTCTAATTATACTCTGGCAGCGCAGCCCAGGAGTGACCTCAATTTCTCTGCGGTGCCCGCCTCATACGGCTCCAATTCGGGTGACATCGCCGCCGATTTTTCCGCCAAAAACCAGAGCAACCAAAATGTCAGTCTCTACGAGCATTTCGGGAAGGTCATCCTGATCGATTTCTCAGCCGACTATTGCGGCCCCTGCCGGGACGAAGCCGAACACCTGGAGAATCTATACCAAGATTACGGGAATAAGGGCTTTCAAATCATAACGATCCTGACCAGCGGCTCTCCCGCGGAATGGGCAGCCGATTACAGTTTGACCTTCCCCGTGCTCGACGACAATTCCTGGAAACTATGGGATATCTACGGAGAGATCCATATCCCCTTGAATATCATCCTCGACCGGAACATGACCATCCGGCACAAGGAATCCGGATACAACGAAACCACGATCGCCAACACGATTGAGAAGTATCTCTAGTGGTGCGTCTCACCAATAACTTGGCTATGTCAGAATCATCGGAAGACGCAGCACTGCGGGGGAGTTTGAGGGGGACGGCGTCGTTCCCCTCAGGGGGTCAGCGGAGCAAAGCGAAGCGCCGAGGGGGGAGCTCGACTCCCCCCTGGAAGTGTCCCGTCTATGCAGAAGACTTAGACAAGGAATATATGAGACGGGACACTAAAAGCGAAGGACGGCCTCGAGCCGAACACCCTTAAAGGGGGGAAGAACCCGGCAGACGCCGCCGGCGCATTTTGTCGACCCCTTGGTCGAGCCCACGAACAAGCGCACTGAATGGGCCTTGCCGAATTTAACCTCGAATTGGCCGGCCCAAAAGTCTTTCTTCTTGGTGAAAAAGACAGTCTCCGGGTTGTCCGTCCATTCATAAAGGACAGTTGCCACCCAGCGCGGGGACTTGTGAAGAGAGAGATAAGACCTGATTTCAGAGTAATCCAGATACTCGCCGTCAAAGACCTTGTGTTTCCAATCCGCTTCCAGGCTGAAGGTCCGGGCGAGGGGCCAGCTGGCGTTAAGCTGATAGTGGAGCGTCCGCCCGTCGGTGCTCATGAAGGCGATCGAGGTATCGCTCTCTTCCCTCCATCCCGCCAGTCCGTTGAGATAGCCGCCGTTCCCGAACTTTTTTTCGACGCCGGCATAGAGATGACGGATTTCCCGGTCGTAGGATCCATAGTAATAGTGCTGGTCCGGACTGTCATCGAGGTAAAGGAGTCGGCAATAAAAAAGGGTGGCCGACCAGGGCAGATAATAATCGAGCCGGGCGGCGACCGCGGACACGTCCGTGCGGTCTTCGTCGAACTGGTCGGCCAGGATATCGAGCTCCTCGGGCTCGAGGAGCGGCGGCCGGCTGTACTCGAAATTGAGCTCTTTATAGTCTTTGAGCTCGAGAAGAAGCGAAAACTTTCCCAAACGGAGCTGCGACTCCAGATAAAGGCCATGTCCGGAGACCGACTCGCCGGGATCGTACAGCCATCTCTCTATGAGCGAAAATTCGCCATAGATCTTGGCCACGCCGCCCAGGCTCGGGATGTCGAGGCTCAGAGAGCCTAGAGAGACGTTCTTGTTCCCGAATTCGGAACCGGGCTCGAGGCCGGCATAGGCATAGTGGAGGCGGACCGCTCCAACCCTTTCAAGATTCCAGCCCAATGTCCCGCCCGCGACTTCGTCCTTTAGGCTTGTTTCCTCGGGACGGTCAATCCACCCGCCGTAGAGCTGGACCGTCAAAGGGCCGGCATCGTAGGCTAGAAGGCCTCCATCTATTGTCGTATCAATGACATAATCCAATCCTTCTTCCTCAAAAATCTTGAGCACGCTGATGACTAGCCCGCGGCCGAGTGAATAATAATAATCGCCCGCCCGCGCCCGGAATCCTCCGGTCGAGTACTCGGCAAACCGTTTGGCCAGGCTGAATTCCTGCTCGGACGGCGAGAAGCTCAGGTTGGCGTCAAGGCGGGCTCCGAACAAGGCCTTGCCTGCGGCGAGAGTTAGGTCGAGCTGGTTGATCAGGTCGGAATATTCTTCGGAGGCGTTGCCCAAGTTAGATTCTTCGTCCGGAAGACGGAGGAGAAAGGAATCGCCAACCTGGACAGAAACCTTGGGCTTGGACTTGAGCTCGGTTTCCGCCAACAGGGCGATGATCTTTTGTTCCAGGGGACTTTCGTCTCCCGGGCTGTATCCCTGATGCACGTAGCGGATTCTCCCGCTTTTATCCACGAGGACGGAGTAGGGAAGGACGAGCTGAGGATTGTAGAGCGTGACAACCTTGGATTCCGTATCCAGGAGCACGGGGAAAGTGTATCCGTACCGGCCGATGAAACTCGAGACCTTGGCCAGCCTGTCCGGCCCGTCCACACTGATGGCCAGCACTTGGAAACCGCTCTCCCGGTATTGATCATGCATCCTCTGGAGATGGGGCAATTCCTTGGCGCACGGGACACACCAAGTCGCCCAAAAATTGATAAGAACCGGGCCCTTGGGATAGATTTCGCTGAGGGTTTGGGAGCGGCCGGCGAGGTCTTTGAGCGTGAAATCGACGGCCTGTTGGGCCTGCGCCCGGGGCGGCAGAAGAAAACTCAAGCCGGCGGTGAACCAGACAAGGAGCTTTAGGGTGGCTCTTGATAAGGGGATGGCTGGCTGGGAAGCCTGGATTCGAACCAAGATTCCATGATCCAGAGTCATGTGTCCTGCCCTTGGACGACTTCCCAGCAGGCCCCTGAATCATACTTGAATTTCCGGCTTTTTTCAACGTGCCTGCAGCAAGTTTATTCTTCCTAACTAAGGGCGAGGACTTGGGCGAGGAAGTCCGTGGACGACTGAGCGGGCATGGTTTCTCGACTGAAAGGAGAGAAGAGCGAAGGAGGATGCGAAGCGAGTTTCCTCGCCGGGGAAACGAGCGGGCTGACGAGCCTGAGTCCGAGCCCTCCCGCGTTGACAGGGGAGGGGGGCGATGATAACATGGCGGCTCAAATGAAGCGAAATTGGGTCCGGCTCGGCCTCATCACTGCGCTCACTCTCATCTTCCTGTTTTTCTTCTTCCGCAGCGTGGATTGGCGGGAAGTCGCCCGCTATCTCGGGGCGGTGAACATCCCCCTTTTCATCCTGAGCGTATTCCTGGCTCCACTCCATCTTATCACCCGGTCGCTCCGCTGGGATTATCTCGTCCGCCACGAGAAAAAAGGAGTTCCGTTTTATAGCTTCTTTGCCGCCAACACCGTGGGGTTCACCGTCAACGCCGTCTTCCCCGGCCGGCTCGGCGAGCTCGTCAGGCCGCTCTACCTGGCCCGGAAAGAAAACATCAAGAAAGGCTTCTGTTTCGGCACGATCGTCGTCGAACGCACCTTCGATACCTTCACCATGTGTTTCTTACTGGGAATATTCCTGCTGGCCCGTCCGCTCTTCACCTCCCGCTTCCAGGCCGGGGCTGAGGGGTATGCCAGCCTCAGGTTGTGGGGATTTGTCGGCCTCGGCTTGACCATTTTCCTTTTAGCCTTCATCCTCTCGATGTATTTCTACCGGGAAAAAACCCTGGCTCTCATTGCCCGGCTCCTCAAGCCCTTTCCCGAGAAGATCTCCCACAAGATCCTGGCCGTCTCTGAGGAGTTCATCTGCGGCCTCAAGTTCTTCCACTCGTTGCAGAGCCTCCTCATGTACACGCTCTACTCGTTCGTCGTCTGGCTGGGGATCATCCTGCTCTATTGGGTGTTCTTCCTGGCCTTCGGGATCAAGCTCTCCTATTTTCTTCTCGTCCCCTATGTCTTCCTGACCATGGTCGGCGCCTCTATCCCTACACCCGGCATGGTCGGCGGCTTCCACTACTTCTCCCGGCTGGGGATGACCTCCCTCTACGGGATCAACCCCAACCTGGCCGTGGGCGCCACCATCGTCTTCCACGCCGTACAGATAGTGGTGACAGCGGTCCTCG
>Ga0209253_10005629_pt1 | contig 10867 bp, 8 predicted proteins | sample FrelakmetBRP12BR_FD_187145 | JGI IMG/M metagenome (GOLD analysis project Ga0209253, IMG submission 187145) | Freshwater lake sediment microbial communities from the University of Notre Dame, USA, for methane emissions studies - BRP12 BR (SPAdes)... | ecosystem: Environmental > Aquatic >... | reverse complement strand
GCACGTGCGCGACCAGATCGGCGTTCGGCACGACCTGCTCGTCCTGACGAAGGACCTCGAGGAGTTCTGGGCGAACATCCAGACCCACGAGTACTTCTCGTACCCGACCCGCGAAATGGAGGGCTGACCCCGGAACCGCAGAACAGGGACGTTCCTGAGAAGTCCCGTCGAGGTGAGGACTTACGGGGGACTTCTCAGGAACGTCCCTGTTCTGCGAGCCTCTCTGCGGTAGTTCTCAGGAACGTCCCGGTTCCGGGGGCGGTTTTTCGGTGGAGCGCTCCCCTCCCTTCGTTTATAGTTTCATGGATGACCGACCGCCCGGGCCGACAGATGGGGCGCGCCGCGGCGCTGATGATGGGGTCGGTGCTCCTCTCCCGCATCCTCGGGTACGCCCGCGACGCCGTGATCGCCTATCAGCACGGCGCCACCCCCGAAACGGACGCCTACTTCGTCGCGTTCACGATCCCGGATTTCCTCAACTACCTGCTGGCGGGCGGATCGCTTTCCATCACCTTCATCCCGATCTTCGCGCGCTACCTGGCGGAAGGAAAGGAGGAGGACGGGTACCGCTCCTTCTCGGCGATCGCGACGGTGATGGGGATCGGCATGCTCTTCTTCATCGTGCTGGGCGAATTCCTCGCCGGCCGCGTCATCCCCCTCATCGCCCCCGGCTTCCCGCCGGAGCAGGCGGCGGTCGCGGCGCGCCTCACGCGCATCGTCCTCCCCGCGCAGATCTTCTTCTACCTCGGGGGGCTCCTGATGGCGGTGCAGTACGCGCGGAAGCAGTTCTTCCTCCCCGCGCTCGCCCCCCTGGTCTACAACGCCGGGATCATCCTCGGGGGACTCCTCCTTGGACCCGTGTACGGGATGGCGGGGTTCGCCTGGGGAGTCCTGGCCGGCGCGTTCCTCGGCAATTTCGCCCTCCAGGCGTACGGGGCGTCCCGCGGCGGCCTCTCCTTTCGCCCCCGGCTCGACCTCTCCGATCCGGGCCTGAAGGAGTTCGTCCGGCTTTCCATCCCGATCATGCTCGGCTTCTCCCTCGTCGTCGTGGACGAATGGACCACGCGCGTCTTCGGCTCCTTCCTTCTCGCAGGCGCGATCACCTGGCTGAACAACGCGCGCCGCCTGATGCAGGTGCCGGTCGGCATCTTCGGGCAGGCGTCGGGGGTGGCGTCGTACCCGTTCCTCTCCTCGCTCGCGGCGGAGGGGAAGAAGGAGGAGATGTGGAACACCCTCTCCCTTACCCTGCGGTGGGTCTTCCTCGTCTCCGCCGGAGTGGCGGCGATCTCCTTCGTCCTGTCGCGGGAGGCGGTCCTCCTCGTCTACCAGCGCGGGGCGTTCACCATCGACGACACGATGCGCACCGCCGCGGCCCTCTCCGCCTTCTCCCTCGGGATCCCCTTCTGGTGCGCCCAGGCGATCGTCTCCCGCGGGTTCTTCGCGATGCGGGACACATGGACCCCCACGCTCGTGGGGACCGCGGCGTGGATCGTGGCCCTCCCCGCGTACTACCTCCTGCAGCAGTCGTACGGCGTTTTCGGCCTCGCGCTGGCCAGCACGGCGGGGATCCTTCTCTATGCGGGGGCGCTCTACGGGATCCTGATGAAGCGGACGGTCGGGCGGAGTGGGGTGCCGGATCTGATCGAATACGGGAAGCTGGCGCTCGCCGCCGCGCTCGCCGGGGGGGCGGGATACCTGGCGCTGGGCGCGACTTCCCGGTTCCTTGCGTGGGAAACCGTTTTCGGGTCGCTGATCCGGCTGGTCGGCGGCGCGGCGGCCGTCGGCGTGACCTACTTCCTCCTCGCCTTCCTGTTCCACAGCAGGACGGTGCGGACGATCCACCGGCGGGAGGACCTGCTCCACCCGCCGGGGTTGCCGCCCTCCCCCGGGAACGGAGGGAACGGTGTCACGCCGACATGAAGGTGTCGCCGCCCCGCAACGCGCGCCGGAGCCCCTCGAAATCGGGCTCGTTGCGTCCCACACGGCATTGACGCCGCCCGAAGAGCGATTTCGTCCCGCCCGTGATCCCAACCCGGGCGAGATCGATCCGGCGGACGCGCCGACGCAGGATCCGCTTCCCCCACTGCCGGGCCTTGAGCAGCAGAAGGCCCGCCCACACCTTCTTCGCCCGCCCGTCGCACACGACGCCAACGATGCGCACCGGGACGCCGCTTCCGGGACCGGCGTGGCGGCGCACCTCGGCCAGCGCGCGGGCGGTCGAGTGGGCCACCACGACGACGTACCCTTCCTCCGCCGCGAGGGCCTCGGCCGTATCCTGCGCCTCGCGGGAGAGGCAGAACGGGAGCAGCAGGATCTTCTTCACGCGGACATCATAGCTCAGCCGGGCAGGTGACACACTCCGCGCCCGTGAAGGCAAGCGCACGACGCAGGGGGGTCCCCCGAACGGAGACCGCAAGTACGGAACCGGCGGAGACCTCGCGATTATCAAGGTGAAAATATTTCTTTGACGGATAAAGCTTGGCTGAAGGCTGGGAGATAACCGCATGGCACGTTTGCTGGATGAAGCCGGGGAGTCGCGCGGTCGGATGTGAGCGGGGAGCCCCCCTGCGGAGAAGCTGCTAACGGGCAGACTATAACAGGTGCTGGGATGATCACGCGGCTGACGGACACGATCTGGGTCGTGGAGGGCGGGAGGAACGGGCGGTACCCGTACGCGCACTCCCTGTATGTCGCGGACGGGGGCGGCTATCTCGTCGACGCCGGCTCGGATCCGGCGGAGATCGAGCGGCTGCGGAGCGAGGAAGGGATCTCGGCCGTCGTGATGACCCACTATCACGAGGACCACTTCACGTGCCTGTCCCGCCTCCCGGACGTCGATGTGTGGTCCTCCGACGCGGATGCTCCGGCCCTCGAGTCGCTCGAGACGCTGCTCGCCTGGTACGGCGTGCTCGGGAACGAGTGGGACGCCTTCTACCGGAATCTGTTCGCGGGGAAATTCCCCTTCGTCCCGAGGAAGATCGCGAGGAAGATCGCGGACGGGGAGGAGCTGCGCTTCGGCGATACGCGCGCGGTCGCCGTCGTCTCCCCCGGCCACACGCCCGGGCACCTGTGCCTGCATTTCCCCGACGACGGGATCCTGTTCCTCGGCGACTACGACCTGACGGCGTTCGGCCCGTGGTACGGCGACGCGCCGTGCGGCATCGACGCGTTCCGTCGGTCGGCCCGCCGCCTCGCCGGGATCGCCGCGGACCGGTACGTGGTCTCCCACGAGGGGCCGGTCCACCGCGCGCCGATCGCCGGGAAGATGGACGCGTACCTCGCCGTGATCGACCGGCGGGAGGAGGCGTTGCGGGAGTTTTTACGGATGCCGCGCCGACGGGCGGAGATCATCGCGCGGCGGCTGATCTACGGCCCGGGACGAGACGGCCCCTGGTTCGACTACGGCGAGTGGGCGCTCCTCTCCAAGCACCTCGAGGCGATGATCGCCCGCGGAGAGGCGGAATTCCGCGACGGCGCCTACGTCCAGGCCAAGTAACAACACGGTGCGGAGGGCGGAGCGGGGGGGTCCACGCAGCGGCGTATGGAGCGAGGCAAGGATTGCGACGAGCGGAATCGCAGTGAGCGGACGCAGGTCGCGAACGTAGCGGAGTGGAAGCCCCCCGCGAGCACCGAAGCACAATCGTTATGCGTCAGGATGAACGGGAAGCCCCGGCTTTCTCACGACACCGCGTCGATGCCGGTCAGGTCCTTCCCCAGCACGAGGGTGTGGATTTCGTACGTCCCCTCGTAGGTGTCGACCGACTCGAGGTTGCACATGTGGCGCATCGTCTGGTACTCGTCGCTGATCCCGTTCGCCCCCAGCATCCCGCGGGCGGTCCGTGCGATTTCGAGGGCCATCCGGACGTTGTTCCGCTTCGCCAGGCTGACCTGCTGCGGACGCATCTTTCCGGCGTCCTTCAGGTGCCCCAGCTGCAGGGCGATCAGCTGCCCCGCCGTGATCGCCGTCACCATGTCCGCGAACTTCGCCTGCGTCAGCTGGAAGGAGGCGACCGCCCTCCCGAACATCTTCCGCTCCTTCGTGTAGGAGAGCGCCTCGTCGAAGCACGCCATCGCGGCCCCGACGGCGCCCCACGCGATCCCGTACCGCGCCTGCGTCAGGCACATGAGGGGGCCTTTCAGCCCCTGCGCGCCGGGGAGGATGTTCTCCGCCGGCACCCGGACGTCGTCGAAGATGAGCTCCGAGGTCACGGAGGCCCGCAGGGAGAGCTTCGAGTGGATCTCCGGGGCAGAGAAGCCCTTCATCCCCTTCTCGACCAGGAACCCGCGCACCACGCCGTCGAGTTTGGCCCACACCACCGCCACGTCGGCGACGGAACCGTTCGTGATCCACATCTTCGCGCCGGAAAGGACGAAGTGGTTCCCGTCCTTCACCGCCTTCGTCTTCATCCCGCCCGGGTCCGAACCGTGATCCGGCTCGGTCAGCCCGAAGCAGCCGACCGCCTTTCCCGCACCGAGCCGCGGGAGCCACCGCTCTTTCTGCGCCTCGCTCCCGAACGTGTGGATCGGGTACATCACCAGCGCCCCCTGCACGGAGGCGAAGCTGCGCAGCCCCGAGTCGCCCCGCTCCAGCTCCTGCATGACGAGGCCGTAGGAGATGTTGTCGATCCCCGGCAAGCCGTACCCCTTCAGGTTCGAGCCGAGGAGCCCCATCTCTCCCAGCATCGGGATGATGTGCTGCGGGAACCCGCCGGCGCGGTAGTGGTCCCGCACGATCGGGAGGAATTCCTTCTCCACGAAATCGCGGACCGAGTCCCGGATCATCCGCGCCTCGGACGAAAGTCCGTCCTCCACGTCGTAGTAGTCGATCCCCTTGAACATCGGTCCCCGCTCCCTCTTTGATGGATTCCCGAACCGGGTGGCTTACTTGCTCTTCGTCAGCGCCTCGTTCAGCGCGCGCACCACCGCCTCCGGATCGAGCCCTTTGTGCCAGGAGGTGTAGGTCACCGTCTCGAGCCGGTTCGACTTGCACGACAGGCAGTCCGCGCCGAAGAGCTCGCCGACCTTCTCCCGGAGGGCCGGGTAATCCCGCAGGATGTCGCCCACCAGCGTGTCGATCCGGATCGGTCGCTGTTTCGGCATGTCAACTCTCCCCCTCGAGGACCGGCTTCGACCGGCCCCTCGTCGCCACCATTATACCCGGGGAATCGCCCGTCGACCGCACGTTGAGGATGTAGAACGTGGCGGAGCCGAAGGCGACCGCGTCCCCCGCGGCGTTCCGGATCTCCGTGGTGCCGACGGCGATCGTCTTCCCCATCCGGATCACCGAGCCGTGCGCCGTGATCACGCCGTCGGTGACGGGCTTCAGCAGGTTGACCTTGTACTCCACCGTCGTCATCCGGGAGGTGAGAGGCAGGTCCGAGCGCAACGCCGTGGCCACGGACATGTCGACCAGCGCCCCCATCACCCCGCCGTGAAGCGTCCCCCCGGAGTTCTTCAAGGCCTGCCGCACGCGGCACCGCATCACGCTCTTCCCGCCGCTGCACGAGAGGAGCTTCATCCCCATCAGCTTCACGAACGGGAACGCGTTCACCCGGTCCTTGACCATCGCCTCGTCGAACGTCTTCATGCGACCTCCACGTCAGCCCTTGTCGTAGTGCGAGAACTTCATCGTGTAGGTCCCCCTCCCTTGGGAGAGGGAGCGCAGCGCGGTGACGTAGCCGAACATCTCCTTCAGGGGGATCGTCGCCGACAGGAATGACCCCTCCGGGCGCCGGTCGACCGAGGTGACCTTTCCCCGGCGGGCGTTCACGTCGCCGATCACCCCGCCGAGAAATTCGTCCGGCACGACGATCTCCACCGCCATCACCGGTTCCAGCAGGTACGGCTTCCCCTTCTCGTACGCCTCGTGGAACGCCTTCGCCGCCGCCACCTTCGCCGCCATCGCCGAGGGGACGCCGGAGAGGAACTCCGCGCGGGAAACCTCGATCGTCACGTCGTCCACCGGATAGCCGAGGGCGCCGGAGAACGCCCCCTCCCGCACCCCCATCTCCACGCCGTCCGCGGCCTCCGGGGGGAGGCCGAGGAGGCGGAAGCCGTCGGAGATCCGGACGCCCGAGCCTCGCGGCGCGGGCGACACGTTGACCACCATGACCACCTTCACCACGCGCTCCGCGACCTCCCGCTCGAAGACGCTCTCCGCGCTCCCCCGCGTCGCCACCGTTTCCCGATAGACCACCTGCGGGTTCCCCTTTCGCACCTGCATCGCGTGCTCCCGCGCCAGCCGGTCGATCGCGATCTCCAGGTGGAGCTCCCCCATCCCGGAGAGGAGGATCTGTCCCGTGTCGGCATCCTCGCGGAACGAGAGCGTCGGGTCCTCGTCCGTCATCGTGGAGAGGAGCTCCCTGAGCCGGTCCATCTCCCGGACCGTCTTCGGCTCGACCACGACCGACACGACCGGCTTCCGGATCTCGATCGACTCGTACAAGATCGGCGCCTCCGGGTCGCACAGCGTGTCCCCCGTGCGGGCGAACCGGATCCCGCGCGCGGCGACGATGTCTCCCGCCGCCGCCCCGGCGATCCGCTCCTTCTTCCCCGCGTGCATCCGGAACAGGCGCGCCACCTTCTCCTTCTGCCCGGTGGCGGCGTTCAGCAGCGTGTCCCCCTCCTCCGCCTTCCCGGAGTAGACGCGGAGGTAGACGGTGCGGCGTCCCTCCTCCTGGAGAACCTTGAACACGAGGGCCGAGAACGGCGCGGACGGGACCGGTTCGCGCGTCGCGGGCACGCCGGTCTCCGGGTCGCCGCCCCGGGCGGGCGGCGCCTCCGCCGGGGAGGGGAGATAATGGACGATCCCGTCCATCGCCGGCTGCACCCCGCGGTTGCGCAGCGCGGAGCCCGCGAAGACCGGGAAGATCTTTCCCGCCAGCGTCCCCTTGCGCAGGGCGGCCCGCAGCAACGGCACCGGCAGCTCCTCCCCCGACAGGTACTTCTCCACCAGCGCATCGTCCGCTTCCGCCGCCGCTTCGAGCAGCGTCTCCCGGTACCGCGCGCACGACGACGCTTCCCCTTCGGAGAGGGGCGCCCGGAGAACCCCCGCCCCCTGGTCTTCCTCGGGGAACGTGACCTTCTCCATCGTCACGAGGTCGGCCACCGCCGCGAACGATCCGCCCTCGTGGAGCGGGACCGTGAGCGGAATCCCGCGCGCGTTCAGCTTGCGCGCCATCTCGGAGACGACCCGGTCGAAATCGGCCCCGGGCCGGTCGAGCTTGTTGACGAAAGCCAGCCGCGGGATCCCGTGCCGGTCCGCCTGGCGCCAGACGACCTCCGACTGCGGCTCCACGCCCCCCACGCCGCAAAAGATCGCCACCGCGCCGTCCAGCACGCGGAGCGACCGCTCCACCTCGATGGTGAAGTCGACGTGCCCGGGCGTGTCGATCAGGTGGACCTCCGCGCCGAGCCAGGAGAAGTGCGTCGCCGCCGCGGTGATCGTGATCCCCCGCTCCTTCTCCTGCGGGAGGTAATCCATCTGGGTGTCGCCGTCGTGGACCTCCCCCATCCGGTGGGTGATCCCGGCGTAGTAGAGGAGCCGCTCGGTGAAGGTGGTCTTCCCCGCGTCGATGTGCGCGATGATCCCGATGTTGCGCAGATTCCGGGCCGTCGCCACGTCAGAAGTTCCGCCGGAGGAGGTTGAACGTCGAGGTCCCCGGGATCTCGCGGTCGGAAAAGAGCGCCGACAGGACTTCCGGGATCTCCTCCGGGCCGAGCCCGCGGAGGTCGGCGAAGAAATCGCGGATCCCCGCCTCCCGCAGCACATGGAGCGACCCGGATGCGGAGAACGGCGCCTCGGGAAGGACGACCGACCCGTGCTCGTCCGCCGTCACGCGGAAACGCTCGGCCCGCGGGCTCGACACCTCCCCGCTCCGCACCCCGCTCGCCGGGAGCAGGCGCGAGATCATGAGCGGCACGGGGCCGTACGCCACGGCGATCCCCAGCCCGTAGAGGAACTTCCCCACGTCGCGCAGGACCGGGACGGTCGCCTCGACGGGAAGGATCATCCGCGACGCACCCATCCGGGAGAGGGCCGCGAAGGCGGCCATGTTGAAGGCGTAGAGGTAATGGTCGCTGATCAGCGTCACCTGGCGCCGCAGGGGAGCGGGCGCGAAGAGGCGGAAGTGCCCCGCGTCCGACACGACCCATCGCGTGAACCCCTTGTGGATCGCGTCGGTCACGGTGCGGCGCAGGAACGCCGCATCCGACTCCAGCATCGGCGAGGAGAGTCGGAGGAACCCGCCGGACCGGGCGTACCGCGCCGCCGGGGACGGATCGCGCGCGAGGGAGCGGGTGAACTCCACCACGGGGACGACCTCCGGCGTCTTCGGGAGATGCTGGAGTTGCTCCGGGCGGCACCCGGCGAAGATCACCGTGCCGGGCCCTTCCTCCGGCCGGCTCCCCGAAACCCGCAGCGTCGGGAGGATCTCCACCCGCATCCGTTTCCCGGCGAGGTAGAACTCCCGGTCGAACTGGCGGGCCGCCTGGAGGAAGAGGGTTCGCACATCCCCCCAGACGCCCGGACCGCCGTGGATCTCCACGTGGACCCCGGCCAGCGGCAGGTCCCCCCGGTACGCCTCGGCGAGCCGGCGTTCCCCGTCCGGGGGAACGGTCCCGGCCGGTCCGCCCGGCGGGCCGGAGATCCGGTAGACGAACACCCTCTCCACGTTCCCGTACGACGCCTTTACCGTCACCGTTCCCGGAGAGACGGAAACCAGGAATCGGGCTCCGTCCGGGGGGGTCGCCTCCATCTCCCGCCGGGCGCGCCTGGTGAACTCCGCGCGGCCCGCGCCGCCCACGCGGAACAGCAGGTCGCCGGGGGAGACGGGAAACGGCACCTTGACCCGGAACCCGCCCTCCTCGCCCCGCAGGTCGATGGCGGAGAAGCCTCTCCCCGAGCCGTCCTCCCGGAACTGCGCCCGCAGCCGGTCGCCGGGACCGATCGCGGCCGCCCCCGGGACGAACGCCCAACCGTCGTCGACGCTCGCCACCGTCCCGACGAGGTCCCCGACGTTCCCCGAGCCGCCCCCCGCCGCCACGTCGCCGGGGGCCGCGCCGCCGGCGAGACCGGGGGTCGTTTCCCGCCCGATCACCTGCGAGAGGATCCGCGTCCCCTCGGCCACCGCCTCCGCCGGCTTCCCCGCGCGGATGCCGTCGAGGACCGTACGGTACGCCGACACGACGCCGGCCACGTAGTCCGCCCCCCGCATCCGACCCTCGATCTTCAGCGCGGTGATCCCCAGGGGGACGAGGTCGGGCAGTTGCGGGAGAAGGGACAGGTCGCGCGTCGAGAAGATCGCTTCCGGCTCCCCCCCCTGGCCGTACAGGCGACGGCACGGCTGGACGCACACCCCCCGGTTTCCGCTCTTGCCGCCGAGGAACGAGGAGAAGAAGCATTTGCCGGAGTAGGAGTAGCACATCGAACCGTGGACGAAGATCTCCACGCCCACGGGAGAGCGGGCGGCGATCCGGGCGATCTCTTCCTTTCGAAGGTGGCGTTCGAGGATGACCCGGGACGCCCCCATCCGGGCGAACTCCTCCGCCGCCTCCGCCGAGGCGCAGCCGGCCTGCGTGCTCATGTGGATGGGGATCCGCGGGAAGAATTCGTGGAGGATCCTGACCAGCCCGAGGTCCGCCACGATGATCGCGTCGGGCGAAAGCGGCGCCAGCTGGTGGAGCAGGCCGATCGCCTCGGGGAGGTCCGCCTCGGTGAGGAGGGTGTTCATCGCCACGTACAGCCGGATGCCGCGGGCGCGGGCATGGGGCCGTATGCGGCACAGGTCGGGGAGGTTGAAGTTCTCCGCCCGCTCGCGCGCGTTGAACTTCCCGAGGCCAAGGTAGACCGCGTCGGCGCCCGCGTCGACGGCGGCGTAGTACGACTCGGCCGACCCGGCGGGAGCGAGGAGTTCCGGGAACGCGGGGCGCGGGGCGCGGGGGATCGGACCACGGGGGGCCGGCTCCGGCCGGCGCCGCCCTTTCCCCGGCTCCCCGGCGGCAGGGCGCTTCCCCCCTCCCTTCTCCGGGGGCGCGGAACGGGGATTCCGCCGGCCCGCGGCGGATCCCCCCCGTCCATCCTCCGGCCGGGGAGGAAGCTTTACCTCCCCGGGGCCCCGCCGGACGACGCGGGATCTCCCATCCTGGTCACCGGAAGGGCGTTTCGGGTCTTTTCCGTGTGGTGTGCCGATCGTCGTTCCCCTTACGAAAATAGCCATGGTCCTTTTCGTTTGTATAAATGATCATACATCGGATAGACTGGGCCGAAAATAGCGATTCGCAAGGCGAATCGCCCCATTTCCCCCGCCGGAGGGACGTCGATGGCGTACATTCCGCTGGTCCTGGTGGTGGTCCTCATCGCCTGGTTCGTGGCCGCCTACAACAAGCTCGTCCGCTTTCGCAACCAGATCAAGAACGCGTGGCACCAGATCGACGTGCAGCTGAAGCGCCGGTACGACCTCATCCCGAACCTGGTGGAGGTCGTGAAGGATTACATGTCGTACGAGCAGGAGACGTTGACCAAGGTCATCGAGGCCCGCGGGGCGGCCCTGTCGGCGAAGGGGCCGGCGGCCCAGGCGAAGGCGGAAGGGGTCCTGACCGAGACGTTGAAGAGCCTCTTCGCGGTCGTCGAGAATTACCCCGAACTGAAGGCGAACCGGAACGTCGCCTCCCTGCAGGAGGAGCTGACCGGGACGGAGAACAAGATCTCCTTCGCCCGCCAGTTCTACAACGACTCCGTGATGACGTACAACAACGCGATCCAGTCGATCCCCACCAACGTCATCGCTTCCTTCTTCAACTTTTCCCAGGAGGCGTACTTCGAAACGGAACCCGAAAGCCGGGCGGTGCCGAAGGCGAACCTGCGGTA
>Ga0209253_10005628_pt1 | contig 10868 bp, 13 predicted proteins | sample FrelakmetBRP12BR_FD_187145 | JGI IMG/M metagenome (GOLD analysis project Ga0209253, IMG submission 187145) | Freshwater lake sediment microbial communities from the University of Notre Dame, USA, for methane emissions studies - BRP12 BR (SPAdes)... | ecosystem: Environmental > Aquatic >... | reverse complement strand
GTGCGGGCCGTCCGAGCGATCGCCTGAAACGTGCGCGTTCCTACATTTCGGTAGCCCGTCGCCACGGTTCCTACATTCCGGTGGCATGGCGCTCCGCGGCGCGGGCCGCACGCGCGCACGCGCGCAGCGTGCAATCGCCTCATAACACAAGGTTCTTCGGTCGCAGCAGCGAATGTCGTGCGGCGCAGCAGCAGCTGGCACGAGCCATGCGATAGAGCGGGTGTCTCCAGTTGCAGCGGCCAGGGTGCCGCGAACGAAGGGAAAGGGCCATGAGGAAAGTCGCGATCTACGGCAAGGGCGGAATCGGCAAGTCGACGACCACGCAGAACACGGTCGCCGGACTGGTGGAGATGGGCAAGACGGTGATGGTGGTCGGCTGCGATCCGAAGGCCGATTCCACGCGCCTCCTGCTCGGCGGCCTCGCGCAGCGGTCGGTGCTCGACACGCTGCGCGAGGAGGGCGAGGACATCGAGCTCGGCGACATCCGCGCCGGCGGCTACTGCGAGAGCCTGTGCGTCGAATCGGGCGGTCCGGAGCCCGGCGTCGGTTGCGCCGGGCGCGGGATCATCACGTCGATCAACATGCTCGAGCAGCTCGACGCCTACAAGACCGACGACGGCGAGCCGCTCGACTACGTGTTCTACGACGTGCTCGGCGACGTGGTGTGCGGTGGCTTCGCGATGCCCATCCGCGAGGGCAAGGCCGAGGAGATCTACATCGTCTGCTCGGGCGAGATGATGGCCATGTACGCGGCCAACAACATCTGCAAGGGAATTCTCAAGTTCGCGCAGACCGGCGCGGTGCGCCTCGGCGGGCTCATCTGCAACAGCCGCAAGGTCGACAACGAGCGCGAGATGATCGAGGAGTTCGCGAAGCGCCTCGGCACGCAGATGATCCACTTCGTCCCGCGCGACAACGACGTGCAGCGCGCCGAGATCAACAAGAAGACGGTGATCGAGTGGAACCCGAAGTGCCACCAGGCCGACGAGTACCGCGCGCTCGCCAAGGCGGTCGACGACAACGACACGTTCGTCGTGCCGAAGCCGCTCAAGATCGAGACGCTCGAGGGCCTGCTCATGGAGTACGGCCTGCTCAACTAGTCGGCCCCGGAACCAACCCAAGGACAAAGCCATGGCCATGATCCAGACCGTGGTGCGCCCGGAACGGGTGCACGCCGTAATGAAGGCTCTTCTCGACGCGGGGTTTCCCGCGGTGACCAAGATGGACGTGTTCGGCCGCGGCAAGCAGCGTGGGCTCAAGGTCGGCGAGATCACCTACGACGAGCTGCCGAAGGAGATGCTGATGCTCGTCGTCGACGACGCCGACAAGGACCTGGTGATCGAAACGATCCTGAAGGCGGCGCGAACGGGCAACCGGGGCGCATACGGCGACGGCAAGATCTTCGTGCTGCCGGTCGACGCGTCCTACACGGTCAGCACCGGCGCAAGGGACGGCGCGAAATGAAAGAGATCGTCGCCATCCTGCGGGTCGATGCGATGAACCGGACCAAGGCCGCCCTCGTCCAGGCGGGAGTGTCGAGCTTCTTCGCGCGCAGGGTGCTCGGCCGGGGCAAGGGCCGCGTGGACTTCCGCGTGGTGACGGGCGCAGAGGAGGGGCGCGAGGAGGCAATCGCGCACCTCAAGGACGACGGCCCGATGCTGCTGCCGAAGCGCCTGGTGCACCTCGTGGTGCCGGACGCGAAGGTCGAGCGTGCGGTGCACGCGATCATCGAGGCGAACCGGACGGGCCACCCGGGGGACGGACGCATCTTCGTCCTGCCGGTGGCCGAAACGATCCGCATCCGAACGGGCGAGCGCGCCGAGGCGGCCCTGCAGGAAGACTGAGCCGATCGCGCGCCGCGCCCGTCCGCGCGGGGCGCGTGACCCGAAGACGCGCACGAGGGGCGCTACCCCCGATCACGGACCTGCGAAAGGAAACGAGCGTCATGACGACCTCCCCGAACGACCCCAAGGCCCCGCTCGAGCTGGCGGTGCCCGTCGAGCAGGCGCGGGCCGCCATGCTCGAGGCCTATTCCACGAAGACGCGCAAGAAGCGCGAGAAGCAGATGATCGTGAACGACCCGGAGAGTCCGCCGGAGATCGGCGCGAACTCGCGGACCATCCCGGGGATCATCACCCAGCGCGGCTGCACCTATGCCGGCTGCCGCGGCGTGGTCATCGGGCCGATCCACGACATCCTGCACATCACGCACGGGCCGATCGGCTGCGGCTTCTACTCGTGGCTGTCCCGGCGCAACCTGGTGAAGCCGAGGAACGATGGCGACACCAACTACCTGCAGTACTGCATGTCCACCGACATGCAGGAGAGCGAGATCATCTTCGGCGGCGAGAAGAAGCTCGCCGCGGCGATCCGCGAGGCCTACGCGCTGTTCAAGCCGAAGGCGATCTCGGTCTACGCGACCTGCCCGGTCGGTCTTATCGGCGACGACATCCACTCGGTGTGCCGCACGGCCTCGGAAGAGCTCGGCATCAACGTCTTCGGGTTCTCGTGCGAGGGCTACAAGGGCGTGAGCCAGTCGGCCGGCCACCACATCGCGAACAACGGCGTGTTCAAGCACATGATCGGCCGCGACGACACGCCGAACACGCACGAGTTCTCGATCAACATCCTCGGCGAGTACAACATCGGCGGTGACGCATGGGAGATCGACGCGCTGCTCGCCAAGTGCGGCATCCACGTCATGGCGACGCTCTCCGGGGACGTCACCTATGACCAGATCACGAACTGCCACACCGCCCAGCTCAACGCAGTGATGTGCCATCGCTCCATCAACTACATGGCGGAGATGATGGACGTGAAGTTCGGAATCCCGTGGATCAAGGTGAACTTCATCGGCGCCGAGTCGACCGCGAAGTCGCTGCGCAAGATCGCCGAGTACTTCGGCGACGAGCGGCTCAAGGCGCGCGTCGAGGCGGTGATCGCCGAGGAGATGGCGGCGATCCGCGAGGTGCGCGAGCAGGTCCACAGCCGGTGCGAGGGCAAGACGGCCGCGCTCTTCGTCGGCGGGTCGCGCGCGCACCACTACCAGGACCTCTTCAGCGACATCGGCATGGTGACGATCTCGGCCGGGTACGAGTTCGCCCACCGCGACGACTACGAGGGGCGCGACGTGCTGCCCGGGATCAAGATCGACGCCGACTCGCGCAACATCGAGGAGCTGCACGTCGAGCCCGACCCGCAGCGCTTCCAGCCGCGGAAGTCCGAGGCGGAGCTCGCGCGGCTCCAGGCGGCCGGGTTCAGCTTCAAGGATTACGACGGGATGATGCGCGAGATGCGCCGGCGCTCGCTCGTGATCGACGACATCTCGCACCACGAGATGGAGAAGCTGATCGAGATCTACCGGCCGGACATCATCTGCTCGGGCATCAAGGACAAGTTCGTGGTCGAGAAGATGGGCGTGCCCTGCAAGCAGCTGCACAGCTACGACTACGCGGGGCCGTACGCGGCCTTCACCGGTGCCGCGAACTTCTATCGCGAGATCGATCGGATGGTGAACTCGAAGCTGTGGAAGTACACCTCGCCGCCGTGGAAGCGCAGTCCGGAGCTCGCGGCGCGGCTGACGATGCCGCCGAAGCGCGAGAAGGCGAACGTCGACGAACCGAAGCGCTACGCCCGCACCGCGGCCGAACCGGCCGAGGCCTGAAACCGAACGTCCAGCCCACGGAGAAAGTCATGCTCAACGGAACCCCAGCCGAGCTGGCGTCGCGCGAGGCCCTGCGCATCAACCCGGCCAAGACCTGCCAGCCGATCGGCGCCATGTACGCGGCGCTCGGCATCCACGCCTGCATGCCGCACAGCCACGGCTCGCAGGGATGCTGCGCCTATCACCGCAGCCACCTCACGCGCCACTTCAAGGAGCCGGTCATGGCCACGACCAGCTCCTTCACCGAGGGGGCATCGGTGTTCGGCGGCCTGTCGAACCTCACGCAGGCGCTGAAGAACATCTTCGGCATCTACAAGCCCGACATCGTCGCCGTGCACACCACGTGCCTGTCCGAGGTGATCGGGGACGACATCCCGATGATGATCAAGAAGGCCCAGGAGGAGGGCACGGTGCCCGAGGGCAAGTGCGTGATCCACACGAACACGCCGTCGTTCGTGGGATCGCACGTGACGGGCTTCGCCAACATGGTCCGCTCGACGATCAAGTACCTGGCGGCCTCGTCGGGCGTGAAGCGCGACCAGCTGAACGTGATTCCGGGCTACGTCGATCCCGCGGACATGCGGGCGCTGCATCGCCTGTCCGCGCTCATGGGCGTCGACACGGTCATGCTCCCGGACACCTCGCGCGTGCTCGACACTCCGCAGACCGGCCACTACGAGATGTACCCGGCCGGCGGGACGACGGTGGCGCGGATCCGCACCATGGGCGACAGTCTCGCCACGCTCGCCCTCGGGCAGTTCGCGTCCCACCCGGGAGCGCTCGAGCTCGAGGCGCGTTGCGGCGTCCCGGCGAGCCTGCTCGAGCTGCCGATCGGTCTCAGCAACACCGATGCGTTCATCGACGCGTTGCGGCTGCACGGCACCGCCGACGTGCCGCTCGAGATCGAGGAGGAGCGCGGGCGGCTGCTCGACCTGATGGGCGACCTCGTGCAGTACTTCCACGGCAAGCGCGTCGCCGTCGCCGGCGACCCCGACCACGTCATCGCGCTCGTGCAGTTCCTCGTCGAGCTCGAGATGCAGCCGGTCTACGTCTTCACCGGCACGCCGGGCCAGGCGTTCGAGCAGCGCGTCGGCGAGCTGCTGGCAGAGCACGCTCCGCAGGCGGTGATCAAGCAGAACGCCGACATGTTCGAGCTGCACCAGCGCATCAAGGCCGAGCCGGTGGACCTGCTGATCGGCAACACCTACGGGAAGCTGATCGCGCGCGCCGAGGATGTGCCATTCGTGCGGTTCGGTTTCCCGATCCTCGATCGCGCGGGCCACCGTTGCTTCCCGACGGTGGGCTACCAGGGCGCCATGCGCCTCATCGAGAAGATGAGCGACGCGCTGCTCGACCATCAGGACCGGCACTGCGCCGAAGAGCGTTTCGAGCTCGTGCAGTAGCGCTTGTGCCCTTCCCTCTCCCAGGGGGAAGGGTGGGATGGGAGTGCGGCGTTCGGCGCACCCCAGGATTATCCAGCGCAAATCGGAGGGACTCATGGCCTACGCCGTCGAGAAGGAAAGCTGCCAGGGCTGCGGCGCTTGCGTCGAAGCCTGCCCGAACGAAGCGATCGCGATCAAGCGTGACGTCGCCGTCGTCATCGCGGCCGCTTGCGCGGACTGCGGTTCCTGCGAGCCGGCGTGCCCCACGGCGGCGATCGGACCGGGCTGAGCCATGGACCTGCTCGAGGCCCGCCGCCACCAGGTGCGCCGCCAGGGCGAGGACGCGGCGCCGATCGCCTGCGACAAGCACAGCGTCGCGGGATCGGTCAGCCAGCGTGCCTGCGTCTTCTGCGGCTCGCGCGTGGTGCTCTATCCGATCGCCGATGCCCTCCACCTCGTGCACGGGCCGATCGGCTGCGCCGCGTACACCTGGGACATCCGCGGCGCGCTCTCGAGCGGACCGCAGCTGCATCGCAACTCCTTCTCGACCGACCTGCGCGAGATGGACGTGATCTACGGCGGCGAGAAGAAGCTCGAGGCGGCGCTGCTCGAGCTGATCGACGCGCACCAACCGAGCGCGGCGTTCGTTTACTCCACCTGCATCGTCGGCGTCATCGGCGACGACGTCGCCGCGATCTGTAACAAGGTCGCGAAGGCGCGCGGCATCCCGGTGCTGCCGGTGCACTCCGAAGGCTTCAAGGGCACGAAGAAGCACGGGTACCGCGCGGCGTGCGAGGCGGTCTACAAGCTGGTCGGCACCGGCGACACGTCCGGCATCGGGCCCCACAGCATCAACATCCTCGGCGATTTCAACCTCGCCGGCGAGACGTGGATCATCCGCGACTACTACAAGCGGATGGGCATCGACGTGGTGGCCTGCATCACCGGCGACGCGCGCGTCGACGACATCCGCCGCGCGCACGGGGCGAAGCTGAACCTGGTGCAGTGCTCGGGATCGATGACCGCGCTCGGCCAGATGATGGAGCGCGACCACGGCATCCCGCAGAAGCGCGTTTCGTACTTCGGCATCGAGGACATGTCGGCGGCGCTCTACGACGCGGCCAAGTTCTTCGCCGACGACCCGACCATCCTCGAGCGCGCCGAGGCCCTGGTGCGCGAGGAAGTGGCCGCGATCTACCCGCAGCTCCGCCAGTTCCGGGCGCGGCTCGAAGGGCGCAAGGCGGCGATCTACGTCGGCGGCGCGTTCAAGGCGTTCTCGCTCGTGCGGGCGCTGAAGCTGCTCGGGATGGAGACCTCGGTGGTCGGTTCCCAGACCGGCGGCCCGGAGGACTACGAGCAGCTGCGCGCGATCTCCGACCCCGGCACGATTATCGTCGACGACTCCAACCCGCTCGAGCTCGCGCAGTTCTGCCTCGAGAAGGACGTCGACCTCTTCATCGGCGGGGTCAAGGAGCGGCCGATCGCGTACAAGCTCGGCATCGCGTTCTGCGACCACAACCACGAGCGCAAGGAGCCGCTTGCCGGCTTCGTGGGCATGCTCAACTTCGCGCGCGAGGTCGATCGCTCCGTGAACTCCCCGGTCTGGAAGTTCGTGCCGCGCCGGCGCGGCGTGCGTGGCGCGGAGGTGGAGGCATGAACGCTGCGGTTCCAGCGCCCGTCGCCCCCGATGACGAGCCGGTCTTCCACCACGCGGTGTCGACGCGGAACGCGTGCAAGCTGTGCACGCCGCTTGGCGCGTGCCTGGCGTTCCGGGGTATCGAGGGCTGTCTGCCGTTCCTGCACGGGTCGCAGGGTTGCTCGACCTACATCCGCCGCTACCTCATCAGCCATTTCCGCGAGCCGATGGACATCGCGGCCTCGAACTTCTCCGAGTCGTCCGCGGTGTTCGGCGGCAAGTCCAACTTCGAGGCGGGCATCCGCAACGTGGTGAAGGGCTACCAGCCGAAGGTGATCGGGGTGGCCACGACGTGCCTGAGCGAAACCATCGGCGAGGACATGAAGCTCCTGTTCCGGGAGTACCGCGAGCAGCACTGGGAGGACGGACATCCCGCCATGGTCCACGTGTCGACGCCGAGCTACAGCGGCACGCACGTCGACGGGTTCCGCAATGCCGTGCGCGCGGTCACGGAGACGCTCGCGGTGCGCGGCGCGCAGACGGGTCGCCTCAACCTGTTCCCCGACATGGTGTCCGCAGCCGATCTGCGCTACCTCAAGGAGGTGCTCGCGGACTTCGGGCTCGCGGCGAGCGTCGTCCCCGACTATTCGGAGACGATGGACGGTCCGAGCTGGGCCGAGTACGAGAAGCTTTCCTCGGGCGGCACGACGCTCGACGAGTTGCGCGCGGCGGGCTCCGCACGTGTTTCGATCACCTTCGGGCGAACGCAGGCCGGCCGTCCGAGCGCCGGGGCGTGGCTCGAGACCGCCTGCGAGGTGCCCCATCGCGTGATCGGGATGCCGATCGGCATCCGCGAGAGCGACGTCTTCTTCGACCTGCTGGCGGCGGCGGCCGGGGCCGCGGTGCCGGAGCGTCACGCGAAGGAGCGCGGCCGTCTCGTCGACGCGCTCGTCGACGGCCACAAGTACCTCTCGGGCCGGCGTGCGGTGGTCTACGGCGAGGAGGATCTTGTCATCGGGCTCGCCTCGTTCCTGTGCGAGATCGGCGTCGAGCCGGCCGTCTGCGCGTCCGGCGGACGCTCGGGCGCGCTGACGCGCACGCTGCGCGAAGCAGTTCCGGAGTTGCCGGCGTCCACGACGATCGCGTCCGGCGTGGACTTCACGGACATCGCCGACGCCGCTGCCGCCGCGCGGCCCGACCTGCTGATCGGCCACAGCAAGGGCTATCGCCTGGCGCGCGCGCTCGGCGTGCCCCTGGTGCGCGTCGGCTTCCCCATCCACGACCGCGTGGGCGGTCAGCGGCTGCTGCAACTCGGGTACCGCGGTGCCCAGCAGCTCTTCGACACCCTCGTCAACACGCTCATGGCGCACAAGCAGGAGTCCAGCGATGTCGGATACAGCTACCTGTAGCGACGGTTCGGTCACGAGCGCCGAACGCGCGCTCGACCTCGCGCGGCATCCCTGCTTCTCGAAGGAGGCCAAGCATCGCTTCGGACGGATCCACCTGCCGGTGGCGCCGCGCTGCAACGTGCAATGCAACTTCTGCAACCGCGACTACGACTGCGTGAACGAGAGCCGGCCGGGCGTCACCAGCACGGTGCTCGCGCCCGAGCCGGCGGTGGCGTATCTGCGCGAGATGCGCGCCCGCCGTCCGGACCTCTCCGTCCTCGGCATCGCCGGGCCCGGCGACCCCTTCGCCAATCCCGAGGAGACGATGGAGACGCTTCGCCGCGCGCGGGGCGAGTTCCCGGATCTCATCCTGTGCCTCGCGTCGAACGGTCTCGGGATCGTGCCCTACATTCGCGAGCTTGCGGCACTCCGCGTGAGCCACGTGACGCTGACGATCAACGCGGTCGATCCCGAGATCGGTGCGCGCATCTACGCGTGGGTACGCGACGGCACGCGCGTGCGCCGCGGCGTCGAGGGTGCTGCGGCGCTGCTCAAGCAGCAGCTGCAGGCGCTCGCGCTGCTGCGCGAGTTCGGCATCATCGCCAAGGTGAACTCGGTCATCCTGCCCGGGATCAACGATGACCACATGCCCGAGGTCGCGCGCGTCGCCGCGTCTTTCGGCGTCGCCGTGATGAACTGCATCCCGATGCTGCCGGTTGCGGGCGCCGGGTTCGCGGACTTGCCCGCGCCGTCCGCCGAGATGGTGGCGCGCGTGCGCCACGAGTGCGGGCAGCACGTGCCGCAGATGTCCCACTGCGCACGCTGCCGGGCAGACGCGGTCGGGTTCCTCGACGAGAAGCCCACCCAGGAGGACGCGAACACGCTGCAGCGCTTCGCGGGCAGGCGGGTCGATGCGGCACGCCCGTACGTCGCGGTCGCCACGCAGGAAGGGATGCTCGTCAACCAGCATCTCGGCGAGGCGGCGCGCCTCGCGATCTTCACCGCGGACGCGAGCACCGAGAGCGGCGCGCGCTACGTCGAGATGCGTCGCACCCCGCCCCTGGGCTCCGGCAGCGATCGCTGGCGCGACCTCGCTGCGCTCCTCCACGACTGCCGGGCCGTGCTCGTCTCGGCAGCGGGTCCGACGCCGAAGGGCGCGCTGGAGGCCACCGGGATCGCGGTGGTCGAGATGGAGGGCCTGATCGAGGAGGGGCTCCGCGCCCTGTTCTCCGACCAGCCGATTCCGGCGGCGTTGCAGCGGCGCTTCACCGGCTGCGGCGCGGGCACGGGATGCCGCGGAACCGGCATGGGATGCGCCTAGCCCAAAGTTCCGCCCCGGGCCGGTCCCGCAAGAGCCACGCCGCGCGCGCGGCCGAGTTCAAGTCCTACGAGTGATCGATACGGAGACAGCCATGAAGAAACCCACCCATCACGTCCTCGTCTGCGGCAGCTTCCGCAACGGCACGGTCAGCGGCACGTGCAACAAGGCGCTGGCAGGACTGTTCCAGTATCTGTCCGAGGGCGCCGAGGATCGCGGGCTCGACGCCATGGTGAGCAGCACCGGCTGCATGAACCTCTGCACGCACGGGCCGGTGGTGATCGTCTATCCGGAGGGGCGCTGGTTCAAGAAGGTCGACGAGGACGTCGCGGAGGCGATTCTCGACTATATCGAGAACGGCACCGAGGTCGCCGACGAGCATCTGCTCGCGGCGTGAGGGGGGCGCCATGAAGGTCAGCGCGAGGAACGTCCTGCCCGGCACGGTCGTCGGCATCACGAAGGGGCCGATGAACACGCTCGTGAGGATCGAGATCGCCCCCGGCGTCGTGGTCTCTGCGATGGTGACCACGGAAGCCATCGCGGAGCTCGGACTCGCCGAGGGGAAGCGCGCCTACGCCGTCATGAAGGCCTCGAGCATCCTGGTCGGCGTGGACTGAAGCCGCCCGCGAGGCGGGCGCGCCGTCCGGCGGGGGTGCTACCAGCCTTCGAGCGGGCTGAACTCCCGGGCTCGCAAGGCGCGCTCGCGCGCGACGCGCATGTAGGCCGCGCGGATGGCCTGCGACCCGTATCGACGCTCGAACCGCCGGACGATGAAGTGGCCACGCGCGACATCATCGAAGTGCTGCATGAAGGCCACGTTGACGAGGGCACCGGTCACGGCGCCCACGATCGGGACCCAGTCTGCAGCGGATCGCCCGCTGGGATGGCAACGCGCCGGCTCGCCGTGGATTGTCGAGACGGGGGCGCTGCCGTCAGTCGGCGCGCTCCTCGTCCACGCGGTTGCGCCCGGCGCTCTTCGCGCGGTATAGCGCGGCATCCGCGCGTCGCAGCGTGCTCTCGAGCGGTTCCCCGGGCCGGTACTCGGCGACGCCGATCGAAACGGTGACGCGTGCGTCGCGCTCGAGCTGCAACCCCGCCGTCTGCTCCATGTGCTCACGTACGCGCTCGGCACACTCCCGCGCACCGGCGAGCGGCGTCTGGACCAGCACCAGGAGGAACTCGTCGCCGCCGTAACGGCCGATACAATCGATGGCCCGCAACTCGGCGCGTGCGATTCTGGCGAAGGCCTGCAGGGCGAGATCGCCCGAGTGGTGGCCGAGCTCGTCGTTCACACCCTTGAACGAGTCGATGTCGGCTAGGCCGAACTTTGAAGACTGCCGCACACCAACTCCTTTATTCGTCGAGACATTTGTCAGATGACTTGATGCGCTACTGGGAACAGGCGGGGTTCACGTCGAGCAGCTTGAAGGCCTTGGCCTGAAGGGGCGAGGGGCGCGTGGTGATGACGATCTTGGCGTTG
>Ga0209253_10005627_pt1 | contig 10870 bp, 8 predicted proteins | sample FrelakmetBRP12BR_FD_187145 | JGI IMG/M metagenome (GOLD analysis project Ga0209253, IMG submission 187145) | Freshwater lake sediment microbial communities from the University of Notre Dame, USA, for methane emissions studies - BRP12 BR (SPAdes)... | ecosystem: Environmental > Aquatic >... | reverse complement strand
AAGAGTGTCCGGGGCCCCCCTCCGCTACGGGGGCTTGAGGACGGCCTAAGCGCCGTCCATACATTGTCACTTTATTTATTACGTTTGTATTAATATTAGATTTATTCTCCGCTTAGCTCGAAGGAATAGCGGCCTGATCCGACTTTGAGAATGACGGCCTGGGCGGATTCCGTGACATTCAGGATGCCTGGAATGCCGGGCGCCAGTTTATTTTGGGCCCAGAGTGTCTTCCCACTCTCCTTGACAACGATGTTCTTCAGGTTGAACTTGGGCAGGATGATCTCGGCCTCAGACCCGACCGGAACTGTGGCATCCAGGGACACGCTATTTTCGGTCCTCTTCCAGGAGGAAAGCACCCGTCCCCGCAGTGTGTCAACTGAACCGGAAGCGTAAAAAAGATCGCGGACCATTTGGGGCGCGATCCGGATCTTCTCAAAACCGACGGCATTGGGGTCCAGGTTGATGCCGGCGAGCGCCTTATACAGCCAAGCCCCGACGCTGCCGAACATCGGATGGTTGTGCGAATTCATCGACGGCCCCTGCCGCAGCTGCCAAAGCTCCCAGAGCGTTGTCGCCCCGTTCTCGATCATATATCCCCAGCTGGGATAGGTCGTTTGGGTGGCGATGTCGTAAGCCAGATCTGAATTATCATTGCGCGTCAGAAGCTCCATGATGTACTTGGTGCCGATAATCCCCGTGGTCAGGTGAGAATTGTTTCGATAAACAAGATTGTCGAAAAGATTTCCCCAGACCGCTCCCCTTTCCTTCTCGGGCACCAGGTCCAGGAAGAGGGCCAGCGTGTTGGCGGTTTGCGTTCCGTTGGCGTAGTTCTTGGTCTTGGGGTCAAAATATTCGCCATGAAAGGCAGCCTTGATGTCCTCGGCCAGCTTCGCGTAGGCCTGGGCGTCCTTGGCATTTCCTAAGATTTTGGCGACATCGGCCAGGATCTTCACATCGTAGTAATAGTAGAACGAGGAGACGATGCTTCCCGGAGTCTTGTCCACGGCCACCCAGTCCCCGTAATAGCTGTACTTGAGCAGCCCATTCTCAGTTTTAGAGCGTAAGAACTCTACGTATTTTTTAAGGCCATCGTAATGCTCTTGGAGGATGCGCCTATCGCCGTAGTACTGGTACATGTACCAGCAGAGCAGAGGATAGGCTGTCCCCCAGGCCGGATCGGCCGGCCGACTTCCCCAGATGTGAGGCACGGTATCCGTGATCGTCCCGGCCTCATCCTGGACGTCCCGGATATCGCGGATGAAATTCGTGAAAAAGGCGGCCATATCGAAATTCATCATGGCCTCCTCGGCCGTGCCCTGGGCGTCGCCCATCCACCCCATTCGCTCATCGCGCTGGTTACAGTCCGTCGGAATGCTGTGGAGGTTGGTTTTTTGCCCCCAGGTGATGATGCGCTGGAGAGCGTTCAAAACCGGCTTCGAACAGGCAAACGAGCCGGCCTGCTTGACGCCGGAATGGACGACCCGGCCGCGGATGGTTTCTGCGGTCGGCACGCCCGGAAACCCGGTCAGCTCGACATAGCGGAAACCGTGGTATGTAAAACGCGGCTCATACACTTCTTCGCCCCGGCCCTTGAGAATAAAGACATCCTCGGCCCTGGCCCCGCGCAGGTTCTCCTGGTTCAACATTCCGGTGTCATACAGCATCTCGGCAAAACGCATCTTGACGGCGGTATCGCGCGGGCCGGAAACGCGGATCCTGGCCCAGCCGCTGAAGTTCTGGCCCATATCGAAGACAAAAACTCCGGGCTTTTGGTTCGTCATCTTAAGAGGGACGATCGTGTCGACGACCCGGATCGGAGGCATCATCTGGGCCGACAGGACGCCCTTTGGAGCAGGAACCGCATCCGCCGGCTTCCATGCTCTCTCATCGAACCCGGGTCGGTCCCACCCCGCCGTCTCCAGCCGGGCATCATAGACTTCGCCGTTATAGATGCTGTCTTCGACGATCGGGCCGTTCTTCGATCTCCATGAGCCGTCGCTGCTAATCGCCAGGGTCTCGCCGTCGGCCAGCTCGATGTTCATCTGGAAAAGAAGAGCCGTCGATTTATACCATCCCTTGCCCAGCATAACGGAAACGGCATTGGCTCCCGGCTGGACCATATTGGTCACGTCATAGGCGACGTAAAGAACTCGCTTATCATATGTCGTCCAAGCAGGGTCGAGAACATTGGAGCCGACTTTTCTCCCGTTCAGACGGAGCTCGTAGTAGCCCAGGCCGCAGATGTAGGCGCGGGCGTGCGCGACGCGGCCGTTCACCGGAAATTCTTTGCGCAGCTGGTTGGCGCCGCCGATCCAGGCCCCTTTCCAGTCATTCCTGGAAAAAAGCCCCGTCTCAAAGCCGGCCACTTCACTGTAAGGCCCCCCCTTTCCATCTTGGTCCCAATAGCGGACTTTCCAGAAATAGCTCCGGCCGCCGGCCAGAGGTTTTCCTTGATAAACGATTTGAACGGACTCCGAAGAATTCACCTTGCCGCTGTCCCACAGATCAGGCTTGTCACAAGCAGGCTGCGCGGAAACAAGGATCTGATACGCCGATTGCTTCTGCCCTCTTTGTGAATGCTCGAGCACCCAGAAAAAGCGCGGCTGTTTGACATCGATCCCGACGGGATCTGTGAGATACTCGCACCTCAGGCTGACCGGCGCCTGCGGCCCGTCGGCCGCGCTTGAGCTTTTTGCTATCGTTAAGCAAAAAATAAAAAGGCAGACGAGGAAAAACGCTTTAGACTGAACCATCGAAGCCATGGGCCCCTCCTTGATAAAAAGAGTTGAGAGATCATCAGGAATTTCATCGATTTTTTTTTAGAATATCATGTTTATCGTCTGCAGACAATTCCTATAATCCTCTTGTATGCATCCGTTAGGGGGATTTCAAGGAGGCGTTAGCATCGCCCCTGAGGTCCCCCTAGCGGAGGGGGGCCCCGGACACTCTTGGAGGAGGACCCTTTTGCAGGTTCCCCCTCCAAATTGACTTTCTGGAAAAAAGAATGAGAAGATAAGGCCGTGCCGAAAAAAAGGATTTTTTTCGTTGTCCTATCGCTGGCCGTCTCTGTCCTTCTCATCGGACTGCTGCTCTCAAGAATTCAAACAAAAGACCTCACTCGAACGCTGGCTAACCTTCACTGGCCCGCCCTTTTTGCCTACATCGGCATCAGTCTCTTTTCAACATGGCTGCGCGCCTGGCGCTACAAGTGGCTGTTGCAACCCCGGCCCATCACATGGGGGAACATGTTCCTGGTCACCTTCATCCGCAACTGCTTCGATGACCTGCTGCCGGCCCGGATCGGGTCGCTCTCCTATATCTATGTCCTGAACAAGAGGCTGGAATTCTCCTTCGAAAGCGCCGCCTCGACATTTGTCGTGGCTTTTGTCCTGGACTTCTTGACCCTGAGCCCTTTTCTGGCCTTGGCGATCTTCATTGTCGGCTTGGGCGCCTCGGCGGTTTCCACGCCGGGCCTCCTTCTCCTGTCGTTTTTTTTCTTCATCATCATCTTGGTCATCCTCTGGCAGATCATCCCGATTTTCCGAGGCGTCCTGAACCTCTACCGATCTCTTCTCATAATTTTGAAGGTCGGCCAAAAGAAAGGGGCCCGGCACTCGATCGCCAAGCTCGAGATGATCCTGGACAGCCTGGCCGAGATCAAGGCCAAAAAAATCTATGTCCCGCTGTTCCTGCTGTCGCTCCTCATCCGCCTCGGCAAATATATCTCCCTTTATTTTCTGCTTTTCGCCCTCCTCAGAAGCCATGGCTTCCTTATGAAAGACTTGAGCTTCTGGAAAACGATCCTCGGGATCACCGGCGCGGAGATGACTTCGGCTCTTCCGGTCAAAGGATTGGCCGACTTCGGAACCTGGGAATCCGCCTGGGCCGTCGCTTTCCGACTGATGAATTTCGAAGCGGGCCTGGCCATTCTGTCCGGCATCGGCGTCCACCTGATCACGAACCTCTTCGAATACAGCTTGGGCTTCCTGAGCATCTTGATTCTGGCCGTTCCCTACCTGAAAAGAAAACGATGAATTCCTGCCCCTCCACCAGGCATTTGCTTCCCGGCCGTTTTTATGCCAGAATTTATCGGCGAGGACGAAAAGGATTCCGATCAAGATGAGTCCGGCGAAGCCATTTCAACCCATTGTCTTCGAAGACCATTTCCAAGTTTCCCGCAAGGACCTCCATAACATCCTGGAGATTGCCCTGTCCAGCGGCGGTGAGTTTGCCGAGATCTTCCTCGAATACCGCGCCTACAATTTCATCAACATGGAAGAAGATATCATTAAAGAAACCGCCGAGAGCATCGACCTGGGAATGGGAATACGCGTTCTCTCGGGAGAAAAAACGGGATACGCCTACACCAATGACTTATCCTTTGACAAGATGAAAAAGGCCGCTCTCTCGGCCTCCGCCATCGCCGCTACGCCAGGCCCGGTCCGCGTCGCCGACCTTTGCCCCGCCGCCCTTGACCACAATTATTATCGCATGGAGGTCGTGCCCGATCAGGTTCCGCTTGAAAACAGAATCGACCTGGTCAAAGAATCATACGCGGCCTGTCAGAGCTTCCATCCCTCCGTCAAAAAAGTCAAAGCCGCCCTTCAGAGCCAGATCCAATACGTGACGATCGCCAACTCGGATGGACTCCTTGTCTCCGACGCCCGCCCCCTGTTAAAGCTGACCTGCGTGGCCATCGCCGAAAAAGGGAAACTGAGAGAGTTCGGCTTCTCCGGCGGAGGAGGCAGAGTGGGCTTGGAATACTTCTCTACGGCGCTGCGGCCGGCCGAGATCGGAAAAGAGGCGGCCCGGGAAGCGGTCACGCTTCTCGATGCCCGGGACGCTCCGGCCGGAGAAATGCCCGTCGTCCTGTCTCCAGGCCATGCCGGCGTCCTCATCCATGAGGCGACGGGCCATCTTCTAGAGGCGGATTTTCACAGAAAGAAAACGTCCATTTTCTGGGACAAGTTCGGCAAAAAAGTGGGAGCTTCCCAGGTCACGATCTATGACGATCCGACGATCCCCGCTTTCCGCGGCTCTTATAATATCGATGACGAAGGGACGCCTCCTCGGAAAACGCTTCTCATCGAAAAAGGCACCATCACCGGCTTGCTCCAGGACAAGCTTTCTTCGGGGATCATGAACATGCCGCTGACGGGCCATGGCCGGCGACAGGATTTCACCGATATGCCGATTCCACGGATGGGCAATACCTACATCGACAAGGGAGAATACGATCCCGAAGAGATTATCAAGTCCGTGAACAAAGGCTTCTATGCCGATAAATTCCAGGGCGGCCAGGTCGAGGATTCGGGAAAATTCACGTTCTCTGTCAGCTCCGGCTATCTGATTGAAAACGGCCGGTTGACAGCGCCGGTCAAGCAGGCCACCCTCATCGGCACCAACGTGGATATTCTCAACAAGATCGAGATGGTCGGCCATGACCTCGAATTCAGCCTTCAAACCGGGACATGCGGCAAGGAAGGGCAGGATGTCCCCGTGACGGACGGCTGCCCGACCCTCAAGATCACCAAAATGACCGTGGGCGGGCTCAAGTGAAGAGGAAAGCCCAGTCCGATTTGCTCCATCTCGCCGAAAGCCTGGTCCGCTTCGGCAAAGCCAACGGCGCCGATGATGTTGAGGTCAGCATCGGCGACGGCCGCGAGTTCGACGTCGATGTCAGGCTCGGGCAGATCGAGAACCTGGTCGAGGCCGGCTCCCGGGCGGCGGGCGTAAAAATCATCAGAGACAAAAAAACCGCCTTCGCCAGCTCCTCGGACCTTTCTGAGGAGACGCTTCATAGGCTGATCAAAAATGCCATCCTTCGCGCCGAGCTCTCGAGCCGGGATGAGTTCGCCGGGCTTCCTCTCCACTCCTTGAAAAAGATCGATCCGGAAAGCCTGGATCTCTACGATCCCGAGGTCGCCCGCCTCGACTCGCAAGACAAGGTCCGGATGGCCCTGGAGACCGAACGGATTGCTCTTGCCGATAAAAGGATCACGAATTCGCACGGGGCCAGCTTCACCACGAACGAGGTGAAATCCGTCCTGGCCAGCTCGAACGGATTTTCCGGCGAGTACGACAAGACCTACTTCAGCCTGGGTGTCGGCCTCCAGGCCGGCGACACGGATCATCTCGTCGAGGATTTCTGGTTTTCCTCTCAGACCCATCTCAGGAGCTTAGAAACCCCGGAGCGGATCGCCAGGACGGCTGTCGAGCGGACGGTCCGCCAACTCAACCCGAGAAAGATCAAAACTCAAAGGGTCCCTGTCATCTTTGAGCCCTTGAGGACGTCAGGACTGCTGGGATTTCTGTTTTCCTGCATCTCAGGGGTGGCCGTCTATCAAAAGGCCTCGTTCCTCCTGGACAAACTGGGTCAGCCTATCGGTAACGATAAGCTCACAGTCATCGATGACGGCCTGTTGCCGGGAAAGCTCGGCAGCGGGCCCTTCGATTCTGAAGGCGTCCCCTCGCAGCGAACGGTCGTGATTGAGAAGGGTATCCTAAGAAACTATCTCTGTCACACCTATGCGGCGCGCAAGCTCAAGCTTCAATCCACCGGCAACGCCGACGGGAATTCCGTCAGTCCCAATAATTTTTATTTGGAGCCCGGGGTTCACACGCCCGAGGAGATCATCTCCTCGTGCCAAAAAGGCCTGCTTCTCATCCGGACCTTGGGCCACGGCCTGAATCCCGTGACCGGCGATATTTCCAGAGGGGCTTTCGGCCTTTGGATCGAAAAAGGGGAAATCGCCTACCCAGTCTCGGAAATCACGATTTCGGGTAACTTGGGCAGCCTTTTGAACGACTTGGAGATGGTCGGCAACGACCTCGAATTCCGCGGCTCGATCTGCGGCCCGACCATCAAAGTGGGCGAAATGCTCATCGCCGGATCCGATTAAAAGGAAACCAAGGTAAGAGATGAATCGATCATGAGAAATTTATGGCGAAAAAAATCCCGTTAGGGACCGAATCCCTCTCCTGAGCTTCCTCTAAAACCTGTTGAAATGGACGATGCTATCGAGTTTCCGCTTCGGGACATGGAATTGGCCGTCGGGGTCCTTCCAGTAGCGGCAAGAATCCCTTAGTTCTTCGACCTTAGGCTGTTCGGCGGGATAGCCCAGGGCGAGGACGCAATCGATCTTATAGGGCTCCGGAATCTTGAGCAGCTCGATGACCCTCGGCCTATCGACTGAGATCAGCCAGCAACTGCCGATCCCCTCTCCGAGCGCCGTCAGGATCATGTTTTCCATCGCCGCCCCGACATCATATTCATAGCCTTTTTCCCGGACCCGGCAATCCACGAGGGTAACGACATAGGCTTGCGGCTCATGGCCGGGCTCAGGATTGCCCAGCGGAGCGATGTAGGCCGCCCATTTTAAGCAGCGCAATAGCTCTTTCTTGAGCGTCTCGTCGTCGACAACGATGAATTCCAGCGGCTGAAGGTTTGCGGCCGACGGGGCGAGCCTCGCCGCGCCGACGATATTCTCCAGGATTTGTCTTTCGATCGGCCGGGGCTCGAACTGCCGGATTGACCGCCGCCTCAGGATGAGATCGTAAACGCCCACGCCCTTAGCCTTGGGCCAGGATGGTCTTGATTTTTTCGGCATAGGCCCGGCTGGCGGCATCCGGCGTCACGAGCTCGATCTGGTCGGGCTTGCCGCTGCCTAGGCCGAGCTCGACGGCGCGCTGGATCTGTTCCTGCTCAAAGATCTTTTTGGACATGATGGCTTCGTTGGAGCCGAGCTCCTTGAGAATGGCGACTCCCACGGCATCGACCGCTACCCGGTTGGTTCCGCCGATGAAGACATGGGCATCGACTTTTTTCCCGTTCGAGGGGCCGCCGTCGACAAACGCCTCGACGCCGTCCATGACGATGAGTTCGGGCTTGTAGCCGAGGTTGATCTCGGCGATCATCTTCCTGATATCCGGCGAAGCGTGAAGCTCCCTCATCAGTCTTTTCGGGGTCATGCCCACCGCCAGCTTGAGGGACATCGTGATGGTCGCCCATTTATGAGTTTTTAAGCAGCACGTGGACACAAGATATTCGGCTTCGGCCGCAGGCTTGGCGATATAAAATCCCTCTTTCCAGTGGCTCCCCGGCGCGTTCACATGGACCCAGTCATCCTCCGGAAGATCTTCGAAATTGACGACATCGAAACCGACGTCCTTGGCCAGCCCGAAGATACCCTTCTCTTCCATCACCCCTTTCGTCGGAGGAGGGCCGCTCCTGTCACCGACTGCGATGGCGGCAGCGCCCCTGGCCTTCAATTCCAGGACCAACTGCCGCAGCGTGTCGTTATGCGTGGAACCCGGGGCCGGGTCGGCGGTATTGAAATTCGGCTTAATGATAACTTTTTTCCCTTTGGCCGAGGCAAAAGAAAGGAGATTGACCACGTCCTTGACGCCCTGACTGCGGTCCTGGGTTTTCACGAGAGCGATCATCGTTTTTTCAGCCGGGCCTTGTCCCGCGAAAATCTTTTTCGGAAGGACGGACAGCGAGGCCACTCCCGCGAGCGAAGTTTTGATGAACTCCCGGCGATTGACTCTCGATAAGCGTTGTTCATTCATGGCGGTTTCCTTTCCGCCTAGGATTTTACCATATTTATTGCTAAATTGGACTGGGGAGCTTTCCAGGTAAAAATGATCGTCGAGAGCAAGAGCAGCACGCCTTCGGTTATATAAAATTCATCCATTCTCCACAACTTTTAAGGGCGCTGGTAATCATCTCCATTTATAAGATTTAAAAGAGGAGGTGGGATTGCCCCCGAAGCCCCCCTAGCGGAGGGAGGCCCCGTCGGTTTCCCGACGGGGGGAACCGACGGGACTGGTTCCCCAGGGGGCGGGGGGCAATTCCACCTCCTCTTTTAAATCACCTATCTCGAGCCGATTCTGGAATGATATGATATAATTTAAAGCGCATGAGCGGATTCCTTGGTTCAAAAAGAGAGACCATCGGCTGGCTGCTCGAAAAGGACAATCCTTCTGTCCGCTATTTGACCCTCTCCGAGATTTTGGCCAGACCTCGAAAGAATGCCGATGTCTTGGAGGCAAAAGCCGGGATCATGGCCACCGGTGTCATCCCCTCAATCCTGGCCAAGCAGCATCCTGAGGGCTGCTGGCTCGACCGGCAAAATTTCTACATAAAAACCAAATACAGAGGGACGGTCTGGCAGGTCATCCTGCTGGCCGAGCTCTTCGCAGACGGGAGCGACAAGCGCATTCGGTCCGCCTGCGAATTCCTGCTCGAACATTCCCAGAACAAGGAGACCGGCGGCTTTTCCTATCGAAGCTCGAAAGCGGGCGATGGCGACAAAGATGCGATCATCCCCTGCTTGACGGGAAATCTGACCTGGAGCCTGATCAGATTCGGCTACGGCGAGGATCCAAGAATACATAAGGCCGTGGACTGGATCACCCGCTATCAGCGATTCGACGACGGCGAGGATACGCCTCCCAGCGGCTGGCCCTACCGCTTGGAGAAATGCTGGGGACGCCACACCTGCCTGCTGGGGATGGTCAAGGCTCTCAAGGCGCTTTCAGAGATTCCGCCGGAAAAGCGGTCGGCCGCCGCCCGATCCACCATCCGGAAAGCGGCGGATTTCATTTTAAGGCACCATCTCTTCATGAGAAGCCATAATCTGAACGTCATCGCCAACCCGGACTGGATCTCGCTCGGCTTTCCGCTTTTCTGGATGACCGACATTCTGGAGCTCATCTGGCTGTTGGTCAAAAACGGCATCCGGGACAGAAGAATGGACAATGCCGTCGAGCTCGCTTTCTCCAAGCAGGACCGGGACGGCCGCTGGCCGCTCGAAAAGACATTCAACGGCCGGATGCTGGCCAACATCGAAGAAAAAGACCGTCCCAGCAAGTGGATCACCTGGAGAGCCTGGCAGGCCCTTCAGGTCTATGAAGAGACCGTTTAGCTTACGAAAAAAATCGATCGAGGAGGCTGACGATGCCCAAGAAAAAGCTTCCCTTGAACCCATTCCTTCCTCATCCGGAGCTTTATAACCTTCCTTTCACCGCCGATGCCTATCACGGTATGCCCTACAAGATGTTCGGGGATACCGGGCTCAGGGTTTCCAACATCGGGCTCGGGACCTGGAAAATCGGCTATCCTGAGACCGGCGACGGTTCCCGGGTCGATGAAAAAACGGCCTTCCCTGTTTTTGACGCCGCCGTCGAAGAAGGCGTCACATTCTGGGACACGGCCAACCGCTATAATAACTCCAGCGGCAACTCGGAGAGGATCATCGGCAAGTGGTTTGCGGCAAACCCGGGTCAGCGCCGCAATATCGAGCTTGCCACCAAAATCTATGGCGCCATGGACGGCCTGACTCCCAATCACTGCCGGCTTTCCAGGCTGAATATCCTCGAGGCCGTTTACGCTTCTCTCGAACGACTCCGCACGGACCGCATCGATATCCTCCAGTTCCACTGGATTGACGAGACGACGCCTGTTGAGGAAAGCCTGATGGCGGTCGAAGACCTGATCGCCCAGGACCTCGTCCGCTATTTTGGAGTTTCCAATATCAGCCTTGCCCAGCTCGATCAATATGGGACTTTGAAAGACCCATTTCCCCGGGCGAAAATCCGGTCTGTCCAGAACCGGTATGATATTCTTTATGGAGAAGACCCGGCCCGAAAAGGGGTCCTTGACTACTGCGCTATGAACAAATTGTCTTTTATTGCCTGGAGCCCGCTGCGAGGAGGGCTGCTCTCCAATCGTTATTTGGACAAGTCGAATATCAGGAAGGGCGACCGGCTCGTCGATGAAAAACGTCTCGAGCAGGAATTAACAGAGTCCGTTCTCGCCAAGCTTCAGAAGATGGCGGCCTTGGCCAAGGCAGGCGGGCTGACCGTC
>Ga0209253_10005626_pt1 | contig 10871 bp, 3 predicted proteins | sample FrelakmetBRP12BR_FD_187145 | JGI IMG/M metagenome (GOLD analysis project Ga0209253, IMG submission 187145) | Freshwater lake sediment microbial communities from the University of Notre Dame, USA, for methane emissions studies - BRP12 BR (SPAdes)... | ecosystem: Environmental > Aquatic >... | reverse complement strand
CTGCGGGTCGGTCAGCACGATGCTGGCGCGCCCGTACTGGCTGGCCAGGTATGCCGGGCGGTCGGCGTAGAAGATGCTGAGCGGGTCGGCGAGCTGGTAATTGCTCAGTGCCAGGATGGCTTCGTCCACCACGACCACCGCCAGCTCGGCGTCAGGCACCGGCTGTCCGCCCGCGTCAATCACCGTCACGCGGATAGTCGTCTCCCCGCCCGGCTCCAGCTCGGTCTCGCCGGGCTCCACCTGCAGGGAGAGCGTGCGCTGCAGGGGCGGGATACTCAGGTTGAGCTGCCCGGTGGCGTAGGCCGGCCGCGGCGGCGCATCCGGGACGAGCTCGCCCTGGTCATCCAGGCGCGGCGCCGCGCCGACCAGGTCCACCTGGATGTTCAGGTTGGGGATATGCTGCTCCTTAACCGGCACCTGCAGCGTGGTGGAGCCGTCCTCGATCCGGAAGCGCTGTGTATACAGGAGGCCACTGCGGCTCACCGTCATAAGCCCTTCAGCCGGGCTGAATGGCGACTGCACCAGCACCTGGGCCACGTCGCCCGGCTGGTAGGTGTCTTGATCCGGGATCAGGGTGACCGCTTCCAGCTCGACATTGCGCGCCGGCGGCTGCTCCGCGCCGCTGACCCAGCGGGTAAACTGGCTCTGGTTCAATCGCCCGAGCTGGTCGGAGACCAGGGCGGTGATGCGGTAGCTGCCGCCTACCGGCGTCTCGAAGCTGCAGGTGACCGGCTCCAGGGTCGAGCCCAGCTTGCAGGTCTGCACATCCACCTCTTCCTCACCCCAGGTATCGCCGCGCACCTTCCACTCCAGGCGGGCGGCGCGCACCTCCACCGGGCGGTCGGCCACCGGGTTGCCGTCCAGGTCGGTGACGATGGCATCCACCTTCAAGGGATCGCCGCGCTCGACGAAGTAGCGCTGGCTGCGCAGGCCTACGTACAGATCCGCCGGGTGCACCAGCAGGTGGGTGGGCGCCGTCCAGGCTTGCCGGTTGACGTCCATCACCGTCGCCTCAGCCAGCACGCTGTAAGGGCGCGGGTCGGTGAACTGGTTGAAGTCCAGGCGCAGGTAATGCTCGCCGGCTGCGTCCGTCAGACCGGTGAAGGTTTCGTAGATCGCCCCTTTGTCCGGTCCACCGGAATAGCTTTCCATGAGCGGGCCAGAATACCACCACCACGGCTCCCAGGTGCCGAAGGTGAAATCGGGCCAGTTGGGCGGCGCGTAGCTGCCGGGCGTGGAAGACACCTGCCAGGTGACCTCGGCATTGGGCAGCGACCCGCCGGCGTAATATTTAGCTTCGACTGCGACCGTGGCGCCCTCCCCGGCGAAGTACGGGCCGGGGGTCTCATTGCGCGCCGTCACCTCGAACTCCGGACGGCGGAACTCCTGGATCTGGAAGCTGTGAGAATACTGCGCGCTGCTCATACCATCCAGGCTGCCCTCCGCATCCAGAGTGAGCTGGGCGTAGCCCAGGTTGGTGGCCTGCGGTAAGGTGAAGGCAAAATCGAACCCTCCCAGGGCGTTGGCTTCCGCAGCGCCGCTGCCCAGGTCGTTGCCCTGGGGGTCGGTAATATGGTAGCGCACGCCCGTCACGGCGCTGCCCGGCAGCCCCACATCGCCATCCTGCTTGCCGCCGATGCGCCGCAGCCAGCCCTTGATGTGCACGTCTTCCCCGGGCCGGTACATCTGGCGGTCGTCGAACACGTACCAGCGCAGCTCGTCGCTGATCGAAGCATGGCTCCAGGCATCCTCGCCCCAATAGTAGCTCGAGCGCGGCAGCAGCGCCTGGTCCGCGCCCTGGCTGGCGACCAGGTAGGTGGCTCCGTCGGGGATGTCCAATCTGGCGAGGCCGTCCTCGCCGGTGAGAGCCGTCCCGCCAGCCGGCCCAGCGGTGATGCTGACCCCCGCCAGCGGCGCGCCGTCTTTTAGCGCTGTAGCCCAGGCGACCATCTGGCTGTGATCGGCATAGGCGTCCAGCCCGATTTGGGTCACTTGCACCCAGGCTTGCACCGTTTGCCAGTAGGGATCCTGCTGGAACAGTCCCTTGGGCGGTTTGACAATAACGATGAAGTGTCCGAAATCGCCGTCCATCACCCCAGAAAGATCGATGCCCACTTCGGTCAGGGTGTCGGCCTCGGCTTCGGGACGCAGGGTCTGCTCCAACACCAGGCGTCCTGGCGGTCCGGCTGGTGCGTCGGTTTGCTGGTACTGGCGCAGGTACTCCTGGAACGCCGGCCAGTCGGACGGCTGCACGGCATAGACTTTCAGGTCCAGCCGGGGGTAATTGATCGCATACACCGAAAGAACCGGTACACTGGCAGCTGGATCGAGGGTGACGAAGATCTGCTGCGGTCCGAATAACATCGGCTCAGCCGGGCCGACCCGGAAGGTCAGCCGGGCATCTTGCCCCAGCTTCTGGCCGAAGATATCCTGGATGTCCCCGTCTACCCTGACCGTGTAGGTGGTCTGCCCCTGGGTGGCCCCCTGGATCTGGATATTGTCCCCATAGATATTCACGCCCACACCGGGCAGCTCCGGATCGACCTGCAGCATGCTCTCCTGGTATGTCTCGGCGTCGATTGGGTTGTTGAAGCGGATGAAAAAGGGTGTCAGCGGGCGGCAGGCCTCGTCCGACCAGGCGCAGCCATGCTCCAGGATGCGCAAGGGAGCGTAGGTCTGGAAGCCGAAAGTCTGCGCTACGCCGGTCACCAGCGGTCCCTCGGCGGAGGGCGTGCCCGGGCCGACCATGACCGAGACCGGCGTATCGGCGCGCAATGGCTCTTGAGGCCGGAATGCCAGCCAGCGCCCCTCGGGGGTGTTTTTCACCAGGCGGTTGACCTGCTCATCTGCCTGCACCTCCCCCTCGGTTGCCAATTTCAGCGCCACGGTCTGATCCCCGGCGTTCACCTGGATGGTGGGCAGCACGGCAGCCGGGTCGATGCGCTGGTCAAAGGCAATGAAAATCAGGGGCTCTAGAGGTTGGGGGATATCCTGGGGATATGTCGCCGTCACCTTTGGGGGAGGCGTACTGAAAGTCCACTCGACTGTCTCTGCCAGCACACCGCCGGTAGCTGATTGAGTTCCGGCAGGCACGCTCACCCGGTAGGCGGTCGCCTTCGGCAAGCGGTCGATCAGGGTGGATTCGTACTGGAAGGTCAGCGTGCGCGTACCCAGCCAGCGCCAGGTGCCGGGTAAGTCCGGCTCCAGGCGGGCAGGCACCTCCTCCGCAGCCAGGTCGCCCAGGGTGCCCAGCGGCACCATGGGTTGGTTGAAGGTGATATTGATGAACGGCGCTACCGGGATCTCCCCTTCTGGGGAGAAACGCAACACCTCCAGCGGGCCGGCAGCGACTGTTTCAGGCGGGGCGAGCGGCTCGGCAGGCGGGAAGGTCTCTTGAACGGTCTCACCGGTGCGCGGGGGTGGGATGGGCTCGCCCGCCAGCTGGAAATCGAGCTGGTCTTCGGGCTCGGCTGCCAGGGCCGGCAGCCGGGAGAAAATGGATGCGATCTCATTTTCTGGCAGCGGCTCCCCGGTGGCCAGCGGCACAGGTCGGAATGCCTGCGGCTGCGCCTGGCCTTCGCTCAGCCGGATGGACAGGCTTGACTGACCGGCTTGCATGCTGGTTTCCACTCCTGCCTGTGTGGACACGCCCTGGCCCAGAGGGATCTTCTGCCCCTTCGTATCGCCGCCCCTGAACAGGCCGCGCAGCACCAGAAAACCGCTGGCGGTGACCAGTACGACCATCAAGGCGGCGAGCAAGATCCACCACCGGCTCAAGAGTTGTTTTAAGAGTTGCCCCATCGCGGCACCCGCCTTTCTCAAATATGGCTCAATTCTATTCCTAAACGCATGACGGTGTATCGTTTCTTTTCGTTCCCTGACAGGAACGATAAGTTTGCATGGGAAATGGGGGTGGTGCAGACGGCAAAAGCCGTCTGCACCACCCCCAACCCCATTCTTGAGAAAGCCATCACCGGTACTGGAACCTCCACCGGATGGCGTTCGACTATAATATGTTGACCAACTGATTGATGTCAGGCTGAACGCAGTGAAGCATCTCCACCCGCCCTGATCGGGAATTTTCGTTGCGCGCAGAGCTTGTGAATTAATCGGGTAATGTCACCCTGAGCGAAGCGAAGGGTCTATGTCATAATAAAGAGATCCTTCGCTTGCCTGAACGGCAGGTCGGCAGGATGGTTGGTCTACCTTATACTTGCCGTTCAGGCGCTCAGGATGACCGGCGTTTTTTCACAACCTTTCAGATCGACAATAGAGTCTTTCGCTCCTGAGAGGTCGTTTCGGCGAGGTAGATGATGAAAACACTTCAGATAAATCTAAATGTCGTCCAGGCAATCTGCTTGCTGCTGCTGCTCAGCGTGCTTTCGGCCTGCGCCCAGCCGGCGCTGCAAACTCCCCTCGCGACCAGCACGCCGCCTGCTGAGCCGCACCCCCCAACCGCACAGCCGTCTCCCACAGCTCAACCCTCCCCAACCGAAGCCGCCAAACCACCGGCTGCGCCAACCACCCAGCCTCCCCCGGGCGCTCAAAATGTGGCTGAGGCGGCCCGGCAGAGCCTGGCCCAGCAGATGGGCGCGGCTCCGGCTGCTGTCGATGTTCTCAGCGTCGAGCCGGTGAACTGGCGCGACGCCTGCCTGGGCGTCGCCAAAGCCGGGATGATGTGCGCTCAGGTGATCACGCCTGGCTATCGCATCACGCTGGAGCTGGATGGTCGCCAGTATATTTACCACACGGATGCCTCCGGCAGCCAGATTGTCCTGGCTGAAACTCCTGCGCCTCAAGCTGCGGGGGAGGTTATCACCTGGAATCAGGATGACCAGGGCGCGTGCAACAAGCTGGTCATAACGGAAGGTGCCTTGAGTTTCGGGAGCTGCGAGGGATCCTTGCAAGAAAGCCCGGATATCTTCAAACAGCTGCGCGGCGATCTAACGGCATATGCAAGCAAATATGCCCCCTTCAGCGCAGATACGAGCGCCGGGAAGGTTCAGTTCAACGGCAGGGGTACCACAGCGGCCTCCCCAGCGGAGCAGCGCATGGTCGCTGAGTGGGCGTGGCTGGCCTTTCAGATTGCGCAGTCAGGCCGGACCGGCGCAGCCTGGGGCTTAGCGTTGGATTGGCGCCGGGATGGGGGCATTGCAAACTTGTGCGACGAGGTCACGGTCTCCCGGTCGGGATTCGCCTCTGCCAGCGGCTGCAAGGGGCCCGCGGTGGTTAACCTGGGCCGCATGCAGCTGTCCACAGAGCAGCTCAGCCAGGTATACGCCTGGGTGGATACTCTCGCCAGCTTTGATTATGAAAACAAAGGTCCGGCGACCACGGATGCCATGCAGATTCGCATGGCGTTCAGCGGGTCCGGACCGGAGCAGGCGAGTCCACAGGATATCCAGGACATGCAGGACCTGGCGCTGGATATCCTCAACCAGCTCAAATTTGCTCCTGACCCCATGCGCACTCTCGCAGCTCGCAAGTCTCTGGAGGCGTATTTCGCGGCCGTGCGTGACGGTCGTTATGCCGATGCCGCCGCCCTGTACGGCGGGGATGTGCAGGTGCTCGCCGGATGGAACCCAGACGTGAACCCGGGTGACTTGCCGGCTCTGTTCGAGAGGGGCTGCACCACCAACGGGCTGGTATGCAATTTGTCCATCGCTGGATATATCGAAGAGGCACGCATCTCTCCTACGGACTACCGGTTCACCGTGGAGCTGTCCAATCCGGATGGCAGCCCTTTCAGCCGCGGCCCGTGCTGTGGAGCCGACCCGCAGACGAACCCGCCCGAGACACGCTTTGATTTCACGGTCAGAGAGATCAACGGCGAGTATAAAGTGCTGGACCTACCAATCTACGTGCCGTAAGTTTAAGCAAGAATATTCCATTCGAATCGATTGTATCCCGTGGAAATGCGGCTCTGTCCCCCTCGGGATACTGTTTCTCCTCACCCGGATCAGCGCCGCGGGTATCTCCCCAGCCGGGTCAGCCATAACCGCCAGCCCATCTTTTGCCACAGGTGGATTGCTTGCTCTTTCTCAGGCTCGCCCGGCGGGCGCGGGCTGTACACTGCCCGGTTATACAACCCAACCAGTGTGCTGATGCCCTCGACAAGTACCGGCGGGATCAACCAACCCACCCTGGAAGCAGCTAAAGCCTGCAGGCGCGACTGCAAAGCGCTGGCGAACTGGCTCGGGGTTTCTCCTGGGGGTCCAAGCACGCCCAGGCGCCGCCCGGAGCGGTACAGGCGGCGGAAAATCACCTCGATCGCCGCCCCGGGGACATTGTTCCCCAGTCGCCAGCGGTCGGTTGCCAACCAGGCGATCACTCCCAGGGATCCAGCCAGCAGCAGGCCGGCAGCCAGGAGAGCCAGCGGCGGTGCCTGACGGGCCGGTCGCAGTGGAACCAGCGGGTTGAGAGAGCCTGGAAGCTGCTGCTGCGCCGCGCGGCTCAGTGTGACCGGTCTCTTCAGCGCCGGCTGCCCTGCGGTGGGCTCGAACTCCACCCAGCCGATATTTGGAAAATAAATTTCAGGCCAGCTGTGCGCGTCGGCCGCGGTAACGACGTAGCTGCCCGATTGGGCATTATAGGCACCGCTGGCATAGCCAATCACCAGCCGCGCCGGGAGGCCTGCCGCGCGGGCCAACACGACCATCGTCGTGGCGTAGTAATCGCAGTAGCCGCGCTGCAAATCGAACAGGAAATAATCCGCCAGGTCCCGGTCTTGCGGCGGGGCCGGCAGGTCCAATGTGTAGGGGAAGCCGCGCAGGAAAGTCTCGATGGCTTTCGCCTTGTCATATTCACTGGGCTGGTCTCGGGTGAGCTGCTGGGCCAAAGCGCGCACCCGTGAAGGCATGTTTTCGGGGAGCTGCAGGTAGCGCGCCTGGATCCAGGCGGGCACCTCGCCGCTTGCCTGCCGCAGTTGTTCTACCCCGACATCCGGCAGCAGCGAGACGGCGTTGTACGGCATGCCCTCGATGCTTGCTCCGTAGGCGTCGGCTGATTCCAGGTAGCTGGAAAGCAGTTTGCTGGTCGGCTGCGTGCGCCAGCTAACCTCGAAATCCCGGTCGGCGGCCAGCAAGACCCCGGCAGCGTGCAGCAGCGCCGCCCCGCGGCTGTCACCCGCCGGCTGGACGAATTGCCGTATGATGCGGAAATTCTGCGGTATCTCCTGAGAAGCCGGCTGCTCCGGGTTGATGACCCAATCTCCGCCATTGTAGCTGCTTTTTACCAGGGGAGAGCTGACCCAGCCGGAGCCGGTGTATTGGTCGTATACCAGGCTGCGCCAGTAATAGCGCGGCCCGGCTTCTCCAGTCATGGGGTTCACCACTTGAGGGGCCTGATCGTCGATTTTCACTGTAAAGAGCACCTGGCTGGAAAGCTCTGGTCCGGAACCGATCAGGTGGCTGCGCGGCAGCGGACCGAAGAGCGAGCCATTGGCGGCATCGCCCTCACCCGGCAAGCGGGTTAATCCGAGCGATTCGGCGATCTGCCTTTCTTCCATAGCCGGGCGCAGGTTGAATTGCCTGGCGATAGCGCCTAGGCGCGGGAGCGGTGCGTAGGCCAGCAGCCCGGCAAGGGTCACCACTATTATAGAGATGCCGATCGCTGCGACGCTCACGTCGGCACGCAAATCTGTGGCAATGTCCACGTGGCCTGCCTGCCAGACGCGTTCTTGCTCGTTCCAGCTGGACAGTGCCAGCAAAAACATCACAGCGGTAATGAAGCTTAACAGTGGCGCGATGTTTCCACCGGTATAGTTCAGGCTTCCCGCCAGCAAAACGCCGGCCGGCAGCGCCCCGGTCAACGGGCGCTTCAACCTGCGCACTGCCCAGGCAGCCCAGGCGGCTGCAGCCCACAAAGCCACAGCCCAGGCAAAGTACGCAAAGATTGGTTGTGCGGCTGCCCTACCGGCAAGGATATCCACTATCCAATCCGCCAGGCCGCGGATGAATCCTGCGGTCTCGGCGCTGGCAGCCTGCCAGGCGCTGATGGCTGCCCACCAGTCTACCTGGGCGCCAATTCCCTGACGCAAGGCGGCAGCGCTCAAGCGCAGACCATACGCCAGGGGACCGCCCAGGCCTCCCACCCACAGCGCCTGGGCGAGCAGTCCAAACAGGATGAGTATCAGCGCGGAGGCATAGGTGCTTAGCGGGGAACGCGCCAACCACCACGCTGCCAGCATGCCTGCCAGGCAGAGGATCATGATGGCTGTCACCGGCAATCCGTGCACGATGCTGCTCACGCCAATCACCGTGCTGCCCACCAGTAGCAGCAGCCCGGCATACAGCTCGAGCGTACCCGCGCCTGTTTTATCAAACAGCCAGCGGATGAACCGGATGAGCAGATCCAGTATCATGAGAGCGTTCTCCAGCTCACATCGGCGGGCTTGCGGATTGGCATGGCGCGGCCGGTTGCTCCAATCCGCCATCCCCACTGGCCCTGCGTTCCGGGGTGCGCCTCTGGACGGTCGAATAGATCCGGCGCGATGAGCTCGCTGTGAATCCCGGCTTTGTGCAAGAAGGCCTGGTAAGCGGCTCCGCTGCCGCTGATCGGCCGGTCTCCTGATTCGAGCAGCAGGACTGTTGGGGTTGCGCCGCGCCATACCAGCGGCAGCAGCGCTTCAACCCAGTCCTGGGAACGGCTGGGCGTAATCAGCACCAGGCTGGGCCATTGCCCGAAAGCCTGCGGGCTATTGGCGAGCAGGCTGCCCAGGGCGAGATCGCCCGGGTTTGCCAGCGCCAGGGCACGTAGGATCTCCCAGCGGTAGTTCTCACCTGCTCGCGGAGCCAACCAAACCAGGTGATCCCCGGAAGCTGCCAGGCCGACAGCTCGTCCCTGGCGCAAGCCGCGGTCAGCCAGGGAAGCAGCCAGCAAGATGCCGCGCTCCAGGGTCGAATCCTGGCCCTGTCCCAGCTGCACCTGCCGGTCCAGATCCAGGATGATCCACCAATCGCCGGACGGTGTGCCATCCAGGACGCGCACATAAGGTGCCGCGTGGCGGGCGGTGGTCCGCCAATGCAGCAGGCGCAGATCGTCCCCGGGAACATAAGCGCGCACATTGGATGCGCTGACGCTCCGCTCGGGAGCATTGGTGCGCGGCCGTCCTGCGCCGCTTCGCCCGCCTGGTGCAATGTGAATGTGCGGCAGCGGCACGATCGGGGGAGCGACCATCAGGCTGACCGAAGCCGGATCATGGATCAGCACAGTATAAATACCCAATGGATCGCTGGTACGCAGGCTGGTTGGACCCAGGTTGAAAACACCCCGCTGGGTGCATACTCCCTGAGTGCGCCAGCTCTTGCTTGCATCGCCCTCAATCCCGGTTACCTGGTTACTCTGGTAGCCGGAGATATCCGAATGGTCGATAACCTCCAACCAGGTTGCAGCCGCCCAGCCGCGGTTATGGACGGTAAAGCGTTCCTCCAGCTGGTCGCCGACTTGCGCCCAACCATAGCGCATCTCCCTCCGCAGGTTTAACCCACGGGACAGCGACCGTGCCCACAGGTAGGCGATCAGCCAGGCGCTCCCCAGGGAGAAGAGCAGCGCTTTCCAGACCTGCGTGGGATCCAACAGGGCGAGCAGCGCCAGCGCGCTGACTAATACCGGAAGAAACCTGTAGTTCAAGTGTAGTTCGGCGCGTTTCATCGGTTACCTGAAAAGATTATAGCATCCCAGCCGCAGCCCGTGCTGTGGAGACGCCGTCCTATTCTCAACTGGACGCTGTTTGTCCTCTCTGCAATAATAACTTTCAAATTTGTAATTCAACATAAAATAGCTGTATAGCAAATTGCTCAATAAATGATGGTAATATACATCCTGGCTTAAACAGGTTTTTATCGACAGTTTTGTCTTTGATGTATTCCACAAACCGGTGCAATTGACCCATACTCTACAATCGAGGGCAGATCATGAAACCCAACCTGATACTGAAGATTACCTTGAATCGAAACTTGCGACAGTTCGCAAAAGCAGCCTTGATTGCCCTGGGATTGACTATTGGTATCATAGGGGTTGCCTGGGCAGCAGACGTCACGATCGATACGTTCTCCAACCAATCTCAAACAGTCTCAGTTATAGTTGACGATCCACCTGTTTTGCCAATGCCGGTTGCCTGCAATTTTGCTGCTTCAACTTCCGCCATTGGAGGGCACAGAGACGTGTGCCTGGAGGTAACTGAAGGTGACGCGGATTCGATAGGGAGATTTAGAGTATCAGCGGGCAATCAATACCTGGCATTGTCCCTGGAGAATGGAGTGAAAGCGCGGGGTTTTGTCCAGTGGGATGGTTTGGATGCGACCTCAGCCATCTCTCCAACCGGGGTCGTACCCAGCGTTGATCTGACCGGCGGTAATACCAACGATGGAATTCTCATCAGGGTCATCGCCTCGGACGGACTACCCGTGGACATAACTGTGCGGATTTACACCGATGGAAGCAATTGGGCGCAAAGGACTTTTCGCTTCCAGTCGATTGTGACAGCGGGCGAGGTGGTGGATGTTTTTCTCCCCTTCGACACCTTCGTTGACCAGGCTGGTACTATGAATGAAACTTCGGTCGGTGCAGTCGAGCTGGCAATTGATGGTACCATCCAGGCTGGAGCGGATATTAGCTTAAGACTGGTGCGCGCCACCAGTGTGCGCGAGTACGGCGACCTGCCGGACAGCGGGCCAGTGACCTACACGCTTGCAATCCGTGACGCGTACCACATTCCCCAGGGTTTGCGCCTGGGCATAAATGTAGATGCGGAGGCCGGTTATATACCCAACGCGAATGCCACTGCCGACGATACCAACGGTTCGCCTGACGACGAAGACGGTGTTAGACCATCACCGGGTTTTAACTGGGCGGAAGGGGCTAATGGCGGG
>Ga0209253_10005625_pt1 | contig 10871 bp, 9 predicted proteins | sample FrelakmetBRP12BR_FD_187145 | JGI IMG/M metagenome (GOLD analysis project Ga0209253, IMG submission 187145) | Freshwater lake sediment microbial communities from the University of Notre Dame, USA, for methane emissions studies - BRP12 BR (SPAdes)... | ecosystem: Environmental > Aquatic >... | reverse complement strand
CACGGACGGGTAACCGCCCTTTTCCACCATGGTCTCGGTGAAGCGACCCAGCAGCGAAAAGTCGTTGAGGAACTGCGCCGTGACGTCCACCGGGTTGCGCGGCGAGGCAAAGGGCAGCAGCGCCTTGAGCTCGGCCTGTGCCTCGGCGGGCATTTCCGGAACGGGCAGGCCCAGGTCCTCCGCAACATCGCAGGCGATCACGCCGGCGCCGCCGCTCACGGTGATCACCCCGAGCGCGTTCTCGACCGGATAGATGCGTCGCGTGGCCAGCCGGGCGATGTCCAGCATCTGCTCGGTCGAGCGGGCGCGCACGACGCCCAGTTCGGCCAGCACGGCTTCGATCACGACGTCGTTGCCGGCAATGGAAGCCGTATGCGACTGCGCCGCCGCGCTGCCGGCGGCGCTGCGGCCGACCTTCATCATCACGACCGGCTTGCGTGCCCGGCGCGCCGCCTCGAGGGCTGCGATGAGGCCTTCGGCTTCGCGGATTCCCTCGGAATACAGCGCGATCACATCGGTGTCGTCGTCGTCGACCATCATCTGGACCACCTCGCCCAGCGTGATGTCGCACTCGTTGCCCGTCATTGCACAGGCCGACAGCCCGATGCCCGCTGCGGTAGCTGCGGCGAGGATATGGCCGCCATACGCGCCCGACTGGCTGACAATGGCGACTCGGCCCGCGCTTGGCATCCCCAACTCGACGCTGGAGACGAAGCTGCCGTAGAAGCCATTGCGCGGATTGACCAGGCCCAGCGAGTTGGGACCCAGTACGCGCATGCCGTGCCGCCGGGCAGCGGCCACCATGGCGCGCTGCGTCGCCTCGCCTTCGGGGCCGGACTCGGCGAAGCCCGCGCTGAACACGATGGAGGCGGCGGTGCCGCGCTCGGCGAGGTCGGCCACCACCTGCACGCACGCCTTGGCGGCGACGGCGATGATCGCCACGTCGGGCGTTTCGGGAAGCGCCTCGACCGAGGCGTACGCCGGCAAGCCCTGCACGGTGGCTCGACCTGGGTTGACCGCCAGGATGCGCCCGGTGAAGCCCTGCGACCGCATGTAGGCGATCGGTCGCCCGCCGATGCGCAGCGGGTCGTCGGAAGCGCCAATGACGGCAACGCTGCGTGGGTGTAGCAGGCGGTCGAGTGTGTGGGCAGCGGTGATGCCCATGGCTGTCACGTCAGTCGATCTTGGCGCCGGAGGCCTTGGCCACCTTTCCCCACTTGGCGACTTCCGCTTTCACGAAGGCGCCGAAGTCGGCCGGCGTGTTCCACTGGACGCTCGCCCCCAAGCCGGCGATGCGTTCCGCAACCTCCCGCGTCGCGAGCGCCTGCTTGATCGCCGCGTTCAGCTTCGCGATCACTTCGGGCGGCGTTCCTGCGGGTGCCATCACGCCGTTCCAGCCGATCACTTCGAAGCCCGGCACGCCCGCCTCCGCGACAGTCGGCAGATCCGGAGCCGCGGGCGAACGCGCGGCGCCGGTCGTGGCCAGCCCCTTGAGCTTGCCGTCGCGCACGAACGGCATGGCCGACGTCATGTAGTCGAAGGCCACCTGGGTAGTACCAGCCATTACGTCGGTCAACGCGGGTGCGCTGCCCTTGTACGGAATGTGGTTCATCTTGATGCCGGCCATCATGCTGAACAACTCAGGCGCCAGATGGGTCGAAGAGCCGTTCCCGGCGGACCCGAAGCTCACCGTCCCGGGCTTGGCCTTGGCCAGCGCGATCAGTTCCTGGATGCTGTTCACGCCGAGGCCAGGGTTGACTGTGACCACCATCGGGCTGCTGGTCAGCTGCGACACCGCGACCAGATCTTTGGTCAGGTCGTAGCCGAGCTTCGGATATATCGCCGGGTTGATGGCGTGGCCGGTTGTGACCAGCAGCAGCGTGTATCCGTCGGCCGGCGCCTTGGCGACCGCGTCGGCGCCGATATTGCCGCCGGCGCCCGGCCTGTTGTCGATGATCACCGGCTGTCCGAACAGTTCCGACAGCTTCTGGCCGACAAGGCGCGCCGGGATGTCGGTCGGACCGCCCGGCGTGTACGGCACGACGATCTTGATCGGCTTGCTCGGGAAGGCCTGGGCCGCCACGGGTCCGCTGGCGGCCAATGCGACCAGTCCCGAAATGGCAGCGGCCAGCAGGTATCGCTTGGTCAATTTCATGGTGTCTCCTGGATCGGCTCCGGTTCGGCCGGCGCTCGGTGAACCCTCTGAAGGGCATGCCGAAGGCTAAGCGCCGAGCGATACTCGGTCCAATACCGTTGGCGTAGCAACTGATACATTTCATGTAATGGAACTGAGACAGCTTCGCCAGTTCGCGGCCGTCGCCGAGACGCTGAGCTTCCGGCGCGCGGCGGAGCGCCTGTGCATGGCGCAACCGCCCCTGTCGGTGGCCATCCGCAAGCTCGAAGAGGAGATCGGCGTCGCCTTGTTCGAGCGAGCATCGCGCGGCGTCCGGCTCACAGCGGCGGGCCACGCCGCGTACGAGGTCGCCCGGAAATGCTTGCGCAATGCGGACGAACTGCCGTCGGCCGCGCGCGCGGCAGCCAAAGGCGAGGCGGGGCGTCTGCGCATCGGTTTCATCGGGTCCGTCACGATCGGACTGATGCCTCGCTTCATCCGGGCATTCCGCGAGCGCTATCCGAACGTCAAACTGGAATTGCACGAGGCGACCAACGCCGAAGCCGTGTCTGGGGTGGATAGCGGCACGCTGGACATCGCGTTTGTGCGCGTGCCGACGGCGCGGCCACCCTCGGTGAAGTTCCAGCAGATCGAGAGCGACGTCTTCTGCATCGCCTTGCCGGCCGGCCACCGTCTGGCGAGCAGGAAGTCGTTGCGGCTGAAGGATCTGGCCGACGAACCTTTCGTCGGCTACGCCCCGTCGCGCGCGGGCGGGCTGCACGCGGCCGTGACGCAACTGTTGCAGCGAGCCGACGTAAGCCCCAGCGTGGCGCAGGAGGGCGTGCAGGTGCAGACGCTGATCGGTCTGGTTGAAAGCGGCCTGGGCCTCGCACTTGTGCCCGCCGTCAGCGCGGCACATGCGCCGACACGCGTGGCCTTCCGGCCGATCCGTGACCTGCCGCGTGACGCAGTCATCGGCATCGCCCTCGCCTACCCTGTGACAGACGAAAGCGTGGTGGCGCGTCGCTTTCGCGATATGGTGGCCGAGGAGACCCGGGCGACCGGGAGCGCCGACGGTGGTCCCTTGTAGCGACAGCGGTACCAGCCTCACCGCACGCTGATCGTTCCTGTGCCTGACGCCCTCGCCAGTCGCGCTGGAGAGCATGTGTCCGTTCACGGCCGTCGCCGCGCCGGGCGTCGATGCGCGAGCTTGCCTCGTCCGTCGCCTGCGGTTGGACACCCTGCCCGACGCCCGCCCCTCACGCCCTGCCGAGCCGCGCGGCGCAGTAATCGACGACCTGGTCGAGCGTCGCCAGCCGCGCCGCCTCCGCGTCCGGGATGTCGACGCCGAGGTCGGCGTGCACCGCCACCAGGAAGTTCAGCCAGTCGACCGAATCGAGGTCGACCTGGTCGCGCAACCGGGCCGCGGGCTTCAGGGCGTCGAGCTCGACTTCCGGGGCGATGCGACCGAGGCACGCGCGGATGCGGGCGGACAGTTCGTCGCGGGTCATGGTGTCGCCTTCGCCAGTTCGTCCGGCCGTTGCAGCAGGTCGCGGACGGCGGCCAGCAGCAGCGCGCCGCGATGGCCGTCGCTGACCCGATGGTCCGCGCCCAGGCTGGCGGTCACGACCGGCGCAGACTGGACCGCGCCGTCGACGATCCACGGCCTCTCGATCACGCGACCGAAGCCGACGATCGCCACCTGCGGTGGATAGATGATCGGAAACACGCTGCGCACGCCCTGCTCTCCGAGGCTGGTCACGGTGATCGTGGGGTCGGCGAGTTCAGACGCTTTCAGCGAGCCCGCGCGCGCGCGCTGCACGAGATCGAGCAGTTCGCGGTTCAGCGTGGCGATGTCCCGGCTCGGCACGTCGTGCAGCGCCGGGGCCACGAGGCCGCCGCCGCGCAGCGCGATGGCGACACCGCAGTGCACGCCCGGGCCCGGAACGAACGCACCGTCCCGGAAGAAGCCGTTGAACTCCGGATAGCGCTGCAGCGCGCGCGCCACGGCCTGCACGAGCAGCGGCGCGAGCAGCAGCCGCTCGGTCACGCTGCGGCCGGCGTTGCGCTCCGCGAGGTACGCCGTGGCGAGAGCGAGCGGAATGTCCTCCGCCAGGTAGTAGTGCGGGATCTCGCGCTTGCTGCGGGCCATCGCGGCAGCGATCGTCTGCCGCATCGCTTCGCCACGACTCACCGGAGCGGCCCTGGCGGCCGCCGCCTCGACATCCGCGAGCGTGACCGCGCCGCCGGGTCCAGTGCCGGCGATGGAGTCGACGGCGAGACCGAGTTCCGTGGCGCGCTTGCGCGCCGCCGGCGACACCGCGACCCGTCCGGCCGCGAGCGGCGCCGGCGCCGCGGCAGTCACGGGAGCGGCTGCCGAGGGTGTTGCGGCCGGGGCGGGCGCCGCGCGCAGCGCGTCGATCTGCGCCCTCACCTGTTCCGATGTTTCACCGAGTTCCCGCAGGGCCGCCATCACGGTGCCGACCGGGATCTCGGCGCCCGGCTCGACGAGCAGTTCCTCGACGGTGCCGTCATGCCAGCACTCGACGTCGATCGCCGCCTTGGTCGTGTCGACGATCGCGATGACGTCGCCCTTCTTCACCGCGTCGCCGGGACGCACGCGCCACTCGAGCAGCGTGCCCTTGTCCATGTCGGCGCCCAGCGACGGCAGGCTGAAGGCGATCATGCGGAACGCCCGCAGAGGGTCAGCGCGGCCGCGACGATCTTCGGCGGCATCGGCAGCGCGGCGTCTTCCAGGTGCTTCGGATACGGCATCGGGACCTCTTCGCTGCAAACGCGCGCCGGAGGCGCATCGAGGTCGTAGAACGCCCGCTCGACCACCCCGGCGATTATCTCGGCCGCGAGGCTGCACGTGCGCCAGCCTTCGTCGACCACCAACACGCGGCGCGTCCGGCGCACCGAGGCCGTGATCGTGTCCCAGTCGAGCGGCCGCAGCACGCGCAGGTCGATCACCTCCGCCTCGACGCCCTGCCCCGCGAGCGTGCCCGCCGCCTCGGCGACACGAGGCAGGCTGCCGCCGTAGGTGACGATCGTCAGGTCGCGCCCCGCGCGCCGCACGACCGCATGTTCGATGTCGACCGCGGGCGGCGGATCGGCAAGTTCGCCCTCGAGGTTGTAGAGCTGCGCGTGCTCGAAGATCACCACGGGATCCGGATCCTCGAGCGCGGGCCAGAGCATGCCGCGCGCGTCCTCGAGGGTGGCGGGCGCCAGCACGCGCAGCCCCGGCACGTGCGCGTACCAGACTTCGAGGCTGTGGGAGTGCTGTGCGGCGAGCTGGCGACCGGCGCCCGTCGCCATGCGGATCACCACCGGCACGGAGAACTGCCCGCCGGACATGTGCCGCACGGTCGCGGCCGTGTTGACGATCTGGTCGAGCGCGAGCAGCGAGAAGTTCACGGTCATGATCTCGACGATCGGCCGCTGGCCGCCGAGGGCGGCGCCGATGCCGGTGCCGACGAATGCCAACTCGGACAGCGGCGTGTCGCGGATGCGGTCCGGTCCGAACTCGTCGAAGAAGCCCTTCGTCACCGCGTACGAGCCGCCGTACTGGCCGACGTCCTCGCCCATGATGAAGACGCGCGCATCGCGCTGCAGCGCTTCCCGGTGTGCTGCGCGCAGCGCCTCGCGATAGGTGGTCGTCGTCATTGCCGTGCTCCTTCCGCGGCTCGCGGCGTGGTGACGTCGCGCAGCAGGTCACCAACCGGCTCCCACTGCCCGGCTTCGGCGAACGCGACCGCTGCGTCGACTTCCGCGATGGCAGCGGCGTCGAGGGCGAGGAACTCGTCCTCGGTCAGCATCCCGGCGGCCTTCAGCCGCTGCGTGAAGGTGTGGATCGGCCCGCGCTCTTTCCACGCCTCGACCTCGGCCTTCGCGCGGTACAGCTCCGCGTCGAACATCGAGTGCGCGCGGAACCGGTACGTGTGCAGTTCGAGGAAGTACGGTGCGCGCGTGCGGCGCACGTGATCGGTCGCGGCGCGGGCCGCGGCGTCGACCGCGAGCACGTCCATCCCGTTGCAGTGGGCGGCGGCGATCCGGTAGGCGGCCGCCTTCACCGCGAGATCGGTCTGCGATTCCGAGCGCGCGAGCGCGGTGCCCATCGCGTACAGGTTGTTCTCGCACAGGAACAGCACCGGCAGCTGCCACAGCACGGCGAGGTTCAGCGACTCGTGGAACGCGCCCTCGGCCACCGCGCCCTCGCCGAAGAAGCAGGCCGTGACCGCGTCGCCGCGTTCCGCCCTCCGGTCGGCGAGCGCCAGTCCGCACGCCAGCGGCAGGCCGCCGCCGACGATGGCGTTGCCGCCGAACAGGCGCGTGGCGGCGTCGAACAGGTGCATCGAGCCGCCCCGCCCGCGCGAGCAGCCTTCGCGCTTGCCGTACATCTCGGCCATGATCGCGTTCATCGACACGCCGCGCAGCAGCGCATGGCCGTGCTCGCGATATGTCGCGACCACGTTGTCCGCGGGACGCAGGTGCGGCATCACGCCGGCGGCGACCGCCTCCTCGCCGATGTACAGGTGCAGGAATCCGCGGATCTTCCCGGCGCCGTACAGCTCCGCGCAGCGCTCCTCGAGACGCCGCACGCGCAGCATGTCGCGCACGCGTGCGAGGCACTCGTCGCGGGAGTGCTGCGTCACGTCGGTCGTCGCGGTCGGCAGCGCCTTGATCACCGGCTTCGCATCCATGGTGTTCCTCCCCGAATCCCTCAACGCGCCCGATGGCCGACCGACTGCGCCAGCACGATGCGTTGTGCGGGGTCGAGCTTCAGCGCCTGCGCCAGCCGCTCGCGGTCGATCGACGCGAACACCACGGTGACCAGGCCTTCGGACGCGCAGTACAGGTACGCGTTCTGCGCGATGAAGCCGGCGTCCGCCGCGGCGAACTCGATCCGCATCGCGTCGCTTGCGCCGGCCATGCGGCGGGTGTCGGCGACGTAGACCAGCGTCACCGGCGCGACGCGCGAGTGGCCCTGCGTTCCCGTGAGCGACCGCACGTCCTCCTTCAACACTCGGTGCAGCGCATGCGCCTTCGCGTCGTAGACCCAGGCGCCGGACTCCGTCGCGACGTAGATGTCGATTTCCTGCCAGTTGCGCGCGGACGGCGCCGTGCGATGACCGTCCGGCCGGTTGATGCCGAACGCGGCCCACAGCAGGTCGGACAGCATCTGCGGCGTCAGCTCCTGCGGCGCGAAGCTGCGCGACGTGCGTCGCGCCTTCAGCGCCTGCATCAGGGGCATGCCGCCTTCGGTCTGCGGGGGTGGCAGCGTGAGGTCGGCGCTGCCCTGTGCCAGCACGTCGCCGAGCGACACCGCCAGCGGAGCGGCCGCAAGGCCGATGACGACGCGGCGACGATGCGCGGCCGGAACGTCGTTCCGGTGAACGGGGGAAGCCGAGCTCATGGTGTCCTCGCTTGCATCAACGGCGCACGCGTTGTCACGCGCCGGTTTCCAGTGTGGAGGTGTCGCCTTCAGGCAGGCCGAGCTCCCGCGCCTTCAGCAGCCGCCGCATGATCTTGCCGCTGCGGGTGCGCGGCAGCGTCGCGGCCCATGCGATCTCCTTGGGCGCGACCGCCGGACCCAGCCGCTTGCGCGCGTGCCCGAGCAGTTCGAGCCGCAGCGACTCGCTCCACGTATAGCCGGTCTTGAGGGCGACGAAGGCCTTCACCGTCTCGCCGATGACCGGATCGGGCTTTCCGATCACGCCTGCCTCGGCCACCGCGGGGTGTTCCATCAGCGCGCTCTCGACCTCGAACGGGCCGATCAGGTGCCCGGCGGACTTGATCACGTCGTCGGCGCGCCCGACGAACCAGAAGTAGCCATCGGCGTCGCGCCGCGCAAGGTCGCCGGTCAGGTACCAGTCGCCGACGAAGCACTTGCCATAGCGCTCCTCCTCGTGCAGATAGCCGCGGAACATCGACGGCCATCCCTTGCGCAGCGCGAGTTCCCCCTCGACGTCCGGCGCGTCGACCGTCTGCAGAGAGCCGTCCTCGCGCTTGCGGACGATCGCCGCCTCGACGCCGGGCAGCGGCTTGCCCATCGAACCGGGCTTGATGTCCATCGCCGGCGTGTTCGCGATCATGATTCCGCCGGTCTCGGTCTGCCACCAGTTGTCGTGAATCGGCAGGCCCAGCACGTCCTGGCCCCACCACACCGCCTCGGGATTGAGCGGCTCGCCGACGCTCGCGACGAAGCGCAGCTTCGGAAAGCGGTACTTGCGGGCGAGATCGGCACCGGCCTTCATCAGCATCCGCACCGCCGTCGGCGCGGTGTACCAGACGGTCACGCCGCGCTCGGCGAGGATCCGGTACCAGCGCTCGGCGTCGAATTCGGCCTCGTCGACGATCATCGTCACGCCGTGCAGCAGCGGCGCGATGATGCCGTACGACATTCCGGTCACCCAGCCAGGATCGGCCGTGCACCAGAAGACATCGTCGTCGTGCAGGTCGAGCGCGAACCGCGCCGTGGCCCAGTGGGTGACGACGGCGTCGTGCACGTGCAGGACGCCTTTCGGCTGGCCGGTGGTCCCGCTGGTGAAGTGCAGCAGCGCCGGATCCTCGGGCCGCGTCGGCACGATGGCGAACTCCGCGGACGCCTGCGCCATCAATTCCTCCAGGCTCCGCGTGGCAGGCGGCGCGGCGGTGGCGCTGCCGGACGAACCCGCCAGCAGCACGTGCTGCAGCGACGGCACCTTGTCGCGGATCGGGAGCACCTTGCGCTCGTAGAGGGCGCGCGTGGTGACCAGCACCTTGCCGCGCCCGATGTTCAGCCGCGTCGCGACGGGCTCCGGACCGAACGCGGAGAACAGCGGCGAGATCACCGCGCCCGCCTTCAGCGCACCCAGCACGCAGACATGGACGTCCGGGATGCGCGGCAGCAGCAGGAAGACGACGTCGCCCCGCCCCACGCCGAGCGACACGAGGACGTTGGCGAAACGGCTGGAGGCGCGATCGAGGTCGGCGTAGCTCAGGCTGCGCTCGCCGCCGTCCTGGCCGAGCCACGTGATCGCGATGCGGTCGGCGCGCGGTCCGCGCGCGTGCCGGCCGACGGCCTCGAAGGCGATGTTGAGGCCGCCGCCGGGCAGGCCGGTCAACTGACGGCGCGCGTCGTCCCAGCGGAAGTCCCGGGACGTCTGGGCCCAATCCGCGAGGTGCGGGCTGACCCGGAACAGGGACGGATCCTTCTTGATGAGACTCGGGCGCATGATGGCCGGCGCCGAAACGGCGCACAGTGACTTCACGCTAGAAGCCACGCCGCATTTCCCGTTGATAGCGGTCAAGCGCGCCGCGTTGAAGGCACGGCCGCCGAACGACACGACGGCCATGCCTCGGGCCTGCTGCACGAGGTGCGCTCCCCCGGGACGCACCGCGCGAAGGCGGGCCGGGTTTCCAGCGGGCTCGATGACCGCCGGCAAGTGCCGTTCGATCGGGGACGCTAGCCTGAGGCTGTTGCACGGCCACACGCGCCGCGGCTGCCGTGGAAGAGGCGATCCACAGGACCGCGCGTCCCCCAGCACTGAAGGAGCCCGATGGACGACCTCACCTCCGGTTCGCTCGCACTGAGCCTGCAGGACATCCGGAGCGCCATCGCCGACGTCATCGCGACCGTCGCCCCGGAAACCGACAGGGCCGCGCTCGCGCCCGACCTCCCGCTGCGCGAGCAGGTCGAGCTCGACTCGGTTGACTGGGTCAACGTGATCGAGGCGCTGTGCGAGCGACTGCAGGTCGACATCCCCGAGGCGGACTACGGGCGGCTCACGACGATCGACTCGATCGCGGCCTGCGTCGAGGCGCGCAGGAAGGTGCGCGTGTCCGGCGAGCAGGCGGCGCCGTCACCAGCGTCGAGCGAGGACCTGCCCTTCGTCTGCCACGTGGTCGACGGCGCTCGCGTGACGGTGCGGCCGATCCGCCCGAGCGACGCCGAGCTGGAACAGAAGTTCGTCGAGGGCTTGTCGAGCGACAGCCGGTACGAGCGCTTCATGGTCACGCTGCGCGCGTTGCCCAGCGCCAAGCTGAAGTACCTGACCGACGTGGACCAGGTCGGGCACGTCGCCATCGTTGCCACGACGGACCGGGACGGGCAGGAGGCGATCGTCGGCGCCGCGCGCTACGCGGTGCTCGATGTCGCGACCAGTTGCGAGTTCGCCGTCGCGGTGAACGATGCCTGGAAGGAATCCGGTCTCGCCGGCGTGCTGATGCACGCGCTGATGCGCCTCGCGCGGCGCCGGGGCATGAAGGTGATGGAGGGAACGGTGCTGTCGACGAACAGCGCGATGCTGAAGTTCATGCGCCAGCTCGGCTTCCGCCGCGAACCGGTCGAGGGCGACGCGCAAGTCGTCCGCGTCGTCCGCGACCTCTGATCGCCACGCCGCTGCGCACCGACCAGCTTGCGAGCCGCTGCGACCCTTGAGCGCTCGAATTGATCGAGCGCGGCCGGTGGTTTCGGCCGGTCGGCCCGGACTCGCCTACTCGTCCCGGCCCGGATCGCATCGTCGAACCAGGACCCGGCGCGGCCGGCCGGGTCCGCTCGCGCCCGGCGCAGCGGGTCGTCTCGAGCATATAAGAAACAATACTTACGTTCGTCTCGATAGCCTTGTAGGATGCAGTCAGCATCACGGCCGATCGGGGGTCTTGTATCCCTTGCTGCAAGGGGGGGTATTGCATCCCTTGCAGCAAGCCGCGCACCCACCGGGCACAGCTTCCGCCGCCGAGCGTCACGGCCGGCGGAGGTCGCACCTGCCGAGTT
>Ga0209253_10005624_pt1 | contig 10873 bp, 9 predicted proteins | sample FrelakmetBRP12BR_FD_187145 | JGI IMG/M metagenome (GOLD analysis project Ga0209253, IMG submission 187145) | Freshwater lake sediment microbial communities from the University of Notre Dame, USA, for methane emissions studies - BRP12 BR (SPAdes)... | ecosystem: Environmental > Aquatic >... | reverse complement strand
GACATTGTTCTGGTCGAGTGAGATTCTTAACCCGGCGCAACCGGATACGAATGCATTAATGGTGCTCCAATGAATGCTGCGCAAAGGAACTCGCCCATGAAGGTTGCAACGATTGTCGGTACACGCCCTGAGATCATTCGTTTATCGCGTGTGATAGCCAAATTGGACCAGTATCTTGAGCATGTGCTTATTCATACCGGCCAAAATTACGATTACGAATTGAGTGAAATATTCTTTAAAGATCTGGAAATTCGCAAGCCGGATTTTTTTCTTGAAGCGGCGGGGCAAACTGCCGCTGAAACGATTGGACTTGTGATCGCACGCGCGGATGCAGTATTGCGTGAGGTTAAGCCAGAGGCTGTCTTAATTCTGGGGGATACCAACAGTTGTCTTTCTGCAATTGCTGCCAAACGTCTCAAGATCCCCATATTCCACATGGAAGCCGGTAATCGCTGTTTTGATCAACGTGTGCCGGAAGAGATTAATCGTAAGATTATCGACCATATCAGTGACATCAATCTACCGTATTCGTCGATTTCGCGTGAATATCTTTTGCATGAAGGCCTGCCACCCGATCGAATCATCAAGACCGGCAGTCCAATGTTTGAAGTGCTCCATTATTACATAGACAAGATTGATGCATCTGATATCCTTGAGCGCATGAACCTTTCTCCGAATGAGTATTACCTGGTCAGTGCTCATCGTGAAGAAAACATTGATGATTCACACCAATTTGAAGAACTGATCGTCGCTTTAAATCAACTGGCTGAATCAGGAAGGCGAGTGATTGTTTCGACGCATCCCCGCACGCGCAAGCGAATTGAAACGGAACAGATCTCGCTCTCGGCGAGGGTTGAACTCATGAAGCCGTTTGGGCTATGCGATTTTGTAAAACTGGAGAAACATGCCCGGGCTGTACTCTCGGACAGCGGAACCATTACTGAAGAATCTTCGATCCTCAATTTCCCGGCATTAAACATCCGACAGGCACATGAGCGACCGGAAGGAATGGAAGAAGGGTCGGTGATGATGGTCGGATTGGAGTGGGCGCACATTCGCGAAGCCTTGGTGATTCTTGAAGGACAGCCACGTGGTACGGAACGATCGCTCCAAATCGTGCGGGATTACTCGGTCCCCAATGTATCCGATAAAATCGTCAGAATCATCGTGAGTTATACCGATTACGTGAATCGCGTGGTGTGGCATAAGCAGCTAGTCTAGGTAATTGTATTTTATGAGAATATTGATCCTGACCCAGTGGTATCCACCCGAACCTCAAGAATTTCTCTCTGAACTGGCACAAACCCTGCAGACTTTCGGCCACCAGGTAACGGTAATGACCGGCTTTCCCAATTGGCCATCAGGAAAGCTGTACCCTGGTTATCGTCTACGACTCTGGCAAAAAGAAGAATTGGAGGGTGTGCCAATCATCCGTGTACCTTTATTTCCTGACCATAGTCACTCTTCAGTGAGAAGGATTATGAATTTTGTTTCCTTTGCGATCTCCATGACCCTGCTGGGGCCCTGGCTGGCCCCGCGAGTGGATGTTATCCACGTCATTCATCCGCCGTTGACAATGGGTCTGCCTGCTTGGATAATCAGCCATTATCAAAATATTCCGTTTACTTTCGAAATTCAAGATATGTGGCCTGAGACTTTGCAGGCAACTGGAATGTTGACCAATAAAAGGATTCTAGCTTGGGTCGGACAATTCGCCGCATGGGTTTATCGGCAGGCCGCTACCATTCGTGTCATCTCGCCTGGATTTCGTCTAAATTTAATTGGTAAAGGTGTCCCTTCTGAGAAAATTCACGTTATTTCGAATTGGGTGGATACAGAATTCTATAGACCTGTAAATCCTTCGGCTGAGTTAGCTCAGAAACTTGGCCTCGCAGGACATTTTATTGTCATGTATGCAGGAACAATTGGATTAGCTCAAGGTCTGGAAATTGTTCTGGATGCAGCCCATTTGCTTCAAAGGTCACCAGAGATTCTATTTGTTCTAGTAGGAGATGGGGTTGATCTATCGCACTTGAAAAAAATGGCGCAGGAATGGCAGCTGCAGAATGTGAAGTTCTTGGGACGGTTACAAGGCGAGTTGATGCCAGAATTGTATGCATTGGCAGATGTACTACTCGTTCACCTAAAAGATGATCCTCTTTTTCGTATCACCATACCCCATAAAGTGCTAACCTACTTGGCGAGCGGAAAACCGGTTCTGGCTGCTATCGAAGGTGATGCCGCCGATGTGGTACGCAACTCAGGAGCTGGGATGACTTGTGCTCCTGGAGATCCTCAAGCACTTGCCGATGCAGTACGTAAGTTTTATCAGATGATGCCATCTGATAGAGTTACAATGGGGGAAAATGGGCGTAATGCGGCATACGAAATTTATGGTCGAACGAATTTGGTTGGGCAAATTGCCAAAATGCTTGAATCTGCCGCGGAAGCCGGGGCAAAATAAGCAAGGAATTTGAAACCATGAAAGTTTTATTTTTCAGCCAGAAATCAAATTCAGAGATTTCTGTTGTTGGCAGCACATTCGATCTGAATGGTATTCGCTATTCTTTGTTTCTCTGGAAGCCTGATTTGCGGAGCTTAGTGCCTGCAGGATTGCCGCTGGTGCCATACGCTTTTTGGTGGTTTATGCACTTTTTTCACCTATTCGCCAATCAAGATTATTCTATCTTGGTGGTATACACAGGAAATTCATTGGTTCATCGTTCCTGCGTATTTCCAAGGTATTTCCGTTTCCCTTTCATGTCGCAAGACGATCTACAAATCGGCGATATATGGACTCACCCGGAGCATCGTGGAAGAGGCATCGCATTTATTGCAATTAAGAAAATTGTAGATCTTCAAAGAAAGCCAGGCCGAAAATTCTGGTATGTAGTTGAGGAAAATAATATTTCATCTATTCGAGTAATTGAAAAAGTTGGATTTCAACTTGAAGGTGAAGGTGGACGAACCAAATGGCTGGGTCTGAAAGTGTTTGGTACTTATGCGATTCAAGATTCTTCTGTGAAATCTCCCAATTCTCCTTCACGATGAGGTAGTCAGTTATATGTACCCGTTTGCAAAGCGAATATTTGATACTGGAGTATCTTTTTTAGCGCTTATTATTCTATCGCCGGTTTTAATATTTATTTCTTTATTAATCAAGTTGGACTCTGCTGGCCCGGTGTTTTATAAAGGAACCAGAGTAGGCAAGAATGGTAAGCTTTTCAAAATGGTTAAGTTTCGGACGATGTTTATCAATGCCGAGAAAATAGGAGGTTCTTCAACTCCGGATGATGATCCACGCATCACGAGAGCAGGGCGAGTGTTACGGAAATATAAGCTTGATGAATTGCCTCAATTATTCAATGTATTAACTGGGGGAATGAGCTTTGTTGGACCACGACCGCAAGTGCAATGGGCTGTTGAGCTTTACTCGCCTGAGGAACGTGAAGTGTTATCTGTTCAGCCTGGTATTACTGATTATGCTTCACTTCGTTTTCCCAATGAGGGGGAAATATTGAGAGGAAGTACTGACCCAGACAAGGATTATATGGAGAAGATACATCCAGAGAAAATGCGATTGAGTTTGGAATACATTAAAACGCGTTCCTTTCTATTGGATATCAAAATCATCTTAAAAACTATTCAGGCGATTTTCATTCGAAGGTAATGATGAAGAAGTTTCGCACAGCAATTGAACATGAAATTGGCAAGAAAATCGAAGGCGTTTTCAACTCATGCTCTGATTCTGTTGAGGTAAAGTTAGAGAATTTTCCCAAGTATGTGAGAAGGCAACATCTGAAACGCTTCCTGGCGATGTATGAGATTTATAAAATGATCATGCCCGTTAAAGGTTCTGTAGTAGAATGCGGAGTTTATAAGGGTTTTGGGCTTATGACTTGGGCAAAGCTTAGCACGATGCTGGAACCCGAGAATCTGACTCGTCGAGTTTATGGTTTTGATACATTTTCAGGATTTCCATCTATCAGTGAAAAAGACGAGAATCCACTAATCCTTTCTGAACAAGGAGCTCTATACGCAGATTCATACGCTGAACTGCAAGCCTTAATAGAGTTGTATGATCAAGATCGCTTTTTGGGACATGTGGACAAGATACACTTAGTGAGAGGAGATGTGACTCTTACAATTCCACAATTTCTTGCGAAGCATCCCCACCTTGTGGTAAGTTTACTCTATCTAGACCTTGATCTTTATGAACCAACAAAAATAGCGCTTGAATATTTCCTACCCCGCATGCCAAGAGGAGCAGTGCTTGCTTTTGATGAGCTAGATAACCCCATGTGGCCGGGTGAAACGTCTGCTTTGGTTGAAGGTATCGGAATTAATCGTCTTTCACTACGGCGGCTGGAATGGGATCCATACATAAGCTATGCTGTTTTAGGATGAGAAAGCTTATGTTCATCTTTTACTGCTTCTTGCATAAAGAAACGAATTTTCCTGTATCGAAGTTCTCGAAAATAACAGAATTTTGGTTCGGTTTTATACGCAGTACTCTGTAGTTGATGTCGATTTGTTTAGGAGTTGGCAATGCCTAACTTTATGAACCAGAGAATTGTTCCTTTTTTCGATTACCCATATATCTATACCTCACAAGAGGAAGCGTTTAATAAAATCTTTAAAGATGTGGGGCGTCGAGGTGCCTTTATCCAACAAAAAGATTTAAGCGATTTTGAACACCATTTAGCGGAATTCACAGGGGCAAAATATGCGTTAGGTGTAGCAAATTGTACCGATGGTTTGCATATTGCCATGCGCGCGGCAGGGATTAATTCTGGGGATGAAGTGATCTTCTGTTCACATACCATGGTTGCCACCGCGGCTGCCGTTCATTTTGTGGGCGCAACTCCTGTGCCGGTTGAATGTGGACCGGATCATCTGATTGATTCAGGCTCCGTTGAGGCAGCAATTACAGCGCGCACAAAAGCGATAATACCGACTCAATTGAATGGGCGAACCTGCGACATGGATAAGCTCCAGGCAATCGCTGGCAAATACAATCTGTTGATCGTCGAAGATGCTGCTCAAGGGCTGGGGTCATGCTTCAAAGGGAAATCGGCTGGAACCTTTGGCGTCGCTGGCGCCATCAGCTTCTACCCGGCAAAAAATCTGGGTTGTTTGGGGGATGGGGGGGCGATCCTCACTAACGATACGGAAATGTATAAGACCATGTCTTTGCTGCGCGATCACGGCCGTGATGAAGGTGGTGAGGTGGTAATGTGGGGGCTGAATGCGCGATTGGATAATCTCCAGGCAGCCATCTTGGATTACAAACTTGCCCGCTACGAAGAAGAGATCAATCGGCGGCGAGAGATTGCTGCTGTCTATCAAGAACGCCTAGAAAATCTAGAGAGTTTAGTGCTTCCCCCCGCGCCTGATAGCGATCCTAATAATTTCGACGTGTATCAGAATTATGAGATTGAAGGTGTGAGACGTGACGAGCTACGCGTTTATTTACATGAAAGAGGCATCGGTACACTGATCCAATGGGGCGGAAAAGCTGTTCACCAGTTCGAGAAATTGGGGTTCAATGTCAAGCTGCCTTATACAGAGCGAATGTTCAAACGCTGCTTAATGCTGCCGATGAACCGTTCACTGTCGAACGACGATATTGAGTATGTATGCGAATCAATTCGCAAGTTCTACAGCCTTATTTAACGAAACAACTTGCTATGGATGATAACCTAACAATAGATCTCTACGCACTATCAAAACGATTGCGTCTACAATCGGTCCGTATGACCCACCTGGCGAAAGCTTCGCACGTTGGGTCATGCCTCTCCATGGTTGACCTCCTGGCTGTGCTGTATGGCAAAATACTGCAAGTTGATCCTGTGCGGCCAGATTGGCCTGAGCGTGACCGATTTATTCTCAGCAAGGGGCATGGTTGCGCGGCTTACTATGCAGTGCTGGCAGAGGCCGGTTTTTTCCCCCTGGAGTGGCTGGATACGTTTTACCAAAACGGGTCACACTTGGCAGGTCATTCTACTCATACATGCGTTCCAGGCATCGAGATTTCCACCGGTTCATTAGGTCACGGCCTTTCCATTGCGACGGGTATGGCACTGGCAGCCAAACGTGATGGGAAATCCTACCGTGTTTATTGCTTATTGAGTGATGGAGAATGTGACGAAGGCTCTACGTGGGAGCCGATATTGTTTGCGCCGCAGCATAAACTGGATAATCTTGTTGCCATCGTGGACTATAATAAGATCCAAAGCCTGGGCACGGTCAAAGAAGTCATGGAATTGGATCCTTTTGCAGACAAGTGGCGGTCATTCGGCTGGGCAGTACGCGAGGTGGACGGTCACAATCTAGAAGCGATCGAAGCGATTCTATCGAATCTCCCTTATGAAGTAGGAAAACCGAGCTGTCTCATCGCTCACACGATCAAGGGGAAAGGGGTCAGTTTCATGGAGAATAGGCTACTATGGCATTACCGCTCCCCACAGGGAGAGGAATACGCCGCTGCCCTGGCGGAACTCGGAGTGAGTAATTGAAGTCAGCTTTCTTTGAGACCTTGTTTGAACTGGCGCAGCAAGATGAACGCATCACGCTGATCGTCGGCGACCTGGGTTATGGGGTTGTCACGCGGTTTATGCAAGAGTTGCCAATGCAATTTGTGAATGCAGGTGTCGCCGAGCAGAACATGACGGGGATGGCAGCTGGCATGGCCTTGAGTGGTAAGATTGTTTTTACCTATTCAATCGCCAACTTTCCGGTCCTCCGTCCTCTGGAGCAAATCCGTAACGACATTTGCTATCACAACGCCAACGTCTGCATCACGTCTATCGGTGGCGGCATGGCTTATGGCGCGCTGGGGCCATCCCACCACGCGACCGAAGACATCGCTGTGATGCGTGCCATGCCTAACATGATGGTAATCGCCCCGGGTGATGCGGTAGAAACCCGCTTAGCCTTGCGTGCCCTGGTCAAACACCAGGGGCCGACCTATTTACGTTTGGGGCTGGATAAAGGAACTGTCGTTCATCCGACTCCACCGTTTTTTAAATTGGGCAAGGCGATAACGATACAAAATGGCTCAGATGTGACATTGGTGAGTACCGGAGGCATGCTTAAGAATACGATTTCTGCAGCGGCTATGCTGTCCAGCAAAGGCGTTCAGGCCCGAATATTGAGCATGCACACTGTCAAGCCATTAGATGTCGTCGCGATCTTGGCTGCTGCAAGGGAAACTGAAGCGGTTTTCACTATTGAAGACCACAGCATTCTTGGTGGACTGGGAGGAGCTGTTGCCGAGGTGTTGATGGAGGCTGATTGTCGGCCGAGATATTTCAAACGGATTGGCCTGAATGGAACTTTTTCATCCAATGTAGGTGACCAGGACTATCTTCAAGCTCAATATTGTTTGGATGCAGCGGGTATTGCAAATACTGTTTTATTTACCATAACCCACCACCCAGTGGAAAAAGATGAGTAAAATGATAAAACGAGCCCTTTTCGACTGCCGGAGTGGTAGAAACGTAACACACAAATGAGGAATCCGTTAGATTGTCTTTACCTTTTAAGTTGAGTGTTTATCATTGGTAGCAGTGAAGAAAAAGAAATTGAAAACGAGCATCACCGTAACATCGGGAGCACCTGAACGGAAAAACAGCGGTGGACAATCGGGCACGCCGCGTGAGCCTGGAAAATCAATGCGCTTGTATAGCTGGTTGATTTCCAATATTCACAACCGTCATTTTTTCAGTCTTGACATTATTTTATTCAGCCTCATCCCTGCTCTGGCACTTGCTCTGCGGGTCAACCTCCCATTTGAAAAAAATTATAGCGTGGCACTTATTATATTCATAAGTGTGGCATTATTGGTCAAATTGCCGGTTTTTTATTTCTTTCACCTTTACAGAATTTACTGGCGCCATGCCAGTATTGATGACTTAATGACCGTTGTGCTGGCAACAACCTGTGCGACGATGTTGTTCACAGCAATCATATGGGGAATACAGGCTCTCAGATTTTCGGGGGTGACCGATCTGCCACGTTCTGTGCCAATCATTGATGGAGTGTTGACCATCCTCTTTGTTAGTGGGATTCGTTTCAGCTTGAGGGCGGCTGAATATTTGCGTATGCGCAGTTTAATCGGAGGACCGGGGAAACGCGTGTTAATTGCCGGGGCTGGAAACGCCGGGGAGATGGTGGTCAGGGAGATACTGACCAGTGGGAGGACCACTTTAGAACCAGTTGGTTTTGTGGATGATAGTACAAGCAAACAAGGGATCGTTATCCATGGAATACGCGTACTCGGGAAACTGGCGAATATCCCCGAGCTGGTCAAGAAATATCGGATCCGGGAGGTGATCATTGCCATGCCGACTGCAGCGGGCCAAACCATCCGCCAGCTTGTCCAGCTGTGCGAGCAGGCAGGTGTGCCTTCCAGATCCGTACCCGGCATATACGAGCTGCTGGATGGCAGGATAAAAATCAGCCGCTTTCGCGAGGTCAGGATCGAGGACTTGTTGCGCCGTGACCCGGTGCGCATGGAGTCGGATAAAGTCATGGAAATGGTCGCTGGCAAGCGCATCCTGGTAACCGGTGCGGGGGGATCGATTGGAACCGAGTTGTGCATGCAAATTGCACATTCCCAGCCAGCGCAATTATTTGCCCTGGGTCATGGTGAAAACAGTTTATTCCATCTCAATGAACAGTTATCGAAATTGGGATCAAGCGTGAATGGGAGTGGAAATCGAACGTATAGAATGATAGTAGCAGATATTCGCGATCCTCAGAGGCTTGAAACAATATTCACGAATTTAAATCCACAGATCGTCTTTCACGCGGCTGCGCACAAACATGTCCGCTTGATGGAAGAAAATATTGAGGATGCCGTAACGAATAACGTATTGGGTACATCCAATATTCTAAAAACATCGAGAAGTCATGGAGTGGAGCGATTTGTACTCATCTCCACTGACAAGGCGGTTGCGCCCGCCAGTGTAATGGGTGCCACCAAGCGCGTGGCCGAGCTATTAGTACAGGCGGCCGGTGTAGAAACGGGGCTGCCCTACGTAGTGGTACGTTTCGGTAATGTTCTGGGAAGTCGTGGGAGCGTTGTACCGATTTTCCAGCGGCAAATTGAAGAAGGCGGTCCAGTGACTGTCACGCATCCAGAGGCAGAACGCTACTTCATGACAATTCCCGAGGCTGTTTTACTGGTATTACAGGCCGCTGCGATTGGAAAGGGTGGAGAAATCCTTGTTCTGGACATGGGAGAAAGAGTCAGAGTCTTGGATCTGGCCCAAGATATGATCAAACTTTCAGGGTTAAGACTCGGGCAGGATATTCAAATAAAATACACGGGATTGAACCCGGGTGAGAAACTCATTGAAGAGCTTTACTCGCATGACGAACAGCCAACTCCTACCGAGCAGGAAAAGATTTTGATCATCAATAACAATAAAGGCACCGATTTTCACAGGCTGCATCAGGATGTAGAACATCTGGTCGCCCTTGCTGAAAAAGGGGAAAGTGAAGAAGCCAGATCGAAGCTGATGTTCATGGTAGGGAGTTCGGATTGATCAGTATAAGATATTTACATTTCACGGAGGTTAAGGAAAATTAATGGTAGGCTACGGATTGATGATACTTGTCGATGCAATATTGACCCTGGTTGCCATCATCCTGGGTATGTTGCTGAGACTTGACATTCTCTATAGTGGATATTCCTTATTTGGTTATTTTCTCAAGCAAATAGGGCCGTTCATAATCTTTGCTGTTTTTCTACGCCCAACGGTCTTTTATTTTACAGGCATCTACAAACATTTATGGCGTTATGCGACCTGGCGTGATTTTACCAGGTTGGCAGTATCCATTTTAATTGGCTCGATAATCCTTTCATTAACAACCCTGCTCGTGATCTATCCACTATGGATGAAGACATTCCCGCGCTCTTTATTACTTCTGGAAGGGATGTTTAGCATTTTCCTATTGGGCGGATGGAGAATAATTCTAAAATTTTCGGAAAGATATTCGAGTGATCTGATTTGGGATAAGACCGTATTCAAAGAATTCAGGCGCGTATTGATCGTGGGTGCCGGATCGGCTGGTGCCATCATGGCTCAGGAACTTTGGGACAACCCTCAGCTAAACCTACGGCCGGTGGCTTTATTGGATGATGATCCACAGAAAATCGGGAAGAAGACGCATGGCCTGCAAGTGTATGGTCCCATCATCAAATTGCCGGAGGTCATTCAAGCCCAGGGAATTGGTGAAGTTATCATCGCCATCCCGAGTGCCCCAGAGCAAACCATTCAAAATATAAGCCATATGTGCCAGGAGGCGCAAGTTTCGTATTCTGTTGTGCCTCCGCTTAACAGCATTCTTGGTAACACGGCTGACAGTACCCATGGAAAGTTTCGACTGCCCATGTCGTTACCTCAAATTACAGGTGAAGAGATCCATTCAGTCGTCAGGGTAATGCAAAGCCGCAACCTGAGCATCGGGGCGCAAACCATCGCATTTGAAACCTCGGCGGCAGAGATTGCCGGCACCACATATGCAGTGGCGGTCACGAACGGTACCGCCGGTCTTCACCTGTGCATGATCGCGGCAGGGATTGGTCCGGGTGATGAGGTCATTACCTCGCCTTTCAGTTTTATCGCTTCTGCGAATTGCATTCTGTATGAAAGAGCCAGGCCTGTTTTTGTTGACATCGATCCAGAAACTTTGAATATCGATCCGGGAAAGATAGAGAGTGCAATAACCGATCGCACACGGGCCATTGTTGTTGTGCATGTTTTTGGGCAACCGGCGGATATGGATGCCATCATGGAAATCGCGCAACGGCACAAATTGCTGGTGATCGAAGATGCGTGTGAAGCCATCGGAGCAGAGTATA
>Ga0209253_10005623_pt1 | contig 10874 bp, 8 predicted proteins | sample FrelakmetBRP12BR_FD_187145 | JGI IMG/M metagenome (GOLD analysis project Ga0209253, IMG submission 187145) | Freshwater lake sediment microbial communities from the University of Notre Dame, USA, for methane emissions studies - BRP12 BR (SPAdes)... | ecosystem: Environmental > Aquatic >... | reverse complement strand
GGCGATGAAGGAGAACACCGCCGCCATCCATGCGCAGGTGCCGGTCGAGGCGGCCACCTACCTGCTGAACGAGAAGCGCGCCGACATCGCCAAGCTCGAAGCGCGCATGCGCGTCTCGATCGTGCTGATCCCCAACAAGCACCTAGAAACGCCCCATTACAAGGTGGAGCGCCTGCGCCACGACGACGAGCGGCTCGATCTGGCCAAGGCGAGTTACGAACGCGCCGAATCGCCGACCATCGACACCCCGTACGCCGCTGCGGCTGCGGCGGCAGCGGCGAAGCCGAAGCAGGAAGCGGTCGTGCGCGGCATCGTGCACGAGACGCCGGCGCCGGTAGTTGCGCCGCCGCCCGTGGCACCGGCTCCGATGCCCGCCCTTCCCGCTGCCCGGGCGCCGAAAGCTTCGTTCCTGACACGGCTGTGGAACCTCGTCACCGGCCGCGTCGAGCCCGAGCAGATCGTCGTCGCGCCAGCGCCGGCACCGGCTGCCCCCGAGGCAAGGCCGCAGCGGCCCGAACGACCGGAGCGTGGAGCGGATCGAGGCCGTGATCGCCGCGGTGGCCGCGGCGGGCGCGGCGAGCGTCGTGAACGCGAGAACGTTGAAGCGCGCGAAGGCAAACCCTCGCGCGCTCCTCAGGAAGGACAGCGTCAGCAGGGAGCCGAGGCAGCGCCGGTCGGACAGGAACGCCGGGAGCGCGGTGACCGCCGCGAACGCGAGCGCCCTGCCCGCCCGCCTCGCGAGAAGCCTGCAGAAGCAGGCACCCCTGCGGCTCCGGAAGCCCCGGTTGCCGCGCCAGCGGCTGCCCCTGTTGCGGCACTGACCGCCGAGTCGCCCGTGGCGGCAGCGGAGGACGCGGCTGCAGTCGAAGAGGGCCGTCGCCGCCGCGGCCGCCGTCGCCGCGGCCGTGGTGGTCGCGGTGAAGCCGAGGGAAGCGAAGCGCCTGCGGCCGGCGTCGAAACCGCCATGCCCGCCGTCGAAGAGATTCCGACCCAGGGGAAACCTGAAGTCGGCATGCTCCCGGTGCAGGAGGCAGCCGCCGAGGCAGCACCTGTTGTAGTTCCGCCTATTGTCGAGCCGCTGGGCGCCGCGGCACCGATCATCGTCCCGCAAGCGGTCACGCCAGCGCCGATGCCGGTCGAAGAACTGCGCCCCGTGCTCGAGCAGGCCGGCCTGACCCTGGTGCAGACGGAACCGGCGAAGCTCGCCGACGTGCTTGCCCGATTCGCGATTGAAACGAAGCCGGTGCGCGTGCCGCGTGAGCGGCCGGTGCCGCCGCCGCTCGATACCGGTCCGCTGGTACAGGTGGAGACACGACCGCCCTCGGCACCGTCCCAACACTAGCGGCACGGAGCGAACGCACCGTGTGCCCACGGTGCGTTCGCCGCAAAGGTCACGACGGTCCGCAGCGGACCAGCGGCACGCCGAAGGCAACGCGGCGCGCGTGGTCATCACGGCCACACGCAGCGTGCCGCGCCGCTAACATCCGTTCGAAACCGGCAGCACCGATGACCGATCGAATCATTCCTGTCCTCGACGCACGCGCCGCGCTGCGCGTGCCGACCGGCGCAAGCGTTGCCGCGGACGGACGCGTTGCCGATCAGTTGCAGCGCCCGCTGCGCGACCTTCGCATCTCGGTCACGGACCGCTGCAACTTCCGCTGCACCTACTGCATGCCGAAGGAGGTGTTCGACCGGAACCACCGCTTCCTTCCCCATGCCGATCTGCTGACGTTCGAGGAGATCACGAGGCTGGCGCGAGTGTTCATCGAGCACGGCGTCGAGAAGGTCCGCCTGACGGGTGGCGAGCCGCTGCTTCGCAAGGACATCGAACGGCTGATCGAGATGCTCGCGCGGTTGCAGACGCGTGACGGCAGGCCGCTCGACCTCACGTTGACCACCAATGGCTCCATCCTGGCGCGCAAGGCGCAGTCGCTAGCTGCCGCCGGACTGAAGCGCGTCACCGTCTCGCTCGACGGACTGGACGACGCGGTGTTCCGCAAGATGAACGACGTCGACTTTCCGGTGAGCGCAGTGCTCGAGGGCATCGCCGCTGCCGACGACGCCGGCCTGACGCCGGTCAAGGTCAACATGGTGGTCAAGCGTGGCGTCAACGAGCACGAGATCGTGCCGATGGCCCGCCATTTCAGGGGCAGCGGTCGCATCGTCCGCTACATCGAGTTCATGGACGTCGGCAGTTCCAACGGCTGGCGTCTCGACGATGTCGTGCCTTCGCGCGAAGTCGTGCGTAGGATCGACGCCGCGATGCCGCTGGAAGCAGTCGAGCCAAACTACACCGGCGAGGTGGCGGAACGGTGGCGCTACCGCGACGGCAGCGGCGAGATCGGCGTGATCGCGAGCGTCACGCAGGCGTTTTGCCGGGACTGCACCCGGGCGAGGCTGTCGACCGAGGGCCGCCTGTACCTGTGCCTGTTCGCCACCGGTGGCTACGACCTGCGTCAGATGCTGCGCGAAGGCGCAGGCGACGCGCAGATCAGCGAGGCTATCGGCAGGATCTGGCGCAGCCGCGCCGATCGCTACTCCGAGCTTCGCAGTGAAGCGACCGCTGGCCTGCGCAAGATCGAGATGTCATACATCGGCGGCTAGCGAGCCGCGAACCAGGCGATGCACACGCCGAACCGTCAGGAGATCACGGGGCTGGTGCTCTCTGGTGGCCGCGCGTCGCGGATGGGCGGCATCGACAAGGGGCTGGCCACATTCGGCGGGCGGAAACTCGTCGAACGGGTGATCGAGAGGATCCGCCCTCAGGTCGGTTCGCTCATGATCAGTGCCAATCGCAACGTCGACACCTATCGCGCCTTCGGTTTTCCGGTGCTGCTCGACGAGGCAGACGGCCTCGAGCCATTTCCCGGCCCGCTCGCCGGCCTGCTTGCCGGGCTGCGCGCTGCGAAGACGCCGTGGCTCGCCGCCGTTCCTTGCGATGCGCCGTTCCTGCCGCTCGACCTGGTGGCCCGGCTTGCAGCATCGCTCGGCACAAGCCACGCTGCGATGGCCTGCGTCGGCGATCGCGCCGAACCGGTCTTCTGCCTGTTGCACGTGGATCTCGCGGACGACCTGGCTGCTGCGCTGGCCAACGGCGAGCGCCGTGCGGAGTCGTGGCTGCGCGGCATCGGCGCCGCGCCGGCGGTGTTCCTGCAGCCCGAGAACTTCGCCAACCTCAACACGCTGCAGGAGCTTCGAGCCCGCGATGCCCGCGAATGAATTGACGCTCGCCCAGGCACTCGACGAACTCGTCCGCTGGCTGCCGCCGGTCAGCGAAGCCGAATCGATCGAAACCCGCGCTGCCGCCGGGCGCATGCTCGCACAGGACGTTTCCTCAACGGTCGACCTGCCTGCGTTCGACAACTCGGCGATGGATGGCTACGCGCTTCGTTTCACCGACCTGCAGCCGGGCCACTGGCTGCACGAGATCGGCCGCGCCTACGCCGGCCACCCCTTTTCCGGACGCGTCGAAACCGGCACCTGCGTGCGCACGATGACCGGCGCACCCCTGCCGGAAGGCGCCGATACCGTGGTGATGCTCGAAGACGTGACCGTCGACGGCGGCACGGTCCGCGTCGAACGGCCGGCGCAGCAAGGCGCCAACGTTCGCCGCCGCGGCGAACATATGGCTGCCGGCGACATCGCGCTGCAAGCCGGTCGACGCCTGCGTGCCGCCGATCTCGGACTCGCTGCTGCGGTGGGAGCGGCGCGACTGACGGTCCGCCGGCAAGTGCGCGTCGGCGTGGTTTCCACCGGCGATGAACTCGCCGATCCGCCGCAGACGCTGCGGGCGGCCGCGAGCTTCGATGCCAACCGGCCGCTGCTCGCCGCCAGCCTCGATCGTCTCGGCTTCCAAGCACACGACCTCGGCATCTGTCGCGATACACCACAGGCTTTCGCTGCCGCGCTCGAGCGAGCGCGTGAACTGCGTCTCGATGCGGTGGTTGCCAGCGGTGGTGCCGCGCAGGGCGATGCGGACATCGTGCGCACCGCCTCCGGCGTGCGCTTCATCGCTCTGAACATCCGGCCCGGGCGCGGCGTCGCGGTCGCGCGCGTCGACAACGCGGGCGCGCCGATGGTCTTGTTTGGCCTGCCGGGCAACGCCGTCGCGGCCTTCGTGATGTTCCACCTGCTGGCCCGGCCGTTGCTGCTGCATCTTGCCGGAGGCGAGGCAGCCATTCCGCTGCATATCCCGTTGCCGCTGGCCGGCGCGGTCCGCCTGCGCGGCGGACGCATCGATTATCGTCGCGCGCGCTTCGTTCGCGACGCGTCGGGCCGGCTGCAGGTGCAGCCGTTGCGCGACCAGGGTTCGGCGATGCTGCGCACCGTCACCGACGCCGATGCGCTGATTGCGCTCGGCCCGCGTGAGGCCTACGCCGACGGCGACCTCGTAGACACGGTGCCGCTGGCGCTGCTGGACTGACGCAGCGAGCCTGTCGGGTTCGCCCTCGCCGCCCTAGAACCGTTTCATCAGTTCCAGCATCCGACGCACGGCCGAGCCGTAGGGCGGCATGAACAGGCCCATGCCATTGAGCTTCGACTGCACGAACACAGGCGTCATCTTGCTGAATGTTTCGAAACCGTGGCGGCCATGATAGTGGCCCATGCCGGAGGGGCCAATTCCGCCGAATGGCAGTTCCTCCTGGGCCACGTGCATCAGCGTCTCGTTGACGCACACACCGCCGGCCTGGGTGTTATGCAGGGCCCACGAGGTGCGCTTCTCGTCCTCGTCGAACCAGTACAGGGCGAGCGGCTTGGGCATCGAATTGATACGGGCCACCGCGTCTTCGATCCGGTCATACGGCACCAGCGGCAGCAGCGGCCCGAAGATCTCCTCGCGCATGACATCGAGTGCTGCCGGCGGGTCGATCAGCAGCGCCGGTGCCAGGCGATGCGCGGCGTTGTCACGCGCGCGGCCGTCGAACAGCGTTTCGATTCGCACGCCGGCCTCCTTGGCCTGGTCGAGGTAGCCCGTGAGGCGCGTGTAGTGCCTCTGGTTGACCACAGCGCAGAAGTCGCGGTTACCGAGCCCCGCCGGGAACATCTTGCGCGCCTGCGCCTTCGCCTCGCGGACAAACGGTTTCACCATCTCCCGCGGCAGCAGCACGTAGTCCGGCGCGACGCAGGTCTGACCGGCGTTGAGCAGCTTGCCGGCGAGGATGCGCGTCGCCGCGCGCTGCACCGGGTACTCCGGCGCGACCACCGTCGGCGACTTGCCGCCGAGCTCGAGCGTGACGGGGGTCAGGTTGGCGGCCGCCGCCGCCATCACCCGCTTGCCCACCGCAGTCGAGCCGGTGAACAGCAGGTGATCGAAAGGCAGTTCCGAAAAAGCCTGCGCCACGGTGGCGTCGCCGGTGACCACCGCTGCCTCCTCAGGCGCGAAGTACTTCTCGACCAGCCGCTTGAACAGCGCCGAGAACGCAGGCGTGTATTCCGACATCTTCACCAGCACGCGGTTGCCGGCAACCAGCGCACCGACCATCGGACCGATGGCGAGATACAGCGGGTAGTTCCACGGCACGATGACGCCGACCACGCCGAGCGGACGGGGCTGGATCTCCGCGCGCGCCGGCAGGAACCACTTGGAGACCCAGACGCGCTCGGGCCTCATCCAGCGCTCGCCGGAGCGCAGCGCGCCATTGATCTCGGCCAGAGACGGATACACCTCGGCGATCTGCGTCTCGATCGCCGGCCGGCCGCCGAAATCGGCATCGATCGTGCGCTCGATTTCCTCTTCGTTGTCGTTCACCAGGCGGCGCAGCCGCTGCAGGCGGTCGCGACGCTCCGGCCACTGGGAATGTGGCTTCTGGGCAAAGGCAGCGCGCTGCAGTTCGAACAGCGATTGCACGTCGGTCGGCATATCGTTGGGTTTCATGGGTTCGACCATGTCCGTGACTCAGACAAGCTCATGTTAGCGGCGGAGCGTGCCGAAATTGCTGAGCAAGTGCACTAACCAAGGGGCGCCGCTGCGACGTTGCCTTGATTGCAAGTGCTTGTCGCAACGCTGCAAATGCTGCACAGTTCTGCCGCTCATCCAGATCCTTCCGTGACGATCCTTCATCAATTGCTGGGCATCGCCGTCATGCTCGGGCTGGCCTGGGCGCTGTCCGAAAACCGCCGCGCAATCCGCTGGCGCACGGTCGGCATCGGCATGCTGCTGGCGCTGGTGCTGGCCGCGACGATGCTGAAGCTTCGGCCGGTCGCCTCGGCGCTGCAGTCGCTCAATGACGTTGTCGACGCACTGAACAGCGCCACCCTGGCGGGAACGTCGTTTGTATTCGGCTACGTCGGTGGCGGCGAACCGCCGTTTACGCCGACCCAGCCGCAGTCCAGCTTCATCCTAGCCTTCCAGGCGCTGCCGCTGGTGCTGGTGATCTCCGCCTTGTCGGCGCTGCTCTTCCACTGGCGGGTGATGCCGCTGCTCGTGCACGCCTTTGCCTGGCTCCTGCGGCGCACGCTCGGAGTCGGCGGCGCGGTCGGGGTTTCGGCAGCGGCCAATGTCTTCGTCGGCATGGTCGAGGCGCCACTGGTGGTGGCGCCCTACCTGGCGCGGCTGTCACGCGGCGAGCTCTTCATCGTGATGAACTGCGGCATGGCGACGATCGCCGGCACGGTGCTGGTGCTGTACGCAACCTTTGTCGCCCAGGTCGTGCCCAACGCGCTCGGCCACCTGCTGGTGGCGTCTTTTGTCGCCACGCCGGTGGCCATCGCCGTGGCCGCGTTGATGGTGCCCTCGCCGCTCGACAACGCAGCGTCGATTCGCCTCGAGCGGCAGGATGCCAACGCGGTCGCGGCGGTGACACGCGGCACGCTCGAGGGGCTGCAACTGCTGCTGAACATCGTCGCCATGCTGGTCGTCTTCGTCGCGCTGGTTGCGCTTGCCAACGCCGTGCTGGGGTTGCTGCCGTCGATCGGCGGCCAGCCGCTTTCGCTCGAGCGCATCCTGGGCTGGATCTTTGCGCCCCTGGCGTGGCTGATCGGCATCCCATTGCAGGACGCCGCAGTCGCCGGCAACCTGCTCGGCAAGAAGACGGTGCTGAACGAGTTCATCGCTTACCTCGAACTGGCGCGCCTGCCGGCCGAGCAGCTTTCGCCGCGCAGCCGGCTGCTGTTGACCTACGCGCTGTGCGGTTTCGCCAACTTCGGCAGCCTCGGCATCATGCTCGGCGGCCTCGACGCGCTGCTGCCGCAAGGCCGCCGCGCCGAACTGGCCGAACTCGGCATGAAGTCGGTGTTCGCCGGGCTGCTGTCGACCTGCCTGACGGCGGCGCTGGTGGGACTGCTCGTGTGACGGAACTGCGCGGACCACGCGTCGTCCTGCGCTCATGGCGCGCAGACGACCTCGACCACTTCGCAGAGCTCAATGCCGACCCGCGGGTGATGGAGCACTTCCCCGCACTGCTCACCCGCGACGAGAGCGCGGCGATGATGGCCCGCATGCAGGCGAACATCGATGCCAGGGGCTGGGGCAACTGGGCGCTCGAGGTCGACGGCGTCTGTATCGGCTTCACCGGACTGTCGGTGCCAGCCTTCGACGCCCACTTCATGCCATGCACCGAGATCGGCTGGCGGCTCGCGTTCGACACCTGGGGCCGGGGTTACGCAACCGAGGCAGCGCGGCTGGCGCTGGCGCACGGCTTCGCGATAGTGGGACTCGCCGAGATCGTCTCGTTCACGACCGTGCGCAACCTGCGCTCACGGCAGGTCATGGAGCGAATCGGCATGAGGCACGATCCGGCCGACGACTTCGACCATCCGCGCCTGCCGGGCAGTCCTCACCAACGGCACGTGCTTTACCGGCTGCCACGATCGCGCTGGCGATCATGAAAAGCAATCGGGGCGGTTGTCTGTCACCGCCCCGATCGGGCTCCGCGAGCGCCTTGACGGCCGAGCGATCGCTACTCGATCTCTTCGTACAAAGGCAGCGTGAGGAACTCGGCGAACGCCTCCTGCGTGCTCATCTGCTCGAAGATCTGTCCTGCTCGATCATAGGTGCGGGTGTCGCCGCCCACGGAAGCCTTGACCTTCGCCAGTTCCTCCGAGATCAGCGCGCGGACCATCTCGGCGGTAACCTTGCGGCCGTCGTCGAGCACGCCCTTCGGCGAGCGGATCCACTGCCAGACCTGCGAGCGGCTGATCTCGGCAGTGGCCGCATCCTCCATCAGGTTGTGGATCGGCACGCAGCCGTTGCCTGCCAGCCACGAGCCCAGGTAGTGAATGCCGACGTTGATGTTCATGCGCAGGCCGGCCTCGGTGATCGGCGTCTCCGGCTGGAAACTCAGCAGGTCGGCAGCAGCCACCTGGACGTCGTCGCGTCTCTTGTCGATCTGGTTCGGCCGGTCGCCCAGCACCTTGACGAACTCATCCATCGCGATCGGCACCAGGCCCGGGTGCGCCACCCAGCCGCCGTCATAGCCGTCGGTGGCGTCGCGCGCCTTGTCCGAGCGCACGCCGGCCAGCGCCTTCTCGTTGGCCGCCGGGTCGCTCTTGATCGGGATCAGCGCACTCATGCCGCCGATCGCCGGCGCGTTGCGCTTGTGGCAGGTCTTCAAAAGCAGCAGCGCGTAGGCGCGCATGAACGGCGCCGTCATCGTCACCCGGGCGCGGTCGGCGAGGCAGAAGCTGCGGTCGACCTTGAACTTCTTGATGCAGGAGAAGATGTAGTCCCAGCGGCCGGCGTTCAGTCCCGCCGAGTGCTCGCGCAGCTCGTAGAGGATCTCGTCCATCTCGAAGGCGGCGACGATGGTCTCGATCAGCACGGTGGCCTTGACCGTTCCCTGCGCTATGCCGAGCTCCTTCTGCGTCGCCACGAAGATGTCGTTCCACAGCCGCGCTTCCAGGTGCGACTCCATCTTCGGCAGGTAGAAGTACGGCCCCGAGCCGCGCGCGACCAGCTCCTTGGCGTTGTGGAACATGTACAGCGCGAAGTCGAAGATGCCGCCGGAGACGCGCTCACCATCGACGAACACGTGCTTTTCCTCCAGGTGCCAGCCGCGCGGCCGAACGACCAGCGTGGCCACTTTGTCGTTGAGCCGGTAGGTCTTGCCGCCCTGTTCCAGCGAGACGCGGCGGCGGATCGCGTCGATCAGGTTGATCTGGCCCGTGATCTGGTTGTCCCAGTTCGGCGAGTTGCTGTCCTCGAAGTCGGTCATGTACGCGTCTGCCCCCGAGTTCAGCGCGTTGATGATCATCTTGCGCTCGACCGGGCCGGTGATCTCGACGCGCCGGCACTGCAGGTCCTTCGGCACCGGCGCGATCTTCCAGTCGCCGTCGCGGATGTGTTTCGTTTCGGCGAGGAAGTCGGGCCGCTCGCCGGCATCTAGCCGCTTGGCTCGCTCGACACGCTTGGCCAGCAGTTCCTTGCGCCGCGGATTGAAGCTGCGGTGAAGCTTGGCAACCAGCGCCAGCGCTTCCGCTGTGAGGATCGCGTCAAAGCCGGGCTTCAGCGGGGCGCGGATCTCGATCCCTTGGGGCAGGTTCATTGCGTACTCCTAGTGCTTGCGTTTTTGCAGAAGGAAACTGACCGCTTCGTCGAGCGAAGCCCCGGTGCCGTCGGGCCGCACCCCCAGCCGGTCGAGCGGGGAGCCGCTGCGGTTGACCCAGAAGCTGACGTAGCCGTACCACTTGGCGCCGATGGCATCCCAGCAGTTGCTCGACACCAGAAGCAGCTCATGTGCCGGATGCTTCAGCGTCAGCGGACCGAGTTCGTAGACCGAGGGCGCCGTCTTGTAGGCGTGCACCTGGTCGGCCGAAAGCAGCACGTCGAAGTACTCGGCGATCTGCGCGCCGTGCAGCACGTCCTCGATCAGTCCCGGATCGCCGTTGGAGAGCACGCCGATCGTCGTTCCGGTCTGCTGCAGCTTCTGCAGCGCTGGTACCGCGTCGGCATACGGCGAGAGCTGCGTGTACTCGTGCATCAGCAGGCCGCGCGCGGCAGCATCGAGCGGCAGCGCCAGCGCTTCGCAGGCGAACTGCAGCGCATCCTCGGTCACCTGCGTGAAGGGCACGTAGCGCGACGACATCGTCCGTAGCCGCGTGTATTCGATCTGTTTCTCGCGCCACAGCTGCGACAGGCGCAGACCGTGGCCGGGGAACAGCTGGTCGGCACGCACGCCGACCGAGTGCACGTCGAGCAACGTGCCAAAGACGTCGAACAGGACTGCACGAATCGACATGCCGTCACCCTCTCCCTCTGGATTTGTCGTCTGGGGGCTGAGTATATTGGCCCAGCAAGAACGACCTTTGCGCCTCGACGGCGCTGCGCGCGTTCAGCGCGCGTCTGCGGGCAACGACCACCAAAAAAGAAGCCGCCCGGGGGCGGCTCATTGAATTTCTTGCTCTTGTTTCCGTTCTCGTTGCAGCGTCGTCTCCTACTGCCTCACCCTTTGTGCTTCTTCGCGCGCTCGCGCGCCAATGTCTGGAATCAAGATCGGCGCGCGAGCATACGAAGGCAAGGAGCAGGGTTCAAGCTGCACCGCAGCGCAAGTGTCGGCCAGGCGACAAATCAGGCCGCCTTCTTCTGCTTCGCCTCGAAGAACTGCTCGTCTTCGGTCGAGCCCTTCAGTGCCGCCGTCGAGGCCTCCGACTCGATGGTTGTCGTGACGGCGTCGAAGTAGCCCGTCCCGACCTCGCGCTGGTGCTTGACCGCGGTGAAGCCGCGCTCGGCCGCAGCGAACTCGGCCTCCTGCAGTTCGACGAATGCGCTCATCTGATTACGCGCATACCCGTACGCCAGGTTGAACATCGAGTAGTTCAGCGAGTGGAAGCCAGCCAGGGTGATGAACTGGAACTTGTAGCCCATCGCGCCGAGTTCCCTCTGGAACTTGGCGATCGTCGCGTCGTCGAGGTTCTTCTTCCAGTTGAAGCTCGGCGAG
>Ga0209253_10005622_pt1 | contig 10874 bp, 10 predicted proteins | sample FrelakmetBRP12BR_FD_187145 | JGI IMG/M metagenome (GOLD analysis project Ga0209253, IMG submission 187145) | Freshwater lake sediment microbial communities from the University of Notre Dame, USA, for methane emissions studies - BRP12 BR (SPAdes)... | ecosystem: Environmental > Aquatic >... | reverse complement strand
GGATAAAAGGTCGGGATCTTTCGAAAGCGCGATTCGAGGAAAAGAGTTACAAAAAAAGGGTTGACAAAATAGCATGATAGATAAGGTATGCACACGGCAAAGCTGTTCCATTGCAGCTTTGCCGGTGCGTACCTTTAGAACGGCGTAAAAGGTTCGGCGCATTCATTTGCCGGGCCTTGAGTAAGTTTGGCATGTGCAAAGAAGATCCGGACCTGAGAGCCAGCTGGTATGAATTGATGAACAATATGATCCAATATGTCGAGTACTGCGAGCCAAAAATATCAATGAATCTATTCGAAATAGTAAAATTAGGTTTCTTAGGGTACGTACATGGAACTTTTATGGAAAGATTTGAATAAAGTTCGAGTTGATATTAACAAGTCACCCTATTATGAAGCGATCTCTATGCGGCTCGAGGAGACAAATAAAGAAGGATCCAATGTCAGAATAAAATCGGGACATAAGCATCTGAATTTATCGGGAACTGCTCACGGAGGCGTCATCGCATCACTTTTGGATTCAACCTGTGGACTGTCGATCGTCCCATTTTTTAAGTGAGGGTGAGATGATGGTAACGACCGCTTTAAATGTCCAATATTTATCACCTGTAAAAAGTGGCGATTGCATCTTGTTGATTCGTTATGATCCATAGGACAAATGTTTAAATTATGTGATTTTTTACTTCACACAATCTGTTTCATAAATAGTAAGCGGCTACCTGCCCGAATTACTTATCAAGCGTTTAATAAGGGGTATTAAACCCGTAGAGGTTAGTGCCGGAACTCCTGAGATATAATGCGTGAACAGTTGCGAGGGAACTATTGTGACCGTTAACTTTTTGGGAGGTGTTTTAATATGAAATCACAAGAAATGCGTGAAAAAGCCGTCAAGATGTTATTAGATCGTTTTCAATGAAGTCAGGCTGTGCTTGCGGGCGGGCAAGCAAAACTGGGTATAGAAGATGAAAATCTAGTCAAGGCTATGGGGCCATTCGGGGGAGGGCTTGGTGCAAACGGAGAAGTGTGTGGTGCATTAATTGGCGCTCTGGCCACCTTGGGTCTTCGGTTTAGCCGAGGAAATGAAAAAGAAAGGGATGATCTGAAAGTTTGGTCATATTCCCAGGAACTGGTGAAGAGATTCAAAGAAGATGTTGCTAAAGGGTACAATAGTTTTCGTTGTCGAGATATTTCAAATGTAGACTGGAATGATGTGGATCAGTATAAGAGTTTTTATAAAGGTGAGGGGGGGAAATTTATTGAGTGTCAGCGTATTGTTGGTGAGACAGTCGAACTTGTAGCTGAACTTCTCGATCGCTCACTAAAATAGAATCCTTTAAGGAAAAGTACAATTCAAGATTTATACCGTCTATTGTCTTATCCAAGAATATTAGAAATAAGACAGGATCTAAATAGCAGGAAGACCCTGGCAAGATCCGATCTCCTGCCTACATACTCTACCGCTTCATATAGATTTTTTATTGATCGGCCTGGAAGTAATTCATAGGCAGAATAAAATCAACCGGGATGAACTTCGTCTGTGCTTAGATGCTTAAACAGTGGAGATGTCTGTCTTGTTTTTTTTGATCAAAGTTAGATAAGCATTGGATAGGACAGTTGCTTGACGATTAAATAAAGAAAAAAATGCACGAAAGTGAGCATGTATTCAGAATCTGCGGTGAGCGCACTTTGCCTCGTGATTTCGCAGATCATAATAAAACAGGGCCATGTGCGATGGGTCGTGGAAACCGCTCATTCAGATATTCTATGAAGGGAGGCCAGCTATTTTAGGCAACGACATGACCATAGCTGAGCGGAAACAGGCTGAGGGAGCTCTTAGAGAATCAGAAAGAAGATTAGCCGATATAATCAACTTTTTGCCGGACGCAACCCTTGTTATTGATTGCAGCGGAAAGGTCATTGCCTGGAACCATGCCATAGAAGAAATGACAGGTGTTAAGGCCAAAGATATGCTGGGGAAGGGGAATTATGAGTACGCGCTGCCGTTTTACGGGAAGCGGAGACCCATCATAATTGATCTGGTGCTAAAACCCGACAAGAAAATTGAAAAGATGTACTCTATACTTAAAAAGGAAAAGGATCTTCTGATTACTGAGGCAGATGTTCCTTACGTAAAGGGGAAAAGTGCTCATCTTTGGGGAAAAGCAAGTCCGCTGTACGATGGTGAGGGGAACGTCGTCGGGGCCATCGAGTCTATCAGGGACATTACTGAGCGAAAGCAAGCGGAGGAAGCACTTAAAAAAAGAGAGCGTGAACTTAAGAATAAAAACATCGAACTTGAGGACTTGAACGCGGCTTTGAGGGTGTTGCTAAAGCAGCGTGAGGATGACAAAAAAGAATTAGAAGAAAGGATGTTATCAAATATCAGGACCCTCATACTACCCTACATTGAAAAATTGAAGAGCCGGGTAGATATAAGTGGTAAGGCCTATATTGACATTATTACAACGAACCTGAAGGAAGTCACATCGAATTTTACTTACAGGTTGTCTGCGAAATATCTGAACCTTACCAATAAGGAAATTCAGATTGCCAACCTCATAAAAGAGGAAAAGACAACTAAAGATATCGCTAAAATCTTAAATATATCAGAAAGCGCAATCAATATACATAGATACCGAATTAGACGTAAGCTCGGTTTATCTAAAAAAAATAATCTTCAATCCTACTTATCAGCCCAATTTTAATATTACAATTATAGTAATAATATGTAACACTATTATAATATTGATTTAATTGCGTATATTTCATAGTCAAAAATAGAGGAAATTCAAGTTTTTCAGTAGCATTCGCGCTTATCGCGGAAGGTCTCCCGGAAGTAAAGAGCCAGAGGTATCCACCACGGCCTGCATGTAGATTTGGTCAATGCCTTTGAGAGTTTCCGTGAGGAACGTATCCTGGGAGAGTAGATTACCGGAATAAAGGATTTCCATCTTTCTCTCCCAGAAGCAGGGGTCGGCCTTCTCCAGGTACTGGATCTGTTCCTCGGTGAGCGCGACGCTCTGGCTATTCTTATCCTCCTCGAAGCGAAGAGGCCGCTTCAAACTCGTTGAACTGACTGCGCGATACCTGCTGTCAACGGCAGGCATCTCAAATGTATCGAATCCTTTCAGCGAGTTGTAGCAAGGTGAATTCCTCGTATGCTATCTTTTTTTCGACAGTCATCCCTTACTCAACAGAAGAGGGGGCAGACTGCCATTTTTTTAGTCTGAACTGTTTGGGGGGAGCCTAACTTCAGCAATTATAACAAAGTACTTGTTTCCAACTCCCTTGCCTTGACTCTCCGGAAAATTCAAACATAAATATTCCTGTAATTTTTTTCGCCAGGCTAAGAATTTTTTTTTAACGATATTCAACGGTCTTGTAATGCTCAGCACATGAGGCTGAGTGACATGGGAACACAAGAAAAGATTCATGAAGTGATATCTGCACCAAAGTCAGCGATAACTGAATGTGATAGGAACTCAAAAAATGGAACCCATCACGGTAAAGGCGGCAACGGGAAGACTTAAGACAGATGATGAAGGAAAGGAGGGGAATGTATGTTAGCATTAGATGGTCTTAAAGTTCTGGATTTATCAAATTACGTACCTGGCGCTCTATGCACCATGATTCTTGCCGACATGGGCGCCGAGGTGATCAAGGTAGAACCTGCTCAACCATTTCCCTATGAGGATATGGGTTTTTCCTCGAAGGGAGAGGATAAGAGAAGATCGGCTGCCTTTTTTACGGTTAACCGGAACAAAAAAAGTATCGGTGTCAACTTAAGAGTAGAGACAGGGCAGAAGATCTTTTATCGCATGGTCAAAGATGCGGATGTTATTGTTGAGGGTTATCGACCGGGTGTGGTCAAACGACTTGGAATCGATTACGAGACCGTTAACAAAATGAATCCAAGGATTATCTACTGTTCCCTCAGTGGTTATGGTCAGGATGGTCCCTATCGTCTCTATCCGGGCCATGATATTAATTATATTTCCCATGCCGGAATTATCGGTCTTATCGGGCCTAAAGAAGGCCCACCTTATGTGCCCCTGAATCTCATTGCTGATTTTGCCGGTACCTCTCTATATGGAGCAATAGGGATACTCCTTGCCGTCCTGGCTCGTCAAAAGACTGGCAAGGGGCAATTTATAGATCATACCTATGTAGAGGGATCACTTCACCAGATGACATGGTTCACACAGCGTTTTTTCCAGGATGGTTCGGTGATCAAGCGGGGAGAATCCTGGGTTTGCGGGAGTCATCCTTACTACAGTGTCTATAAGACTAAAGACGGCGGATACATCACGATAGGTTGCATTGAGCCACATTTCTGGGAGAATCTCTGTCGTGCAATCGGAAAGGAGGAGTATATTCAATATCCCTGGAACATGGAAATGATGTACAGCAAGCCAGACCCAAAATGTGAAGAAATGCGGGAGGGCCTGCAACAGGTCTTTTTGACAAAGACGAGAGATGAATGGTTTGATCAACTGATTGGTAAAGATATATGCATTGGTAAGGTTTATTCGCTTGATGAGGTTTTCACAGATCCGCAGATGATCCATCGCCAGATGGTCGTGGAAATCGATGACCCGAAGGTGGGCAAGGTCAAACAGATCGGGGTTATGCCCAAGTTATCTGATACACCGGGGCAGATAAGGAATCTGTCTCCGCTGCACGGGGATCATACCGACGAAATAATGTTAAGTCTGGGATATGACAAACAAGAAATCGAAGATTTTAAAAAGCAAGGGATTATTGGATGACGTAAAAACCCGTGATCCTGTCGCAACGTCAAATGAAATACCAAATGATGGAGGGTAAATTATGGGAGTCAAAACAAGAGAGGAATATTTCGAAAGTATAAGAAAACAGCAGCCTGATGTTTACATACGAGGGGAAAAGGCGACAGCCATTGCCGATCACCCCCTTTGCTGGACAGGGATAAATTCTGTTGCCGTTACATATGATATTTCGATCGTTGAAGGGACATCAGAAATTCAGCGTTTGGTGATCAGTCGCCATTTATAGACATTGTTGGGAAAGGGAAGGATAGGGAGATTCTGACCATTCACAATTCGATAAATAATCAGAAGGGCGAGTTATTGGTTACGTTTATCATAACTATTTTGTGGATAGAGGCCTGCATAACAAGTTCAAATGATGTTTGATTACATAACCGGACGCTTTCATTTAAAATGGTTAGTAAGGAGGTGTTTGATAAAGTCAGAAATTCAAATTTGTAAGGCTGCCATCTCATTTGGGTAAAAGGTAGGAAATGGGCGAGGGCTTTTGAAAGAATTCAAAAGTTGTTCTGATCATCAAAAAACATATCTTTTTAGAGTTAAGTGTAAGGAGATAGATTATGTTTCACGAATCGCGATGTGACTTTTGCGGCGAGTGCCTCGCAAAGTGCCATTACATTCCTTTTGACAAGGAAAGCGGATCAAAAGAATTCAAGAAGCTTGTGAAAGGCGAAAAAGTTGACTGGCTTTTCGACTGCGTGACCTGTATCGCCTGCAACGAATACTGTCCCACCAACGCGAGGCCCTTTGACCTGATTCTGCAGCGGATGGAAGAGGCGGGGAACTTTACCGACGCGGCTCTGCGGGCCCAGATGGCTGAGCGGTTCAAACCTGAAGGTGAACCCCGTCCGATGCCCCCGCAGGACAGAGTCATGTCCATCTGCGTCATGCAAGGGAACATGCCCTGGGCCATCCAGGGCCAGCTCTTCGAGAAGATTCCGATTCTCAAGGGCAAGCATTACTTCTGCAATGTGCTTTTCGCCCACATGGGGGATGAATCCATCATGCGCGAGAGACTCCAGGCGATGGTCGATAACCTCGCAAAATCCGGCGCCAAAGAGATCGTTTTCGTCCACGACGACTGCTACGCCCTTTTGAAGGGTATCGCCCCGGAATACGGTATTAAAATCCCCTTCAGGCCCGTCCACATTTTCGAACATCTCAGGGACTACCTCAAGGAAAACCACAAAAATATCAAGAAGCTCAACATGAAGGTGGCCTACCAGAGGCCCTGTGCGTCCCGATATACACCGGAGAAGGACTCCCTGGTGGACGAGATCTTTGATCTCATCGGTGTGGAGCGCGTGAAGCGAAACTATGATGGAGTCAATGCCATCTGTTGCGGTTTAGAGACGGCAGGCCCGGGCTTGAAGCTCTTCCCCCGGGGAAAAAACTTCGAGCCGTTCAGGGAGAAGAACGTCAAAGACGCAAAAGAAAGCGGCGCTGCGGGCATGGTGTATCTCTGTGCCATGTGCTTTGCTGCGCTCAACAAGAAGGCCCGCGAGGCCGGGATGAAGAACTACATGATCAGTGACATCTGCCGTCTTGCCCTCGGGGAAACATTACCGGCAGATAAGCCCATGTAAAAACATAAATGCTGAGCATAAATAATATTCATTATATTAGACAAGGAGGTAATTGGAAAAGATGAAAGAGGATTGGAAGAAACTAACAGAGGGAATAGAGCGCGCTTTGAAACTGAGAACTTCCCCGGTAGGAATCAGGTTTGTGGCTGACGAAGGAGAACTAAAAAGTATTGAACGTCTGCGAATAGCCAAGAAAATAAGCTTCACATGTCAGATGATCACTGCTGCACGCACATACGGCGCGACAACAGCTATAACAGCGGGAAATACATCAGCGGTGTGCGGAAATGTTCTCGGGCTTTGCGACACACCCGAGAAGGTTAAAAATGGCACACTGCGAAATGTCGTATGGTGCAAAACCTTGGAAGATGCAAAGAAATTCGAGGATGCCATTCCCCGCGTACCTCTGGGAAAATACAAGGCTGTTTTAATCGGTCCGCAAGCAGCCGCAGCTTTCGAGCCGAATATGGTTCTATTTTACGGGAATCCTGCGCAGATGATTATAATGATCAATGCTCTCCAATTTGAAGATTACGAAAGGCTTCAGTTCTATTGTGTGGGTGAGACGTCATGCTCGGACCTTATAGCCCAATGTTATAATTCCGGGAAACCGTCACTCACTATTCCCTGTTTTGGGGAGAGGAGGTTTGGCCATGCCCAGGATGATGAATTGGCAATTGCAATTCCAGCATCACTTGTCGGTAAGGTTGATCGGAATTTAGAAGCACTGGCGAAGAAAGGTATCCGATATCCGATTGCCTATTATGGCACGCAGGTGGATCCTAGTCTTGGTTTGCCTCCGGCCTACCATGAGATTCTAAATATAACTGAGCATGTAAAAGCTCAAAAAAAATAGAAGAAATTGTTTTTCATTAAGTTACAAAGGCATGAGGTGCGACATTTCGTGATACTTTAACCAGGATACAACGTTTAATAATATAAAGGAGGTTTGAGTATGTATTTTGAAGAAATTGAAGTCGGTAAGGTTTACAAAGCTGAAGTGACAAAACCAATTACGGGAACGGAAATTGATCTTGTCGCGCAAATGTCCGGTATGGATCTGCCCGGTTTTTTGAATGCCGATTTTGCAAGGGGCAAGGGTTTTAGAGACAGGGTAACTCCTGGAATATACGTGATAGCAAGCATGATGGGGCTCATGGCAAAACACGGCTTTTTGGCAGATGCCGTTTGGGTAGCAGCGACTGATATTTCATTTAAGGCCCCTGTTCACCCGGGTGATCGAGTATCTGCGGAGGTCGAGGTATTGAGCAAGAAGGAAGGGAAACGGGGTGGACCCATTACCTATAAATGGAAGGTTCAGAACCAGGAGGGGAAGCTCGTTGCGGAAGGGGTTAATACCTGAATATTCCCCGGCAAATAATCATCTGTAGGATGATTAAAAAGGCAAGTAGTTCCAATAAAATGGACTGTTATATTCAAGTGGCGTGAATCCAGAGACCAGATCCTTTGTTTTCTGACAGAGAGCAGGGATGTGGAATAGCCAGTAATCTGCTGGAAAATTTAATTGAATCATAGCAGTTTGAGGGCCATGAAGGAAATCAGTATCCACCTTTATGGCAAAATATACAGCTTTGCATTCTGCCAGCTATTTTCGGTTCCAGGTCAAATTGATGTTTGACAGGCTTCGAAAGTAAACACAAAAAGGAATTGAAAATGAAACAACTGAAAAATTTATTCTCTCCCTTTAAAATCGGTAACATGGAGCTTAAGAACAGAATTGTCATGCTTCCCATGACGACCGGTTACACCGAGCCGGATGAGACCGTCAGCGATCGCTTTATCAACTTCTTCACCGCGAGGGCAAAAGGGGGAGCTGGATTTATCATTATTCCTTTTTCGCCGGTTTATGCTGGCTCTCCCGTTGAGCCGGGCTTATATGACGACCGCTTTATCCCGGCGGCCCGCCGACTCACGGAGAGCATACACACTCACGGAGCAAAGATCTCAGCACAGCTCATCACTTCCTACCACTTGATCTTCGGTAAAGGATCTCCGGAAGTGGTTGGCCCGTCAGCTGTCATGAACCAGATGATGCGCGTCATGCCCCGGCCGCTGGCCGTCGGCGAAATCCGTTATATCGTTGAAGAGTACGGAAATGCAGCCCGGAGGGCCCGGGAGGCGGGCTTTGACGCCGTGGAAGTGCTGGTCGGAGGGGGATATCTTTTGAACCGGTTCCTCTCCCCGATTAGCAACAGGCGGGAGGACGAGTACGGTGGGAGCCTTGAAAACAGGATGAGGATCATCCTCGAGGTCATCGCAAGCATGAGAAAGGCCGTCGGTGAAGACTTTTTGATCGGCATCCGACTCAACCTGGACGAACAGATGCCGGGGGGACACACGATCGAGGATTCAAAGGACGTCGTCCTGAGGCTTGAGAAGGCCGGCATCAACTTGATCAATGCCTACACGGGTTGGCATGAATCTCCCGTTCCCACGGTGCAGCCCTTCCTTCCGAAAGGGGCCTTCGTACATCTGTCCGAGCGTGTCAAGGGCTGGGTGAAGATCCCTGTTATCGCAGCCAACCGCATTAACGATCCCGTTGTTGCGGAAAAGATACTGGCTGAGGGGAAGGCCGATCTCATCGGTATGGCCAGGGCATTGCTTGCCGACCCTGAACTTCCGAACAAGTCCAGGGAAGGGAAAATCAGAGATATTATCCCCTGTATTGCGTGTTCATGCTGCCTTTCCGAGATCATATCCACATACAGGCAATGGGGACAGCCGGCTGCCGCATACTGCACCGTGAATCCCGTCGCAGGTAAGGAAGGCGAATACGTCATGAAGCCTGCGGATAAATACAGGAAGGTCATGGTGGTCGGCGGCGGTCCCGCAGGGCTCGAGGCCGCCTGGACGGCGGCAAAGCGGGGCCATAAGGTCACTCTCTACGAAAAAGGGAAAGAGTTAGGAGGCCGGCTTTTGATAGCTGCAGAGCCTCCTTACAAGGATGACTTCAAGACTCTGATTCAAGGCCTGGCCGCCAGGGCAGAGGAGGCCGGCGTGAAAATCAAGTTGAGCACTGAGGTAGGGCGTAAAACCGTCGAAGAAGAAAAACCCGATGTTTTGATCCTGGCTGTCGGCGCAAAATCAATTATTCCTGACATACCAGGTATACGGGGGGGGAACGTCACCCTGGCGGAGGAGGTTCTAAGCGGCAGCAAGCGGGTCAGCGGGAACATTCTGGTTGTGGGCGGCGGTATGGTGGGCTGTGAGACAGCCGAGTTTCTCCACGAACGATCAAAGGGTGTGAACCAGGTGACGGTCCTCGAGATGCTGGATCGCATGGCAAACGACATGTCGCCGACCTATAGGCCTTTCTTCCTGGCCAGGATCAAAAAAGAGGGAATTAACCTGCTGACAAGTGCAAAGGTCGAAGAAATTACCGAGAAGGGTGCGAAGGTCAGCCAGGCAGACGGTTCTAAGAAATATTTGGAGGGGGATGCCGTCGTCCTGGCCGTAGGATTTAAAGCAGACCCTCAACTGATCGAAAACCTTAAGGGGCTCGTCCCGGAAGTCTATGCTGTGGGGGATTGCGTCACTGCCCGCAAGATCAAGGAGGCCATGGAGGAGGGATTCTACGCAGGTATGAGGATTTAACTCAATCGATTGAATCAAATCGTGGGTTTGCTGTCTGGAACACGAAAGTCTTTCAAATCACAGAATCTTTTTTGGTCTGAATTGATGCAATAGAATTCTTTCATTTATAGGAGGATAAAAGATGAAAGCATATCAAACGATTGTAGTCGAAGAAGCGAAAGGGGTGGCCACGGTGTATTTAAACAGGCCCAAATTCAATTTGTTTAATGGCCAAATGATTGATGACCTGACCGATTTTTTTCATTCTCTTCGTAATAACCGGGAAATTCGATTCATGATCCTGACGGCAAAGGGGGACCATTTCACTGCGGGTGCGGATTTAGGAGAGTTTAAAGGAGCGCTTACGGACAAGGCACGAGCTGCCGAGAATCTGCGGATAAACCAGCTGAATGGTCAGGAAATGTTAAGAAGCTTGGAGGCCTTGGAGCAGATTACGATTGCCGCGCTTCGTGGCGTTGTCGTTGGGGCCGGTATGACCTTATCTACAGCCTGCGATTTTCGCATTATGAGCGAGAACAGTCACTTCAGTGTTCCCGAAACAAAGATTGGTTTTTATTATACCTGGGGTTCCACGCCGAGGCTCGTTGAGCTGGTGGGTGTCTCAAAGGCCATGGAGATCATTTTGATCTGTGATCCGATACCTGCACAGGAGGCTCATAAGCTTGGCCTTGTCAATAGGGTTGTTCCGGACGATCAACTGATGAAAGCGACTCATGAATTTATCGAGCAAATCGCCGCAAGAGGCCCGGTGGCGGTGAGGATGACGAAGAAATTAGCCATGGGTGCTGCCATGAGGGGATTTGGCAATATGTTCATTCCTGAGACGGAACTTGTTGAAGGTCTTGAACATAGCGGCGAACCCATGG
>Ga0209253_10005621_pt1 | contig 10874 bp, 9 predicted proteins | sample FrelakmetBRP12BR_FD_187145 | JGI IMG/M metagenome (GOLD analysis project Ga0209253, IMG submission 187145) | Freshwater lake sediment microbial communities from the University of Notre Dame, USA, for methane emissions studies - BRP12 BR (SPAdes)... | ecosystem: Environmental > Aquatic >... | reverse complement strand
TGCGCACGGCTCGGGGTCGATGTGGTTCGCTACTCCTTCATCGCAGTGGACTTGCACCACCTACTCCTTGCCGGTCTCCCGGCGCACCCGTGTGAAAACTCGACGGACCGCGGGTTCCGCGAAACGTCGACCCGCCAGATCGCGCCAGGATCGATTTTGTCGACCTCGCCAATGGTCGAAGGACCACCGAAATTGCGCAGCAGCCGAGTTTTCACACGGCCTCGACACATACCCGCCCGTCGGGCTTCTCCAAAGCTGCCAGATGCTCCGCGCTGGCTTCTCGAGTTTCGCTTCCACGAAGCAGCCGTTCGTGACCTCCGGCAGCCGGCCATCAAGAGACGTTCGGCGCTGCCGCCGGTAAGCGGCCATTGAACAGAGCGACCGAAGTCCAGCGTCAGCTGGTTCGCCGCGGTCAGCGAGGAGCTCGTTGCCCGGTCACGGACCTACCGAACCGGCCTCGGTGTGCATCACGACGGCCGTGACGCGCGCAAGACGCCCTGCGAGACCGATCCCATCAGCGCGCTGCGCAGCGCGCCCAGGCCTCTTGCGCCCAAGATGATGGCGTCACAGCCATGGCGTTCTGCCATCTCGATCAGGACGGGGAGCCGGTTCGCCAGACCCGATCTCTCGCTCGTAGGCGACCTCGGCGGCGTCGAACAGGGCCTCGGCGCCTGCCAGTGCGCGGGAGCCCACCGCGCCGCTGACCCGTTCCAGCACGTCGGCATCGGGCGCGAGCACCATCTCGTAGAGGGAGGTGGGCTCCTGCATCTTGGCCAGCACGAAGGAGGCGTTCAGGCCCTCTTGACGCAAGCGCAACGCGTGGCGCACAGCACCCAGCGCTTGTTCTGAGACGTCTACGGGAACGAGGATCTTCATGGCGCAGACCTCAGTGACGTTCGGACCATTGGGTAGGCTGGGTTCTTCATGGATCAATCCTTGTTCCAGGTGCGCGTGCTTCGACGCTCCAGCCCAGTTCGTCGGCAATGCGGTCGGCAACCCCGCAGGCCTCGAGCCCGACGCCTTGCGCTGATTGAGGTGCGTCAACGAAGGCGATGCGACACGGGGTGTCGGCATCGGCGGTCAGCGGGATGGAGTCGAGGGTGCGATTGATCCTGCACAACAAGTAGCAACGCGAACGCGATAGCTTGGCAACTGAGTGGCTTAGGCATGTTGTTCAATGCGTGTCCTTTCCACCCGGACAGCCTGCGAAGGAAACAGATGATGCCGACAACACAAGCCGCGAAGCCCGGGTCTTCGAAGACTGCGCCACACGTGACGGCGCCACCGGTTGATGTGCCACAGGTGTCGGCCCCGCCGGAGATGGCGATGAGCGACGCCGAGAAGCGCGAGGCCTTGGTCCGAATTGCCGCCTACTCGTTCTACGAGCGCCGGGGCTATGTCTCCGGGCACGAGCTCGAGGACTGGCTCCAGGCCGAGATGGAAGTCAACCGCCAGTGGGTTGCCGCGCAGGAGCCCAAGCAGACGGAGTGAAGTCGCTGATGCGGGCCGGGCAGTTGTCGTGCGCACGCGATGCGACGGCGGCCTGCATTGACGTGCCTGTCATGCCCGGCCTCACGCGCGTGCGGCCGGGCATGTTCGGGTGCTGAGTGTGAGGAGGCGTGGATCAGCCGTTCGTGGTCCGACGCCGCAGCGCAACCGGGCAAGTCGTCTTCGGTCGGTTCGCGGGTCGTCATGAGCCTGCGACTTCGCGATGTCACGAACGATGACCTGCCGCGCATCGAGCAGTGGCTGCATGCGGATCATGTGCGGAGTACTTGGGGTGATCCCAGTGCGAACCTCCGTCTGCTGCACGAGCCACCAGCCAGCGGGAGCGGGCGGGCCATCATAGAGGCGGATGGCCATGACGTCGGGATCGTGCTGTGGCAGCACCCCACACGCGAGGAACTCGATGTGGCAGGCCTCGCCGACATTCCGACGAGCGTCATCGACATCGACATCATGATCGGCGAGTTCGATGCGCAGGGACGGGGGCTGGGGCCGAAGGCGATCAACCTGGTCGCCGAGCTCGCGTTGTCCGACTCCGCTGTGCCGTTCGTGATGGCGTGCGCCAGCTTGGACAATCTGGCCTCGCAGCGGGCTTTCGCCAAGGCGGGCTTTCGCAAGGACAGAGAATTCGACGACGTCCCGAACGGGCTGCACGTGCTCCTGGTGCGTCACCGGCAGGAAGGCCAGGCCGCATGAACCCACCCGGGCCTCGCTTCTGGGAGATCTTCTTCGAGGTTTACGAGAACCTGCCCCGTCAGGGGCCCGGGAACCGCGCCTGCGCCGCCAGGGCCCTGGGTCTCTGCCGCGAACTCCCAGAATGCCCCGCGGTCCTCGACTTGGGGTGCGGTGTCGGGGGACAGACCCTCCAGCTCGCCGAACTCACGTCGGGTTCCATCGTGGCCATCGACAGCCATGCGCCGAGCATCAAACGGCTGAACGCGGTTGTTGCAGAGCGTGGGCTTTCGCAGCGCGTCAGCGCCCTCGTCGGGAACATGGCCCGCCCGGGGCAGCCACCCGGGGTTTTCGACCTCATCTGGTCGGAAGGCGCGCTATACAACATCGGACTTCGGGACGCCCTTCGCGTCTGCCATGGCTTGCTGCGACCCGGCGGCTACCTTGCTTTCACCGATGCGATCTGGCGCAAGGAGAACCCGCCCCCCGAGGTCAAGGCCGGGTTCGATCTGGATTACCCGGCCATGGGGTGGCTGGATGATGATGTTGCAGCGGTTCGGGAATGCGGATTCGAGCTCGTTGGGCATTTCACCCTACCCGATGAAGCGTGGTGGGACCATTTCTATACGCCTATGGAAACGCGCATCGCCGAGTTGCGTGGCAGGTACGCCGGCGATGCCGAAGCCTCGGCCCTACTTGACCAGCTCGCCAAGGAACCTGAATTGCACCGCCGGTATTCCGACTTCTATGCGTATGAGTTCTTCGTGGCACGCCGCACCCTCGGGCAGTCGCATCCGGAGACGACCGAGGCGCTCGAACAAGACGCTCCAGCAGACGGGCCAAGGACCGCCGCTGAGACTCGTCGTTGAGCGCCAGCTTTCGGCGTGGGCCTGAACGACTGGTTCCCTTGGACGCGAAGGACCGCATGGGGTCGGGACATGCCGGCCGCCTTCCAAGGTTCATCGCCGAAAAGCAGCCCTTGAAGCTGCGCTTCCCGGAAGCAGCCGATCGCCAGTGAGCGCAGTCGACCCAAACCAGCCGGTGGGCGGCACGAATTCACCGCCCGGAACCGGTAGTTCGGAATGGGATCCGCATGCTCTCCGGACACGAGACCCCTGGTTCACCTCACGCCGAACCGACTTCACCTTTGGCGCGCGAATATGGCAATCAGAGCCTGACGCGACCTATGCGGCCTGCCGACGCCTCCAACGCGCACCCGCAGGCCAGGGTGTGAGAGGGCCTGGTGGTGGCTCAGGTTCTCAGCTCGCGACCCAACCGCTCCACCATCTTCGCGGTCTTGTGTCTCAGACGCGCTGCAGGGGCGGCGCGGTCGTCGACTTTCATGTTCATGCTGATCAATGCGGTTCGGCAGGGCCGAGCATCGGCCGCGTGGCCGTGCACAGCAGCAACTCGTTCGGGCCGACCCAGTGGTCGGCGCTGTTGAAGCGCAGCAACTGCGCCTCGATGTCCTGCCACGCCGCAGCTTGCACGGCCGTCGGCAGCGGCGCGAGGATGGCCATGATCGGCAAACCCGCCGCCTGCACGAAGTCCAGGTAATGCTTGACCGAAGGCAGGCGCATCGGAGCGTCCAGTGCGCGAATCTCGATGTCGACGAAGCCGGCCGCCGCAAGCACGCTGTGCAGCAGCCCTGGCTGCCCCAGGCTCATCAACGTGCCGGGCTTGAAGGGGGATGCGCTTGCCAGGCCAGCGTGCCGCATGGCCGTGGCGCCCAGCGTGGCGATGCACGGGTTGCGCTCGGGGCCAGCAAACACGAGGCCGCTGAAACGGCCGCCAGGCACCAGGGCCTCGTGGATGCCCTGCAGCGCCAGCAGCGGGGAATTGCAGAACATGAGGCCCAGGCGGCAGACGGCGGCGTCAAAATCGGCACCCCGCATGTTCAGATGCTGCGCGTCAGCACGCCGGGCTTCAACCTGCTTGTAGCCCGCCGCGCGCAGCTTCTGTTCGGCCAGCGTGAGGATGCCGGCCGAGAGGTCGGTGATGAGCAGCCGGCCGCACAAGCCCACGCGCGCCGCGATGTCCAGGCTCTGGTCACCCGCACCAGCGGCCACATCCAGCACGCGGCTGCCGGCGCGCACGCCGGCGGCGTCCAGCATGGCGGTGGTGGACTCATGCAGCCAGGTGCGGATAAGCCCGCTGTGGCGGTCCCAGCCGGCCGCAGCAGCGTCCCATGCTTGCGACGCATCGCTTGTCAGGTCCAGCGTCGCGGCCATCATTCAGCCCGGATGCCGGTGGCGCTGAGCACGCCGCGCCAGTACGCCTGCTCTGCCGCGATGCGCTCAGCCAATTCCTGAGGGCTGCTGGTGACCGCCAGCATGCCGGACTCGGCGAGCGCGGCACGCAGCGGTGGCGGCAGCGCCGCCTGGCGGATGGTCTGTGAGGCGGCATCCACCGTGGCCGACGCCGCCCCGGCCGGCATGAAGAATCCAAACCATTCGCGCATCACCAGCTTCGGGTAGCCCTGCTCGGCCACGCTCGCCACGCCGGGCAAAAAGCTGCTGCGCGCCGAGCCCGATGTCGCCAGTACACGCAGCTTCCCGGCAGCCTGCAGCGGCCGCAGCAAGCCTTCTGGCAAGGCCAGCACCGACAGCCGGCCCGACATCAGCTCCACCAGAGCAGGCGGCCCGCCGGCGAAGGGCACATGCGTCAGGGCGAGGGTTGCCTCATTCGCCAGCAGTGCCACCATCAGGTGCGGCAGCGTGCCCACACCGGGAGAGCCGTAGCTGGCCTGCGCCGGGTGGCTGCGCAGCCAGTCGACAAGTTGCCCGAGCGTGCCCACGCTGTCCGGCACCGCGGGGCCAACGGCCAACCCGAGCACCGCTTCAGCGGCCATCGACATCGGCCGCAAGTCGGCCACCGGGTCATAGGCCAGCTTGTCGTACAGGTGCGGATAGACGGTGGCCACGGCGCCCTGTGCCAGGAGCCAGGTGTTGCCATCGGGCGCGGCTTGCTTGAGTGCGGCCACTGCGATGCGGCCTGCGGCGCCGGCGCGGTTGTCGACGATGACGCCGCCGGGGTAACGCGGCGAGAGTTGCTCTGCATAGCGGCGGGCGATGATGTCGGGCACCGTGCCGCCGGGTGCGGTGCACAGGATGCGCAGCGGCGCGACGCTGGCGGGCGCCGCCGTTTGCGCGACTGCCCAGCCCGTGGCCGCCCATCCGGCAGACAGTGCGGTGGCGCGGCACAGCAGCTCGCGCCGCGAAAGGTTCAAGGTGTCAGTCATGCCATCTCCTGGACGCGCCGAGGATCGACGCCTGCCGTCAGTCTGCGCCGGACCAACCTAGAGATCGGGTAGCGATTCGCCGGAATGGGCAAGCACGCGCTGCACGCGGCGGTGCAGCGCTGTGCGGCGTGCCGCCACGACGGATGTCTCGTTGCCCGGCAACAGCGGGCCTGCGTAGAACTTTCGCCAGGAAGGTGGCGGGAGCGCGCTTTTCGTGGCGGAAGCATCGCCTGGCGCAAGATTCATCGCAACTTCGAGCGCGGCCACGTCAGTCCAGCAGCGCGCGCTGTTCAGGCTGAGCGCACCCTGGCGCAGCAGGATGCGGTCGTCGCCGCCCAGCCACTTGCGCAGGCGGTGAAGCGCGTTGTCCAGCGCATTGCGCGCGGCGTCGCCATCAGCGTCGGGCCAGAGTGCATCGATCAGGACATCTTGCGGCACCGGCGCGCTGCCGTGTGCCACCAGCAGTTGCAGCAGTTCCAGCAGGCGGCGGCTTTCCTTGCGGCTGCTGGGCATGGGCCCGTCGGCACGTTCGATGTGCCAGCCGCCCAGCGCACGGATCGTCACCGCCCAGGGCCAGCCAACGCCAGCGCCGGGTGGCGCCGCCAAGTCATGCCGCTGCACGATGTCGCGCACCACATCGGCGTGGATGCCATGTGACAAGGCCAGCGCGGCCAGGCGCGGCATCAGGCCGCTGGCGGCGTACAACATCGGGCCATAGCGGTAGCCGTGGGTCTGCGCCGACGCCAGTGCCACGCGCAGGCGCTGCAACGCGTCGGCTTCATCACCGCGCTGCAGCGCGGCGTAGGCGGCCACGATGCCGCCGACCCAGTGGTGCCAGACGCACAGCGCGTAGAAGGGATGCGCAAACACTTCTGCTACAAGCCCCGCGGCCTCTTCGTTTTCACCGCTGTGGGCAGCGGCGAGGGCGTTGTTGATGAGTGCGATGTGCTCGCGCATCGGCAAGCCGCCTTCACGGGCACTGGCCACCGCTGCACGGGCCAGGCGCAGCGCGGCGGGGCGGTCGTCCTCCAGCAGCGCCAACATGCCGCGCTGGCCTTCCAGCGTGGCGCGTTCAACGGCATGGTCTGGGTGCAGCGTGGCCGATGCGCGCTGCAGATGCAGGCGCGCTGCGGCTGCATCGCGGCAGGCGATGGCGACGATCATGCGTTGCAGCTCCGCGGCCGTGCGCAGTGGGGCCAACTTGGGTTCACGCTCCACCAGGGCCAGCGCCTGGTCGGCATCGGCCCGCGCGGCCTCGTGCTGGCCGAGCAGGGTCTTGACCAGCACGCCCACACTCCACCAGCGCATCAGCGTCAATGGCGACGCCTGCGACTGCGCACTGAGTGCGTCGATGCGCAGCAGGATGCGCTCCAGCCGGTCGACCTGCCCGCGCCACAGCAGGTGCAAGGCCAGCGACCCGAGCAACGTGCGCTGGCCAGGAGCGTGCTCCCAGTGCAGCAGCCGTTCAGCCCGCGCCGCCAGTGCGTCGGCCAGCGGGTGCCACGGTGCGCGGTACACCACGGCTGCCAAGAGGCCCGGGACGATGCGGGCTTCCACGCTTTCGGCTTGCACGCGCGCGGCCAGCGCGGCGTGCGTGTCCATCACGGCCAGCCAGCGGTCCAGATCTCTTACGCGCGACAGTGCCACCAGGGCGACGGCCGCGGCGGCGGCCGCGGCGAGTTGGGCGCCTGCGTCTGTACCTGCGTCTCTGCCTGCTTCCGCGCCTGCTTCCGGCGCCAGAACGCTGTGTTCGTAGGCGGCCTCCAGGTCCGACAAAGCCGCCGCAGGGTCGGTGTCCAGCGCGCACAGGCCGCGCCAGTAGAGCAGCCGCACGCGCTGTGCTTCGGGCAGGCTGCTGATGTGCTGGCGCAGCGCTTCAACGCGGCCGCGGGCCAGGTAGTCGGGCGCACGGTCGAGCAGAATCGTCACCACGTCGGGCCAGCAGGCGGCATCCATCAATCGCTGCAGCCCGGCATCGACCTGGCCGCTTTTGACCAGCAGCGCGCCGGCCCTTTGCACCAGGGCGCTGCGCTCGGCGGCGGTGTGCGTGTGTTCGAAGCGGCGGCGCAGGAATTCGCTGAACAGTGCGTGGAAGACGAAAACGATGCTGGAAGGGTCTTCCCCGGACTGAGCCTCGCGCCGATCCGTGAAGAGGCTCTGCGCCGCCAGCCGTTCCAGCACATCGCCGGCCCGCGGGTAGCCGCTCAACTCGACCGCCATGTCGCCCGTGCTGCCAGGCAGGTAGGCAACGGCACACAGCGCCTGCAGTTCATCGTCCGGCAACCGCGACAGGACTTCTTCGGCAAAGTAGTCGAAGAGACGCTCGCGCGCGCGCTCACCTGGCCCAGTGGGGCTGGCGGGCGTGCCCAGCAGCATCAGCGTCATGCCTCCGACCCAGCCTTGAGCGCTGGCCAATGCCGCGACAGCGTCGGGCCGGCCATGCAACTGCGCCAGCGCCTGGGTCTCGGCGTCGTCGAAACGCAGGCCGTCCGCGTCGAAGACTGCGAGCTGCTGCTGTGCCAGCGCCCGCGCGAAAGCCGGGGGCGGCAATTCGCGGCTGATGAACAAGCACTGCACGCCCAGCGGCAGCTCACCCAGGACCTGCGCCAGCGCCGCCTGCAGCGGTGAGTCGGCCGGCAGCTCCTGCTGGTTGTCAAACACCAGCACCCACGGCGGCGGCAGCTGCTGCAGCACGCGGCGGACGCGGCGGCGCAGCCAGGCGCCCAGGTCGGCAAGGTCGTCCGCGCGCAGCACTGGCAAATCGATGGTGGTGCCGGCTGCAGCGGCGAAGAGCGCGTCAAGGAACTCCACCAGCGTGGCCGGGTCGGCGTCGCCAGCGTCTACCTGCAGCCACAGCACCTTGCTTTTACGCGCCTGCAGCCAGGTGGCGACCAGCGTGGACTTGCCGGCGCCCGGTGCGCCGTGCAGCCAGATGGCGGGGTGGTCTGAGAGCGCATCCAGCAGCGCAAAGAGGCGGTCACGGGCAAACACGCGGCCCAGGCGTGGCGGAGCCAGCTTGCCCAGCACTGCGGGAGATTTGGATGGTTTTCTCATGCTCGGTCCGTCGCATTGTGCGGGCCGAGCATGTGCTGGCCGGAACGCGCAGCCCGACCCTCAGGCAAAGTGCCCGTTCAAGAGCCAGCACGGTTCACCCGGAGCGATCGAACCGGCGGAAGCTGCTCGGGCAGCGGCCAGGCCGGGCGGTGCAATGGCTGCGTGGGAGCGGCGGCCGCGGCGATCGCGGCGGCGGCGAGTTCTGGACACCGGGTGGAATGCAGGGATCGCTCCGAGTGCCACCCACCTTTCCGTTGCTTGCGGCGAGAGGTCGACAAGACGAGATGCCAGGAAGCAGCCTTTCGTGTTGGGCGGGTTATGGCCGGGACGAGCCGAAGCGGAGTTCAAGCTGGCCGCCGTAAACCAGTCATCCAAGGCGGATAAGCAGGGTAAATTCTGAGCGGATCACCAGGGGCCGGTTTTGGCCGAGATGAGACGGTCACGAGCGACCGCTTTGGGTTCGCTAGTGCCACGTGACGGCGGTGGGACGGTAGTCGCTCAGCTAAGCCGCGACCCGCGGCCCTCGCGGACGCACCGCTCGACCCTATTGAAAACGTCCTCGCGTCCCCGAGCTGGCAGGCAAGCCGGTAGGTCCCCGAGAGTTCCTTGGCCTCGTGGCAGCATGCTGGGCAGATGACGCCAACACCTGCGCCTGGTGAAATCAACTCAACTGTCGCCGAGCCAAGTCGCCCTGTGCTGCGCAATTGCAGCGTGCCCGAGCGCGCGCATCGCGGCCTTGGGATCGTCCCCGTCTCGATTGACGATGTAGCGACACTGCCCCTTCACGGCATTGCCCAGATTCAGCCCGTCGACGAAGGACTGCAGGCGATCGACGGCGTCCAGCTTCTCGACATGCAGCGACGTGGGCATGCCGGCCGCGTCCGACACCACGAACTGATACGGCTTCAAGTCGATGACGACGGTCCTGATGTTGCGCAATCGCCGCCGCAGGTCAGCGAGCGCAGCCTCGAGACACGCCCGGCCGACTCCCGGGCGCGCGCCGCTGCGCCGCTCCCACAACCACACGAACGCCAAGTCACCCGCATCGATGAGGGCCTGGGCGTCGTCATGCTGCTCGAAGAAAGCGGTGACTTGCAGCAAGTCGACGTCGGCGAGCGTGTCGGCCGCAGTAATCAGATCCAACCTCCCGCCGGCCGGTGTGCCGTCGATTCGATCGAAGCAGTACGCCATGCCGTTAGCGATCGCGTCCGGCAACTCGCTCGCCGCATCGTCGCGCAGCTCGGCGCACCATTCGTAGGCTCGCACGGGGCTCCCGTCCTCGACCGCGTAGCGCATCACGTCGATGCTCACGTCACTGGATCCGGTCTCAATCGTGTGGCGAGCGAGCGCCTTGCCCGCACCTTGCGACGCGCGCCTTTGAGGAGCCCACAGCCGATAGCCGTCGCTGGACGCGTCGACCATGAAGAACGATCGCAGCTTGCGTTGACCCAGCCTGGACTTCAGTGCCGACATGAGCAGATCCGCAAGGTCGTTGCGGTCGGCGGGGTCGTCGATTCCCGTCGGGAGGACTTGGCCGCCGATCGTTCTGCCACCCGCCGCAATGCCGATGTGCGTCGGCGCCCTTTGTGTCGGGTCCTGGCGTGAGACTTCGAGCATCAGCCTGGGAATCGCCTGCAGACACAGGACGTGCCGAGCGAACGATTCGACGAGCCCGCGCGGGCCGGCCGGCGTGATCAAGGGGCCGCCGAGCAGTTGCGCGAACGTGCTGTCGGGGTCGTCGAGCGGCGTCGGTCTTCGGATCTCGGGTTGCGACCCCGACGAGGCGCGCAGCAGCTCCTGCAGGAACTGGAGCACCGAGGTGACCGCCCTGCCCGGCTGAGCATCGGTGACCTCGACGAACCGCTGCCCGAAGTCGTCCTGGTCCAGCCATGATTCGTAGGCGGCCGTCAGTCTGTCGCGCAAGGCTGGTTCGATCATCCTGACGCCTTGTTTGCCGGCTCCCCGGTTGAACCGAACTGCACGCGCCCCATTGGTGAGTCTAGCGCCGACAGCGGCCTGTCACCGCTTCGGAGGTGGTTTCGTCCTGGTTGGTTGGCCTGTCGCTGGCGCCGACGCAGCCGAGGAGCCCGCTCACCGCGCGATCGCCTCGGACAGGGTCACGCCGAGGCTGGCTTTTTGGTACTTTTTTGGTACCGCCAAGAAAAAAGCACCGGGCGTCTCCGCCAAGTGCTTGATTCTTCTACCGAATTTGGTAGGCGCGATTGGACTCGAACCAACGACCCCCACCATGTCAAGGTGGTGCTCTAACCAGCTGAGCTACGCGCCTGCAATGGACGTGATTCTAACCCGAAGTTCCACCGCTGCTCCGCCGGTTTGAGCGGGTAAGTCCTTGTGAATCAACGAGTTGAGCCCAGTCACGGGCTGCCGTATGTAGGCATGT
>Ga0209253_10005620_pt1 | contig 10876 bp, 9 predicted proteins | sample FrelakmetBRP12BR_FD_187145 | JGI IMG/M metagenome (GOLD analysis project Ga0209253, IMG submission 187145) | Freshwater lake sediment microbial communities from the University of Notre Dame, USA, for methane emissions studies - BRP12 BR (SPAdes)... | ecosystem: Environmental > Aquatic >... | reverse complement strand
CTCATTGGCCTTATTGCGGTCGGTTTTGCGGAGGGCGCTCATGGCCACTAGATCCGCACCGGCCGACACATACGCCTTTGCCTCCGGCCCGAATTCGGCCAGGTAGGGATCTTTGTCAATGGGAGATTCCTTCAAAACGTCATCCAGGAGACCCAGAAGATCCTCTTCAACCAAGGCCTTCTCAGCCCCTGCGATGCGGCTCTGATAGCTTTGAGGCGAGGAAAACTCGATCGCAGGACGATCGTCGGTGTTCACAGGGAAACCGCCGAAGAGTTCCCTGGCTTGACGGAGGTTGCCGCTATACAACATAAGGGCGTTGGCAAGAATGAGAGGTTCACTAAGGGCAGGCCCCTTTGGGTTTAGCCGCCAAAAAGCTTGGATCAAGGCTTCCGGCTTCAAGGGAGATGGGCTTGCATGACCAATGAGAGCCATGGTTGGCCGGTCTGTTAAGAAGGAATTCCGCCAGAAGGTCACGGAGTCGAAAACCTGAAGCATGGTGTTGACAATCGTGCAGAATTCACGACGGGACAGCTGGTAGAGGGCGAGCCACTGAACAAAAAGCCCGTCTTCCTTGAGTTTTGATTTCGCAGTCTGAAAATGCTCAACCGTGTACAAGTTTCCGATTCCGATTTTCCATGGCAGGAACAGGTCTCCAATGATGAGGTCATATTGCTCCTGTTTACCCAGCAGGTAGTTGCGGCCATCCTCAATCACAACGGAGGCACGAGGATCGTTGAAAAGCCGGCCGACGTAATCGGCAAGATAGAGCCGCGCAGCCTGGACGACTTCTGGAACAAGTTCACACACCGTGATTTTTTCCGCATCATAAATGAGAGCCGTATCGGCCGTAATGCCGGTTCCCATTCCTAGGTAAAAGAGGGACCTGGTATTCGGATGAATGTTCATGGGAACGATTGTCTGGGCTCTCTGATTGACCACAAAGGCCTGCTTGGTTCCCCCAAGAATATATTTGTTGTTCAGGACTAAGGACAAATACTCTTCCTGTCCTGGATTCTTGACTTTCATCACGGAAGTAACGGAGTGACTCCCTTCAATCACGGCGACAAGCTCCTGGTTCCCTTCGGCGCCAAGATAAACAAGGGGATATTGATCTCCATAAGTAAAGAAATGAAGGAAAAGGGCTAAGCCCCCGACGACCCATGCCATGTGCCGTTTCATCCCGACGCCTGCGACAATGGCCGTGAGAAACGCCAAGGCGAGGTAAATCAGGCAAGTGACTTTGAGACTGTTCCAAAGACCTAATTGTCCTAACATCAAGAACCCGGCGCACAAGGAGCCCAGAATCGCTCCGAGGGTGTTGATGGAAAGAATGCGGCCCATGACTGGGCCCGGCTTCTCTTCCATGCCTTCCGCGAGTTTGATGAGATAGGGGAAGATGCTCCCGAGCAGTAACCCGGGAACGAGAATGATGGATGACGTTGCCCCGAAAAGGGCCAGCAGATAGAGCGCCCAGGTCTCGTGCTCATGGAAAACGAGCCGATCTAATCCGTTGGTCACATGGTTAAAGAGTGCGGGCGTCGTGCTGCAACTGAGCCCGGCCAGAGTGAGAAGGATGACCAAAACGGGGACAGGATTGAGATTGATTTTTGACAGGAGGTTGGCCAAAGCAGCCCCTATAGCCAAGGCAATCAGGAATACAATGAGAATCATGGAAAAAGTGTAAATCGTGTTTTGTAAAACCTGGCTGAACATCCTGGTCCAAAGAACCTGCAAAGCCAAAGCCAGAAACCCCGAAAAGAAGGCCAGAAGATAGAGCAATGGTGTGCCCAGGGTGTCCCGCTTCATGTGAATGCCTTTCGGGCTTGGAAGGATTTCAGAAGGCGCTGGGATTGTTTCTACCGCTTTGCCGACCATAAGCGCCAATAGGCCGATGGCCGTGCTCATGACGATGGCGGCCGTGTAGGACAGGGTGTATCCCAGGAGGGGCGGCAGAATGAACCCTGCCAGGAAAGTGCCTAGTACCGCACCGGCTGTATTGATGGTGTAGAGAAGAGTTCCTGTTTTTCCCAGCTCGAGAGGCCTTCTAATGAAATACTGGCTCAGTACGGGCAGCGTCCCTCCCATGAAAAAGGCAGGCAAGAAGAGGATCGTCAGCGACAGGAGGAACTTGGCGAGAACGAAAAGCGCCGTGTGGGTCTCAAGAATTTCAAATAGAGGAGAATAAAGCGAGCGGTACAGGCTGAGCAGCAAAAAGTACAATAGGGCTGTAAGACCGATACCAATTTCAAGCAACCCATAGGCTTTGAGCAAATTTGAAATGAATGGGGAACGTTTGCCCCAATACCATCCGCCGACGCTCAATCCCAAAAAGAAGACCGAGAGGGTTGTTGCTGTGGCGTAAGCCGTGTTTCCGAAGAGAAGCTGAAGCTCCTTGAGCCACAACACCTCATAGACAAGACCCACCGCCCCTGAAAAGAAAAAGAGAATTAAAATGATGCGCTTCTCAAAGAGAAAGCGATTCACCGAGATTTACCCCGCTGGTTAGTTGAGCAATTGCAAAGGCGCTATTCCCGTACCGGATGCCATTCTTACAGTCACGTCAGTGATCTGTCAACCAATGTGGTACCCTGTCAGAGGGTCGGGGATGGTTCGTTGTGTCCGCAGAAAGCACCTGGTCCCCTATCTTTCCCTGCTCAAGACAAAGCACAAAAGGGCCCTAAATTACTTGAATGTCGCCTCACCAACACGTTTCATTGCCGGGTGGTTCCGCTTAACCACTCCTTTCGCAGGTACCTTCTTGAATACATGAAAACAGGGGAACCAAATGATCGTGGCAGAAGTCCTGACTCGGCACCCTGCGTTGGCTTCTTATCGTAGTCCCCACTTTCGGGAGGTCGTTTTTGCTGATGATTTGATGGCCAAAACTTAAGAAGGAAAGACACGATCTAATCAAAACGGAAACGCCACAGGGCACCCGCGAAGAAAAGTGATGCAAAACCCAGCAGAACGCCTGTTTCGGGTAGGACCTCTTTCAGACCAAGGCCCCGAATAATAACATCATGGTAGCCGGCCAGCGCCCAGGCATGAGGGGTGAAAAGAGACAGGGTTTTCATAAAGCCGGGCATGATGAAGGCAGGGACCATCATCCCGCCCAAGGCCGCGAGCGTAATGGCGAAAAGGACAGAAAGGCTGTTCACCTGCGCCTCGGTCTTGCCGAGGGCTGCCACCAAGAGACCCAGACCGTTCGCTGCTGCGGCCAGGGCCATGGAAACGACGATCACGGCAGGAAGATATCCGGGTTTCATATCAAAGAGAATGACTCCCACCGCGAACATCAGCCCGATTTGAATCAGGTTCACAAGGTAGTAAGGGAGAAGCTTGCCGATGAGGAGCGCTGTTTTTGATAAGGGTGCCGCCAGGATCCTCTGGAAGGTGCCATCCTGCTTTTCACGCAAGAAACTTGAAGCCAGGGTGAGAACGATAAAAAAGACTCCAAAGATGGTGTAAGCGGGGACATTCTGTTCCGTGGCCGTAGGCCGTCTCCCTGCAGAGAAGCCTTTCGGGGATGCGTTGACAAAAACCACTATGGAACTGTCGCCGGCGCCCTTGTGCGGGTCTTCAAGAATTCTCTCGAATTGATTTCCCATATTCTGGTTGGAAGGGTCCAGGCCAAGAGGGATCTCGCTCGCCGGATTTCCAAATGCCTGCTTCATGCGTTGAGGCATGGTGGCCAATAGGATGCGGCGCTCAATGGTACTTCGAATCACGCCTTTTACCGAGGCTAGAAGCTGGATATTGGTGGCAGGGTCACTGATCAGATAGACGGTCGCCTTTTCGCCCTGTGAAGCCCGTGGATCCTGGAGAATTCGTTCGGAGAAACCGGTCCCAAAAGCCAGGGCGAGGGAATAATCGCCCTTGCGAATCAATGCTTCAGCCTTTTCAAGGCTGAGGGAAACCCCGCCTGCAGTCTCGATCAGCATCAACTCTTCGATGCGTTTCAGATCCGCAATCGCCTGTTCCGCCAGGGGGCCTCCATTTTGATTAATCACCAGCACTTGAACGGGGCGTCCCTTGGTTCCTGCTTCAAAGACCCCTTGCAGAGCAAAGCTCATCACAAGAATAAAAAACATGGGCATGGCAAAGAGCAGCAAGAGCGCTTCACGGTCCAACCAGACGACTTTAAGCTCTTTAAGCGTGATGGCGATGATCTGCTGAAGCATTGTCTTGAACCTTGTGCCCAGTTCTTCTGCGTTTCAATCTCTGAGAGTTCGGCCTGTCAAGTGGATAAAAACCGTCTCCAAATTCGGTTCGATGATATCCAGTGTTTTAAGCATCCCGCTCCGCTTGTCCATGAGGTCAAGGAATTCTCTCACGGCGCGATCCGTGCGGTCCGTTTCGAGACGGAGGTGTCTGCTTCGGTCGTCAATCACCCTGAATGAGCCAAGATGCCCTATCTGGCGCAAGAGCGTATCATCAGGGTTCGCATTGAATTCAATGCGCACGATGCCCGTCCCGAGATTGCGAACCAGTGTGGCGGGGGTATCCAGGGCAATCATCTTTCCCTGATCCAGGATGCCGACGCGATTGCAGAGTCGTTCTGCTTCCTCAATGTAATGGGTCGTGTAAAGGAGTGTGACTCCGGATTTGTTAAGACCTTCGAGAGTCTCAAGAATGGCATTTCGGCTTTGGGTATCCACACCCACTGTGGGTTCGTCGAGGATCAGGATGTCCGGCTCATGAATGAGCCCCACGGCAATATTCAGACGCCGCTTCATGCCGTGAGAGAAAGTGGCCACCGTCTGGCTGGCGTGATCCCTCAATCCAACAACGTCCAGGACGGCGGCGATGCGTTCCTTCAGTCGGCCTTTCCTCAGCCCGTAGATCCTTGCGAAGAAAGCCAGGTTGTCCCGGGCGCACAAGGTAGGGTAGAGGGCAAAAGACTGAGGCACAAACCCCAACTTGGCCTTCGACTGCATGGGTTTCAAAAAAAAGTCATGTCCGCCAATCAGGATTCTGCCGCCGGTAGGTTCAACCAATCCGGTAAGCATTCCGATGGTGGTTGTTTTACCTGCGCCGTTAGGCCCTAGAAGTCCAAAAAACTCTCCACGGAAAATCTGGAAGGTGATTCCCCTTACCACCTCGGCATCCCCATAGCTTTTGCGCAGATTCTCAACAGAAACCATGGGCTCGGGCATCCTGTTCATATCACTCACCCCTTCTCTCTCTAAGAAGGAGATGTCTGAACCGGCACCTGTTGTATCGCTGGGCCATGATGAGAGGAAGATTTTCGCCTGCGGCATAGAAAATCATGATGAAACCGACGGCAAAAGGATTCCACAAAAAGAAGAAGGGGGCGAAAAGGGTGATGATCCAATGGGTCAGTTCAGCTCGACAGGTTTCGACCAAAAAGGCCTCAAAATAGTCCCTGTTACGGCTGCTGAGCTTATTTTTTGGGAAACCCATTCTTCCGAGGAGCGGGGATCCATCGGGCAAGTATTTCTTCCATTTCCTGATCTTGAAAACGTCATGATACATTCGCCCGTCTCTCTCCCACTTCCTGCTTCGACAGAGCCAGTTCGCCGGATTAAAGTGCTTCGCCGGAATCCTGACGATGATATGAACAACCCCCATGTGAATCACAAACCAGGCAATGATATCGATGACAACAGTCCAGAAGGTGGAGAGATGGATGAGTCTCATGTGCTAAGATCTCTCTTTCGGAGTGTTCACGATTCTCCCCTTCCAGGGGACTTTTCTCATAAAGAAAATGCGAAGAAGCGATAGCCCGAACACGAAGACGAAGAACACCAGGGGGATCTGAAATAGGAGCGCTGGCAAGAACCCGAAATTTCCGATTCTCAGGAGCATCCAGTGAATCTGCAAAACATAGAGGCCATCAAGAAGGGCCAACCAAAACAAATCTGTCATATTCCCAAGAATGGCGGATTGAATAAGATGTCTTGTGACTGAAAAACATCCAAAGATCCAACAGACCATCATGAGCAGGCTTCCAAGAGACATGGCATTGGCGCCCGTCCCAAATCCTTTGCTGAAGCCCTCGATCAGCGAGCGTAACCCTGCTGGATACATGCGAAATGAGATGGAGTCCTTCCCCCCATAGCAGTGGACTTTACCATTCGCTCTTAAGAATTCCTTTCCGAGCGCCAGACTCTCAAGAATTTCTCCCCGGACCCTCTCATGGCTGTGTCCTCCCACTGCGAAATAATCTTCCCTTGAGCAGACCATACAGGGCCCGAAGGCCCCCAATGGCCGCAGCTTATCCCCAATGGGAGTAAAGGCCTTCATCCCGCCCATGGCCACAATATTGAAGAAAGCAGATAACCTTTCATAGGCCTTTTTCATCTGATGAAAGGGCTGAATGGACAGGAGCCCCCTTTTTTCTCGATAGGCATACAGGATCCTTGAAAGGCCGTCGGGTTCCAGGAAGGTGTCCGCGTCGAGGAAGAGAAGTATGTCACCTGCTGCCTTGTTAGCCCCCTGCCAGCAGGCCCAGGGTTTTCCCGCCCACTTTTCAGGCAGGTCATCTGATCGAACGACGACACAATCTTCTCCTCCTGCAAACGCAGCCGTGCCATCCTCTGAGTGATCGTCAACCACGATGACTTCAAGGGGCTTCAGCGTCTGGTGTTTCAGCGAATGGATCAAGAACCCGAGGTTTTTTTCTTCGTTTCTCGCAGGGATGATGATGGACACTTCGGATGAGCCCTTATTCGGATTGCCGGATTTCCTGGGGTTGGGAATCTTCCACAAGAAAACAAAACCGAGGAGCCAAAAGAAGAAGAGAAGGAAAGGGATGATCGTGTTCATGAACGCCTGTGATGAAATCGCAATCGACTCTGCAACTCATGGACAACATAAAGCACGCCATTCGCCGTTGTTATTCATTAACATAGACCGCGACTCTTGGCAATGGTGATGGTCTTGATCATTTTCCTGAGTATGCGTTCTGGACTTCTTGCATACCAAACCGCGGTGGCCATAGTGAGGCCTATCCTTCTTGGATTGGTATCCCCTCAGTTATGGGTGGACTAGGCTTGATTGCCGCAAGATAGGTGTCTGAAACAATAAAGAAATACTGGAAATGCTTACTGCCCGGCTTAAGTCCCTCCTTTACGCTGAGGCTCCTGTAAGACCATTCATTTTCCATCCTTTTCTCCTCCGTGAAATAAGCTAGGATTCTATCTTTCCCCTTTATATGGTGATAGCAAGAACTCGCTTTCTGTGGGGTGAAGTATAAGGTGTTCCGCCCTTATGTGTCAATTCTGAACACACTCGATGATCTAGGGTATTCCTTCTCAGTGCTATTGTATCTTGCGGGGCCTTAAGTCTTGGCTTTTATCACAATCGATACTTTTGCCACACTAACGATTTCCAAATGCTAAAAGAGTCAAGATACCAGAGCCATAGGGAACCGCAGAATCAGAGCTGCTCTACCACATAACCTTTACTCTTGATGAGCTCTATAATTCCTCTCTTGCCGACCAGGTGTCCAGCTCCAACGATGACGAAATAACTTCCATTCGAGTTCAGATATCCATCAATCTTCGAGGTCATTCTAAGGTTTCGCTCATCGAAGAGCTTTCCGAATATTGGGGCTATGCTCGCATCTCGTATAACAGCGTCCGCTAAGATTGATTCCATGGCCAGCGAATCTCCGGATATCCATGCTCGAACCAGAGCTTCCACCTGGCCACCCATAGAATTGAGGGTTTTCAGAGTATACAGAAGAAATTGCTCTTGTTCGTTATCGGAAAACCCAGACAACAGGCCGAGTTGTTCATCGAGGCTTTCGAGCTCCAGAATTCGTTTCTTCCCTTGGGCTTTCTTAAGAAAGTAATAGTCCACACCATATTGGGGATCGTACCCTAATCTCGTAAGCTCCATAGCCTGCAACGACAATGCAAGAAACCATGGTTTTTGCATCCGGATGAGCTCGACAGGAATGCCAAGCGTGCCGGTCTCTTTCTTAATTAAACGGTATGTTTCCGGCGAGACGTGTTTTTCTAGATGGTCTTCGCTTTTGTAAAAGGCCCTCTCCGTTAACATCTTCAGATCCAGCTTGCCGAGTTCGTTTATGTTCGCTTCCACAACCAGATTATTTGATGATTCATAAGCGTTTTCTATGGTCTTGTGGAGCGGATAGATATCTTCCTTCAAAAAATGAATCGAACCGAGCAAGTAAACGGTTGCGCTCCTCGATTGGACCTTCCACAGGAAGTTTTTCTGGTCATAAGAATAGGCAGATTCTTTGTAGGCAAAAGACCCGCTCAAAGCCAAAATGATGAGGGCTATGAAAAGGGGTACAATCTTGGATCTTCCTGCGTTGGTAATCCTCCGCAGTGATTTGTTCAGCTTATTGTGAAATTCTCTAGCACTCATTTCTTTCAGAATTCCCCCGAACCTGGATAGTCCTTAGCAGTGACTTTCAGAAGATGGCAGCTTTGGAAACAATGAAGTAGCCCGCCTGAGCGTTGCCGGGATTCTACCCCAAAGCCTCATTGAGCGCAATGAACAGATCCCCATCACGCAAGACAAGCTTCGATTTGGTCTGGATGTTGACAGGGAGCTGCTTCTGGAGAAGTTCTTCCAGGCAGCGCCTCGTCAACTCATCCTTGGCTTCAATCGCCGCACGCCACCTTCTGTGGGAAGGAATAGTTTAGAGTTCGCTGCTACCCTGCGACTTTCCTTGACAACATAAAAACTGACCAGTATAGTTTAAATGGTCATCTTGCAAAGGGGCTAGGAGGATAGACATGTCCAGAAACCTTTCGATTGTTGAAGCGAAGACTCATCTCTCCGACTGCATCCGTGAAGTGGAGCAGGGAGGATGGGTCCTCATCACCCGGCATGGTAAAGCTGTAGCAGCTCTGGTCCCGGCGGATATCCTAGAGCATGTGGAACGCCTGAAGAAAGCCGGTCCGCGAGGAGGACTCGCCAGCTTGGCCGGCGGCTGGAAGGGATCTGAGGATCTGGTCCGCCTTCTTGCGCAGTCGAAACGCACGAAACCCCGTAGGCATCCCGTTCTGGATTAGGTGACCTGATGGCTTACCTTTTCGATACGGACGCCATCTCGGAATTGCTGCGTCCCCGACCTGCTCTGGCCTACATCGAATGGCTCAGGGGCGTCCCCCGAGAAAATCAATTTACGAGTGCCGTGGTTATCGGGAAATTGTACCGAGGAGCCTTCCGGTCTCCAGCGCGGGAGCGCCATCTGGTCAATATCCGGCAACGTATCCTGCCCGCTGTGACTGTACTGCCCTATGATGTTGCCATTGCGGAGGTGTGCGGGCTTCTGTCTGCCGAATTGGAGGAGGCCGGACAGTCGCTTGCTGATGCGGATCTTCAAATTGCAGCGACGGCCGTCTACCACAATCTGGAACTGGTCAGTGGGAACCTTCGGCATTTTGCTCGCATTCCCCAACTTCGGTGTAATCCGATACTGACCAAATCTCGCCGATGATAGGGATTCTTAAGTTTCGAAAACCAACCCCAGGGCTTATACGGTACTTAGAAGACCGCCTCGAACTTCATCTTGTCAATGCATGCTTGTCTTCAGAACCCTCTTCGTGTCAGGGGTCACTTTGAACCGGTCGTCAATCCTGAAGCCGCAGACCCAGACGGGTGTGTCATCACAGCACAGGATGGGTGTTGAGTGCCGCTGCTCCATAGGGACTTTGAGATCCACGAAGAAATCCTTCAGTTTCTTGTGCCCCTCCATGCCGAAAGGGATGAACCTGTCACCCGGTTTGAATGTTCTCAGGGTGAGAGGAAAGCGCAGCTTTCCTGCATCAAGAAAAGCTGTCCTCGCCGACCCTCTAAAACGTAGGCCCTTTCTGTTCTTGGTCTCTTCAACTGAGATGCTCCGGCCGATTTCCTCGATATCATATGTCCCAGGTCCATCCAGCGTGTAATGGAAAGGCAGTGGTTTCCTTTTTGTTGAAGCAGAAAAGACCAGGTGATCATAAGTTCGTTTGACGGTCAGTCTCCCGGGGAGATTCAAAGATGCTTGGGGTTTCTCAGATTGAGCCAAGCGCTGGATCGCTTCTATGTGATCCCAACTGATTCGACGCAGATCCTTCTTCGCCTTTCCGATCACATTTCTTATCACACGCCTTCTCAGCGCAACAGGAAGAGCCAGGAAAGAGGCAGTGGACAACTGAAAGGTGTTGTCAGGATTGCGTGTAACCTCTTTTTTGAGCCAGGCTTCTGCAATTCGTTCCAGGTAGTCGTCTTCATCGCGCAGAATTTCCGCAGTCTGTCCCAGGAGGTGGACAAGCTGAGGTTGATGCTGTTCAAGTAGAGGCATTAGCTCCAGTCGGATCTTGTTCCTAAGGGTGTCGGTCTTGAGGTTGGAACTGTCCGTGACAGAAGCGAGTTGTTTCGCTTTCAGGTAGTTCTCAATCTCCGTGCGCTCGATCTCGATAAGGGGTCTGAAAATCGAACCGTCGCGACAAGGAGGGATGCCTGTTAGTCCGGACGGGCCGCTGCCTCGCAACAGGCGCATGACGATCGTCTCGGCCTGATCGTTCAGATTGTGGCCCAGTGCAATCTTCCGGGCTTTGTGCTTTTTCCTCACCTTCTCAAGAAACGAGTATCTTGCGGTCCTCGCCACCTCCTCCTTGGAGCCCCGGGCTCTTTTAGCAAGCAGGTGGCCTTTCGCTGTTTCAAAGGGAAGGTTCAGAGATTCTGCCAGACCACGGACAAAGGCGGTTTCAGACTCATCTTCAGCCGGCCTCAGGCCATGGTCAAAGTGCGCAACAACGAGATGGATATGCAATTCATTTTTCAGTTCATGGAGAATGTGAAGGAGGCAAACAGAGTCAGGCCCTCCGGAGACAGCGACGATGACAGAGTCACCTTCAGAAATCATCCGGTGACGAGAGAGGGTGTGTTT
>Ga0209253_10005619_pt1 | contig 10878 bp, 5 predicted proteins | sample FrelakmetBRP12BR_FD_187145 | JGI IMG/M metagenome (GOLD analysis project Ga0209253, IMG submission 187145) | Freshwater lake sediment microbial communities from the University of Notre Dame, USA, for methane emissions studies - BRP12 BR (SPAdes)... | ecosystem: Environmental > Aquatic >... | reverse complement strand
GGCATTGTTGAGGGAGCTCCTTCATCCAGAAGGTATGCAATATCAGCGACGAATTTACCCTGCTGGAGCATAAAGGAATTCCGCGCGAGGTATTTCATGAAGGGTTCATCCAGTTCAGCCCATGTTATGTTGCGGTTTATATGAGTTCCTACCATCGTGTTTCCCGGCTTTGTATCGAGCGGCTGATGTGCTGAAGTATGAAAAACGAATCTGTTAATTCCCTGAGCAAACCAGTAATCTCCGATTTTTTTCAACGTATATGGCGATTCAAAGCCACCTCCGGTAAATGCTTCAGCCGCAACCAGATTTTTACCATAAATATGCGATGCGGAAGCAGCGCCCCTTACATCCTGGTAATACATCAGTTCAGGATGAAGTGCCCTGTACCAGAATTCTCCCATCGGGATGTCGACATATTTTTTACAAAGTAATGCATCTTCAAGTATCTCAAGGGAAACGCCCGAAGCTTCACTGTATGTCTTAATGCCTTGTTTGTTAAGGAATTCAGTCAGCACCGCATAATGATTTTCGGCAAACATATCGGCAAGGGTGCGGCGGAAATCCCAAAGGACCCTGTCGCTGACATCACTGCTGCCTAAAACATGTCCGGCAAGGCAGGGAAGAAATGGAGTGAGATCATATCCACGCCGTTTTTTGAATTCATCCAGCATGTCATCAGTCCAGTTTTGCATGCCCGCTTCCCAGCTGTCGAGCATCACACCCTGAAGGCTTTTCCCGTAAAGAGGTCCAAGAGCATCAGCTATCGGAGCTGTGTACTCCTTGATATATGCAAGAGTATGTTCCTTGCTCAGCTTGTCAACTTCATATCCCGATCCTGCCGGAACGGCCGGACGGTTCCTTGAACCTGTCAGGGAGTAGCCGAAACGCACTATTGTCCAATTTCCGGCAGGTGCCTTCCATGCTATTGATCCGTCAGCAGACATCTTTGATGTAAGGTCAATAACTGATGCTGGATCAATTACTGAAGCGGATGAGATCTCAGGTGATGCAACAGGGTCATAGTTGAAAAGGTGGTAGAAGCCAGCTTTGTCTTCCCACCTGTTGATCCTGGCATCCGAATGCAGCTTTAGTTCACCGAAAGTGTAAATAGAGTCGGGAGGATTTATTATCTCTGCCATAACATCTGCAGGCTTCATGGGAGCACCTGTGAATTCGAGCCTGAAGTATCTCGCAATTGTTTCAGGAAATGAGACCGTCTCGACTTTTCCGGCACGGTAAAGCTGTGCACCCGGCAAAAGAGCCACTGTCCGGAAATCTTTACCATCATGGCTGGCGGTTAACTTGCCTGCCGGAATGCCTGCACGACAGGCAAGTGTCAATGCCCTGGCAGTAAAAGGTGTATCATAGTAATACTGAATCCAGATTGTTTTCCTGTCCTTTCCTGAACGGATTGTGACAACACTGTTCAGATCATCATCCAGTAAGGATGAAGGATCAATGTCACCTGCTTCTGTTGTAACAGCCGGAATAATCTGCCGGCTATTGCTCTCATCCGGAGGAGTCGGGAATGCCAGGACTATACAATCTTTATAAAACCCCGGCTTTGTTACGCCGGCCTTTGCTGAGTTGGAGAGGTTTCTTATTGGTCCCTCACATGAAGGAGGTGCTGGCAGCTTTCCGGTAAAATCCTGAGGCCCCCTAAAAGTTATTTCACTCCACACCAGTTTCTTCATCGCCTGCTCAGGCTTTACCCATGGACCGCCGGTAAGGCTCCAACCTGCAGAACTGAATATTGTCATCTCCAAATCAAGCCTTTCGGCTTCAGAGGCTGTGTGACGCACTGCATCGAGCCATTCCGGCGACATAAAATAGATTTTCTTTTCAACAGTTTGCCCCTGGCCGGCAGCGACATCAGCGAGATGCATTCCTCCAATTCCTGAGCGCTTCATCCATTCAAGGTCCTTGGTGATGCCTTCTTTTGTTATGTTGCTGTTGGTCCAGTGCCACCATGTCCGTGGTTTGGCAGATTCTGGCGGATTCCTGAATCCCTCATCGAGGGAAATATTTTCCTTCTGAGCCAGACTGATCAAATGAAACGAACCTATGACAAATATTAGTCCGGCTTTCTTCAAAAGGGAAAAAAATTTTGTCATTTTCTGAAAGAGTATAAAACCAGTATTGAACTGATAATTTTAAAAAATATAGACAAAGATTCTTTGCTTCACTCAGAATCTTGTGCTATTATAATTCATTTAGTTGCAGGTTCCTCCATCTGACCTTGATCCCTCCTCCACTATGGATCTGCAGCATTATTCGCCCTTTACCCTGTCCGATTTTCTCATCAGTCAGATCAGTCATTACTTCTCCGTTAAGCCAGGTTGTGATCTTGTCTCCGACAACTTTGATCCTCATAGTATTCCAGTCGTCCTTTTTGAGAATACTCTCTTTCTCATCGGGGATCTGCCATATCCATCCTCTTCCATACGATTCATAAATACCTCCGGTATCATGTCCCGGAGGTGCCACTTCAACCTGCCATCCTGAAATCTGTACGCCGGTTTTTATATATGAACGAATAAATACTCCGCTGTTGCCGTTGGCCTCTTCCTTAAATTCGAGGCTCAGATCGAAATCATCATAGTATTTCCGTGTTCCAAGGTATCCATACTCCTTGTCAGGACCACTTTCGCATACCAGCTCGCCATCCTTTACATACCATAATTCTGTCCCGTAAACATCCCACCCTGTAAGGTCCTTGCCATTAAAAAGTGATTCCTGTTTCGGTTTCCTTGGCAGCTCCTTAATTTTCATGTTTTTGAACCATACCCTGCTGCCATGGTCCTGTACAGCAAAGTGTCCGCTTCTTGCAAGGCCATACTCGGGAGCATTATCCCACTTACCGCTCCCTTTTCGTGAGAACCAGTCATCGGACCATGCTTCAAATTCAAGCACCATCTGTTCATTAAGCCAGTGTTCAACATGGCCATTGTCAAAAACGATCTTTGAACTGTTCCAATCACCTGCTTCCTTAAGCACTTTTTTTGTAGTATCGCAAACATACATCGCATAATCTGCAGCCGCCTTCTGCCATTCTTCTATAGGATCAGCGAAACCTGCATCGTCGATCAGCTGGAATTCAGGTCCCGTTACATAAGGTACTTTGAGCTCAGGCCGTTCTACCACATGGTAGAGTAGCCCGCTGTTCCCACCGTCAGATATTTTCCAGTCAAATGCGATTATGAAATTCTCATATTGTTTTTCAGTAACGATATAGCCTGTACTGTCGCTTCCCTTACCAAGTGAGGTCAGCGTTCCCTTTTCGGCCACCCACGGGGCATTGATGACTGAATCGCCCATGAAATCGCGCCAGCCGTCAAGGGTTTTGCCGTCAAACAGGAGTACCCAGCCTTCAGCAACTTCCTGATCGGTAAGCTTGTTTTCAGCTTTTTTGTATCCTGAAAATAACAATCCTGTTATAAGGATTACGAGCCATAGGGAGATTTTTTGTTTCATATTTATTAAAGTTTTAAGTGCCTAAAGTGCCTACTTTGTACACCTAAGCCTTGTCGCTTACGCTCCAAAGCTTCAGCGACAGAGCGGCGAAGGTGTAGAGTGACTAAAGTTATCAAAATATTGAAATGGATGGAACATAAACTAAGCATCTGGCTTATTTTACCTCATATTCGGTTTTGCCTGTTACCGGAATTCCTTCAGAGGTAATGCCTTCAACAGTTATTTTATACGTTGAAGAAATATCAGCATTAAAATATTTCATAAGATAATCCTGATTGGTAACCACTTTTATATCGGGGAACCAGTATAAGGTGGATCTGAGATCTGGCATGTACCCGCTTTGTTGAGTTGTAACATGCTTTGGTGAATAGAAGATCCTCGGGGCATCATAACCTGAAATATCAGTGCTAACCGCATAGGAAACAGGTTTATACTTAATATTTTCAGCAGTTTTCGAAATAACAGAAATTACGCCAAATGCTCCCCGTATTCCAAATGCTGCAGCTTTTTCTGACTTTATGACATCAATTCTGTCAATCCAGTTCTTTGGGATGGAATTTACTTCTTCGTATGATGATACCATTCCATCAAGCAAGAAAAGTGGTTCCTGATTATCAGAAAATGTTGTCAATCCATGAATTCTGATTCCGGAAGAACTGCGGGTAGGTTTGGATAAAGTCAATCCAGACACTCTGCCAATAAGGATGTCACTAATGCTTCTCGCACTTTCCATCTGAGGGGTTATAACTATTTCCTTGTCAGGTTGTCCATAAACCAACCGGATTTGGTTTACCTGGAATTCCTGAGGTGTTTCCTTCCTTTTGGCAAGAATCGTGACTTCATCTATCAGAATTGTATCAGAGAGTGTATATTTTTTTCTTATCGATCTTTTAATCTCATAAGTCTGCTGCAATGATTTGAAATTGTCATTATTAAGCTGATCCTCCTTGACCGCAAAGTTTGTCCGGGATTTACTCTTTTTTACTTCTGGGGGCGAATAATTCACAGAATCCAATAATAACCTGCCCTGAAAATCTCCTTTATTATCAATGGCGTTTATAACAACCTTTGCATTACCGGTAAAATGATCCAGGTCGAGCTTGAATCTTCCTGTAGAATCGGTTTTTACACTGGTTATGATATTGTTCTTATCCTGAAAAATGCCAATTGTCACCGTTGCGTATATCAATGGTGTGTTTATAATTGATCTTCTCAGTCTTCCTGATATTGTAAATCCTGATTCAGGCAGGTACTTTAATTCTTTGTATTTCCATTTAAAATCACGCCATCCCTGCGTAAGCAGGAGCAGATCAAGATCTTTTAACCGGTCGGGATTTGCAGGATCAAAATAATATGAAGGATCTTCAACCGGACCATGAACATCTGATTCGAGAAGAAACCATGAAGAAATTGCCGAAGGAAATTGGGATGTCCTGTTTGTGTAAATATTCTCAGTTGCCGATAATGACAGAAATACATCCTGACCCGTCCCGAAGTCATCATGTACGATAAGTTTGACAGAAACCGAGTCGCGCTGCCTGTAAACCTCTTTATCAGTTTCAATAACGACAATAACCTCCCTGGTGTTCTGCACATAAATCAGTCTTTCACACAAAGGATTGTTATCCAGACCAAATAAGGTGATCATAACAATTCCGTCCGGTAGTTCTTCAGTAGGAATAATGAAACTATTGTCGGGTGCATTAATTTTAACTGCAAGTGTTTTAATAATTTTACCATGAGACGATAATGTAACTAAAAGGTCGCGACCAAGAAATCGGGGCAATGTTTCAGGATTTGTTTTTAGTGTCATAAAATGCTCATTCATCTGGCTGACCCGGGCATTTATTACAAAACCCTTTGAAAAACTCTCCGGAATTTCACGTTTAATTACCTCATTATCAGAATTTTTAACATTTGCATAATAGCTTAAGCCAGGGACCGGTTTTAAAGTAAAAGTGCCCATGCCAAGATGTGTACTTCTGAATGTTGTGATTAATTCCCCGGCGGACGAAAATATCTCACCCGATACATCACATCCTGATCCGGTTCCATTTACAGCTTTAAAGGCAATAATGGATGTCAAATTTTCAATTAAAGAGCCACCCTCAGGAAAGAAGCTGATTTCCATATTGCTGTTTGCTGATTTAGTATCATCAGCATCAAATTCAATGGCAGAAGATCCGCCGATGACTGAAATCTCCTTATTGAAGTATAATTGATCTCCGAAGTTCCTCATGTAGTTTGTATATGCCCTTAGCCTATATTTACCTGATTGAAGGCTGTCAGGTAAATTGAAATCTCCAGTCCCCAGACCATTATCAAGCCTGATTATTCTGCTGTCAATTATTTTTGAAGCAGGGGAAATCAATTCAACGTGAAGGTTCTTAGAGCTGTCCAAAGGTATATGGGTCAAACCATCAACAACATAAGACTTAAACCAGACTACATCGCCCGGACTGTAAAAATCACGATCGGTATGTAAATAGACTTTCTCTGTTGTTTCGGCAACAAGGTTATCAGTATGATCAGTATATATTGTATCCACTATTCTTAAATCGTTGTATGACTTGTCTTGTATTTTTTCAAAAGGCTGGTAATCATAGGGAAGCAGATCGGCAATCCCCTGCTTTGCCATTTCACCATGCCAGATAATACCCGGACCTTTATAATATCCGGTTTTATCGAAGAAAATATTGTTTCTTGATAATTCTATGCCGCTTTTAGCCTTGCCGGGCCTCCATTCAATCGAAAGAATCATCGGGATAGCTTCGGAATAGTAAATGTTCTTTTTGCGCTGGGCGGTATCAGTAATAAGCTGATTTCTTACCAGATCTCTGTAAGATAGTTGTCTCTTTGCATTTTTGACGATATAACCATCCGTTTTAAGATCGTCATGCCAGAGAGATCTGATGAAGTGCATTTTTGATCCAAAATATGCAAGGTCCCTTCTTGCTTTGAAATTTTGTTTTTCCAATATCGAAATAGTGTCCTCATCGAATAAGGAATTTCCAATAAATTGGTTGATATAGGCTGATTTAATATATTCGAACTTATTGAGGTAATAGGTAATTTTATATCCCAGCCCCCTGTTAACAATAAAAAGCGGTTTTAAGCAAATAGCCCTTATTGTGTCCTTATCGGAGCTGGTAATGAACCTTATATCATCCTCATTGATTATTTCACATTCTTTTGCATTTCTGGTTCTGCCAAGAAACTCTCTTCGGAAAATTGCCATATTTTCTCTCCTGATCTGAGGATTTCCCCTGGCATTAATGGATATATCCCTCATTTCAAAGATTTTGGGTTCCAGATAAACCAGAATATCTTTTCCGGGTGAAAAATCACTAATATTAGTAGAATAGTAGCCTAATGCACTTATTGTCAATGGCATCGAGAGATTATTTCTGATGTCCAGCCTGAAAGAACCTTTTGCATCCGTGTATGATGCAACAGAGGTCCCGTCAAAATAGATTACCGCATATGAGATCGGACTTTTAGTTTCTCCGTCCAGGATTGTTCCTTTAATGATCTGACTATTGCCAAACTGGCAGAGAATAGAGAATGCAAATAATAGAGCTAGTTTTTTCAAATCCGGGATATGTCCATAAACTGCGACTACTAATTTCGTTATTATTTTGACAGTAGTCAAGATGAGATATGATTAGTTTTCATGCTGTCTTAATCTTTAATACTTTCTGAGAAGACCGCACTACCGCTATAAAAACAGGATCAATTCTTTTTCTGGTTAAAGATTCCTGCAAACAGTGCCAGTGCATTTTCTATTACCTTCTCATTTTCAACAGGTATTTTAAGGTAAGTTTTACCATCCTTTTCATCTTTTTGCACTATCGAGGCAACAAGTTGTTGGGTGGCTTCGGCACTGGAAAGAGTCTGAGCGAGTTTTCCAAGGAATGATAAACCGGTTTGAATAAGATCGGCTGGTGTACCATCTTCGGCCGGTGCTTTTACAGAGGCTTCATCATGTTGTATTTCATCATCATCTCCTATAAATGAGGGTATTAAAGAAGTATCCTGTTGTTGTACTGCTTCTTCAACATGATCAGCTTCGTGGTTATAGACTGAATCAGGTATTGTATCATCTGGTTCTTCATTAAGCGATTGAGTTACAGAAGAGGGTTCAGCAACTATCATTTCTTCAACAGAGTTCATGAGAATTTTAAATTTGCTGTCCTCCATGAATATGGTATTATCTCCCTGATCAAAAATGCCTTCGGAAAGTCCTTTTTTAAAATTCAGGACGCCCAGCATTTTCTGTTCAATAGTACCCGCCGAAACCATGTTAATGATTGAAACATTACGTTTTTGTCCAATCCGGTAAATTCGGCCAATACGCTGTTCAAGCACAGCCGGATTCCATGGTATATCCATATTGATAAGCAGCGAAGCAGACTGCAGATTAAGTCCTACTCCGCCGGCATCGGTTGAGAGGAAAACTCTGCACTTCGGATCGTTGTTAAAATTTTCGAAGAGGTTACCACGGTCAGAGCCGGGTATGCCACCATGTAAATATTGGAATTTTACATTACGGGCTTCGAACTCCCTGGCAATAATACGTGTCATTCGTTCCCACTGACTGAAGATTACCACCTTTTCATTTCCTTCAGCAAAAACTTTATCGAGAATGTTCATCAACTCATCTATTTTGGTATCATGGCGTGTTTCCTGATCGAGGATAAAGCTACTATCGCACACCATACGCATGGTGTTAAGAAAAATCATCAGGTTCTGGCGGTCCTTTTCATTCAGGAAACCTTGCCGGTGCCATTTAAGGATCAGTTTTGCAACATGCTGCCTGTATTCTTCATGAATTTCGCTTTGATATTCTGTCATGGTTACATATAATACCTTATCCACCCGCTCGGGCAATTGCAGCAACACATCTTTTTTACGGCGACGAATCATGGTATCCGATAAAATTTTACCGATTTTATTTAGATCCTGGTAACCAATAACTTTACCTTTTTCATCGGCAATACGATGCTCATGCATAAAACGATAAAAAGGACCGAGTGTGTACGGATTCGTAAACTGAACAATAGAATATAATTCTTCGAGCTTGTTTTCCAGTGGTGTACCGGTAAGCACGAAAGAATAAGGCGATTTAAGTCTTTTAATATGCCTCGAAATTTTTGTTTTAAAATTTTTTATGCGCTGTGCTTCATCCAATATAACAATATCGGCTAATACAGCGCTTATCTCTTTAATATCGTTTATCGCAGTGTTATATGAAACGATCTTATAAAAGTGATCATTCTGGTATTGAGCTATTCTTTTTGTAAATGCCCCTTCAATTATCCATGCCTGTTGCCCGGTAAATTTCTCTATTTCGGATTTCCACTGGTATTTAAGTGAAGTTGGACAAATGATTAATGCCGATGCAATACCTGTTTCTTTTTTCAGGAGTTCAGTGGCAGCAATTGCCTGAAGTGTTTTACCAAGCCCCATGTCGTCGGCAATTATGCAACGGCCTTTTTCGGCTGCAAAACAAATCCCTTCTTTCTGATAGGGGTATAGTTCAGCATTTACCAGGGTGTTAAAAACCCCATTACTGATTTGCAAACGGTATTTTTCATGCACCAGTTTACCGCGTTTACGATCCTCCCGTTTCTCTATGATAAAAGAAAGCGCATCGGGATAGCATCGAAAACTTTCACTAATTGCTTTTCCCTCTCTTATTATTTCATTAAATACCTCATAAGTACTTTCCGGCAGTATCTTATTGCTGTCGAAATACTTACCGGCAAGGGCCTGAAATTCTTCCCTGTTTTCTGAACCTGTACGGATTTTAACCTTTCGGTCGCCCCTGTAATCCAGATATATGGAAGTGTATGTCGGATTGTAACCATTACTAAGCAGATGGCTTTTATTTAGAACAGTATCAATATACCGGAACACAGCTTCTATATGCTTGCATGTGCCAAGTCCATTGGTTCTGAAGTCGCCGCACTCACAGAAATTAGCACTGTTGTCTTTGCTTCTCAGTGCTACCTTATAAGTTAATTTAGTTTCCGGATTATATACAGCAAAATCTGAAAATACAGGATGCGTGCCTTTATTCTTAATATCGAAAGAATGTGTCCCGGCAAATTGTTTTCGCAAAGCATATTGCCATTCTTCCAAAGTAAAATCATCAGGTTTTTTAAGGTAAGAGACATTTTTGTAGCGGAGGTTAATCTTATTGTGATCCATGGTTTTTTTGTCAAAAATATTCTCCGATTTTTTAGAAACCCTTGGAATAGGAAATTAGTTTTGAATTAGTTTTTAACAGGAGCATAGCCAGGCTAAATTCACATTTACAAGGTGGTTTTTGCTTATCAGACATATTCACTGCTTTACAATGGGATAAAAATAGATGATATTATAGGAGGTATTCAATACTTTTCAGAAGGAGTAATCCCCAATACCGAAACAGATTAAGATCATAGTTAATAAATCTGTATTCAGAATTGACCGATTCGCCGCAAAATATCTAATTTTGCAGGTCAATGGATTTGAACAATGACCAATAAGACCGATCCGGTTTATTCGAGAAACGTTGTTGAGTTTACAGCTGCTGCTGTTGAATTCTGTAAATATGCTGAGCATGCAGGAGAGATGAAAGGCGACGAAATACTGAAGATATTGCAGCGCATTCTTCCTTATCTTTATATTAAAGCATCACTTCTGCCTGCCCTCGAACCTTATTTTGAGGACGGCAATGAGAAATTTGTTACCGAATCGGACTGGTTCAGGATACATAATACCCTCAGGGACAAATTCGGCACTGCCGATGATTACCTTGAAGTATTTGATGAGAAGATGAAAGAATCGGAAGGCCCGGTTGTTTCAAGCCTTTCGGAGAATATGGCCGACATCTACCAGGATCTCAAGGATTTTCTCCTGCTTTACCAGACAGGAACACAGGAAGTTATGAACGATGCCGTATGGGAATGCAGGCTGAATTTTGAGAATTTCTGGGGACAGAAACTGACAAACTCATTAAGGGCAATTCATAAGGTTATATATTCAGGCGATGAGATAGGGAAGATAGAACCAGCTGATAATGCTGGTGAAGAAAGAGATACTTCCAAATGGTTTGTTACACGAAGGCAAAAGGATTTAAGAAGTAATGGTAAATAACAGATATCCGGAATCAATAACTGCTGAAGAGCTCGAAAAATGCGAATTATCATGGTTTAAAGGCGAAATAGTCATTGTGGAGGATATGAGGTCCTTTAATGAGACATTTCCGAGACTTTTGAATTCAACAGTTCTCGGATTTGACACCGAAACAAGGCCATCTTTCAGAAAAGGACGGAAAAACAAGGTTTCGCTTATCCAGCTGGCCAATGACGAGCTTGCCTGCCTGATAAGAATAAACAGAATAGGTATACCTTCTAA
>Ga0209253_10005618_pt1 | contig 10879 bp, 10 predicted proteins | sample FrelakmetBRP12BR_FD_187145 | JGI IMG/M metagenome (GOLD analysis project Ga0209253, IMG submission 187145) | Freshwater lake sediment microbial communities from the University of Notre Dame, USA, for methane emissions studies - BRP12 BR (SPAdes)... | ecosystem: Environmental > Aquatic >... | reverse complement strand
GGTGAACACCAAGTTGTAAACGGGATCCTGTGTCTCACCCTTCTGATCGGACAGGCACGACTCGAGGTTCGCGAATACAACGTCATACGCAGCGAACGTATCCGCCACTGCAGCGAACGGGTACGCCGTGTCCCCTTCCAGAATGGCCTGACCGACTGCCCGCCCAAGGTTGATATCGCCTACCGCCAGGATCCGTATGCGCCCCGGAATGTGGCTGCCACGTGCGGCTGGAGGCTCTCGCCCGGTCACCTGCTGTATTGCCCCGCCGGCCGGCCTGAGTGCGGTGCTCAAAAGAGCCACAAATCCCAGCAGCCCAAGCAGCGAAATCATGCGCGATGTCACGTCCACTCCCCCGGTCAACTTCTAACGCTGAACAACAGCAATACCGCAACGCCGATTGCGCCGAGCAGAACCAGGGGCTCAACCAGACCCGAGAAGAAGCCTTCGGGCGGAACCACCCCCTTTGTCATCGGCAATCCGTAGGATTCCAGGCTCTCGATCTGGGAAAGGCCAATACCATCTTCCCGTTCCTCGGTCCACTCTTTCATGAGGAGCAGAGAGCCGGTCCGGCGATCAACAATCTTCCCCCTCAGGGTCAGCCTCACTTCCCGGTCAAGAACACGTTGGCCAAAAAGCCCGTCCCTGCGAATGTTCGAATAGGAGACGCGCGCGTCCGCGATGCCGAATTCTGCTACCACCGCCGAATCGCCGGGGGAGCCCAGCAGGTTGAACCCTTTCGCACGGAACGCCCTGATTATCTCCTGCTCGATTGTCCAGGCGGTTTCGCCCGGCGAGACCACAACAGCAAGCGATCCAACGCCGCCCGTGGAAACGGCGGAAGCAGCCTGATCCCCGATCCGTGTGGCAAGCGACTGAAACATCTGCAGATTCGTCAGGATCGGCCCGCCCGCCTCCTGGGCCCTGATGGGAGAGGTTCCGCCCTGGAGTGCGATCGCAAGCGCGACCACAACGGCGCTGTTACGCGTAGATGCCACGCACTTTCAACGTTTTTGCCACTTTGTCAATAGCAAGGACGTATGCCCCGATTCTCAGCGTCACCTTGTGCTTTTCCGCAGCAGCATAGACCGTGTCAAACGCCGTTCGCATCATTCGTTCAAGACGGCGGTTGACTCTCTGAAGAGTCCAGAAGTACCCTACCCGATCCTGTACCCACTCGAAATACGATACGGTAACTCCTCCGGCGTTCGCCAGGATGTCGGGGATCACAAGAACCCCTTTCTCCTGCAGAATGGGGTCGGCGCTGGCGGTGGTCGGTCCATTCGCCCCTTCCGTGATAATTCTTGCACAAATCTTGCGTGCGATCTCGGGAGTGATCTGGTCTTCCTTCGCTGCGGGAACGAGCACGTCACACTGAGCGGTCAGCAACTCTTCCTGCGTAACCGGATCTCCATCTTTCCATCCATCAAGGGTGCGGTTCTTCCGTGCATATTCGATTGCGGCTTTCACGTCTATGCCGTTCTTGTTGTAGTACGCCCCGCTGATGTCGCTGATACCGACAATCCGGCACCCCTGGTCCTGGAGAAGTTCGGCAGAAACAGAACCCACATTGCCGAATCCCTGGACAACAACATCCGCCTTCTGGGGGTGCATCCCGAGCCGGTCAAGACCTGCAAGGGTCGTGACCATCACCCCCCGGCCGGTCGCCTCACGCCTGCCCAGCGATCCGCCAATAATCAACGGCTTTCCAGTGACAACGGCGGTTTCCGTCTTCCGTGTGTGCATGCTGAAAGTGTCCATGACCCATGCCATGGTCTGCTCATCGGTGTTCATGTCGGGCGCGGGAACATCCTTGTCGGGCCCGAAAACGTCCATCAGGTTAGCCGTGTACCTTCGCGTGATCTTTTCGATTTCAACACGGGTCAACTTTGACGGATCACAGCGAACACCACCTTTGGCACCGCCGAATGGGATATTCACGACGGCACATTTCCAGGTCATCCAGGCCGCCAGCGCCTTCACCTCATCGAGCGTGACGTCTGGTGCGTATCGGATTCCGCCTTTGGAAGGTCCCATGACGTCGTTGTGAATCACACGGTAGCCCTCAAAGACCTCAATGGTCCCGTCATCCATCTGAATGGGGATCGAAACAATGTGCTGACGTACCGGCGTCTTGAGGTACTCGTAGACGCCTCGCTCCAGGCCGAGAATCTCTGCGGCGACATCAAACCGCCTCATCATCGATTCGAGCGGTTGTTCCTTGTCGACAACTGGGCCTGGCTCAGTGTACTGATGAACGGGATGGCTATCCATAATCTCTAAACCTACGAAAGAAGGGGGTGATATTCAAGAAACGGCAAACTGAAGATCATTTCGCGCTTCCGTCCACGAGTGGGTCCCCTTACGGTCCCCCGGAGGAGTGTTGAAATCCATCGTGGCGGCAGAGCGCAGTACAGGAGCGTCAATCGCATGCGAGGCTTCCTGCAACTGCAATCCTGTCCGAGGGGCTCCGTTGCTCTCAGAAAAAAGCACGCCTCATGGTACCGGTCAGTCAGGCACGCAGGCCGTCGCTTTCGGTCCCCTGGGCTTTCTTCTTGAACCAATCCTTCTTGTAGAGAATGCCGAAGGGTATGATCACACAATAGCCCAGGACGAGCAGGATGGGTGCCACCACCAGCGGCAGAAATCCTTCGACGGATCCTTCGAGCATGGCGAGATATCCCGCCACGATCACTGCAAGACCAATGCCGAGGATGATGAAATTCTCACGGCCGAGAGGAAGGCGATCGTCTTTGCCCGCCTTCCGCCGCTGTTCTTTCCGAGTTGCTTTTGCCACGAGGAACACCTCCATGATGTCAATTCGTCACACCCCTGAAACAAAAAGCCCAGCGTTGGGGGGAACGCCGGGCTTGACCGAAAAGCGTACAACAGTCAGGGGAGAAACTGTCGTAATGGTCAATTTGAAAGTTAGACAAATCTTCGTCATTGTCAAGTCCAAAGTTCCGGCCCCTTCCTCCCCCCACCGGGGTGTCCTACAGAATAGACGGAGCCCCCTGAATGACCCCGTCCGTGATGCGGACGACCCTGTCGGCCTGGTTGGCGAGGGCCTCATTATGTGTCACCACGATGAAAGTCTGGCCCATTTTCCGGCTGAATTCCCATATCAGCCTGTGCAGGAGCTGGGCATTCTCACTATCGAGGTTTCCCGAGGGTTCATCGGCGAGGACCACGCTGGGGTAGTTCATAAGGGCTCTGGCAACGGCCACCCTCTGCTGCTCCCCCCCGGAGAGTTTCGGCGGCCGTTGGTCGGCCCGCTGTTCCACTCCGACCTCACGGAGAAGCTCCATCGCGCGGTTTCTGACTTCGTGCATCTTCTTCCCAAGGATGAGTGCCGGCATCGCAACGTTCTCAAGGGCCGTGAACTCCGGCAGAAGATGCTGGAACTGAAACACGAAGCCGATCCGCTGGTTCCGGAACCGCGCAAGTTCCTCTTCGTTGAGATCGAAGACGTTTACCCCTTCGTAGTAGACGGAACCCGAAGTCGGTCGATCGAGCGTCCCGATGATGTGCAGGAGGGTGCTCTTCCCCGCACCGGAAGCCCCGACAATGGCAACGATCTCGCCTTTTGTGACGCCGAGCGTGATGCCCCGGAGCACCACCAGCTTTCCGTCCCTCTCTTCGCCGGCGACAAAGGTCTTCGTCACCGCGCTTACCGTGATGATGTTTCCGTCAGGGCTGTTTACGACTGCGTCGGTCACTCCCATCTGATCGCCTCCACAGGCAGAAGATGTGCCGCTCTGCGAGCGGGGTACAATGAAGCAAGCGTACTGAGGAGCATCGAAGCCAGCGATACCGCGATGAAGTCCGTCCATCGAACCTCCACCGGAAGCGCCGGGATGATGTACACAGTCGGATCAAGCGGGAACAGCCGGTACGTGATCTGGAGCCAGCAGACGGCGAGTCCGATGCACACACCCATGAAGGTTCCAAGGACACCGACAAGGATCCCTTCGAACATGAAGAGCCGGGTAATGCTCTTGCGTGTTGCACCGAGAGCCTTGAGTACGCCGATGTCGCGTCTCTTCTCGATAACGCCCATGGTCAGCGAACCAAGCACGTTGAAGGTGGCGACTCCAACGATGAGACAGAGGATAATGTAGGCTGCCCATCGTTCGATTTTCATAACCGAGTAGAGGTCCCGGTGCAGGTCGTACCAGGTGGAGACCGTGAAGCTCGGGCCCAGGATCGGCGTCAGCTTCCGCTGGACTGCCTCGGCATCGTCGATCGAGTGGAGCCGGACCTCGATCCCGCTGACGCCCGTCGGAACCTGAAAGAGCCGGCGCGCGGATGCAAGCGAAATATACGCGTAGTGCGCGTCGTAGTCCTTATTGTTGGAATCGTAAATGCCTGTCACGGTGCACTTGCGGGTGAGAGGCTGGCCGAATTGCGTCATCATCGCATCGACGCCGACAGGGCTTACCACGGTCAACTCCGAGCCGACGGTGGTTCCCATCCGGTCCGCTAGGGTCAGTCCGAGCACGATGCCGGACGATACGGACGTTTCCTCCAGGAGAAACTTTCCCAGAATCGTGCTCTGCCTGACGCCTGACACATCTCCGATCGATGAATCGACGACGCCCCGGACCATGACGACCCTGCTGACTCTCGGAGTAATCAGCAACGCCTTGCTGGCGATGTAGGGCGACGCAGCCGCAATGCGGGGATCGTCGCGCACCTGCTGGATCAGCGTCGGCGGAACCTCAAAGGCTTTCCCTCTCGCCGCCTCAATCCTCAGATGCGGATCAAAGCCCACCAACACCTCCGTGACGACACTGTTGAAGCCGTTGAACACGGAAAGGACGATGATGAGCGCCGCCACACCGACGGTGATACCGATGACGGAGACGAGCATGATGATGTTGATGAACCGGAGCTGCCGCTTGGACCGGAGGTACCGCCGCGCTATGAAGCGTTCGTAGCGCATCAGGAGAACCGGATGGCATTGACGGGATTCAGCTTTGCCGCGAGCCGCGCTGGAATCAGGGCGGTCAGCATGCAGAGAGCGATCGTGACCGCGGAGACAAGCAGGAAGTACTCCGGGCGCAGAAGGATCGGCACCGAGGTCATGAAATAGATGTCGCTCGGCAGAGAGAAGAATCGGAACTTGAGCTGCGCGGCGCAAAGCCCCAGCGCAAGGAGGTTGCCCAACAGGGTCCCCGTGAGAGCGATCGTGAAGCCCTGCCGCAGGAAGATCCGAGTGATCCCCCAGGGAGTCGCTCCCATGGAAGCCAGCACGCCAATGTCCCTCATCCTATCAAGAACCATCATCAGGAGCGTGCCGATGATGTTTACTGTTGCAACGACGATGATCAGACCGAGGATGAGGGGGACAGGCTTTTTCTGCAGCTCGATCCAGCTGAACAGGTTCCGGTAAGTCTCGAACACGGTCCGACCGTAGTGCGGATAACCAAGAAGATCCTGCACCCGTTCGGCAACGGCCGAAGCGCTGTCAACGCGCGTCAGATGGATGTCAAATCCGGACACCCCGTCCGGCATCTGGAAAAGGGCTTGGGCGTCCAGCAGACCGGTGAACGCATACACATCGTCGTATTCCGCCATGCCGCTTTCATAAATGCCCGCGATGCGGAATTGCATCACGCGTGGCTGCCCCTCATCCGTTCCCCGCGACATGCCGAAAACGGTCGCCTTGTCCCCCACATCCAGGGCCAGCTTCGATGCCAGCTTGCGGCCAATCACGAGGTTCGGGAGCATCCCCTGCTGACGGTCGAGATCGTATTGTCCCGACACAATGAACTTCGCCGTGATGGCATTGTCGCGCAAAGGGTCGATGCCTTTCAGGAGAACTCCGTCAACCCCTTCCTTCGAGCGGATTAGGGCTTCACGGGCGACAAAAGGCGAGACCGACTGAACGACGGGAATCGTGCGTTCGATCAGCGCGGCATGCTCGGCGAAGTCCTTCAAGGGCTGGTTCTGGAACCCGAGGATTTGCACGTGGCTGGTGAATCCGACAACCTTGTCCGTGATCTCCTGCTCGAAGCCCCCGAGCACTGCCAGGGCGATGATCAGCGTCGCCGTTCCCAGCATCACCCCGAGCGTGGCAATGCCCGTGATAAACGATACAAAGCCCGCGTTATGCCGGGAACTGAGGTAGCGTCTGGCAATAAAAGAAGAGTACGACATCAGCCGTTCCCCCGGGCGCTGAATTCCATCAAATAGCCTTTGATGAAGTCATCCAGCGCGCCGTCCATGACCGCCTGCACATTGCTGGTTTCGATGTCCGTCCGGTGATCCTTGACGAGGTTGTAGGGATGGAAGACGTAGGAACGTATCTGGCTTCCCCACTCGATTTTCTTCTTGGTGCTCTCGATGGCGCTCAGCCGGGCTTCTTCCTCGTCCTTCCGCCGCTGGTAGAGCTGCGACTTCAGCATCTTGAGGGCCCGCTCCTTGTTCTGAAACTGCGAGCGCTCCTGCTGGCAGGCGACGATGATGCCGCTCGGCAGGTGGGTGATCCGGACTGCGGTCTCAACCTTGTTGACATTCTGCCCCCCCTTCCCCCCCGCGCGGTACGTGTCCACCTTCAGGTCCACCGGATTGATTTCGATCTCGACGTCGTCCTCAATTTCAGGATAGACAAAAACCGACGCGAACGAGGTGTGGCGCCGCGCGTTTGAGTCGAACGGGGATATCCGGACGAGCCGGTGAACGCCGTTTTCCGCCTTCAGGTAGCCGTAGGCGAACGTTCCGCTCACCTCGATGGTCGCGCTCTTGACGCCCGCGCCGTCTCCGTCGAGACGATCGGCCAGCGAGACCTTGAATCCCTTCCGCTCTGACCACCGGACATACATCCGGAGAAGCATTTCCGCCCAGTCCTGGGCCTCAGTTCCCCCCGCCCCGGCATGAATCGTGAGAATCGCGTTTCGTTCGTCGTCGTCACCGCTCAGCATCCTGCGGAATTCAAGATCGCCCATCTCCTGCTGGATCAGCTGGAGCTCTTTGTCGATCTCCCCGGTGAACGATTCGTCGTTCGATTCTTCCGCCAGTTCGATGAGGGAACCCGCATCGTCGAGCCTGCGCCGAAGGACGGACCACGAATCAACCCATGCCTTGCGGGAGGCGATCTCCTGCATAACCTTCTGCGCCGTCAGGTTGCTGTTCCAAAAATCCGCCGCCTCCGTCTTGGCCTGCAGCTCAGCTACTTCTTTTTCTTTGGTGTCAATGTCAAAGATAACCCCGGAGGCCGACAAGCCGCTGCCTCAATTCTTTGACCGACTCCTTCTGTTCCTCAAACATGAGTTCCCCCCTCAGAGTGAAATGGATTCTTCGATGTCGATCTCCATGCGGAGCATCGCACTGCTCAGTGTCTTTCCCTGCGCATCATTCTTCAACGACCGCGTGCCGCCCCCGCCCAGAGATTGGTGCAGCAGAAAATTGACTGCCCAAAGGTTGGGAAGCTCAAAGCGCTCGACCTCTCCAAGGGTAATCCCTCTGAAGTGTTCGGCCACCCGTCCGACGGTCAGATACTTCACGAGAACCGGATAGTACTCCTGCTTCCGGGCGATGACACCCACATTGGCCGTGTCCCCCTTGTCGCCCGAACGGGCGTGAGCGATCTGCATCAATCGGACTCTCACCGGGATTCCTCCCCTCCCCTCGCCAGGACAACACGCGCTCTTACCGCTCCCTTGGGCATCAACGCCGGCCAGTAAGAGATCACTTCGCTGGGCTTTGGCCGCCCCCCGGCAAAACCGGTAACGGCTGGAGGACCGGTAAGGATCAACGGGGCGAGCTCCATGCCGAATCGCTCGACCGACTGGAAATCCTGTCCACGAACTCCTACACGAAGGACAACTTCGTTGATCTCGGCAACAGGGGTCGAGAGAGGCCCGTGGCAGGAATCATATCCCACAAACTCCGTCCGCAGCTCCTCGAAGGAGAGACCGAGCGCGAAAAGCCGTTCCCGAAGGATCCTGTCAGCGGCCCTTGCTTTCTCCAGGGCATCAGGCCAAGCATATGTAAGCGTTCCGACCGACGTATAGCCATCAGAGTAGGACATCGAGACTTTGTATGAGTCCGTAGCCGGATACCCTTTTATGCCAAACAATTTAACCCTGTTCACTCCAGCTTCTTCGAGCTGAATTGTCGTGAAGTCCGCAATGCAGTCCGGCGTGATGTACCGCCTGGGATCTCCGATCTCGTAGAGAAGCTGCTCCTTGACGGTCTGCAGCGAAACGAGCCCACCGGTTCCCTCATGCTTCGTAATGACTACGTCGGCATTCGGGAATGCTTCGGCAATGGGAAAACCGATTCGGGCGAGATCCGGAACGGAGGCCCAAGCAGCGGAGAAATTTCCACCGCTCGCCTGCCCGCCGCACTCCAGGACGTGACCTGCCACCGTCCCGGCAGCCATCTTGTCCCATTCATCGGCTTTCCAGCCGAATTCGTGGATCATCGGAGCCAGCGTCAAGCCCGTATCCGTCGTCCGCCCCGTTATGACGATCCGGGCACCACGGTCGAGGGCCTCGACGATCGGCCAGGCTCCGAAGTAGGCGTTTGCACTCACGAGCCGTCCTGCCACCGTCTCCAGCTTCTCCCCCGTCTCCATGTTGTCGAGTAGAATCCCTCTCGAATTCAGCTCGCTGAGATCCTCCAGAATGTCATCGCCGAGTACGACACCTATGCACAGGTCCCTGATCCCCGCTTTTCGTGCGACCTCGAAAAGAGCGTCCCGGCAGGCTTCTGGATTGACCCCACCGCCATTGGTGATCACGGTGATACCCTTTTCGACGACGATTGGAAGAATCTGCTCCATGAGCGGTATGAAATCCCGCGCATACCCGAGCCGTGGATCGCGGCGCTTCTGCTTCTGCATGATGGACATCGTCACTTCGGCGAGGTAGTCCATCACAAGGTAGTCGATGGGTCCCTTCGTCACCTGATCATACGGTGCCGTAAGAAGGTCCCCCCAGAAGCCCTGGCCGCTCGCTATTCTGATCTTCTCTTTCATCGGGAGGGGCTACACGATCCGGATGTGAAGTTCCTTCAGTTGTTTGGCATCCACTTCGCTCGGAGATTCGTCCATCAGGGAGACGGCGCTTGCCGTTTTCGGGAACGCGATCACGTCCCGGATCGATCTGCTCCCCGTAAGGATCATCGCAATCCTGTCGAACCCGAAGGCGATCCCGCCATGCGGCGGAGCGCCGAATCGGAAGGCGTTCAGCAGGAAACCGAATTTCTGGTAGGCTTCCGCTTCCCCGATACCCAGCATCTGAAAGACGCGCTGCTGAAGGCCTGTGTCGTGAATACGGATGCTGCCACCGGCGATTTCGCTCCCGTTGAGAACCAGATCGTAGGCACGGGCGCGAACGCCTCCGGGATCCGACTCGAGGCGCTCCTCATCATCAGGATGAGGCGACGTGAATGGATGGTGCATCGCAACGAAGCGATGTTCCTCCTCGCTGAAGTCAAACATCGGAAATTCCGTCACCCAGAGAAGCTCAAATCTCGACTCGTCGATCAGGTTGAGCCTTCTCGCCATCTCCAGCCTCAGGTTTCCGAGAATTGTGTACGCCTTCGTCCACGTATCGGACACGAGCAGGATGAGATCGCCTTGCACTGCTCCCATGCCGGCAGCGATCCGGGCTACCAGGTCCTTTCCAAGAAACTTCTCAACGGCGGTCTCCAGTCCGTTCTCCGTCCACCGGAAGTAGACCATCCCCCCGGCACCCAGGCTCTTCGTATAATCCACCAGATTGTCCATCTGGTTCCGCGTGAACGAACCAGCACCGGGGACGACAAATCCGGCCACAACGCCTTTCTTGGCCACAACATCTGAGAAGACTTTGAAACTGCAATCACGAACAAGATCGGTTACAGCGGTGAAGGCAAGCCCGAACCGTGTGTCCGGCTTATCAGTACCATATCTCTCCATCGCCTCTCTGTACGTAAGCCGAGGAAAGGGAACAGGAACATCGATGCCTTTGAAGTCCTTGAAGACCCGGGAGATCAATCCTTCGACAATATCCCGAATGTCGCCCTCGTCCACGAACGACATCTCCACGTCGATCTGCGTAAATTCCGGCTGGCGATCAGCCCGAAGGTCCTCATCACGAAAGCACTTCACAATCTGAACGTAGCGATCAAAGCCCGAAACCATGAGCATTTGCTTGTACGTCTGGGGCGACTGGGGAAGCGCGTAGAACTTCCCGCGGTGGACCCTGCTGGGAACGAGATAATCGCGCGCTCCCTCCGGCGTGCTCTTCATCAGGACCGGCGTCTCGATTTCGATGAACCCCTTTTCATCGAAATACCGGTGAACGAGCTGGTACAGACGGTGCCGCAGAATGATGTTCTTCTGAAGGCCCGGCCGCCGGAGATCCAGGTACCGGTACTTCAGACGGAGATCCTCGCTCGTTTCGACCGAATCATCGATCGGGAACGGTGGGGTGTCTGCCTTGTTCAGGACCGTGACCTCCTCCGCAAGGACGTCAATCTCACCGGTGGGGAGATCCTGGTTCAACGTTCCTTCTGGACGCCTTTCCACAATACCGGTAACCGAGATCACAAATTCATTCCGGATCCCTTCGGCCACGCCATGGGCGAGGGCGTTGCGTTGCGGGTTCAGCACTACCTGGGTCTTGCCGTATCGGTCCCGCACGTCGACAAAAATGACGCCGCCGAGGTCTCTCCGGACGTCGACCCAACCATTGAGCGTGACCGTCTTTCCGATGTCAGAGGGCCTGAGTTCCCCGCAGGTGTGGGTCCGTTTCTTGAATTCGAGCACGTTCAACTCCCGTGGAAAAGGGTGGCGCTAACTCAGTCTAGATCATGGTGTTATTCGAACTGTAAATATAGCCAATAATGCGATGAGTATCAACCGAATCCTTGAGCCTCTCCTTTCAAT
>Ga0209253_10005616_pt1 | contig 10879 bp, 16 predicted proteins | sample FrelakmetBRP12BR_FD_187145 | JGI IMG/M metagenome (GOLD analysis project Ga0209253, IMG submission 187145) | Freshwater lake sediment microbial communities from the University of Notre Dame, USA, for methane emissions studies - BRP12 BR (SPAdes)... | ecosystem: Environmental > Aquatic >... | reverse complement strand
TGAGTCCTTCGGTTTGACCTCGTTTTTGTGCTCAAACTCTTGACATAACATCACTTATGCGTTTGACTTTGGATAACTGAATAGCGGGGAAGCGCTCCAGGGATGGAGAGAATATTGCTTCCCCGCTCTTTCTTTCCTCTCCGGAGCGCTCAAACCCCGTAGTAGACGAAAGGAAGGGTGTGAGCAATGGCAAAGAGAACATGCAAGCTCGGGAAGACCAAGGCAGGGACCTGCCGCAAGAGAGCAAGGGCGAAGAAGTAGGACGACATGCAGAAAACGTGTCGACCTATCCAGACAAGGCGCGGGAATCGCTGCCTGTGCGGCCACAAATTCGCCAAGCGGTCCCAGTGCCGGAAAGGCTAGGCAACTATGTCGATGCTAGTGTATGACGAGACAACGAACGGTTACCGCGTGGCGGAGGAAAGTCCATCCAAGGCAGACATGCAGCAGGCGGCAGGGGCAGTCTCCAATATCGAGGGCTCTTTCGCCAAGATAGCCAAGTTCGAGGTGGCCGAGATCCCGGTTGGCGGCGTTGCCCTGGGCTTGGCTGCCAGTGGCCTGGTCGACTTGGGCGTTGGCTGGGTCGAGGGCAGCACCGGCAAGAAGCTTCCCATATGGCTGGCCAAGGGTCTGGCGGCAGCCATGGTCATGAAATGGGGCAAGAGGTATCTGAGCCCTGCCGGTGCCTTCTGGACCGCCGGGATACTGACGGTCGATGCCATCCAGAGCCTCTATGACGTGAGGGGAACGTTCCGGGGCTTAGGCAGCAAGATGGTGAGTGGTGTTGACGGCTCCATCGGTAATGACACCGCGGCTGACGAGGTCGAACTGGTGGGCGCTGAAGTACCCGAGGTCAGGTTGCCCCCCGAATTGCTCGGAGTCGGCGCGTCGCCCGCAGAGGGTGCCAAGCGCGGCCTGTACTAGGGCAGGAGAAGGAGACATAGAGAATGGGTTACATCTACCACGAGAACACGAAGCTGATCCACGATTACCCCGAGGAGCCGAACCTCAAATGGAACAAGGCTGTCATCATCCCGGGCCAGCGGGTGGCCCAGGTGAACGCCTCGGCCATGTCCAAAGACGAGGTTGATCAGATCCTGCAGAAGCTCGACTTCATGGCGCATCAGGCCAACAATGAGTCGATCGCTCGCATGCTGGTGTCTGAGGCGGACAGCGTCCTTGCGCTTGTCCGGATCGTGAAGAAAGAGATCGGCGGCGCCGGCGTCTTCGCCGGGATCCAGGGAGCTGGCCAGCAGCTTGATATCTGCTGGGTGAGGCCGAGGCATATCGGCGGCGCTCTCATCAACAAGGCTGTTGCAGCCAACAAAGCGGTGTGGGGGCAGGCCCTGGTCGGAACGTATGGCCAGCCAGTATGGGCATACTCGACATTCACCGCTGGAACAGCGCTCGATTTCGTCCCCTCTCAGCAGATGGACGATTACGCGGGGATGTTGCACATCGGCTTCATCGACCCGGTGATCAACCCGCACGTTGATGCGTTCACCGCGACGCTGTCCGGTCGCACTACCTCTGCACAGACGCTGAAATGGAATGTCCGGAAGGCCTTCGATGAGTCAGTCATGCCGGTGGCCAAGATCGAGATGCCGATTCTGGCCATGCCGAAGGCGACTCAGACCATCAGCGTGATGCCGACAATCACGAATGGTGACTCCAAGCTGGAACTGCTGAGCATACTGTGTGGCAAAGCCGAATCGTTGGCTCTGTAAGAGAGGGGATTGACGATGATAACGAAGCTGAAGACGTCATCCAATCCCACCCTGGATGCCAACAGCCGGTTCACAGTGACCTTCTCGGAGTTTCAGAAAGTCACGAACGCCATCGTTTCCGGTTCGGGCGGGTACGTGCCCAGCATTCAGTCCATCTCCGGCAACGTGGTGACCGTTGAGGTCAGGCGGACGGGCGCTCATGCCCACGACTTCAAGTCGCAGGGCAAGGGGGGTGCCGTAACCAATGCCTTGGGACTGCCCGCGGCCCTCGATTCGATCGAAGATGCCGGTGCAGCGGCGATGCACACCGTCGCTGCTGGTGGGGCTACGGGTGTCCAGCCTGCGGTGGCGGCGGTATTGGCCACTTGCGGGTCTGGAACCATTACGGGGACGTTCCGGGTGATGGCTGAGGGAATCTAGCGCACACTGACAATTGAATGACCTCTACTTCAAAGTGAGAGAGGAGAGAGTTTTGGAGGTGAGAGAATGTCCTACGAATTGGTAGCTCCGGCCAGCGTCGAACGTGCGGCATGGCAGGAGCGTCTACATGGCCCGCAGCCCAGGCGGGCTTTCATCAAGTTCACCAAGGCCTGGCTCGACGCGGGTGGCGTCAAGTGGTGTGGCAACAAGTTCTTCGAAATTGCCCGCACTGTGGTTGTGCCCTACTCGCTCAGCTACACCATCCCGGGCAATGACTACAAGGACATTGACCTGTCCAATGCCAAGAACACCGGAAAGCTGCTCTACCCCGATGCTGAGAACAGGGTGTACGAGATACTGGTGGGGCTCAAGCCGGGGGCTTGGCACACAGTCATCTACATACCGCCGAATCGTCCGCTTCTGGCGCTGGGTGATTCCACCATGTACGCCGACATGGCGGACGCCGATAAGCGATTCCTGGGCGGGATCTCGCCGGAGTACTCCCCGGCTGATGACCCTGTTATCAAGCTGTGGACCATCAAGGACTACGACGCCTACAACACCAGGATTGTCACCCTGAGCGGCATTGACTTTGAGAAGTGTACGTTCGAGTTCAAGATCGCCAAACACGATCTGAGGCCGATGGACGTGCCGCCGAGGGTATATACCACGATACCGCACCACAGCGAAATATCGGGGATCTGGTAGGGGGTGACATGGACAAGAACAAGCGCATCATCGCTGGGGTGATCACACTCAGTGCGGCTGTGGCTGACAACGACGTGTTGACCATCCCCAAACGGTTTGTGGGACTACTCAAGGGCCTCCGGGTCATCAATGACGATGTAGCCAATGCCCGGACTCTGACCGTCAAGGACGTGTTCACTCCTGATGCATCTACCGGGAATGCCAGCCCCTCATCTGAGGTGGTGTCTCGGTACAAGAAAGTAGCCGCGGCGGCATCTGATTTCGGAATCACGACTGATGAGGGCGACTGCATCTGCAAGTTGCTCGGGACATTCCGGCTGTCGCTGGACGTGGCTGATGCAGACGTGAGCGTGGCCTATACCATAGAGCTGCAATAGCGGAGGTGCGTCATGCGGTTTACAGACGTTAGAGAGGCACCCCCCAAGCTGATAACCAGGGCGGCGAAGGCCAAGCCGCTCCTAGCACCCTCGGTGCTGAGGCGGGCCTTGCCGAAGCCGGTGAAGAAGGCCCCGGTGAAGGCTGTCAAGACGATCATGGTACCCCGCAACAAGGCGGTTCAGATATCGCGTAGAGAGATCATCCGGGTTCCTGCCGGCACGAGGATAAGCACACCCAGGGGCGGGAGCTATTTCGCGGACCGGCCAATGCGCGTCGTTGTGCCAGCCAGCACCAAGGTGATACTGCCGATGCCTTTTGAGGTGGTATCGAGCCGAGAGCAGCCGGCGACAAGTCCTGTAGTGCAGCCGATATCGCCGCTCACTAACAAGGCTACTGCCGCCAGGGTGTTGGCGCCAAAGACGGGCGTAGCGACCAACAAGGCCAGTTCAGCAACGCAGTCGAAGGGATTTGACTGGAAGTGGTTGCTGATCGGTGGGTTGGCCGTAGCGGCTGTTGCTGGGTGGGGGAGAAAGGCCCATGCGAGTACGTGACAATACCATCATAGCTGTTGAAGGCATTGGCGCCATCGAACAGACTCAGGCGGCTGTGGCTCAGATCAACTGGGGGCAGTATGGTCCGGCCGCTGAAGTGCTGGACCGGGCGCTGGCTATGGCTCGGACAGCCGCTCTGCAAATGCAGAATGCGGCCACGCTGGAGGAGTTCATAGCCGGCCGCAAGCTGGCCAACCTGGCCAATGAGGAGTTGGTCAAGGCAGTGAAGTTGGCCGAATCCATCGAGAAGAAGCAACCTGGGGTCTCCGGCATAGGAGAGGTTGACCAGGCCATAGGTGATATCGCCCAGGCCCAGGCTGAAGTTGATCAGATCGACTGGGAAGGCATGACGCCCGCGGCGGATGTGCTCAAGCGCGGCATGGCCATGGCCCGGACCGCTGCCATACAGATGAGGGATGCCAAGACGCCGGCAGAATATGCCTTTGCGTGCCAATTGGCCAACAAGGCCAACGCAGAGATGGTGAAGGCTGCCATGCTGGCCGACCAGATCGAACAGAAGGCTGCGGTAACCGGCATAGGATTCTCATTATCTTCCCTGGCCAACGGCATCAAGAAGGCGGCGTCGACAGTGGCCAAGAGTGTTGTCACCGTCGCTAAGGCTACAGCAAAGACGGCGACCACGGCAGCCAAGGCAGTCTCCAAGACGCCGGTTTCGGTCATCAAGACAGCGGCCTCGACCGCGGCGAAAGCCGTAGTTGCCGCGGCCAAGGTGCCGGTCAAGGTAGTGCAGACCGTGACGAATGCCATCACCTCCAAGATTGCTGAGATGACCGGCGTCGCCAGTAAGCTACGTGCGGCCCGGCAGGCGGGGCAGGCACAGATGCAGGAACTGAGCGCTCTTCTGCCGAGCGTCAAGAATGCTCAGTTGAGAGCCGACATTCTGAAGCTGCAGCAAGAGGCCAGTCAGTTGGACACGGCCACGGCGGCCAAGCTCAATGAAGCGAACAAGCAGGTCGACGATGCGAAGAAACAGAGCACTGCGGTGCAGGGGTTGGGAAATAGCGACATCGGCGAAATAGGCATTGGGCCTCTGGCTGTGGTCGCTGTGGGAGTTGGCATTGCGGCCCTGGTGGTAGCCATGACCAAGATGATTGCCAACTGGTCGAATGTGAGATCCAAGTCTAAGGTGCTCAGTGAGCAAGCCAAGGCCGATGGGAAGCTGTCCGACACGGAGAAAGCCGCTATTGAGGAGAACGCGCATAGACGGGAACTGGCTACAACTCAGAGCGAGGATCTGCAAGAGGAAGCGCAGAGGCTGCAAGAGCAATCGAGCCAACTTGTAGAGCAAGCCAACCAACTGGCCGCTGAGGGGAAGACAGAAGAGGCCAACCAGGTGCTGCAGCAGGCCCAGGCGCGGCAAACTGAGGCAGCGACCAAGGGCGCCCAGGCGAATGCCATCCTGGAACCCTTTGTTCAACCCATGGCGCCGGTGACCGTGCCCAGTACTGCCCGAGCAGATGCCGCAGCAACCGCCGCCAATGGCCAGAAGTCTGCCGGCGGTGAGAAGAGCTGGTTTGAGAAGAACGTCGGCATCAACCCCACAGTGCTGGTGCTGGCTATTGCAGCCATCATGATAGTACCCCGGCTGATACCGCAGAGGCGGAGCGATGCGTAATGAGGGTACGGCGTTACAGGCTGACCGGATCCGTCGAGGACAACCTGCCGCTGGTCGTAGGGGTGCTGATGCGCCAGCTCCATGGCACGACATATGACCCCCGAGTGCGATCGCTGGCCGAACGCATTGTTCATGTAGCCAAGGTGCCCGAGCGCCACCACATCGGCGAAATCGCCGCTTTGACCGCTTGGGTCCGGGGCCGCACCCGGTACACCAAAGACCCCTACGGGGCGGAGTTGATACGCCATCCCATCAGGATGCTTGAGGGGCTGGCCCGAGACGGCTACATGATGATGGATTGCGAAGAGAGCGCCACTATGCTGGCTGGGCTAATCGGCAGTCTGGGGCACAATGCCCGGGTCGTATTGATCGACGCCAACCCCGCCAGCCGCAATATCAGCCATGCCCTGGCCCAGGTGGACCATCCGGCCGATTCTGGCCGGTGGATCTTCCTGGAGACTACCCGCAGGGTGCCGCTGGGATGGGCACCCCCACACACAAGGGAGGTGATTGTCGAATGACGATGGGAGCAACAGGACAGGTGGCCCCGGTCATCGCGTTGCCTGAGATGAGCCTGCAGAACCTCATCAACGCGATCATTCACTATGACCCGGATGCCCTCTTGATTGAGTCCACAGACGAAGTCCTCACCGCCGGTGAGACGGGCTGGCTCACTTTCACAGCGCCGCAAGGCCGCATACTGGCCTTTGCCACGTTGGTGTCATGGGGCGATGCATCCGTGTTCCTCAAGTTCAGCAGCAACGTCCGGGACGAGGTTTTCTCTTCGAGCTACATGCCGCAGCAGCCCGTATCAATGTTCGTTCCGCTCTACATCTACCAGTCTTCGCAGTTGCTCATCTATCGTGAGAACAAGGACCTGTTCAATGCGGCGGAGTATCACAACTGGCGCATGGTCATTCAGCCGCTCAAGAGGGACTGGGACGGATGGTGGAAGAAGTTCCTGGATGAACAACTGGCTCAGTACAAGCTGGAGGCGTACTAGAGGGGGTTAGCCATGAGCGTCCTGCGATGTAAGGTGTGTGGCGCAGAAGCCACCATAACCGTTAGAGACGGCCATATGCAGAAGGATGTCCGTTGGCCCGAGGGGAAATCACCGGGCCGAAAGGGGTACGCACATGCCCACATGATCGCTTGCCCCTTCCATGGCGGGCTGAGCTTTGACGAAATGGCCAAGCACAAGGATATCGAGCAGGTGAGATAAGGGGGCAGCATGGCTGGCGCTACAAGACTGAGCAAACAAGGCGAACTGTCTGTCATGCGCTGGGGCGTTCCCCAGGAGCCAACATGGACTAACGGCGATATCGTGGACAACCCCTCTGCGGGGACCGCACTCGTGACCAAGACAGTGGGCTCGGGAAAGACGGGCCATGTCTACGGTGTCGAGATCTCGGCCGATGAGGCCAACAGGTTTGAGCTTTGCGAAGGCTCGACCGCCAAGCTGCGCTTCGCCCTCTCGGCTGCCGGCGTGATCATACTCATATTGCCCCTGCCCCTGTGGGCAGGTGTTGCCGCCGGCGTGGACGTCAACATCAAGAACGTAACTGCGGCTGGCGGGGCGGGCAAGAAGTATCAAGCCAGGCTGCTCTACCTGGAGGCCTGATGGGCAACATTGAGCTTGAAGTCAAGATGATCGCGGTGGCTGGTGCTGTCATGAAGTATCAAGGCCGCCTGCTGGACAAAGAGACGTAAGCATGTCTGATCTGTACGCTTGGCCCGAATTCATTGATGCCATGGGAATGGGGGGCGCTGGCACGGCCATAAGCCCCTATACCATTCACAACGTCTATGACCTTCAAGCGATCCTCTTTGACCGCAACGCTCACTATAAACTCAGTGCCGATATTGACGGCGAAGACGCTGACGAGTTTGACGGCGGCTGCGGCTTCATTCCAGTGCCGCTCATGCCTTGCTGGTTTCCGTGGAACGTCAACGAAGACTATCTTGTTGAGGGTGACTGGACATCATACCCGGCCGTGTTGCCGAATTACCTCTGGTATAACGTGCGCGACTACCACCTGAATGACTACGGGCCGATTGAGTCGTATTACGATTGGAGCGAAAACGACGGCGACGACACATATATTCAGCTTCAAGATCAGTACAACAAGCGCATCGCCTTCAATCTGAAGTATGACCCGCCTAACCCGTATTCGCGCAAACTGCCTCAGAATCTAGGTGGTGAACACTGCGTTAGAGTGGTGTGGATTGCCAAGAATCTTGGCACTTCCTTGATGCGGGCTCGTAGCTGCATCAAAGTCGGCGGCACTTGGTACAACTCAAGCTATTGGAACATGGGCGCTGTGGAGACAAGCTACAACTTCTATCACAACAATTGGTGGCAAAATCCGGCGACAAGCGCTCCTTGGACAAGAGACGAGCTTATGGGCACCGCCGCCAGCAACAATCTTGAGGCTTGGGGTGTGCTGGTTGAAGGCGGCGGCACTACCATATTCCGGCTGACAACCGTGCGCTGCATGATCGGTTGTTCAACTGAGGTTAGTCCTGACTACGAATCCGACTGTCAGTTTCTTGGCGACTTCAACGGCAACGGCAAGACAATCAGCGACTTGATGCTCAACAAGTATCTGTCGTGGGTTGGCGGCATATTCTATGACTTCGGCGGCGAAGCGTACAACTTCAAGACCGACCACGTCTACCACTACAACGATGGCGAATACTCGGGCGATTGTGGTGTGTTTGCCCGCAGGCACATGGGCCATGCTCACGACATCGAGATCCGCAATAGCGAGCTCTACTTGATTGAAGGCGGCGGCTTTGCCTATGAGATATTTGACGACGGCTACACCGCTGACGGCGAAATGTGCAACAACGTCAAGCTGGTGAACAACATCATTCATGCCGGAAGCTCCAATGTCGCCGGCTTCGCCTGTTCGCTGTACAGCAACACCGATAACGTCGCCCATGTGATCAACTGCTACAACAAGAACTGCACCATTGACCACGAAGACGGCGCAGAACCTATCGACATGGCCGGCTTCATTTCGTGGCTCTGGTCGAAAGCCAAGATTGAGGAATGCTGGTGCTCCGGCAGTCTGACCAGCGAGATAGGCGCTTATGGCTTCTGCGTGAGCGTAGGCTCTGCCGGCGAAACGCCGGACTCCTGGGTACTCAACTGCTATTCCCGGATGAATCTAACGGAGCACACCGGCGACTTGGGGCAAGCTGTTACGCTTGGCGGCTTCTGCCAGAGAATAGACGCAAGCGGCGCCGTTCAGAAGTGCTATTCCGTGTCACCTACAATGTCAAGCCCGAACAGCTTGAGGGCCGCTTCTGTTCTCAATACCAACGTTATCGGCTCTCTGACTGACGCACACGTTGACGCCCAAGAAACACCGCACGATCTTGACGAAGGGGCCGAGGAGAACACTACCGCTGAAATGAAGGACGAAGACACCTTCACAGGCTGGGACTTCGTGAACATCTGGAGCCGCGATGACGCCAAGAATGATGGGTACCCTTACCTGCAGGATGCACCGTCGTCCGGACCGCCAAAGGTCTACACATGCTCACCGGCTGTTGTGTGTCAGGGAGAGACCAACAAAGAGGTCGTGCTTACCGGGTTCAACTTCACCCTTGTCTCTTCGCTGGACTTCCATGCCGGCATCAGCGTTGTTGACTTTGACATTGACAGTGACACGCAGATCAGAGCGCACATCAACGTCGCCGAAGATGCGCCCCTTGGGCTCCGGGACATCGATGCTACCTCTATCTTTGGCACTGGGACACTGGTAGACGGGATAGAAGTGCAGGAGCCGGCGCCGCCCGCAGAGCCCCCCGAAGTCCATTCCTGCGATCCCACCTGGGCAAGCCCTGGAGCGTCTGGATTGGATGTAGTGATAGGTGGATTGCGCTTCACCGGCGCCACGTCTGTGGACTTCCACGCTGGCGTAACCGTGAATAGCTTCGTGGTAGACAGCGATGCACAGATTACGGCGAATATCGATATTGCGGAAGACGCATCTGTCGGATACAGAGACGTTGATGTGACTGCGCCCAACGGCACCGGGATGCGTGTGAATGGCTTTCAGGTGAGTGAATCAGGTCCCATACCCCCGGCGGGATCGACAGGGACTGCTGCCATTGCCATCTTCAGAGCCGTTCCTATTGCGGTCTCGTGCGTAAGTTGAGAGAGAAAGGAGTTCCAAGAGAATGAAGTTCGGTTTCACAGTCAAGGGCTACAAGGCAGAGGTTGACCTCTCTGTGCTGCAACACAAGGCGTTGTTCAATCTGCAGGTGCAGGCAGTGGATCCCCCGGCGCTGGCCAAAATCGCGGTGACAGTGGTCACCATCAGCGTCAACGTGGGTATTGCCAGGGTGGCAAAGAGCACGGCCAATGTAATGCCGGCTGCAACCTCGGCATAGTGTCGGATGGGAGTGGTGAGGTTGGACTGGATCAGACGAACGCAGCTCGGCAAGACCATAGGCGTATTCAAGGCTGCTTTGACCAGGAACGGTCACGGGGACGGGGACGGGGACGGGTGCTGCCTGGATGAGCACCATTGTGGTGAACAGAGAAAGGGGCGAATCGGCGATGCTACAGGAAGTCGGCAGGATACTCGTTAGTCTTGGGCTGCTGGCCTTGATCGGTTTCCTGTATCGCAACGGCTTTGGGGCGCCGGAAGCGGCCGAGAAGTTGGGGTGTACGAATGTGGCCTCTTTGATGGTCGGAGCGCTGACGACGTACTGGCTCAAGCCCGAGTCAGGGGCCAAGAGGTAGACACGAAAGTGAGGGGCATGCAATCGCAGCTCTCGCCTGGGGTTGAACACTTAGCGAGGGATATGACCCCTGACGAGTTAGCTTCTTGCTGTTTTGCCCTGGTCGCAGTCATGCAAGATGAACGGCTGGCTCCGGGGAGCGTCCCGCTGCCCCCCCCAGAGACCCCCCGGCGGCTGGCCGTTGCCCCAAAAGGGGGGAGTGACACAGGATGACTGAGTGTCACTGGGTCTGCGGCCCCTGGACGGTACCGATGGAGTCTGGAGGTGGGGAGATGCTCCAGGTTCACGTCGTCTTGTTGGCTGGCGCGGGCGCGGCTGTGACGATCGCGGGGATGACGCTTCTATGCCTACGTTTAGGGCGGCGACTGCGGAAGTAGTGCTGAACGACGGCACGGTGGTGGAACTAACGCCGTGCGAGTGGAGGCTGCTGGCTGCCTTGGTGCCGGCGAAACATACTGCGACCTACGACAGAATGTGTCAAGCGGTCTACAACGAGGCATGCGACTTGGCCTACAGGCATTGTATCCAGATAATCGGCAGTCGCCTCCGGAAGCGCTGTGGTCTGACCATCCGCGTCCGGCCCTGCATCGGGTTCGTTCTGGAAACCTCGATGGAGGTGGAGAGAGATGGCGCTGGGCAGTGACACGTCTCCCAGAAATGGGAGAGGCGACCTTCGAGGCGGGTTTAGACTTCCAGCCTTA
>Ga0209253_10005615_pt1 | contig 10880 bp, 10 predicted proteins | sample FrelakmetBRP12BR_FD_187145 | JGI IMG/M metagenome (GOLD analysis project Ga0209253, IMG submission 187145) | Freshwater lake sediment microbial communities from the University of Notre Dame, USA, for methane emissions studies - BRP12 BR (SPAdes)... | ecosystem: Environmental > Aquatic >... | reverse complement strand
GTGAGGGAGGCGATCCCGGCGCCATCAATGAGGGCGACCAGCTTCTCCAGGTAGATCTCCTGGTGGGCGTCCAGCTTGGGGCAGGCGATGGCGAGGGAGCGTCCGGCCAGGTGGTCGCGATGAAAGTCGCCAACCGCGTAGGCCACGCAGTCGGCGGCGAGCAGCACGTCGGCGCCGCGGAAGTACGGCGCAGCCGGCGAGACCAGGTGGAGCTGCACAGGCCACTGGCGCAGCGTCGAGGGGCGTGGGGCGTCGCCGCCGGCGGGGGCTGGAGCATGGGCCTCGAAGGAGAGCTCTCGGGAACCAGGGCAGGCGGCAAGCGCGACTGGAAGAGCCTCGGGCACTGCGGGCCTTGCGAGGTGGCGTGCGACCGCGACCTCGTCGAACGGTCCGGCCTCGATCCGCTCGATCGTGATCGCGCCCTGCGGGCAGTGCCCGAGGCAGGCACCCAGGCCGTCGCAGAAGCTCTCGCTCACCAGGCGTGCTTTGCCGTCCACCAGGGCGATGGCGCCCTCGGCGCAGGCGGGGACGCACAGCCCGCAGCCGTCGCACCGCTCTTCGTCGATCCGGATGATCTCCCGAAACGCCATCGCCGGTCTCCCCCCCAAGCCACCCACCGTAAGGCTAGTGGCCCGCGACGATGGGTGCCTTGACCGCGGTCAAGCTGGGGGAGGTGCTAGCGGTCGAGCCGTGCCACGGCCGCGGCGAGCGCCTCCGGGGTGTTGCAGTTGGCGGTGACGCCCGGGTCGTCCACGGCCACATCCACCGTGCCCACCGCACGCAGCACCTCGCGCAGCGTTGGCCCGGCGAGCTCGCCGGTGACGATCCTCTCGGCGACGCGGCGCGAGAGCATCACGGGGTGGCCGTGCTTGCCCTGGTGCGAGGGGAGCGCGGCCTCGGCTTCGGTCCCCGCCAGAGCCCGGACGGTGTCGGGGGCGACGAGGGGGTGGTCGACCGGCAGCACCACCACCGCATCCCAGGCCTGGTCGGCAAGCAGGTGCTGCAAACCCAGCTTCAGGGAGTCGAACATGGCGAGCCCAGATGCGGGCAGGGGCAACCCCTCGAGGTCCGGCGCCTGCAGCGACGGCGCCCCGGCCGGGAGCGTCGCGAGAAGTGGTTTGGCACCCGCGCTTGCGAGCAACTCGGCGCAGGCGGCGAGGAAGGTGCGTCCGTCAGGAAGGCGGGCGAACGCCTTGGGACCCCCGTAGCGCTCCCCCGTGCCGCCGGCGAGGATCAGGCCCGCGAAGCGCGCCGCCATCCCTCGGGGACCTCGCCGGTGCGGTCGAGCCGGATCAGCTCCGCCACGATGGAGACCGCGATCTCCTCGGGGGTGACCGCGCCGAGGTCGAGCCCCACGGGGCAGCGCAACGTGTGCACGCGGTCGGGCGGAACGCCCGCCGCCGCCGCGGCGTGTCGGATCGCCGCCGCCTTGGTGCGCGAGCCCACGACGCCCACCCCGGCGAACGGACGTGCGAGAGCGGCGACGGCCCAGGAGGCGTCGGCATCGGCATCGCCGGTGGCCACGACCACCTGGGTCACCTCGGGATGCTCGAACCCCTCGAGCATGCCCGGCTCGGCCCCAGCGATCGCCTCGATGCCGGGCAGATCCCGGAGCCGCTCGGCGACGGTGGAAGAGGCCACCGTGACCTGGTAGCCGGCGCGGGCCCCCGTGGCGGCCAGCGCCGCGCCCACGTGGCCGGCGCCGATGATCAGCAGCCTCCGGTGGGGTCCGAACTTCTCCAGCATCACGGTCACGGTGCCTCCGCAGTTGGTTGGCTTCTCAAGGATGCGCGCGTTCGGGCCTCCGGCGAGCATCGCCCGGGCGGCCGCGAGGACCTCGGCCTCCACTTCGCCGCCACCGACTGTCCCATCCTGGGCGCCGCCGGCGGAGAGAAGCATGCGCGCGCCCTGCCGGCGCGGCGCGGAGCCGTGCACTTGCACCACCGTGGCGAGGACGCAGGTCGCGCCCGCGTCAACCGTCTCGATCAAACGTCGCAAGACGTTCATGGTCGTCCACCCGTCTCTCGGAAAGGAGCCACGCAAAGGGGTGGCGCTCGCCAAGCGCCGCCACGACCGTCGGGGGGGTGAGGGGCAGCCGGTCGATTTCGACGCCCAGCGCGTCGCACACCGCGTTGCGCACCGCTGCGGGTGTGGGGATCAGGGAGGGCTCGCCGACCCCCTTGGCGCCGAAAGGACCCGTTGCACCCTCGCTCTCCATCACGGTGATCTTCACCTTCGGGGCATCGGCGGCGGTAGGGATGGTGTAGTCGGTGAAGCTCGGGTTGGCGAGCCTGCCGCGGTCGAGCTTGAGCTCCTCGCTGATCGCCCAGCCCATCCCCTGCACGATGCCGCCCTGGATCTGGCCCTCGAGGGCGTCGCGATGGATCACCCGCCCCACGTCTTGCGCGGCCGAGACCTCTTCGACCCGCACCAGGCCCAGATCCGCGTCCACCTTCACCCGTGCGATGTGGCAGGCCATGGCGTAGAACTCGTAGGGCGCCCCGGTGCCGGTCTCCGGATCGAAGCGGCGCGCCTTCGTGCGGTGCCAGCCGGTGGCAATCCCCTCGATGCGGCGCGCCGCCATCTCGGCGGCGACCCGCGCCACCGGCACCGTGCGCTCGGGCTCACCCCGCACGAATGCGAAGCCACCGGCGAGCTCGACCTCGCCAGCGCGGCAGCCGAGCAACTCGGCCGCCACCGGGTCGAGCCTGGTGCGGAGGCGCCTGACCGCGTCCAGGATCGCGAGCCCCGACATGTGCGCACCGCGGGAGGCGACGGTCGGTCCGGAGTCCCCCACCGTGGTGGTGTCGGGCTGCCAGACCTGGACCACCGCGGGGTCCACCCCGAGCGCCTGGGCGGCAATCGTCTGGGCGGCCGCCAGGTTCCCCTGGCCCATCTCGGTGAGGCCCACCCGCACGACCACCGAGCCGTCGGCCTGCAGGATCACCACCGCCGAGGAGCGGTCGAGGCGCTGGCCGCCGTGGTGGAGGTTGCAGCCGTAGAGCACCAGGCCGATCCCCATGCCTTCCCGTGCCGCTGCCGAGCCTGCACGCGGACGCGCGTGGAACTCGTCCCAGCCGGCGAGAGTCGCGGCGCGATCCAGGCACTCGCGGGCCAGCACCGGCCTCGGGAGCAGCTGTCCGGTGGAGGTTCTGCGGCGGCGATCATCGAGGACGTTGCGGCGCCGCAGCTCAAGCGGATCCATCCCAAGCTGGCGGGCGAGCTTGTCCATCGTGGCCTCGGCGGCCCAGGTGACCTGGGGCGCGCCGAAGCCGCGGAACGCCCCGCCGAAGAGGTTGTTCGTGTACGCGACGTGGGTCGCGACCCGCACCACCGGCACGTGGTACGGGCCTATGGACGAGACGTTGGCGCGCTCCGCAACGACGGTGGAGAGGCCGATGTACGCTCCTGCGTCCATCACAGTGTCCACCTCGGCGAAACGCAGCCTGCCGTCGCGGTCCGCACCCCACCGGTGGCGGACCACCACCGCGTGGCGCTTCGTCGAGGCCTGCATGTCCAGCTCGCGTGGCAGGACAAGCCGCACCGGCTTGCCGGTCGCGAACGCCAGCACCGCAGCGCAAGCGGCCGGCTCGGAGGCGTAGTCCTCCTTGCCGCCGAACCCGCCGCCGGTGGGGGCCTGCTCCACCCTCACGGCGGCCAGCGGAATGCCGAGCACGCGCGCCACCGCCTGCTGGACGTAGAACGGACACTGACAGGAGGTGATGATCGTAATGCGCTCGCGCCCCTCGGGGATGGCGAGGCACCCCTGAGGCTCGAGGTAGGCGTGCTCCTGCCCGCCGATGTGGTACTCAGCCTCCACCACGACGTGCGCGCGGGCGCTCTCACGGGCGACGTCCCCACGCACCACCCGGAACGTGCGCACGAGGTTGCCGCCCTCGTGGACGGAAGGCGCGCCCGGTTTCAGCGCGGCGACCGGGTCGTGGACCCCCGGCAGCGCCTCGAGGAGCGGCTGCACCAGCCGCGCCGCCTGCCAGGCGGCCTCGGGTGTGCGCGCCGCCACCAGCGCCAACCGGTCGCCCACCATGCGCACGCGGTCCTCGACCAGGAGCGGCTGGTCGAGGAAAACCACGCCCACCTGGTTCTTCCCGGGGATGTCGCCGGCGGTGAGCACGGCCTCCACCCCGTCGAGGGCGCGAGCGGCGGCGAGCTCGAGCCGGGCAACCCGGGCCGACGGAACCGGGGAGACCGCGAGCGCAGCGTGCAGCATGCCGGGCAGCGCGAGGTCCGCCACGTACCGCGTGCTGCCCGCGACCTTGGCTCGGGCGTCGGGGCGCTCGTGCCGCCCGCCGAGAGGGCCGCCGTGAGCCGCGCGCTTACTCATTTTCCATCCCGGTGACGGTCTGTAGCGCCTCGATCACCTTCGTGTAGCCGGTGCAGCGGCAAAGGTTGCCGGAGAGAAGGCGAGCCTGCTCCGACGGGTCAGCCTCGCGGTGGGCGAGGATCGCAACACCCGTTACCGCGATCCCGGGGGTGCAGAAGCCGCACTGCACGCCCCCGCGCGTCACGAGCGCCTCCTGGAACGGATGCAGGCGGCCGGCGGACGCCAACCCCTCGACGGTCACGACGTCGTGGCCGTCGGCCGAGGCCGCCAGCACCAGGCAGGACGTCACCGGTGAGCCGTCCAGGAGCACCGTACAGGCGCCGCACTCGCCCGCCCCGCACCCCTCCTTGGTCCCGATCAGGCCGGCGTCGTCGCGGAGCAGATCGAGGAGGCGGCGGCCCGGCGGCACCTCGAAGGTACGTCGCTCGCCGTTGAGCGTCAGGCTGACGGTCACGCGCTCAGCCACGGGCGGCCTCCTCGAGGAAGCGGTCGAGCAGCACCGCACAGGCGATGCGGCGGTAGCCCGCGGGTGCGCGCACGTCGTCGATCGGCGCGATCTCGTCCTGCAGGACGCGCACCGCCTCGCGCCTGAGCTCAGCGTCTGGCCGTCGCCCGGTGAGCAGATGCTCGGTGCGACGAGCACGCACCGGCGTCGGCGCCACCGAGCCGAGCGCCAGGCGAAACTCGAACAGCGTCCCGTCGGTGCCGACGAGGGCACGCCCGGCTAGGCTCACGATCGAGATGATCTGCTCGCGGCGCGGTCCCACCTTGACGAAGCGCTCCACCGCCCGCAACCCGGGCCCGAGCTCGGGGGATGGGAGCCGCACCGAGATGATCAGCTCGCCCGGCGTGAGGGCGCTTCGCCCCGGTGCGAGGAAGAACTCCTCCACCGGCACCTGCCTCGTGCCCGCGGTCGAGGCCACCACGAGGCGAGCTCCCTCGACGATGAGAGCCGGCGCGGTGTCGGCGGCGGGGGAGGCGTTGGCCAGGTTGCCCCCGAGGGTCGCGCGGCACTGGATCGGCCACGCGCCGATCTGCGCCGCAGCCTCTGCAAGAGCCGGGTACAGCCGCCGGATGCGGGGGTCGGCGGCGATGGCGTCCATGCGCGTGCCGGCGCCGATCGTGATCCCTTCGTCGGACTCCTGCAGGCCAGCGAGACCGAGTCGGTCCAGGTCCACCAGCGTGGTCGCATTTTTTCGGCCGTTGCGCAGCTGCACCATCAGGTCGGTGCCGCCCGCGATCGGGAGCGCGTCGGGGTGCAGGGCAAGTGCTTCCAGCGCCTCTGCGACGCTTCCCGGGCGCAGCACCTCGCGAACCGGCACGTCCACTCGTGCACCCCCGAGGGGGCGGGCCGCGCCCAGCGTTGAGATTTGTCTCAAGTACCGAGACGCGGCAAACCCCACTCGCGATTCTAGGCTTCGCACGTTCGCATTCCAAGGACGTCACGATCGCTACAGGCATGGCGCGGTCAGAGGCCGGGCGTTGTAGGCTATGCGCGGCCCGTCCGGATGGGCCTGGAGGGAAGCGTGGATCGTCGTCTGGTGCTGCCGATCGTGCTGCTGGCGTCGGTCCCTGGCGTTGCCCAGAGCCTGCGGCGCACGCCGGTAGTCCAGGTCGTGGAGCGTGTTCGGCCCGCGGTCGTCAACCTGACCGCCAGGCAGGTGGTGACGGTGCGCCCGCGCTCCATCTTCGACGACCTCTTCCCGGAGTTCGCCCCGCCCGGGCAGCGCGTGATGTCCCAATCACTGGGCAGCGGTGTGCTGATCTCCGCCGGTGGGCTGATCGTAACGAACGAGCACGTCATCGAAGGCGCCGCCGAGATCAAGGTTCGCTACGCCGACGGCAAGGAGGACGAGGCCGAGGTCATCGGCTCCGACGCCGACGCGGACCTGGCGTTGCTCCGCGTGCCGGCGAAGGGGCGATCGCACCTCCCCGTGGCCGAGCAGGACGACTCGATGATCGGCGAGACCGTGATCGCCATCGGCAACCCTCTCGGGCTGGAGAGCACCATCACGGTCGGGGTGCTGTCCGCGCGCGACCGTACCGTCACGTCACCCAGCACCCGGAGGGTCTACACGGACTTCCTGCAGACCGACGCTTCGATCAACCCCGGCAACTCTGGCGGGGCTCTGGTGGACCTCGACGGACGCCTGATCGGGATCAACACCGCGATCATCGGGGACGCACAGGGGATCGGCTTCGCCATCCCTGCCAGGCGGGTGCGGCGGGTCGTGAACGACCTGCTCCGCTACGGACAGGTGCAGGCCTCGTGGCTGGGGGTGTTCGTGCGCAGCCGCGGCGAGGGGCGGCGTGGCGGGGGTGCCGGTGTGGAGGTCGTGGAGGTCTTCCCCGGTTCGCCTGCGGCGGCTGCCGGTCTGAAACCTGGGGCCGTCCTCCTCGCGGGAGGCGGGAGGTCGTTGAGCAGCCGCGACGACTACGCGACGCTGCTCGCGCAGTTGGCGCCGGGGGACCGCGTCACGCTGCAGGTGGGGGAGAGCGGCCAGACGCGCGAGATCACCGTCCGCGCCACCCGGCCCCCCGAGGACGTCGGCGAGCAGGTGCTGCTGCGCTTCGTGGGCATTAAGCTCGTGGAGCGCGGCAAGAGCGTGGTCGTTAGCCGAGTGGTGCAGGGCAGCCCCGCAGCCGAAGCGGGCTTGGCCGCCGGTGACGTCGTGGTGCAGGTGAACGGCGAGCGCGTGGGCAGCATCGTGGAGATCGACCGCATCGTCGGGCGCGGGCACACACGCTCCTCGCTCCTGCTCGTCATCCAGCGCGGAGCGTACGCGTACCAACTCCCGTTTCCGCTCTCCTCGTAGCCTCCTGGGCTATACTGCCCGCCGTGACGGAGCGCGTGGCCGGCGTGGTGACCGCGGTGTTTGGCCCCTTGGTGCGGGTGCAGGCAGGGGAACAGACGCTGGTTGTGCCTTTCCGTCGCAACCTGCGCTGGCACGATGAAATCGAGGACCGCCGCCTGGTGGTGGGCGACCAGGTCGCGCTGGAGGGCAAGCTTCCCGACCTGGTAGTCGTCGAGGTCGGACCGCGGCGCACGACGCTCACCAGGCGTTCCCCTGGCGAGCGCCGTCAGCGCGTCATCGCGGCCAACGTGGATCAGGCGGTGGTGGTGATGGCGGCGGCCTCCCCCGAGCCCAACCCGCGCCTGATGGACCGGCTTCTCGTGGCGTGTCACCACGCGGGTATCGAACCGGTGATCTGCTTCAACAAGATTGATCAGGGGAGCGCCGGGATCGACACCTGGATCGGCGACTATCAGGACGCCCGGTACGAGATCCTGCTGGCATCGGCGCGCACCGCCCGCGGTGTGGGCTGCCTGACCCGCAAGGTGACTGGCCGCACCACCCTGTTCTGCGGGCCCTCGGGGGTGGGCAAGTCGGCTCTGCTGAACGCCATCCACCCGGGCTATCGTTTGCGCGAGGGCTCGATCTCGGAAGCCACCGGCAAGGGCCGCCATACCACGACGACCGCACAGCTCCTGCCCCTACCGGGCTCCGGGTTCGTGGTGGACACACCGGGGTTGCGCGAGTTCGGCCTGTGGGACCTCTCACCTGCCGAGCTGCAGCGCTGCTTCCCCGAGATCGCACGGGTTTCGTCGGGCTGCTCGTTCGCCAACTGCGGCCACGTCAGCGAAGCCGCGTGCGCGGTCCGCGCCGCCGTCGAGGCGGGAACGCTCTCGGTGCGGCGGTACACCTCCTACCTCAAGCTGCGCGAAGAACTGGAGTAGGACCGGGTCCAGGAGCCTGTCCGGGTAACACTCCGGCTACGAATCCCGATGGCATCCGGCTGGCTGTGTCAGCGGTCGCGAAAAGTCCTCGACGTAGCTCTAGCTACGCCTCCGGGCTTTTCGCTCGGCTTCCTTGCCATCCGGCGCCCTCGGAATTCTCGCTTTCGTCGTTTACCCGGACAGGCTCCTAGCCGGGGCCAGGCGTCAACCCGGCACCGATGCGCTCCGGTGCGCCCTCGCCGCGCCACGACCACAGGCCGTCCGCGATTCCCAGCACGAGGCCACCGGCAGGAAAGGCGACGAGACCGAGAGGTCCCTCCGGGAGCCTGAGGAGCGGGGACATGGTGCGCTCGGCAATCACGATGCGGGCGACTCCCGGCTCGCAGGGGGCGCTCACCCCGGCCGCAATGCCGGCGCGCGTGACCGCCAGCGAGCGACAGCAGGGCGATGGGGAAACCCCCGGGCGCACCCCGCCGTCGACCGCGGCGAGGGACAGTTGGGTGCCGTCGCTCGCGAGCAGGACGTCGGGTTCCAGGAAGGCGAGGCCGCCGCTGCCGGTGACGGGCAGTTCGCGGGTGCCCGAGGACCGCAGCAGGAGCACTTGGCCGGAGGGCCAACGTGCGGTGGCGACGCTCTTGCCGTCGGGGGAGATCGCCAGATGGCGGAACGAACCGGCAGCCGCCAACTGCGGCGCGGCGTGCCCATCGAGGGGCAGGCGCCACACGCCGTTCCCGTCGATGAACCAGAGCTCCCCCGACGACGGGATGACCTGGGGGAACAGCACCCAGCGCGGCCAGGTGACGAGGGGGGCGCCCTCCGCGCCCAGCGAGCGCCAGACCACCTCGAACCCTCCGGTGGTCGGGCGTGCAAACACCAGTCCACCCTCCTCCCCCTCGCTGCGGCAGCCGGTGCGCAGCGGCGGCAACGCGCTCGCGGCCAGCCATTCGCAGAGCCCCGGCCCGCCGCGGGCGCGCAACTGAGCCGCGGCGAGCAGCTTGAGGTCCAGAGGCGCAGCACTGGGGACGTCGGCGAGAGGCACCACCTCGGCCGAGAGGCGGCGTGCGAACGCGCCCCAGGTCACCTCGTCCCGATCGGCCCTCTCGCTCTCCTTCGGCATGCCGGCCTCGAGTGGCTTGGCCAGGGCGTTGCGCAGCGCCCTCGGCATGGGCGGGAAACCGTCGCCGCTTCCCTTCTGCCAGGCCAGGAGCAGGTCGAAGGGCTTGCGCCGCGCCAGCGCCGCGTCCCCGAAAGCCTCCACGACCAGCGCCGCTGCCGCGGCGAGCGGGGGGCTGGGACCGCCCACCTGGTCCGTGCGCAGCAACCTGGCTCGGCGGCTCTGCCAGCGCGTGTCGGGGTCGAGAACCTCGCTCGCCAGCCGCTCGAGGGCAGGCGCGGCGTCCCTGATCTCGAGCCAGTCCCGCACGGGACGCAGTTCGGGCGGGAGGGCCGCAAGCGTCAGGGAGCCGGCTGTGGCGATGGCTTGGCCGATCATCAGCAGGGGCTCGCTGCAGCGCGGGTCCGGGGGCGCCGGCTTCGCAGCGGCGACCAGCAACGCTGGCGCCACGGTGCGCGCGATCTCGGGGGGATCGGGCTTCACGGCCTTGGGCACCAGGACGAGCACCGTGTCACCGTGCACCAGCGCGACGGCGTTGGAGCCCTCGGTGGCTGCGATCACCACTTCCAGGGGCGGCAGCGCGCCGGAGTCCATCAACCCGTGGATCTGCGCCCCGAGGGCTTTCGAGAGCGCGGTCGCGTCAGGCAACGAGGCCGGCTCGCCGGCGGTGGACCACCAGCCGGGGGAGAGCAGGAAGCATGCGGCGAGCTCGGGGGTGGCCAGGGCCACATCCGCGAATGGACGGGGTGCCCAGGCGGCGAGGTGGATGGGAATGCCCATGGGAGCAGGTTCTGCAGCCGGCGTGACCGCTCCCGCAACGGTCGCGCCGAGCCAAGCGGCCAGGGCAGGGGCGAAAAGCGTGTGGGGCCCTTGACAAACTCGAAACATGGTCCGAATAATACAGTACGAACCGAGCCACAAAGGAGGACGGGGAATGAATAAGTCAGAACTGGCCGTGAAACTCGCGAAGAAGGTCGGCCTCACTCACGCCAAAGCGGCGGACGTGGTGGACGCGATCTTCAACGCCCACAAGGGCATCGTCGCGGTCGAGCTGGACGCCGGGCGGAAGGTCACCGTTCCCGGGTTCGGCACCTTTGCGACGCGGAAGCGGTCGGCGCGGCAGGGCCGCAACCCGGCAACCGGCAAGGCGATCACGATTTCTGCGCGCAAGTACGCCACTTTCAAGGCTGGCAAGACGCTGAAGGAGAAGATGGCTAAGTAAGCCAGGGAGCGGAGGAGGAGAGATGAACAAGACCGAGTTGATCACCAAGCTCGCGAAGAAGACGGGCCTCACCCAGGCCAAGGCTGCCGAGGCCGTGGACGCCCTCTTCAACGCCAAGAAGGGCCTGATCGCACAGGAGCTGGGTGTCGGCCGCAAGGTCACGCTGCCCGGTTTCGGCGGCTTCACTGTTCGCAGGCGCGCCGCGCGCCAGGGCCGCAACCCGGCCACCGGCGCCACGATCAAGATCCCGTCTCGCGCCTACCCTGCGTTCAAGGCGGGCAAGACCCTCAAGGAGAAGGTCGCGAAGTAGACCCTTACCCTTTGGTTTTATCTCGGGGCGCGGGCGACCGCGCCCTGTCTATTTATTGCGGGGGGCTCTGCGGCTCTCCACCCTGCCCCCCGCCGCAGAAGTGCCCCCCGAACCCCCCACGCTCGCGGGGAGTGAATCCCCGCTCGCTTGTTT
>Ga0209253_10005614_pt1 | contig 10880 bp, 10 predicted proteins | sample FrelakmetBRP12BR_FD_187145 | JGI IMG/M metagenome (GOLD analysis project Ga0209253, IMG submission 187145) | Freshwater lake sediment microbial communities from the University of Notre Dame, USA, for methane emissions studies - BRP12 BR (SPAdes)... | ecosystem: Environmental > Aquatic >... | reverse complement strand
CGCTGTTAAAGCGGAAACTTGAATTTAAGAACAAGGCTTCAGAATTTTCGCCAAATTCAGTCATCACGCTGCCCGCACGCACGCTCAAGGTTTCAGGATAGTATTGTTTTTTAGTCATCACACTCTCAAAACTTTCTCAATTTTTTTGGGCATTAAAAAACCCGTAGTAGCTAGCGCTAAAACGGGTTTTTAAGCTTGGTATACAAGCACTCGCTTTAGCAGAATTTATTATGCGCTCGCAAGCTGAGTAAGGCTTTGTTTAAAATTGGCCACTCAAATCAGCGCACTTAAATGGTATGCCTAACAAATCCAAACGTCAAGCAGATATTTTTTAGGCTTCGGTAGCTTCTTCAGAATTTTCATCTTCTTTGCTATCTATTAAATTTAAATCCATCTGAGTGCTGGCATTAGGAGGTTTGTGTTTTTTATTAAGATCGCCACGCACCGCTTCTATACGGTTTAAATAGGCCGCATCCACATCACCTGTGACGTACTTGCCATCGAAGCATGAGCAATCAAAATCACTAATATTTGGATTGCTTAATTTGATATCTTTTACCAAATCTTCCAAATCCTGATAAATCAGCGCATCTGCCCCAATTTCCTTGCAGATTTCCTCATCGCTACGACCAGTGGCGAGCAGCTCATCACGGCTTGGCATATCAATGCCATACACGTTGGGAAAGCGTACCGGTGGCGCAGCTGAGGCAAAATACACTTTGTTAGCGCCCGCATCGCGCGCCATTTGCACGATTTGCTGCGAGGTAGTGCCGCGCACAATGGAATCATCGACTAAAAGCACATTTTTACCTTTAAATTCAATGCCGATTGGATTGAGTTTTTGGCGTACAGATTTTTTGCGTAACGCCTGACCTGGCATAATAAACGTGCGGCCGATGTAACGGTTTTTAATGAAACCTTCGCGATAATCCAGACCTAGCGAGATGCCAAGCTGTAAGGCGCTTGGGCGGCTGGTGTCAGGAATTGGAATCACCACGTCAATTTGTTTATCTGACCACTCGCGTTTGATCTTTTCAGCCAAACTCACTCCCATATCCAAACGCGTTTGATACACCGAAACGCCATCAATCACCGAATCAGGCCTTGCAAGATATACATATTCAAAAATACATGGGTTGAGTTTTGCATTTTCGGCACATTGGCGGCTAAAGAAATTACCTTCCAAGTCAATAAAAATGCCCTCACCTGGTGCTACATCACGCACCAGTTTAAAACCTAGCACATCCAGCGCCACGCTTTCTGAGGCCACAATATATTCGGTGCCTTTTTCGGTATCTAACTTGCCTATCACTAAAGGACGAATGCCGTGCGGATCGCGGAAAGCCAGTAAACCAAAATTAGCGATCATCGCAACCACCGCATATGCGCCTTTGCAGCGCTTATGCACTCCAGCAACCGCGTCAAATGCCATATCGGTATTCAACACTGCATTCTTAGAAGTTTTTTCTATTTCATGTGCAAGCACATTCAACAGGACTTCGGAATCAGAACTGGTATTGATGTGGCGCAAATCTTGGCGGAACATCTCTGACTTCAACTGTTCGGAATTGGTGAGATTGCCGTTATGGCCAAGCACAATGCCGAACGGAGAATTGACATAAAACGGTTGCGCTTCGGCCGCGCTGGATGAACCCGCGGTTGGGTAGCGCACGTGGGCAATGCCGGCATTACCCACAAGGCTGCGCATATGGCGCGTTTGAAAGACATCTTTCACCAACCCATTGTTTTTATGCATGAAAAATGTATTGCCGTCGCAGGTCACGATGCCCGCAGCATCCTGACCGCGATGCTGCAACACCAGCAAACCATCGTATAACAGCTGGTTAACCGGATTTTTACCGACGATACCTAAAATTCCACACATAATGGTAAGCGTTTTCCTTAAAAACTGATTCTAATCGTATTTGACATGCTTTGCTACTGCCTGCGGCATCCATGGCAACGCCGTTTTTACCAGCGCTTCTAATGGGGGACTAAACATAGCGTTGACCCAGCGTGCATCTTTTGGAAGATTGGTAAGTCCAGCCAAAAATACCAGCACACAGACAATCAGCAAACCTCGTATAAAACCAAAAACAGCACCTATTCCGCGATTAAGCCAATTTAGGCCGATTTTTTTAATCAAACTGGAAAGCGCGATAGTTAGCAAGCTTGCTACAACCAAAACACCAAAGAAAACAATTATATATGCCGCCAAAACTTTTAATGACTCTGTCGGAATATCCGCTGGCAACAAAGGTAAAAGCTGTGTTGCGTAAGTTCTAGCAACGTAAATCGCCACTAACCAACCCGCAATCGCCAATACTTCGCGCACTGCGCCACGCATCATACTCACGATTATTGATATACCAATAATCACTAAAACTGTGTAATCAAAACTAGTCATTTAACGCAATTTGCGCCTATTACTGGCTAACAACCATTCCGGTCAAGCCTGCATCTTTAATGTTTTCAAGCGCAATCGCTGCTTCATTTCTATCACTAAATGTCTGTGTGCGTAAACGAGTTTTCTTGCCTTTTGCAGTTTCAATTTTTTCGGTTTGCGATTTGTAACCTAAATCGCTTAACTTAGCTTGCAGTTGCTTAACATTGGCCTCTTCTGAAAAAACGCCAATTTGCACATAAAATTTATGACTAGTTTCAGTAGCTGGTTTTGCTTCTTCCGATTTAGCGGCTGGCTGGGCCTGTTCAGGCTTAGTTGTTGCTGCCTTCGAATCCGAAGTGGTGGCTTCAGGAGCAGGTTCTGTCACTTCGGGCGAAACTGACATAGGTGGTTCTGTTGGCACAATGCTGGAATCGAAATCTGACGCTTCTGGCTGTACTTGTTCATTAGGCAGCGTGATAGTGATTTTTTCTTGTGGCTCTGTCGCGGCACGATCTTTTAGGATCATTGGCAGCACGACGACCATTAACAATACCAGTGCAATTGCTCCAACCAGGCGACGTCGCGCACGTTTTTTAAAATTTAACTCTTGGTCGCCAGAAGTTTCTCTTTGCATGCAAATTACCTTAAGACATGCGCTTTCGAATATGCGCTATTGATTAATTTAGCCGTTATCCAGCTTATGTCATGCAAGCTATTGTGCCTTATAACCTATTGAAATCGCTCGCAATTGCATCAGCAACGGTATAAAATGAGCCGAACACGATTATTCTATCATTTTTATCGGCATCTTTACAGGCAGTAGCGAGTGCGGTTGCTACGTCTGGAAATATCTGCACTGGTTTTTTATTCGCATGCCTGTCTAGAATTTTCTGCAAATCCTTTACCTTCGCTGCACGTGCACTGTGTATATCAGCCAGATACCATGCGTCAATTTCACTCGTTACAGCGTCAATGACGCCATCAATATCTTTATCTGCCAACATGGCAAACACCGCCAAAGTGCGCTCAGGGCAAGGCTTAGTGCGTAAATTATGTGCCAGTGATTTCGCCGCATGAGGATTATGCGCCACATCGACCAGAATTTCGGGTTTAGTGTGAATTTGATGAAAACGACCTGTCAACTTGACCGCCCTGAGAGCCTCATGGATATTGGCCTGCAGGACAGGTAAAAACTCATTTAAATGCAGCACTGCACATACTGCGCATGCCGCATTGTTGAGCTGGAAATCTCCAGTCAGGCCAGGATTGGGTAAGTGCAAATGCAATTCACCAGCTGAGTATTTCCAGCCTTGCACATTTTTTTCAACTTTAAAATCACGCTTGATAAGCTGCAAATTAGCGCCAATTTTTTTGGCATAGTCCAGCAGACTTTGCGGTGGGTTTTCATCACCACAAATCGCAAGCGTGTCTTCACGAAAAATACCTGCTTTCTCAAAGCCAATTTTTTCGCGCGTTTCACCCAGATATTCCATGTGGTCCAAATCTACCGTAGTCACAATGGCACAACTTGGCTCAAAAATGTTCACCGCGTCAAGCCTGCCTCCCAAGCCGACTTCCAATATGACAACATCCAAATTTTGGCGGCAAAAATGCCACATCGCGGCCAACGTGCCCATTTCAAAATAGGTCAGCGCCACATCGCCACGCGCAGCTTCGACAGCAGCGAATGCATTACATAAATCATCATCCGAAATGGCTTCAAGATTCACGCAAACGCGCTCGTTATAACGATTTAAATGCGGCGAAGTATAGCAGCCAACTCGATAGCCACTTTGTACGTAAATCTGGCTCAACATGGCGCAAACAGATCCTTTGCCATTAGTTCCAGCTATCGTGATAATCGGGAATTTCGTGCTGAATTCAAGTTTGTTGGCGACAGCTTTAACTCTGTCTAAACCCATGGCGATAGATTTAGGATGTAAAGCCTCAATGTAAGCCAGCCACTCAATTGCAGTGTTTGGCTTGGCTTTAGTATTTGTCACGCTAGCAATAATTTTCTAAAAATTTAGATTTAAGTTATGGCTAAATTACGCTGCTTTGGGCGCTCGCATCAAATTGGATAAAATATTAGCTAATTTTTGACGCATTTCACGCCTGTCCACAATCAAATCAACTGCGCCATGTTCTACCAGAAACTCAGCGCGCTGAAAGCCTTCGGGTAAGGTTTCACGCACCGTTTGCTCAATCACGCGCGGCCCTGCAAAGCCAATCAGCGCGTTGGGTTCAGCGATGATAATATCACCCAGCATGGCAAAACTAGCTGATACGCCGCCCATGGTCGGATCTGTCAGCACCGAAATATACGGCAAGCCGGCTTGCGATAATTTAGTCAATGCAGCGCTGGTTTTGGCCATTTGCATCAACGATAACAAACCCTCCTGCATGCGAGCACCGCCGCTAGCTGAAATGCAAATAAAGGGGGTTTTGTATTTAATGGCAGCGTTTATGCCGCGTACAAAGCGCTCACCGACCACTGCGCCCATTGAGCCGCCCATAAACTTAAATTCAAACGCTGCAACCACAACGCTTAAGCCATGAATCTTACCTTGCATAACAATAAGCGCATCTTTCTCTCCGCCCTCTTTCTGCGCGGCTTTGATGCGATCAGCATAACTCTTACTGTCTTTAAATTTAAGCGGATCAATTGGCTCTACATTCGCGCCAATTTCTACATGTTTATCATCAGCATCCAATAGCTGATTTAAGCGGTCACGCGCACCAATTCTATTGTGATGCCCACATTTTGGGCAAACTTCAGCATTCGCCTCTAAATCGGTCCTATAAAGCACTGTCAAGCATGACTCACACTTACTCCACAAACCTTCTGGAACATTTTTCTTTTGTGATGAGCCTACGGCTCGTTTAATTTTTTGCGGAATCTTGTCTAACCAACTCATTTTTACTCCTTAAGCATCAATAGCTGTGCGTAATTCTTGCATCAACTGACTAACATTTTGTAGCAGATTATCTTCGGTAGATTGCTCAATCGCAACCACCATTCGGCTGCCAACGACGACAGCATCTGCAAATGCTGCGACCTTTTTAGCGGTAGCAGCATCTTTTACACCAAAACCCACACCAATCGGCAAATTGGTTTTAGTGCGGATTTCAGCCACACGCGCTTTCACTTCTTCCACATCCATATTGGCTGCGCCTGTCACGCCTTTGAGCGAAACATAATACAAGAAACCACTGGCCTGTTTCACAATTAAATTCACACGCGCCACATCAGAGGTTGGCGAAAGCAAGAATATGCTATCCATGCCATTTGCGAGCAATCCTGCGATAAACTCTTTGCATTCTTCAGGCGGGTAATCCACGGTTAAAACGCCATCCACGCCTGCATTTTTGGCCGCTAACGTAAACTTCTCAGCGCCCATGGCTTCGATTGGATTTGCGTAACCCATTAATATAATAGGTGTTTTTGTGTCTTTTTGGCGAAACTCTTTCACCATTTCCAACACGTTACTTAAACCTACTTTATGTTTTAGTGCACGCTCACTTGCACGTTGAATCACAGGACCATCCGCCATTGGATCTGAAAACGGTATACCTAGCTCAATCATATCTGCACCACTCGCAACTAGGGCGTGAAGCAAATTAACGGTGTGCTTTGGATGCGGATCGCCCGCTGTAATGTATGGAATTAAGGCTTTTTTGTTGTTAGCTTTAAGAGCGGAAAATACAGTTTGAATACGTGACATGAGTTTTTTATAAAGTAATGTTGGAGAGTTTGGCAACCGTATTGATGTCTTTGTCGCCGCGGCCAGAAAGATTTACCAGAATGATTTCATCTTTACGCATGGTTTTGGCCATTTTTTCGGTATATGCCAAGGCGTGGCTAGATTCCAGCGCAGGAATAATGCCTTCGGTACGGCACAAATTATGAAAAGCTGCCATGGCTTCATCATCGGTAATCGCCACATACTCGGCACGCTTGATATCCTTTAACCATGCGTGTTCCGGACCGACACCAGGATAATCCAAGCCTGCTGAAATTGAATGCGTTTCAATAATATTGCCATCCGCATCTTGCATTAAATAAGTACGGTTGCCGTGAAGTACACCCACAGGACTATTTGCGGTCAATGGCGCTGCATGCATACCAGTCTCAAGACCATGACCAGCGGCCTCTACACCGATCAAGCGCACATTCGGCACATCGATATATGGGTAAAAAATTCCCATGGCATTCGATCCACCACCGACGCAAGCAACAATCGCATCAGGCTGACGCCCAACCATTTCCATCATTTGCACTTTGGCCTCGGTGCCGATCACTGATTGAAAATCGCGCACCATCATCGGATAAGGGTGAGGCCCTGCCACCGTGCCAATAATGTAAAAAGTATTTTCAATATTGGTCACCCAATCACGCATGGCCTCGTTAAGCGCGTCTTTAAGCGTTTTAGAGCCACTTTCGACCGGTACAACGGTTGCACCTAACAATTTCATTCTAAACACGTTAGGCGCTTGGCGTTTCACGTCCTCGCTGCCCATGTACACCACGCATTCCAAACCCAGACGCGCGGCAATCGTCGCTGTGGCAACACCATGCTGGCCAGCACCAGTTTCAGCAATCACGCGTGGTTTGCCCATACGCTTTGCCAATAAAGCTTGGCCAATCGTATTGTTTATTTTGTGCGCGCCAGTGTGATTTAAATCTTCGCGCTTTAAGTAAATCTGTGCACCGCCAACTTTTTTAGTCAAGCGCTCAGCAAAATATATTGGGCTTGGGCGACCGACAAAATGTTTTAAATCGTAGGCAAATTCAGCCAAAAATTCAGGGTCGTGACGATATTTCTCATACATCACGCGCAATTCTTCTAGCGCTTCGACCAAAGTCTCCGCGACAAAAATACCACCGAACTGGCCAAAATGTCCGCGCTCGTCAGGCATATCATACATTTGCATTACTTACTCCTCGCATGAATGCGGCGATTTTTGCCACATCCTTGATTCCTTTACTGGCTTCGACACCACCACTTACATCAACCGCATAGGGGCGCGCTTGGCTAATTGCAGAAGTTACATTTTCTGGTGTCAATCCGCCAGCTAAAATGACTGGTTTTGTTAGATTTTTTGGGATCAGACTCCAATCAAATGTTTGCCCTGTGCCACCAAATGCAGATTCATTGTAAGCGTCCAACAACAACGCTTTTGCACTGCTAAATTCAACTGCATATTGTACCAAATTTGTGTCTGCTTTAACGCGGATTGCCTTGTAATAAGGTAAGTTTATTTGCTCACAATCCTGCGCAGATTCGTCACCATGAAACTGCAAAATATCTAAACGCACTTTAGATAATGTTGATTCGATTTCGGTTTTTGTGGCATTAACGAACAAACCGACAAGGCTGACAAAAGGTGGGATTACTATCGCAATTTTTTGCGCTTGCTCAACACTAACGCAGCGCGGACTTTGTGCATAAAACACCAAACCAATGGCATCTGCACCAGCATCGACGGCGTCCAAAGCGTCTTCCACGCGCGTGATGCCGCAAATCTTTACTCGCGTTCTCATTATATTTTTCATAAAGCGTAAGCGTAACGTAAACGCGCCATGCTGTCAGTAACTACCGGGAGTTAAAACACTTTGATTTCACGCTGGGTGTTAGGCAGGCCCCATTTTTCATGGTACTGCACGCCAGCTAAATATAGGCCATACGGCGAAAATGTGGGTGGTGAGAGTGTGCGATCTTTTTGAATTAACAAATCTTTAATAAATTCCGGAGGATATTTACCATTGCCCACATAAATCAAAGCACCCACCATATTGCGTACTTGGTGATGTAGAAACGCGTTCGCAGCAAACTCAAACAGTATCCATTCATCATGCATTTTCACAGTCGCGATTTGCAGATTCTTAACTGGGCTTTTTGCCTGACATTCGCTAGCGCGAAAGGCACTAAAATCGTGTTCGCCGCGTAAATAAGTAATGGCTTTATCTATAGCATTTACATCCAATGGCAAATGATACCAACCTGCCCTATCCGCCTGAATGGCAGGCGCTGTGGGCTGATTCGCCAATAAATATTGATATCTGCGCTGTATAGCCGAAAAACGTGCATGAAACTCTTCATCCACGATTTTTGCCCAAAGTACTCGTATTGTTTCTGGCAAAAATGTATTCACACCGCGCACCCATGCAGTATCTGGACGATTGATTTCCGTATCAAAATGCACCACTTGCATCATGGCATGAACCCCAGTATCGGTGCGGCCGGCAGCATGTACACGTATAGCATGTTCTGCAATATTTTTTATAGCGTTTTCTAACAAATCCTGTACACCGCAAGCTTCCGGCTGACTTTGCCAGCCACAATAAGGCGCACCGTTGTATTCAACTCCCAAAGCAATGCGCATTATGCAAACACCTTAACTACAATAATCCACAGCAACGCAATCACAATGTAGTCAGCGCGCCTAAACTTGGGCACTATGAAATTAATAGAAATATCATCATAAGTCTGTTTATGCTTGAGTGCAGTCATGTTTTTTAAACGGCTAAAAAAATCTTGGCCAGCGACGGTTTCACGCTGCAGTTCGACATAATGTAGCGTCAGCCATAAACGCGCTGCAAAACGTTCAACTTCTAAACCTAAATATTTTAAAGGAGAAAAAATAAAGTAAAAACCTGAGATAAGTTGCTGCCGTGAATTGAAAGCCAAAATCAATGATAACGCTGCAAGCATAATGGCAATTCTAAGCATTTGTGTAAAGCCAGCAACAATGCCTTCGTAAGTTGGGCTGATTGCAAATGGCCAATTCACTAAATGCTCGCCTGGTGTATTAAAGGCGAAAATTCCTATCATCACTAAAAATAACCATTTAAATTTTCTAACTGCATGAATAAACTGCTGCGTTTTATTTAGCATTAAAATCGCTACCAAAACAAGAAAAAATGCCAGCAAAGCTATTAAATTCAATTGATTAACAATAATAGCAAGCACAAAAAAACTAAGTAATTGTGTAATGATGTTTATTTTTAACATGGCAAATTTTATCAAAACAGTATTTTATAAGTAGTTAGCATGAAATTATTGGCCAACGCAAATAAAAAACCGAGCCGCAGCTCGGTTTTTGTATGGCTATTGTAACTAGGCCAATTTCGCTAAGAACTCCTCCGCACGCTTACGCTGATTTGCTCCGCCTTCCTTCATTACTTCATCTAACAATTCTTTTGCGCCTTCTTTATCGTCCATGTCTATATACGCAGCTACTAAATCTAACTTGATATTAACATCTGGAGATTCAGATGCGATATCAGTTGATTCAGTGGGCTCAGCTATCGTTAGTGCTACAGGACTTGTCGCCGTTAATTCATTCTCCGTTTCGTCTAAATCTAAACTTATGGACGATAAATCAAACGTGTTAGCTTCAAGCTCATCAGCTTGAGGAGCAGCCTCAACAGCGCTTATCACGGGCTCTTCAATATCAGGTAAATCAAATGATATTTCTGTAGCAGCCAAGTCAGCTGGCGTACTAATAGATTGGCTAGGTGTATCTACCGCAAAATCCAAATCAAACGAAATGTCTTCCATAGCATTAGAGGAAGATTCAGAATTTTGTTCTAAAGCACCACTTCCGTCAACCTCAGTCAGATTAAAATCCATATCAAAGCCAGCGGAATGACCTTCTGAGTTTTCAGCCATCATAGATAAATCAAGGGGAGTATCCTCAAATTTATCATTAGTTGTCTTTTCTGCGTCAAAAGCTAGCAAATCATCTAAATTGTTAATTGCTTCAGGCTCTACAGGAGTTTCAGTATTAAAATCGCCTAAATCAAAATCCATTGAATTATCTACAGCACGTTCTGCAACCATTTGATTTTCATCTGAGCCAACTGGTGAAGTAGCTTCTATCGAAGTGCTTTCTACAGCACTTGCATCTATAGTCCCAAGGTCAAATGAAACTTCCTGCTCAACATTTTCCGCTGAAGAGAAGCTACCCTTTACCACTGAGTTAGCATCTTCAACTACAGGTTGACCGTTAGTCCCTATGTCATCATCTAATGAAAAATCTAAATCAGTACTCGCTGAAACTGCGGCATCAGAAAAGTCAGACGCTTCCAGTTTTTGCGTCGCTAACGAAGCTGCTGCTACAGTTTTACTTACATCATATAATGGATTTTCAGGCTCCATGCCAGCGCCCAATTCCGCAACTTTTGCCCATGTAGGGTCGTTAGCGCCAAGCGTGGTATATAGTTCACCGGCTATTGCCTCAAATGCCGAGGTATCTTTACGTGCCGCATACATTTCCAGCAATTTCAAATGTAGCTCGTAACGCTTAGGTTCTTTTGAAATGGCATCCTTCAATATCTCTTCAGCTTGCGCATCACGGCCATAAGCCATGTATACCTCTGCCTCAGCAATCGGATCAACATCATTGGTGTCTATCATGCTACCGTCAGCGCTCTGAGCAAAATCGGTTAAGAATGAAGTATCCGACATACTGGCATTGCCAGTAGTAT
>Ga0209253_10005613_pt1 | contig 10880 bp, 9 predicted proteins | sample FrelakmetBRP12BR_FD_187145 | JGI IMG/M metagenome (GOLD analysis project Ga0209253, IMG submission 187145) | Freshwater lake sediment microbial communities from the University of Notre Dame, USA, for methane emissions studies - BRP12 BR (SPAdes)... | ecosystem: Environmental > Aquatic >... | reverse complement strand
CCCGGTCCATCTCGGCACGTGCCTCTTCCCACTTCCCTTGCCTCCGGTGTACGTCGGCGATGAGCGTGAAGAGCCCGCTATCGTTGGGAAGATCTCGAGCCGCGACGCTGTACTCCACGAGCGCGCGCCGATAGTCGCGCCGCCCCAGGTGGTGCAGGAACCCGAGGGCCAGGTGCGCCTCGGGCAGGTTCGGCTGAAGGGCGAGCGCACGCCCAGCCGCCTCTTCGGCGCTGGCCAGGCGGTCCGATGTGGGGTTGAAGCCGAAATGGTAGATGCGCGAGTGAGCTACCGACAGCTCGGCGTAAGCCAGGGCGAAGCCGGGATCGAGCGTCACGGCACGTTCGAACATTGCAACCGCCAGGCCCAGTTGCTCCCGGCTCTCGAGGTCGCGGTACCGAATCCCGCAGAGGTACGCCTGGTATGCATCCGGGTCGCTGGTGGGTCTTGCCGCGAGGCGGCGCTGCTCCGGACCCCGGACGCTCACGCCGAGCTCATGGACGACGCGACTCGCAACGGTGGCGCCGACCTCCACCACGTTGGCGACCCTCGCGAGGTAGCTCTCGCCCCACAGGAGCGTGTCGTCCGTAGCACGGATGAGCTGGGTGTTGACACGCAGTCGAGCGCCGTCAGGCCCCTCGGACTCCCAGCGGACCGTCCCCTCGAGGATGTAGCTCACGCCGAGTTCGTCGGCAATCTGCCGGGCGGACTTGGGCGACCTGGCAGCGTACGCCGCGCTGGCGCGCGAGATCACCCCTACAGCGTGCGCAGCGGCCAAACGCGTCGTGATGTCGTCCGTGATGCCGAGCGCCAGGTAGTCGAGCGCGGCCGGCCCGAGGTTGCGGAACGGGAGCACGACGATCCGCCCGGCAGCGCCTGGGGACGGCCCCGCGCGCGACGCCCCGAGCCACCTGAGCAGCCCCCAGCCCGCGGCTGCCAAGGCAACCAGCGCAACAGAGACGAGCACCACAGTGAGGGTCTTGCGCCCTTTCGAGGCCGGCGGCGGCGCCGGCACGCTCACTGGAGTCACAGCCGGCGGCGGCGCGTCGGTCGCCGGGGTGACCGGGGCAATCACCCGGTATCCGCGGGTGGGTATGGTCTCGATGTAATGCGGGCTGCGAACGTCGTCGCCAAGCGTCTGGCGGATCACCGCCACGGCGTGCGTGAGGGTCCCCTCCGAGACAAACTCCTTGGCCCAGACCGCGTCGAGGATCTCCTCCTTCGAAACCACCTTGCCCGCGTGTTCGGAGAGGTAGACCAGCAGGTCCATGAATCGAGGCTGGAGCGCCGTTGTCACGCCGCCGCGCGAAATCCGGTTGAGGCTCGGATGTACGAGCCAGTCGCCGAGTCGGAAAGCCTCGCTTGACGTCATACCTCTGTGTTCCGTGCTCGTGCCGGGATTATAGCAAGTCCTTTGCTCGCCTGGGATTGTCAAGTGGACCCGGGCGGGCTGCGCGGACCTGCGTACGGAGAAACCCCGGCTGAACCCCGGGTGGGCACCGGGAAACGCTCAGGACTTCTCCGCCCCCCGGGCCGAACGTGTGAGCCAAAGGAGCTGCCATGAACCAGGCCGGGTCTCGTGTGGGAGTGAGGCGCTGGAGTGGAGTATGGGTCGACCGGGCTGTCGCCTCCGGCCAGGCCCACCCGCTCTTCACGTCCCTGACCTCCTCCACCCCGGCGTTTGACGCCAACCCGACGCGCCGCCTGCCCACCTTGAACGCAGGGGGCTCGTCACGAGAGCAGCAGAAAGAGAAAGGGAGGAAACGATGAACGCAGACACCAAGGCAAGGCGCAATTGGATCATCGCGGGGGCCATCGTCGTCATCGCGATCATCGCGGTGCTCGGCCTCTTCTACCCGCGACCCAAGGCAGGCGACGTCGCCGGCACCATCGGCGGCGTCCAGAAGGCCGAGCGGTACCGGTCGGAGCAGATCACCGACAAGGACGTGCTCCTGAATCACCCGGAGGTACAGGCACTGCTGCAAAACGACCAGATACAGAAGCTCATTAACAGCAAGGAGTTCCAGGCGTTGATGTCCAACAAGGCGTACGTGGCGTTGCTGTCCAACAAGGCGTACGTGGACCTGCTGTCCAACAAGGCGTACGTGGACCTGATGTCGAACAAGGCATACGTGGACCTGATCTCCAACAAGGCGTATCACGCCGCGCTCGACTCCGGGACCTGGCAACAGGCGCTGGCGAGCCAGGCGTTCTATCAAGCACTCGCGGGCGGCGCGCTCGACCACGGGGTACTGACGCAGAAGTGATCCGAGTGGCGCGTTGTTTCGGTGGCCCGGGGTCGGGAGCGTCCAGCTCGGCCCCGGGCTTGCCTCTTCCCTCGAAGACCCTGCCAGGCCTTTCCTCGTTGGCTGACGGTGCAGTAAGAATTTGCAGGCGTATAATTCCGACAACAAAAAAGGGGGTTCCACGGCCATGAAGACCCGCATGAGCGCCACACTGTTGCTGGCCGTGGCAGCAACGGCTTCCGCCCAGCTGGAGTCGCTGGGCACGAAAAACTTCGACGTCGTCTACTTCCCCATCGAAGGCTATCTGGCGCCGCATGTGGCCCGGTGCTTCGAAAACGCCATCCTATTCGACCGAAAGCTTTTCGACTGGACACCCTCGGAGAGGACCGTCCTTTTCCTCCACGACTTCGGCGACACCCACAACGCCGGCGCGACGGCGGTTCCGACCAACCACATCAACATAACAATCGCACCGTCTCGCTATGTGTTCGAGATCATACTGGGCAACGAGCGAATGAACTCAACGGCCAACCACGAGTTGATTCACGTGATGGCCGTGGACAAGTCTGCCGCCAGGGACCGCACCTACCGGAAGGCCTTCGGGGGCAAGGTGGCACCGACCTCGGAAAACCCCCTATCGATGATCTACTCCTACTTCACGGCACCTCGCCTGTATGCACCCCGCTGGTACCACGAGGGGATCGCCGTCTTCACGGAGACCTGGACGACGGGAGGGTTCGGGCGGGCCATGAGTGCCTATGACGAGATGGTCTTCCGAACCAAGGTCGCGGACAACGCCGAGATCTACGACCTCGTCGGGCTCGCTTCGGCTGCCACCAAGCTGGACTTTCAGACAGGTGTCAACGCCTACCTCTACGGCACCAGGTTCGTGAGCTATCTCGCGCTCGCCCACGGCCCCGACAAGGTGATCCGTTGGGTCGGGCGAAGCGAGGACAGCAAGCCGGGGGTCGCCGCGCAGTTCAAGGCCATCTTCGGCGAGCCGCTTGCCGCAGTGTGGTCGCGCTGGATCACCTGGGAGCGTTCGTTCCAGCAGGAGAACCTCGAGCGCCTCCGCCGTAACCCGATCACGGAATATCGGCCGGTGACCGATAGAGCGCTCGGATCGGTCTCACGCGCGGTGATCGACCGCAGCACGAACACGGCCTACCTCGGGGTCCACTTCCCCGGGCAGGTCTCGCACCTGGCCTCCATCGACCTCGCAAAGGGCACGATGAAGAAGCTCTGCGAGGTGAAGGGGCCGACTCTCTTCGCGGTGACCTCGCTGGCGTTCGACCCGAAGACCCGGACGCTGTTCTACACGACGAACAACAACGACTGGCGCGACCTCCGCGGCATCAACGTGGACACTGGCCGTTCGAGGACGTACATCAAATCGGCTCGCACAGGCGACCTTGCTTACAACTCGGCTGACAACTCGCTCTGGGGTGTGCGCACGTACAATGGGATCTCGTCCCTGGTGCGGATTCCCCCCCCGTACACGGAATGGCATCAAGTTCACTCCCTCGACTACGGCACCGACATCTACGACCTCGACATCTCACCCGACGGCAAGCAGATGGTCGCTGCGCTCACGAAACCCAGCGGAAACCAATCGCTTGTGTTGACGAGCACCGCTTCGCTCCTCGCCGGCGACGCGAACTTCGAGGTTCTATCCGACTTCGAGAATTCCTCGCCGGCGAACTTCGTGTTCTCTCCCGACGGGCCCTACCTCGTCGGCTCCTCCTTCTACTCAGGTGTTTCGAACCTCTACCGGGTGGATCTCCAGACGAGAGACGTCAAGGTGATCACGAATGCGGACACCGGCTACTTTCGACCCGTTCCGCTTTCCGGTGATGATGTGCTTGCGTTCCGTTACACAGGGAAGGGTTTCCTGCCGGTGATCATCTCGCCCCAGCCGGTGGAGAAGGTCAACGCGATCGTTTTTCTCGGGCAGAAGATCGTCGAGGCCCATCCGGCTGTCAAAGAGTGGAAGCTCCCCCCTCCCTCGACAGTGGATCTGGCCGCGATGACCAGGAGCGAGGCTCCCTACAGCCCGTTCGCGACCCTCAAGAAGCGTTCGCTCTACCCTATCGTCGAGGGCTACAAGAGCTATGGCGCCATCGGCCTCAGGCTGAACCTTGCCGACACGATCGGCTACGACAGACTCAACATGTCCGCGTCGTACACGCCGAACACTGATTTGCCGACCGACCAGAGGTTCCACTTCAAGGCGGCCTACTCCTACCTGGGCTGGAAGCTGATCGGGACCTACAACTACGCCAACTTCTACGACCTCTTTGGACCCACGAAGGAGAGCTTCAAGGGGTACTCGCTCGGGATGGAGTACAAGCGCTTCCTGATCTACGACCAACCGAACCGCACGCTCGACTGGGCGTTCGACGTGACCGGCTACGGCGGCCTCGACACGCTGCCCGGCTACCAGAACGTTCCCGTCACAGCGACGAGGCTCGGCACGGCACACCTCAGTATCGGCTACAAGAACGTTCGCGGCTCGCTCGGCTCGGTAGCAGCCGAGAAGGGCCTCGAGTGGCGGGCGACGGGGTCAGAGTACTACGCCGTGAGCGAGAGCTTCCCCAAGCTCCGGCTCGACCTGAACCTCGGGTTGCCCCTCCCGATCTCCCACAGTTCGGTCTGGCTGTACGCCTCCGGCGGCGTCTCCGGCGGAAACTCGGCGGAGCCTTACGGCAACTTCTACTTCGGCAGCTTCGGCAACAACTATGTGGACGACAAGGAGTACCGCAGGTACCACGAGCCGGGCAGCTTTCCAGGCGTGAAGATCGACGAGATCTCCGGTCACAACTACGCCAAGGCGCTGCTCGAGCTCAACCTCCCCCCGCTCATCTTCACGCACGTCGGCACGCCGTCCCTGTTCGCCAACTGGGCCAGCCTCGCGCTTTTCGCCGGAGGGATCGTCACCAACCCGGCTGACTCGAACCTCCGGCAGACGTACTACGACGCCGGCGCACAGCTCGACATCCGCCTCGTCGGGATGTCCCTCCACCAGTTCACGATCTCGTTCGGCTACGCCGCCGCCTTCCAGGGCGGGCACAAGATCTCCGACGAGTTCATGGCTTCGTTCAAGATCCCGTTCTACGAGTGATGCCGGGGGCTCAGCTGCGCACCGCGAACGTCACGACGTTGCGGTGGCCGTCGCGCCTGTAACTCAACGCATCCACCATGCGCCGCATCAGCAGCAGACCGAGGCCACCCGGTGAGCGCTCGCTCAGGGGCATCGAGACGTCGGGCTCCGCGGCAGCCGTCGGATCGAACGGGCTCCCTTCGTCGGTCAGCTCGACGACCAGCGTCGGTCCTTCGCGCCGAACCGCGACCCAGAGAGAGCCGTTGCCGCCGCGATACGCGTACCTGCAGACGTTGGTGGCCCACTCTTCGACCGCGAGGTCGAGGCGGGCCACCCTCTCCGCCGGGACATTCATCTCCGCCGCGAGACCGGTCACGTATGACACGATCTCCTGGATGTTGCCGGGCGTCGCGGGAAAGGTGCGCCTCGCGACCCCTGCACCCGGCCTACGAGGCTGTGATGGCACTTTCAACGTCGGGAAAGATGGACAGGACCGTCTCAAAGCCCGAGATGGCGAAGACTTCTTTGACGAGCCCCTTCAGCCCGGCGACCGCGAACCGAGCGTTCCGCTCCTGCGCGCGCTTGGCGGCCCCCAGGATGCTGCTCAGGCCGGCGCTCGAGACGTAGTCGAGGCCCGAGAGATCGAGCACGACGTTGCCCCTCCCCGCGTCGATCCACGCCGCGCACCGCTCGGTGAAGCGCCCGACCGTCACGCTGTCCAGTCGCCCTTTGAGGGCCAGGACCGACCACCCCTGGTCGTCCCGTTCGCTCAGCTCCAGCAGCCGCTCCGCTCGCGTCGCCATGGGCCGCCCTGCCTCCTCCCGCCTCCGCGTTCCTGCGTGGTCATTATTCCCGGTCCTGGTCGGTCTGACAAGGCCGATCGGTCTCAGCCCGAGGCGCTCTCTTTGAGCGCCCGGAGCCCCCACAGGTCGCGGGGGCTCCAGTGCAGGAACGGGGCCAGCGCCAGCTTGCCGGTCGGGCCGATGCTCCTCTCGAGGAAGGTGAGCTCGTGCAGCAGGTCGCCGATCGCCGGGTCCGGGGCCGGGGTGAAACCGGCTTCCTTCATCAGAAGGCGCCCCTTTGCCTTGATCTTGAGCTCAACCGACATCTGGAGGTAGCACAGCATGTCGGCCAGCACCTCACCGGGGAACCGGTCCCGCAGCGCACGCACGTATCGGCCCACCCGGGTGTCCTTCACCTCGCCCGACCGCAGCATGTCCAGGAGATCCACGTCGGACCCGAGCCCCACCTCGAGCCAGTCGCGCAAAAGCCGCTCGCTGCGGGCAAACACGGCAAAGATGAGGAGGGGGAACGTCGAAACCAGCACCAGTGTGAAGACGAGCGGCGACAGATAGAAGCTGTTGAAGAGAAAGTGGCTAACCATCGCAATGCCGAGCCCGGGCAGAAACACAAGGGGCCTTTCGCTGCCCCTCAGGTCGGCGAGCAGCTTCGAGACGATCCCCATGATGGCGGTGGCGCCGCCGTGCAGCAACGCGGTGCCGAACCCTCGCACGCCCCACAGGAGGAGGTTGGCATCGCTGACGGCCGACAGGTAGTGGACGTTCTCGACGGTTGCGAACCCGGCCCCGGTGGCGAAGCCGAGAATGGCGGAGTCAACCATGAATCCGATTCGCCGTGTCCTGATGAGGTAAACGATCACCAACCCCTTGGCCGCCTCTTCCAGGGGCGGGGCGATGAACCTCATGTAGGTCGTCGAATCGCAGAGCCCCGAGGCGATCACCCAGCGCGCAAGCAGCAGGCAACCGACCGCGATCACGGACCCCGTGACGATCGCCCGAACCAGGTTTCCCGCCCTCACGAGCCTGAAAGAGTCCAGCGCGAACAGAGCGACAAGGAACAAGAAGACCGGCGCCAGGCTGAGGAGGACTCTCACGAACTCGTGCATCGGATCAGAGTCTACACGCCGGCCTGCCGCAGCGAGAAGGCGCCAGGGTCCTGGCTCGCCTGAGCCCTCCGGTTAACCGGTCACCGCCAGATCCGCGGTGCTTACCCTCGTGGTACGGGAATGACTGTTGGCCTGACGCCTGTTACCCTTGCGCGGCGGGCGGCAAAGTCAGTGTGTGAAAGGGGGGTTCGATATGTCCAAGAGTTTCGTTGTTCTGTTTGCGTCGGCACTTCTAGTGACTTCTGCGCTAGCGGCGGTCGCAATGGAGAAGCCGGCACCCAAGCCCCAAACGATGTGCCCAGTCTCGGGCGAGCCCATCGACACAAGCATCCACGTCGACTACCAGGGCCAGCGGATCTACTTCTGCTGCAACAAGTGCCCGGCGGCGTTCCTGAAGGACCCTGAGACGTACTTCGCAAAGTTCGAGAAGGAGGGTGTTCAGCTCGAGAACATCCAGACCACGTGCCCGGTCAGCGGCGAGAAGCTGGGGGAGGGCGACATGGGCGAGCCGGTGACGATCAGCTACAAGGGTCGCACCGTGAAGTTCTGCTGCAATCGGTGCGTGAAGAAGTTCGAGGCCGACCCGGCCAAGTACCTGGCTAAGCTCCCGGGTGAGCAGCCCGCTACCAAGTAGCCGCCGGCGCTCCGGCGAACACGGTATCCGAAGGCCCGCCTCGCCCGCCGGGGCGGGCCCCGTGGTCCCCCGCCACCCTACTCGCCGCAGCCGATGCCCGAATCTGAAGACGCCCCACCTTCGCGCGGGGCGAGGGTGCCAGGGGGAGACGACGTTCGTTCGACCTGGATCGTGGAGTGGTCGATCCCGAAGCGGTCGTGGATGGCGGCGCGGACGCGCCACAGGACGTCGTCGGGGCATTCGGGCTCGACCACCACGTGCGCGGAGAGCGCCACGAAGCCGCTGGTGATCGTCCAGACGTGCAGGTCGTGAACCGCCGTGACTCCAGGCACACCCGCCATGACCTCGGCGACCTCGTCGAGGTGAAGGTGCTGGGGCACGCCCTCCATGAGGACCCCGACCGACTCCTTGAGAAGCCCCCACGACGACACGATCACCAGCATCCCGATGAGGACCGATGCGAGCGGGTCCGCCCAGTTCCAGCCGAAAACGCTGATGACAACGCCTGCCGCGATCGCCTGTACGCTGCCCAGGGTGTCGGTGACGACGTGGAGGAAGGCGCCGCGCACGTTGAGGCTCTCCTTGCGGCCGCCGCGCAGGATCCAGAGGGAGGCCAGGTTGACCACCAGGCCCCCGCAGGCGACCGCCAGCATCAGCCCGCCCTTCACGCTGGGTGGGTTGGACCAGCGCCGATACGCCTCCGCGAAGATCAACGCCGCCATCGCGACGAGGGTGGCACCGTTGACCAACGCTGCCAGGATCTCCATCCGGTGATAGCCGTACGTTCGTTTCGGCGTGGCCGGTCGCTGGGCCGCCCAGATCGCGAACAGCGACAACCCCAACGCGGCCACGTCCGTGAGCATGTGCCCGGCGTCGGCCAGGAGCGCGAGCGAGTTGCTCAGAATGCCGCCAACGACCTCGGCTAGCATGTAGACGGCGGCGAGAACGAGTGCGAGCGTGAGCCTCTTGCGATGGCGCGATCCGGCCGTCGGGAACGACCGGTGAGTGTGGGCGTGGGCCATGCGTCTGCTCTGTCCTCCCGCCAGATTAGCGCACAGGCGGCCGAGACATCCGCCGGCTACCAGTACCTCTCGACGTGGACCTCGCCGGGTCGCTGGGGGGTGTGCTCGCGAAACCCCTCGGCAGCCAGGATTGCCGCCATCTCCTCGATCATGTCCGGATTACCCGACAGAAACACGTGGGTGTTCTCCGGCTCGGGACGGAAACCCCAGATGCCGTCGAGAACACGCTTTTGCCACAGATCCTGCACGTGCCCCACGAGCCCTCCCCACGGGACCGGCTCTTCCTGCGGGCGTGAGACGGTGGCGAGGTACGTGAGGTTGCGGCGAAGACGTTCCATCATGATGAGCTCGGCGCGATACCCGAGGTCGCAGGAGTGGCGGGCCGAGTGCAGCACCGCGAGCCTTCGGTTCTTCTCGTGCTCGAGGTCGGTCCGCAGCATGCTCATGTACGGCGCGAGACCCGTGCCGGTGGCGACCATCACCAGGTTCACACCGTCCGGGAGCTGGTCGAAGGTGAACAGCCCGCTCATCCTCGGCCCGAGCCAAAGCCGGTCCCCCACTCCGAGGGCGCAGAGGCGCGGCGTGAGCGAACCCGATCGCACGATGTTGAGGTAGAACTCGAGGTACTGCTGGTCCGCCGAGGACGAGGCGATCGAGTACGAGCGCCGGATCAGCGCGCCGGGCTTCGGCGGGGGGTCGTCGGTGGGATCGGCCATCGGGTGGCGCGGCGCCTCGGGTGGAAGACCCAGCACCGCGAACTGGCCAGGCCGGAACGGTGGCAGCTGCCAGCCGTCGGGCACAACCTGCAGGATGAAGAGGCCCGGCGCCACCTCGATCTTCTGGGTCACCACGGCGTTCAGAACCGTCTGAGCCATCTCTGTCTCAACCCCTCACTCCGCCGCCTGCCAACGGTGTCACCATAGCCCCGCATTTCCCTTGCTCCGCGAGCAGGCACGGGCGGTACAGGACGAAGGCGGGAAAACCGTAGAGATTGGCGATGCCATTTTGTGGCTCCCCTCCGGACTACCAGGCGTCGGTGACCGGCGCCACGAGGGGCTGCTCCTCCTCCGTGGGCTGGAACATCGCTGCGCCGACGCAACCGGGGCCGACGTGCGTCCCGACCGCGGGGCCGATCTCGCTCTCGATGAACTCAGAAACCATGAAGCAATCCTGCACCAAGTTTCGTAGCCGCACAGCCAGGACCGGAGCCGACGCGTGGCCGATGCCGACCATCACCGGCCTGTCAAGGTCCACCCGCTGCTTGAAGAGATCGATGAGCCGTTGATGGGCTGCGTCCCCGCGCCGGACGCGGTCCACGGGCACCACCATGCCCTCCTCGAGGCCGAGAATCGGCTTGACCCCGAGCGCGCCGCCGAGCCAGGCCTGCGCCTTGCCCAGTCGGCCCCCTCTGGCGAGGTACTCCGGGTTGTCCGCCACGAAGAGCAGGTGGACCCGTGCACGCATCGCCTCGAGACGGGCACGGATCTCCTGCGCCGAGAGGCGGCGCTGCGCCATCCGCGCAGCCATCAGTGCCAGGAGCCCGAGCCCCGTGCTGACCTGCATGGTGTCCACGACCTCGAGCACCGGTGTGTCGCCGCCTCGCCGCCTGCTGAACTCCTCTCTCCCCTCCTGCGCCGCGGCGCGGGCGTTCACGACCGTGTGCGAGACCCGTTCGGACAGGTGCACGGAAACGAGATCGCTGCGCTCGATCAGCATGCGGTAGGTGGCGGCAAAATCCCCCTGACTGGGCGGGCTGGTCAGCGGGTGCGCACCTCGCCTGCTCTCGAGGAGCCCGTAGAACGTCTCGGGCGAGAGGTCCACGCCGTCCCTGTAGACATCCCTGCCGAACGTCACCGAGAGCGGGACGATGTGTATCTGGTGACGCTGCGCGAGCTCGACCGGGAGGTCGGCAGTCGAATCGGTCACGATGCGGACCTTCACCTCGGGCGCGTCGAACTCCAGGACGCCCAGTTCA
>Ga0209253_10005612_pt1 | contig 10881 bp, 4 predicted proteins | sample FrelakmetBRP12BR_FD_187145 | JGI IMG/M metagenome (GOLD analysis project Ga0209253, IMG submission 187145) | Freshwater lake sediment microbial communities from the University of Notre Dame, USA, for methane emissions studies - BRP12 BR (SPAdes)... | ecosystem: Environmental > Aquatic >... | reverse complement strand
AAAATTTGGGAATCAGCTTATATATATCGAGTAATATTAGCGCCCCCGGCGGGATTCGAACCCACAACCGTCTGATCCGAAGTCAGATGCTCTGTCCATTGAGCTACGGGGGCGTTTTCGTATTATACACGAGATGTTTGCATAGTTTAATATGCTTAAGTTAAATATAAATCGGAGCACCATGCTAAAATAGTCAGGAGAGGTTAAATATGCAAACCAAACTGACGCAACCAGGAAAATTATTAGATTCAAAAGGGCGCTTAAATCAGGTGGGATGGTCAACCCAGCAACTTCTGGATTGCAACCTTGAAGATGCTCGGTTCTATAATTTTCGGTTTTTCCAGCGTTTGCGGATTAAACGATGGGATTATTATGCTGTCTTCTCTCCGCAATTGTTTTTTTCAGCCACAATTGCTGATCTGGGTTATGCCGGTAATATATTTGTCTACATCCTTGATTATGATGAGAACGAATTTCACGAGGAGGGATTAGTTATCCCATTAAGCAAAGGTATAGAGCTCCCCCGTAATAGCGATCAAGGCGTCAGTGTTTTTCGGAATAAACGCATGAGCCTGAATTTTGAGGTTTTACCTGAAGGCAGGCACATCCAGGTCGATTGGCCAGGATTTCATAATGGGCGGGGGATTTCTGCTGATATCGTGCTCCACCAGCCTCGCGAGCATGAATCGATGACCATCGTGATCCCGATCCAGAAAAATCGTTTCTACTATAACCGGAAAATTAATTGCCTTCCTGCGGAAGGTACAATACAATACGGAAATTTAAAAGGAACCATCTCTCCAGGCACCTGCCTGGGCTCCCTCGATTGGGGCAGGGGAGTTTGGGAGTATAAGAGTTTTTGGAACTGGGCAAGTGCGTCGGGATACCTCACAGATGGGCGAAGCATCGGGTTAAACCTTGGATGTGGATTTGGAAACCTGTCTGCAGCGACAGAAAACTGCCTGGTCTTGAATGGAAAAATCCATAAATTGGACCAGGTGAATTTCCAATATATATCGGGTGATTTTATGCAGCCGTGGAAATTCACTGACTCTGAGAAACGTTTGAACCTGGATTTTATCCCTTTCAAGGAGCGCCTGGCAGTCTCTAACCTGGGGATCATCTATAGTGAGGTTCACCAGATGTTTGGAAGTTATTCAGGAACAGCCACAACTGAAAAAGGGGAAATGGTCCATATAAACAATCTGATCGGTTTTGCCGAAGAACACCAGGCGCGCTGGTAAGCAGGAAACCATTCTAGAGGATCGATCCATGGGTATGATGGATGGGAAAATATGCATCGTGACAGGTGCCACGGCTGGGATCGGATACTATACAGCCCTGGAAATTGCCAGGATGGGTGGGTCAGTTATTATTGTTGGACGCAATGAATCCAAATGTGTCGAGACTGCGCATAGTCTAATGGAAATGAGCGGTAATCATTCTATAGATTACATCGTAACCGACCTGTCCTCGCAAGCTCAGATCCGCTCATTAGCTGACAAATTTTATCGGCGATTTAATCATTTGGATGTGCTGGTCAATAATGCGGGGGGATTCTTCATGCGTAGGAAATTAAGTGTGGATGGTCTTGAAATGACATTTGCTCTGAACCATCTGGCGTACTTTTTATTAACCCATCTATTACTGGATGTCCTCAAGGCAAGCGCCAATGCCAGGATTGTGAATGTCTCCTCGGGAAGTCATCTCCATCAACACATCGATTTCAACGACCTGCAATTGACAAGATTCTATAACCCGATGAAAGCTTACGGGCGTTCTAAATTTGCGAACATCCTTTTTACGTATGAATTAACACGCCGTTTGATCGGAACCAATATCACTGCCAATGCTTTAACCCCAGGCATGGTTGCGACGGATATGTGGAAGATTGGTAATCGATGGTTAGCTTCACTAATATCTTCCGCTATGAAACCTTTTGCCCAGTCACCCTTGGAAGGAGCTCAAACCAGCATCTATCTGGCAACTTCACCTGAAATGGATGGTGTCACAGGCAAGTATTTCGCCGATCAAAAACCGATCAACTCAGATCCTGGGACTTACGACCTCGTGGCTGCCCAGAAGCTCTGGCATATGAGCCTGGGATTGGTGAACTTAGAAAGCAAGCTTTAAATTTTCTAAAATGAACTAAGGTAGGGGAATATTATAGTAGTTATAGATCGCGCGGGATAGGTCTTTCACGAGCTCATTGGCGGGATCAAAGACGATCTGCACAGGGTGATACAGGTATACAGTAAAGACATAATCTCCACCGGGTGAGAAAACAATCGCCGCATCACTTAAATCATGGATGATTCCATAAGCATCCGTAACCCAACCATGTTTGTGGGCAACATTCGTTCCATCCGGCACTCCAGCTTGGATTAACAATGCGATGCGGTCTTGGATCAGGTAGTTGATCATGGATTTGCATTCAACTTGGCTGATCTCAGCTGGGAATGCAGCAATTAAAGATCCACCAACTTGATTTGCACATTGATAAATATCCTGCAGCAGCTGCCCAATTTCAGATGGTGTGGTCTGACTGTAAGGATCCGGGTCGGTGGTGACGTCTGTGCGCTCATTCGCAGGTGTAGAATATACCTCTAATAAAGGCGCTCCAGCAAAAAAATAACCTCCCAGGAAAGTATTCTTCAAACCCAGAGTCTGCATATCTTCAGTTACCAGCAGGGGACCTTGATCGCGTTCGATCTTATTTTGCATGAGCCAGTCGGATGCAGGATTTATGGATTTAGCGATCATATCTTCCAGATTTCTTACCGTATCAATATCAAGGTTCTCCCCTATGCGCCGAAAAACGGATACCATGATGGGTATTTTTATCGTACTACTTGCAGTATATGCCACATCGGGTGGGGTTGTGACTTGAGCGCCTTGGTCGAGGATGAAATTTATATCCTGTCCAGTTTGTAAATCATCTACATATACCCCAATCACGCCATCGAACCCGGAAAGGTCAATGATCTGGCGCAGGAGTACCTCAAGATTCTGGAAGCTGGGGTGGGAGGGGGAGGTTTTTTTAATTGGTAGAACCAGGGAACGCTGGTTTTTTGAAAACAATGCATTTTCGATCAAAGGGATCGACCTGTCGATATCCAATTCGGAACCTGGAGTGCCTGCTTTAAAGTTTGGGGTTCCGACGATCGGGGTCGCTGAAGTTGGAAGCTGGTCATACCGGTTGGCGATTTCAGAAAGCAAATAGGTTCTTAATCGATCCTCTGAATATTTAGCCCGTAATGGGATATCGACTGCTTCGATAGGCCGATCCCACAAATAATTCCAAAATGCTTCCCAAAATGAAATTCGAGTTCGTTCCTGTTCTGCAGCTGATAGGATAACATCAGAATCCAAATTAAATCCCACGGTTGCTGGATCCAGCTGAATAATGGATTCATTATAGTAAAGCTCTACGGGTTGTGAATAGACCGTCAGCAGTCTTTCAATCGCTTGCTGACGGGTTAGCTGGCCGACAGGGATACCAGCAATAGAAAGATTGGTTGGGAAGTTAATCCAAAGCCGGCTATACCTTACAAGCTGCAGTGAAGTTACCACAACTGCAAGCAGGAGTAGAATTAACGACCCCCATCGAAGAAATGAAAATGAAGCCTTGTTCCGCAATCTTTCTCCGAGATATTAAGAATATCTGACTGAAAAGTCGGAGAAATGATACCACGAATAGATTGATTATGGATGTAATGATGATTGTGTAGTGGTTAATCTTGTTTAATGTGAGACAACCATTTTTACGATATTACCCGTATCATCCAGGGTCAGGCGTGCATATTGCCGATGGATCTGCTGTGCTTGTTCATAATTCTTACTTAAAGTCACCACACGCCTTTGGGATTTGTAATGCGTATGATTATCTGATGATTTTTGATGGACACATTGCTTGCCATGAGGGTAATGATTGCAAAAATTAGCGCAGGTTTGCCGTTCTTGCGAAAACCTGACATCTGCATCGCTCATGCCTGGAAGATATTGCGCAACAACACTTTTTAAATGGGAGATCGTTTCAATAGAAACCGGGTTATCTTTCTCATTCTCATACAAATGCTCACAGACTGTCGGGACAGGTATGGCTGAATCGGACAAGTGCGGGGTGGTCTTCGGACTGGTCTTGGTATGGAAAGGTTGTGCAAGTGGGTCACCAAACAACAAGAAAGATATGAGTGTTTTTTGGTCCTCTGCATCAAGAAAACCCTGGCGGTTATTCATCTCACGCGTGAGGTGAATTTTTGCTCTTCTCAGCGATTCACCGGCAGTGAAACCTTCCTGTAAAAGGCTCCAGAATACCCGTCCGAGTAGATCAGCGGAGCTTAATGGGGTTGCAAGCGAACCATAGGAAATGCAAGTGGATCCAACCACAGCATGTGTGCCAGAAGAGAGAAATTTTAGTGAAATTGCTTCATCTACTATTTTTCCTGTTATGTTAGCACCATAACATGCTTCTGTGAAAACCAACCTGGGCGCCGCGCCATTGTTCTGAATGTCTGCTGGACGCATGGCAATCGGAAAGTCCGGACCATTCTCGGGCAGTGCAGGATCACTCTGCCCATACCATTCGCTACCATCTGGAACACCATGGAGATTGAAATACCCTAAATGAGCCTGGGGCAATAAAAGGCATTGTTCTGCGGAGGAGGTAACCTTAATGGGGATTTCTTCGCTTTCAGCACAATTTCCTGACTCACAGGCATGGGTTGGTGGTGATACCAGAAGATCGGTTGGATTACCAATCGATCGAAAAACCGCTAAGGATGCACGTCGCCAAACCGCCGCTGTGTAACCGTAACTTGATTGTTTCTTGGATACACCCCTTCTCAATAATTCCTGGATATATAGGACTATTCGTCGATGCCATGCCAGCTTATTCGACTTAGGGTTATAACGACTGATGATATCCTTCAGGATCGAGATCAGATAACTTGGATCATTTCCTGATCCTCCGGAAATTCGACCAACAGGCCAATCACTGATGAAATAGTTATTATCCTTGGTCGCATAGGGATTATCGGAAGGAACTTCGCTATCAGCGTCTTCCACCGGGTTTGGCAAATTATGAAAAGGGATAATTTCTGGACCACCCACAATGAGTAAGGCCCCTATCCGTTCACCACTTTTTTCGAGCGCAGTATCTAATTTCGACAGCAGTAATTTTAGTTGCCATGCATCATCATATGGGGCTGGCTGAAGATTGTAGGGTTGAGTGCAGGCTGGGTCATCCGCATAGAACAGCAATGACCCCCAATATTCCTGGTTAATTTTACGACCATGGATTACAGCGACTAATTTTTTTAATTCCTGGTCAATTTTCTGGTAATCCGCTGAGCTGTAATTTGATTCCAAACCCTGGCGGGTGCTAAAGACAACATAGATAGGGAAACGACCATCTTCGCGTGCTAAATGGGGGCGTTTAAGCTCATCAGCTAACCGTTCTAATTCAGTTTGAACTGCCTGTGCCTGCTCACTGAGTGGTAGAGGTTCATTATTATTTATCAAGGAAGGAGCGATATCGGTGGGTACTGAAACAGGCGGATCAATGTCCTTCGCTTCTGATCGTTCTGCTGATGAATATGCATAAGTTGTTTGAGGTTCATCCGGACCCAGATTCATAGCAGCAATCTGATTCCATCCCAGGAAAGAAGCAACCGCGGCAGGTATCGGAATGTTCTGTGGGCTATTTGGATTTGAATTACTTGCTTCCAGGCTCATCGGCCAAATGGATGTATACGGATGCTGATTTCCCCACATCCTCTGTGGAACTTGCCCAGTGATATCTTTTGAGACTGCCTGGTGGAGCATGCTCACAGCTAAATTTGATTCTCCAGATTGCATTAATTCATTGGATAATGTAAAGAGAAACTGAAGGCAATCCGGCCAGCGTTCATGGTAAATAGCTGCCAGGCTGTGGACAGCCACTTTTGGCATGGAGGCTTTTATCTCTATCAGCCTTAGGTGGACCACGGCGGCCAGAGGCGTATCTTGATTTTCAATCAATGCCTGGTGGATATAGTATTCAGCTTTCTCAACTTGCTGATTATCTCCAGAGTTTGCATTCGCAAGGGCGGTACGGGCTTCATGAACATTTTTTGCCCAGGATGATAATTCATCGCTGTTTCCGGTTTTTAATGCATGGCCATGCATCAGGGCATTCGCACAGGCTTTTGCAACCACATGATTTTCTGTACCCGCAAGCTGTCGTACAACTGCCAGCAGTTCCTGGGCTTCAAGGTACTCCGGATCAGTCTTGCACAGCTCTTCAAGGATTGGGAGCGCGTTCAATTGCAGGTCAGGATTTTTTTCCTTATAATATGCACGGGCATTCAGTAAATTTACGTTCAGATCTCCTGGATAAATCGCCAACCAGGCGGAGCATAATCTGCGTGCATAACGTAGCTCTTCAGTCTTTAAGGCAGCCTCAAGAAGGGTAATCAGCTGATCACGGGACATTGGATGGTTGGAGGAAGGGGGGAGCGATGTTATCCCGTTCATTTGTCTTAATTCCTTCCGGTTCGTGGATTATGGACGAGGTTCAAAGCAACAACCGCGGCTAATTGGCGGCGAATATTCAGATCATGTGGCGCAAGGTTCACAGCCCGGCGCAGCATTGTTTCAGAAGATCTGTAATCCTTACTTTCCTTCATTGCTAGACCTGCTTGATACGATGCACGCGGGTCATCGGGTGCAATTAATGTGGCCTGCTCGAAGATTTGTATCGCTTGTTGATATTCACGCCGTTCTTTACGCGCCAATCCGAGCTCAAGATATGGTTCCAAGCGATCAGGGACTAATTGGATCGCTTCATTCAAATGTATGATTGATAGATCTAATTGTCCAATTTGCCGTAGCAGTTTTCCAACTAACAGGTGTAAATTAGCCTGTTCACTGCGTGGCGTTTTATCATTACAAACGCTCAACGCCTGTTGAGCGGTGGTGATGGCTTTATCTGCATCATCAAGTTCTATATATGATCTAGCAAGTGCATATAGAATATTAAAATCTTCAGGAAACAAAATTACTAATTTATGAAGTTCTTCCAACCCGGCAGCAGGACCGTTCATGTTCTGTAAGATTTTTACCCGTTCAAGGTGTAGATATTTCGGATCAGGAACAGTTGGGAGCATCGTGTTTAGTTTTGCAAGAGCCTCATGATCCCTGCCAAGCGCTGACAGAGATCGAGCAAGGATAATGGTTGATTGAGGGTCTTTTGGGCTATATTGAATAGCATTATTTGCATAGTTATAAGCACCCTGGAAATCATTATTTTTTATCGCAATCTCACCGAGCAGCTGATAAATATCCGCCCGATTTGGAGCTAACATCAGTGCACTCCGGGCATTTTTTTCTGCGTTATCAAGATCGTTCATCAAGGATTGGATCTTAGCTGAATGAAATAAAGAATATAAATTCTCATGATCGAGCTCGAGCGCAGTTTCGAAGGATTTAAGCGCTTGCTTAAGTAAATGTGGATCGTCGTAAGCATTCTCAAAATATGCATCACCAAGTTCAATGTGGATAGAGATGTTGTCTGGAGCAAGCTTGATCGCTTCCAATAAATGATCTATGCTCGCGCTTGAATCGGAGATTCGCTTGTATATCTGGGCAGCGAGTATGTGCCAGCCAGGTTCATCCTGCCAAATTTCAATTGCAATTTCAACCGCTTTCTGGGCAACTTCATATTGATCAAGGTTCAGTGCAATCTTTGCTAAAAGGATGTTGCAGAATGCGATCATTGGTACCTTTGAATAGGGATTTTGCTCCAAGACCACCTGGAGCGATTTCATCGCTTCCTCCGGATTATTATCACAGATCGCCAAAGAAACTTGTAATAATACTTTTGGATTTCTCGAGTATGAACGAGCAATCTTAATGATTCGGTTGATTGAATTGCTTTCAGGTACCTGGATATCGATTTGGTGCAAATGGTAAATTATTGCGGAAGCATCACCAGCAGTAGTCTGGTGAGTGAGAATGTCAACTGGGTCTTGGTTAATTTCACCGTATTGTTTAAAAGCAATATCAGCTCGGGCTTGCCATCGATAGATTTGCTCGTCAGTCACCTCATAATCTTTGATAAACAGTTCTTTTTTGTATGGTTCAATGATTGACTTGACATTATCCAAGTATTTAATAAATTGATCATGAGTTTCCTTGGAGATTGCGTCTATAGAAGGTTTATGTTTGATTACACCAGAAATCTCACATAAATTGTAAAATTCCGCTTCAAGAACGATCGTCTTTGCAAGATTTAGATAAGATAGAGGTTCCCCAGCGGAATATTCCATAATTCTCAGGGATCCACTCACGGCTTGGTCCCATAATCCTAAATCAAGCGCTGCCTCAATAATCGAATTCATGGTCAGGAATTTTGTTTGGGTAACCATCCAACCAGGCAAGGAATCAGAAAAATCCTGTTTAATATAATTATTTATGGAAATTTGAAGGATTTGTTGCGCTTGTCTATCATTTCCAGCTTTGTTCATCAAGCGCGCTTTAATTGCCATCCATCGACAGAAAAATGGATTCGATATTTCGAGCTGTAGATCCTGGATTTCTGGCCTAACCTGATCCCCGGTTTCCAGGGCTAGCTCGGAATCAAGGCATAGATAGTCCAGAAATTCTTGTTGGGTACCAAATTCGTTACTGGATACTGTTTTCAATGAACGAATGATATTTATTGCTCGATCTGGCTGGATGAGTGCCCGGTAGATTTCACTGATGAGGATTAGATAGTGGGGTGGGAGGCTGGAGTAGTCATCTTTACCGCTAACTTCCTGGGACAGTAAGATCCCTTTTTGGGCATATTTAACTGCAGAATAGAAATCACCGATCGAACGATTAATTCTTGATGCAAGGAAGAGCAGGTCCAGGTCCAATTTCCCATTCTCTTTTGCCTGGAATGTAGTCTCGATACAATTCAATGCCTCTATCGGTTGACCTAGTTCCAATAAAATATCGATTTTCTTTGAGACCAAAGCGTATTCATCAGGAAGAATATCAATGGCGTTATCCAGAGTGTTGACAGCAGATGTGTGATCATGATTTTCTACATATTCTTGTGCCAATTTGATATAAATGGATCGATCATGTTTTGACAGGTTGTTTTGATCTTGAATAACGCCTTTTTCAAGGCAAGCAATTGCAGCCTGGTGGTTCCCCATTTCACTCAAGTAATCTGAAGCCATGATCAGATCATCCGTAGTAGCAAAGTCAAGCGAAGCGATTGATACAAATGTCTCTTGGGCTTCGGTTAGAGCGCCAAGGCTTGATTGAAAGTGGCCTAGCTGAATTAGTAAATCGGTCCGGGTCGGGGCGAGATTAATTGCTTTTGTCAGGGCATTTAGCGCTTCCATGGAAAGGGTTTTGGAAAAGGCAGACTGGGAGTTGGTAAACTCTGCCTTTTTATTGCCAATTAGGCTTGAAACCTGGCTTGCAAACCAGGCCAGGTTATCCGGATTATCGCCATCGATAGCTAAGACAGCCCTTGCTGATCGGATGGCATCTTCCGCTAAATCAGCTGATAAAAAAGCGCCTGATAATGCTTTATATATCGCAGGATTGTTGGGATTTGCCTGGCAGGCTTCCTGAAGGGAGGCGATTGCAATATCATGTTTTCCAATTGAGTTTGCTACACATCCGAAGCCGTAGGATAACCGTTCGAGCCAATTTTGATCACTAACCAATGAAGTATCCAGGGCTTCACGATAGGCCTGGAAGGCCATTTCATTATCACCTGCAGCAGCTAATGTTTCTGCGATTAATGCTTTCGCTTCTGAGATATCAGGGTTAATTTGGAGAGCATCATTGAGAGCAATTAAAGCCTTCATGGGTGAAATATTTGTCGTTCCACGTTTATTTAAAGCTAAAACACTGCGGGCATAATCTAAATAAACCGATTCATCGTGAGATAGTTTTGAAGTTATTAAATATTCGAGCGCTGGGATCGCGTCTTCCAATTCACCCAGATCAACCAATATTTTTGCATACAATTGAGCTAACCCTGGAAATCCTGGTTCAAGCTGGAAGACTTTTGAAAGGACAACCCGGCACTCACTCATGTTTCCGATGCGATTGAGTGCTTGTCCATAACTTACCAGGAATCGTGGGTTTTCTGGCGATAGATTAACAGCAGTAAGCAACTCAGGCAGTGCGAGCGTAGGTGCATCATTGAGCAAATATAATTCTCCCAATGCAAAATGGATCGGAGGGGAATTTGGCACCGCCTGTGAAGCGGTTGTAAGGGTCTCGATGACTGATTTCAACGGTAGCATGTTCTTTTGGGCTTCTGCAAGCGCTAACCAGGCTTGAGATGATTGGGGAGAAACCTGCGTTGCCCTGGTTAAGAATTCTATGCCTTTTTTTGTATCACCCAACCGAATATTTGCTTCCCCTGAATAAATCATAGCTTGGAAGTCTTCTGGATCTGTAGATAAGAGATCATCACAGATATTCAAGGTCAATTCCAATTGATTGGCATACAAAGCGCACCTGGCATAAGAATATATATCTTCTATTGGCAATGGTTTTGAATGATCTCGCTTAGATTTGACGATGTACTCCCTTTCACATAAGCCTGCTTCCCATTCCCCGATAACTTCCAGGGCTCCTGCCAATTTGCGATGATAATCAATATTATCTGAATGAAGCGACGTAAGCACCTTCAGGGTCTCTGCAACCTGCTGATCCTTGTGGGATTGTCTGTAACTTTCCGCCAAATTTTCCAATAATAAAGCGTGATTTGGGCAGATTAGCAAGGCGTGCTCGAGAATAATGGATGCCTGCTCTGGTAGATGAAATTCCAATAGAAAATTACTAAGATTTATTAGAGAAAAATAATCACCCCAAACAGAAAATGAA
>Ga0209253_10005611_pt1 | contig 10882 bp, 10 predicted proteins | sample FrelakmetBRP12BR_FD_187145 | JGI IMG/M metagenome (GOLD analysis project Ga0209253, IMG submission 187145) | Freshwater lake sediment microbial communities from the University of Notre Dame, USA, for methane emissions studies - BRP12 BR (SPAdes)... | ecosystem: Environmental > Aquatic >... | reverse complement strand
GGCGCGGCGCGGGACGCTGCTGTCGAGCCAGGCGCCGACGCGCGCCAGCAGGCGACGGGCGGCCGGCGTCGTGACGTAGGTCGGCAGCTCCTCGGCCATGGCACAGTGGCCGTGGTAGACGAGCGGACATCCGCTCAGGCTGCGCACGGCGAGCGCCGCCAGCGCCGCTTCGTAGTTGTGCGCGTGCATCACCTCGACCCGGTGGCGGCGGACGTGCCACGCGAGCCGCAGCGCCAACCAGGCGTCGAGAAACGGGCGGCTCGGTCCGAGGCCGGGACGGCGGCCGAGCCGCCGGCCGTAGGTGATCACGTCGACGACGTGCCCGCGCTCGCGCAGGCCGAGCGCCAGGTGGCCGACGAGCACCTGCGAGCCGCGCAGCGCCGGCCAGGGACCGGCGACGACGAGCGCCACCCGCATCAGCCGGCGGGCTCCAGGTAGCCGAGGGCCTCCAGGCGGGCCGCGAGCTCGCGGTCCGCCGCCGCGCTCGGCGGCAGCGGAGCCGCGGCGCGATCCGCCAGCAGCTCCGGCGCGGTTCGCGGCGGCGTCTCCAGCGCTGCCACGATCGGCTGGCCGTCGAGGCCGTCGGGGACCGGCAGCCCGGTGAGGGCGAGCAGCGTGGGGAGGACATCCGTCACCTCGGCGGCGTCGAGCCGGCCGGCGGCTCGCACGCCCCGCCCCGCCAGCATGAACACGCCCTCGCGCCGGTGGGATCCGCTCATGCCGTTGCCCCTGCCGGCCCCCCACGCCGCGCGCGGCAGGCGGCGCACCGCGGGGCCGGGGCCGTCGCTGCGCAGGCAGGACGGCAGGTGGCCGTCGAGCTCCGCCAGCTCGAGCAGGAGGTCGGGCGCGCGCTCGGTGGCGGGCCCGTGGTACACCTCCTCGCGGCGCCACACCCGCCGCACCACGGGCCGTCCGTCCTGGTGGCGCCAGGCGGCGAGGCACGCCGCCGCCGCCTCGCGCACCTCGGCGTAGCGCGCGGCGGGCACGCGCCCCTCGGGCTCGCGGCCGGCGAGGTTCAGCCAGACGCTCGGGTGGTAGTCCAGCTCCTCCGAGTAGGCGGCGGTCCCGGCCCAGTCGACGGCGCCGAGGCGCGCCAACCCCTCGAGGCGTCCGGCGGCGCCGGGCAGACGCCGCAGGAGACGGCCCTGCAGGCCGACGGGCACGGCGCGCAGCGCGAGCGCGCGGAGCACGCGTGCGCTCCGCCCGCCCGCGGCGCGAAACCGCAGGAAGCCCTCGGCGGCGAGGCGGCGGTTCAGGTGCACCACCAGGTCGCTGGCGCCGCCGCTGCCGTGATCGGACACCACGGCGACGGTCGCCTGCGCGGGCGCGGCGGCGAGGATCACGCCGAGCGCCTCGTCGAGCGCCCGGTAGACGCGAAGCACCGCGTCCCCGAACGGGCTCGCCTCGTGGCGCGGCGATCCCGGATCGTGGAAGCGCCAGAAGTGGTGCGCCACCGTGTCCGACTCGCCGTACACCACCATGAGCGCGTCCCACGGCTCGCGCTCGAGCAGGTGCGTGACCAGCGCCGTCCGCCGCCGGATGCCGTCGAGCAGGCTGGCCAGGGCACGCTCGTGCCACCCCGGCCCCGTGTCCACCTCCTGGAAGTCGGCGAACGGCAACCGGCCCACCACCTCCCGCAGCCCGGGCCAGCGCTCCCGCGGATGGACGAACGAGCCGTCCACCGCGGTGGTGAGCGGCGTGTCCCAGCCGCTGATCATGAGGCCGCGCACCGGCTCCGGCGGGTACGTGGCCGGCACCGTGAGCACCGCCATGCGCCGGCCGGCCGCGCACAACCGCGTCCACAGCGCCGGGGTGCGGCGGTGGCTGCCGTTGACGAAGCGCACCCGGTAGGTGCCGGGAACGCGCTCGGCGAAGTCCAGCACGCCGTGCCGGCCCGGATTGACGCCGGTCACCAGCGACGTCCAGGCGGGGAAGGTCGCCGCCGGCAGCGTCGAGCGCAGCCGGCCGTGGCTGCCGCGCGCGAGCAGGCCGGCCAGCACGGGCAGACGCCCGGCGGCCGCCCAGGGCTCGATCAGGTCGAAGGTGGCTCCGTCCAGCCCGACGACCAGCAGCGGCCCGCCCACGCGCGCCCTCGCCTCAGTCGAGATACCCGAGCGCGCGCAGCCGCTCCTTGGTGGCGCTGTCCACGTCGGTCGTCGCTGCCGCACCGGCGTGTGCCCGCGCCTGCAGGAACGAGCGGCCGAGCGCTGCGCGCATCTCCTCGAGCCGGACGGGATCCCCGCCGGCGAGGTTCCTGGTCTCGCCAGGGTCTGCAGCCACGTCGTACAGCTCCTGCGCCGCGAGGCCGCGGGGGTTGCCCGGGTTCGCCGTGATCAGCTTCGACGACTTCGTGCGCAGCGCCTGCAGGACGTTGCCCTCGAAATCCTCCTCGGCGAAGACGCTCGCGCGCGCCGGCGCCGCGCCACCGTCGAGCGGCAGGGCATGGCCCTGCATGAGCCGGGGCCCGGGCACACCGGCAGCGGCGAGGATGGTCGGCATGACGTCGAGCGTGGTCACCAGCTCGCCAACGACCTGGCCGCGAGGCCCGCCCTGTGGCGGCTTCATGATGAGCGGCACGTGGATCTGCTCGTCGTAGAGCGTCGTCCCGTGCCACCAGCCGCCGTGCTCGAAGAACTCCTCGCCGTGGTCCGAGACGAGGAGGATCAGCGCGCGGTCGTAGACGCCGCGCTCGCGCAGCCCCGCCAGCAGCCGTCCGATGTGCTGGTCGAGGTAGGCGATCTCGCCGTCGTAGAGCGTCCGGTACTTCTCCGCGAGGCCGGCCGGCGGGTTCGGGTTGGCGACGCGCGCGTAGCCTTCGCCGTCGAACGGGTGCACGAAGTACGGGTCGTGCGGGTCCATGTAGTGCAGGAACAGGAAGAACGGCCCGCGCTTCGCCGCGGCACCATCGAGCCAGCGGAGCGCGGTGTCGGTCACGACCTCCGCCGGCTGGTAGTAGTTGGCGGGATCGACCCGCCGGGCGAGGAACCGCTCCCGCACCAGCCGCAGGCCGTTGTAGAGCGTCAGCTTCGCCGCCGGCTCGTCGGCCCGGAAGAACAGGTCCGGCGCCAGGTAGGTGTACTCGGCGAACCCCTGCTGGAAGTTGAACGAGGAGGTGACGTTCACGTTGTTGGGGAAGCCGGCGGTGTACCAGCCCGCAGCGGACAGGGACTCCGCGAGGGTCTCGACGCGATCCGGCAGGACGTCGGACTTGTGGATCGCGCCGTGCGAGGAGGGGTACAGGCTCGTGAACATGGTCGCGAACGACGGGCGCGTCCACGAGGCCTGGGCGAATGCCTCGGCGGCACGGATGCCGTCGGCGGCGAGCGCGTCCATGTGCGGGGTCGTTGCGCTCGTCGAGCCGTACGCGCCGAGATGGTCGGCGCGCAGCGTGTCGATCGCGATCAGGACGATGGGCGGGGCGCCGGCCGGCGCCTGGACCGCCGGCGCCTGCGGGACGGGCGGCACCGGGGCGAAGCCGCGGCTGGCGACGCTCCAGACGCCAGCCGCGACGAACACCACGCCGGCTGCGACCGCCGGCCGCGTGAGCGGCCGGCGGCGTGCGTCGGCGCCGCGAAGCCAGCGCCAGAGCGCGACCGCAAGCACGGTGGTGAGGAGCACCGCGCCGGCCTGCGCCGCGAGCGCGAGCGGTCCGGGCGGCAGCTGCTCGAGGAAGACGTCGCGCACGATGCGGAAGCGGGCGACGACGAAGCCGAGCCCCGCGCCCACGGTGGCGAGCGCCAGGCCGAAGCCGTCGGTGCGCAGCACCGCGGCCAGGACGCCGAGGCCGAGGCCGCCCACGGCGCCGAGGAGTCCGTAGACCAGCATGCCCCAGGCGATCGGCGGCAGGTCGCCGGTGCCGTGGGCGAGAAGCCACGAGGCTAGCGCCTCGAACAGGCCGACTGCGGCGCCGGCCATCAGGCCGCCCGCCAGGCCGGCCGCAAGCGGCCGAGAGCTCATGTGATGATCACTCCGATCGGGAAATGCTGGGGTCGTGGGCGTGTGATCGCCGCAGCCGCAGGAATCCGCGGCCGGGACCGCCGCGGCTCACGACTCGGGGAACTCGAGGTCGAGCTCGGCGGGATCGCCGGTCACGCGGATGCCGCGCGGCGACAGCTTGTAGAGGTCCTGCGCCTTCCAGTGCAGGAACCGCGACTGCTCCAGGTCCTTCACGCCCGCGACGAGCACCTCGAACGGCATGCCGAGCCGCGGCGCGAGCCCGTCGCGGGCGTGCAGGAACGGCGAGGCGGGCGTGGCGTCGTACACCTTCCGGTATTCGAGGAGGATCTGTCGCTTCAGGTTCACGGCAGGGGTGATAGCACACATCCGCCGGCGCTCGCACGCCCGGCGGCGCGGGCTACCCGGCGGCCAGGGGTCGCCCCGGACGTCGCGGCCGCCACCGCCCGAGCCGACGCCCGAACCGTCTCGATGCCGGCAAGCCTCGGGGCCCGGCTCGCCAGCCGGCTGGATCACAGCCGGAAGACGTGGTCCGCCTTGCAACCCTTCAGGGCGTTGCGCGTATCCACGACCAGCGGAGCCTGTCGCACGACCGCACCGTAGTCGATCTCGCGGTGCGCGGTGAGGACGACCACGCAATCCACCGTTCCCAGGTAGCCGTTCGCGAGCTCGATGGAGGCGAGCTCGAAGCCCTCTTCCCGGATCGCCGGAATGTACGGGTCGGTGTACGACAGCAGCGCACCCTTGTCGGCGAGGAGCCGCATCACCGTGAGCGCCGGCGACTCGCGGATGTCGTTCACGCCCTCCTTGTACGCGACCCCCACGAGGTGGACGCGGGCGCCGTTCACGCTCTTGCGGTGGTGGTTCAGCGCGTCGGTCACCCGCTCGACCACGAAGCGCGGCATGCTCTCGTTGATCGCCCCGGCCAGCTCGATGAAACGCGCGTCGAAGCCGTTCATCTTCGCCTTCCAGGAAAGGTAGAAGGGGTCGATCGGGATGCAGTGCCCACCCAGGCCGGGACCGGGGTAGAAGGGCATGAAGCCGAAGGGCTTGGTCTTGGCGGCATCGATGACCTCCCAGACGTCGATGTGGAGCGCGTTGCACATGAGCGCGATCTCGTTCACCAGCCCGATGTTGACGCTCCGGAAGGTGTTCTCGAGCAGCTTCACCATCTCGGCCACCTGCGTGGAGGAGACGGGGACCACGGTTTCGACGGACGCCTGGTAGAGCGCTCGTGCCGCCGCCGTACACGCGGGGGTGGTGCCGCCGACGACCTTCGGGATGTTGCGCGTATTGAACCGCTTGTTGCCCGGATCGATGCGCTCGGGTGAGAACGCCAGGCCCACGTCCCTGCCCACCTGCAGGCCCGTCGACTCGAGCGCGGGCCGGACGACCTCCTCGGTCGTGCCGGGGTAGGTGGTGCTCTCGAGGATCACCAGCTGCCCCGGCCGGATGTACTTGCGGATCTCGTTCACGGCCGCCACGACGTAGGTGAGATCCGGGTCCTTCGTCTTCCTGAGCGGCGTCGGGACGCAGATGTTGATGGTGTCGAGCTCGCGGATGACGGCGAAGTCGTCCGTGGCCACGAAGCGGCCGGCACGCACCGGCTCGGCGATCTCCTCGTCGCTCACGTCGACGATGTAGGAGCGTCCCGACGCAATGGCGTCGATCTTGCGCCGGTCGAGGTCGATGCCGGTGGCGTGGAAGCCGGCCTTGGCCAGCTCGAGCGCCAGCGGCAGGCCCACGTAGCCGAGCCCGATGACTCCGCAGCGTGCCTCGCGGCGCTCGATCCTGCGAATGAGATCCTGCATGCGTGCTTCTCCCGGCGGATGCGGCTCCGCGGTCATTCGACGTAGCCGAGGTCTTCGAGGCGCTTGCGCACCTCGGCCTCCTCGTCCTCGGTGTAGGCGGAGTCGTCGGCCGGCGGCTCCGGCTTCGGCTCCTCGGGGGCGTCGGGCCGACGCTCAGCCATGCGAAGGTCTCCTCTCCTCCGCGGCAGTCTCGCACGCCGCGAGCGTGGCCTCGATTCGCGACCGGTGCCGCGCGAGCCCGCGCCCGATGAAGACGGCCTGGCTCTCGCTCGGGCCCGGGAGCCTCACCCAGCTGAGCTCGTGCCGGCCGCAGGTGAAGTTGAACAGGCACTGCCAGTCGCGCCCGGCGAAGCGCACCACGCCCTTGGCCCGCAGCACGTCGCGCGGCAGGCGCGCGAGCATGCGCTCGAACGCGGCCTGGTCCAGCAGCCGCGGCGAGCGCCAGACGAAGCTGGCGATGTCGTCCACGTGGAGGTGCCCGGCGGCGGGGGCGTCGGCGCGGGCACGCTCCCGCCAGCTCGCCACGCCCGTGGCGAACAGGAGGTCGCTGTCGAGGGCGCCGCGCACCGAGCGGAAGCGTTCGGCGCGCGGGTTCAGCCGGCGTACGTGCTTCTCGAGCCGCTCCAGGGCCCGCGCGTCGACCAGGTCGATCTTGTTCACCACGACGAAGTCGGCCGCGGCGATCTGGCGCCCGGTGACGTCGCTCTCGGCCAGGTGTCGCTCGGCGTTCGCGGCGTCGACGACCGTGATCACCGCATCGAGCCCGAGTCCGGCGCCGTGCACGCGCTCGGCGAGCGGCCCGGGGTCGGCAAGGCCGGTGGACTCGATGATGATCACGTGCGGCTGGACGGTCTCGACGATCTCCTGGATGGCGAGGTCGAACCGGTAGTCGTCGATGGTGCAGCAGATGCAGCCGCTCGACAGCTCGACCATCTTCTCGACCGCGGAGAGGCCGGTCACGACCCGGCCGTCGATTCCGATCTCGCCGATCTCGTTCATGATGACGGCGACCGGCTTCCCCTCGAGCCCGTGGTCGAGCACGTGGCGGAGGAGGGTCGTCTTGCCGCTTCCGAGGAAGCCGGTGAGGATGTCGACGGCGACGGTGCGCATTCGGGCTCCGGGCGCGCGAGCGGCTTCCCGGGATATAGCCGACCCCCCCTGCGAACTCAACGAGAAACGCCGGCGCGCGCGGTCATGCGGATCGGCATGCGGTGGCGCATGCGGTCGTCAGAACAGGAAGGGCAGGAGACGCTTCGCCTGGCGCGCATACTGCGGGAACTCGGGGTACGTCCGTTCGAGGGCCGCCTCCTCGAGGGCGATGCGCGCGATCAGCACCACGAGCGCCGCCCCGGTGAGCACGAACGTCCAGCGCGCGCCCAGCGCGAGCGGCGCGCCCGCGGCGATCAGCGCCTGCCCGAGGTACATCGGATGCCGCACCCAGCGGTATGGTCCGTGGGTGACGAGCCCGGCGCCCGGACGTGGCAAGACGAATGGCGACAGCGCGTCGCCGAGCGCCGTCCCGCCGACCCGGTAGAGGGCAACGCCGGTCGCCAGTGCGACCAGGCCCAGCAGCCGTCCCCCCGGCCGCCCCCCGCGCACGACGGCCTCGAGCGGTGCGGCGAGGAGGAGCGCGTGGAACAGCCGGTGGTGCCAGATCACGAGCGCGAGCGGCTCGTCGAGCAGAGGCCGGTGCGGCGGTGGCGGCGCCGCGTCCGGCGAGCGGACGCGCACGAACAGCGCCGCCAGGCAGACGACATAGGCCACGCCCCAGATCATACGGGGCGCAGGGCCTCGCAGGCCAGGGAGCCGGCCGTGGCGTGGGCCACGCAGAGCGCCATGCGCGATGCCTCCCCGTCGCCGCCGTCAGGGCGCCCTGCGCGCCTGCGCCTCGGCGACCGCCGGCGCGTGCGCCGGCAGCGGCGCCAGCGCGGCGGCGCGGCGGCGCCGCCCGAGCGACAGGCGCAGCTTGAAGAGCTCGAGCAGGTTGCCGAAGCCGTCCTTCCACAGGTTCAGCTTCGACTCGCCCACCCGCTCGCCGTAGTACATCGGCATCTCCATGCACTTGATGCCGGGGTGGGTGAAGGCGAGGATCTTGATCTCCTGCGAGAGCGCCATGCCGTTCGCCTGCGGCCGGATCTTCTCGAGGATCTCGCGCTTGAAGATCCACATGCCCGACTGCGAATCGATCAGCGAGCAGCGGAAGAGGAGGAAGGTCGCGGAGGACAGGACGGCATTGCCGAGCAGGCGCAGCGCGCTCTTCGACTTGTCGTTCCGCGACCGCCACCGGCGTGCGGTCATGAAGTCGAGCTTGTCCTCCAGCAGCACGTGCAGCAGCAGCGGGATGGAGTTCGGCGGATACGTCCCGTCGCCGTCCATGGTGACGATGATGTCGCCGCTCGCCTGCTCGAAGCCGCTCTGGTAGGCACGCCCGTAGCCCTTGCGGCCCTCGAAGACGACCCGGGCGCCGAGCGACGCGGCGACCTCGGCGGTGCGGTCGGTCGACGCGTTGTCGACGACCAGCACCTCGTCGACGATGGGCGGCATCTGCTCGATCGTGGCGCGAACGCCCTGCTCCTCGTTGTGGCAGGGGATGACCACCGAGATGCGCTTGCCTCGAAACATGGGCGGGACCTCCGGCGTGGCGGGCTGGACGGGCGGTGAAGCGATCAGGCGGCGGTGGCGGGCTTCGGCGCCGGGGTGGTGGTGCCGCAGGTGCCGAGCGCGGCGGGGGCCGGCTGCCTTCCCGTCAGCCTTCGCCACATCTTGCGGAGCTTCAGGCTCGACCACTCCCTCAGGACCGCGGGCATCATGCGCGGGTTGAACAGGATGTTGATGGTCAGGAAGCACTCGTAGGTGCAGAAGCACTTCGACTCGCGGATGAACTTCCGCGTTGCGTCCGCCTGCGGGCTGAACCAGATCTTCCTGAAGTCATAGCCCGCCTCGCGGAGGTTGCCCAGCTTGCGGTCGATCAGCAGCTCGCACGGGTAGACGTCGCCGTTCGCGAACATCGCCCCGCCCAGGTTCCCGGCGTAGCACGGGATCTGGTACTCGTTGGTGCGCGCGATCCTGGCGATCAGGTTGTGGCGGACGATGCGCTTGGCGTTGATGAAGTCGGCGAACGGGAAGTGGTCGTACCCCGAGAGCGAGCCCGACTTGTACTCCCGCTCCATGTGGTCGGCGTACGCCTGGTACTTCTCGACGTCGAAGAACTTCGCCAGCGGCTCCTTGGGGCTCCCGCGGGTGAGCAGCGTGAAGACGGTGTCCACGTCGAGGTTCTTGCGGAACCACTCGTAGTTCTCGATCAGCACGTCCTCGTTGTGCTTGGAGACCGTGGTCTCGACCTGTACCGAGAAGTTCTCGTAGTGCTTCTCCACCTCGCGCAGCGCCTTGTACGTTTCGATGGAGCGCTTGAAGAGGCCGGGGAACACGCGGATCTCGTCGTGCAGCGCGCCGACACCATCGAGCGAGACGTCGATGTGCAGGTCGAGGTCCGGGCACGACTCGCACAGGTCCTTCACGATCGAGACGGTCCGGGTCGTCGTGCTTCCGTTCGTGGGGATGCCGACGTTCCGGACGCCGGTGTTCTTGTGGAAGATCTTGACGATCTCGCCGATGTCCTTGCGCAGGAACGGCTCGCCGCCGGTGGGAAGCAAGAACATGAGGCTGCCCTTCCCCATGCTCGCGCTGATCTTGTCGATCTCCTCGAGAGAGAGCTCCTGCTTGCGGTAGGCCATCGACGGCTCTTCCCAGCCGGGATGCGCGCCGTCGGCGAGCAGGCAGTGCTTGCACTTCGCGTTGCAGGCGTCGGTGATGAAGTAGACCAGGTACACGGGAAGCTCGCCCTTCTTGAGGAAGATCTTCTTCCCGTGCTGCACGTAGTCCAGGTAGCCCATTGCGACCTCTCCTCGTCGTCCAGGAAACCCTAGTATCGCGCCCCGAAGGGATAGCTCAGCAGGCCGACCACGCCGCCGATGCCGGCGACGAGGAGCTCCAGCCACAGCAGCGGCACCGCCGCCACCGCCCGCCCGATCCCGTCGCTCGCGCGGATGGCGGCCAGGAAGTCGAGGTTCAGCACGACCGTGCCGGCGACCGCAAGCGTCCCGAGCGCCAGCGGGACGGAATGCCCGAACACCATCCCCAGCACGAGCAGCGCGAACCCCACTCCGCACAGCGGAATGCTGGCGATATAGCTGCCCGGGACCGAGCTGTTGTTCTCGCCCAGCTCGCCAGGGTGCCGCAGCGTGAGCCGCACCAGCGACACGGCCCGCTTGAAGTCGACCTCGAGCAGGGTCCTGAGCGAGTAGCGCTTCACGTGCTCGACCTCGAGGTCCGGGTGGATGCGCACCTTGACGCCCATCCGGGCCAGCTTCTGGCCGAAGGCCGTGTCCTCGACGCTCGGGGTGCCGTAGCCGACGTCGAAGCCGCCGACCTCGAGGAAGCGATCGCGCTTGAGCGCCGCGACGGTGGTGTAGAAGAGCGGGACGTCGCCGGTCCGGCGGAGGTACGTCCAGCGGATCCACAGGTTCTTGTACTGGCTCGGCAGGTCGCGATGGCGCATCCGCGCGGCCTGGACGCCGCAGAAGCCGTCCGCCTCGCCCACCTCGAAGCCGGCGACCAGGGTGGCCAGCGTGTCGGGGCGCACCATGACGTCCGAATCGATGAAGAAGAGGACGTCGCCGCTCGCGTGCTGGGCGCCGACGTTGCGCGCTGCTGCTGGCCCGACGCGGCCCGGCGAGGGGACGACGGTCACCGGGAAGCGCCCGGCGATCTCCCGCGAGCGGTCGGTGCAGCCGTCGTCGACCATGATGGTCTCGAAGTCGGTGAAGGTCGACTGGTGGAGCCGCGTGAGGCACTCGGCGAGCGTCGCCTCGGCGTTGTAGACCGGGATGACGACCGAGACGCGGGGCGCCGTCTTCGCGGCCGGGACCTTCTTGCGTGCCAGCCACCGGGCGATGCTGGTGACGCGCTTCGCGCTCTGCGGCGCGGCGGGGACGTTCACCGTGGTGCGATTGGGTCGCATGGATTCATCTCGCCTGTCGGTCGGAAGCAGGTCACCAGCTCACTCCCCCTGCCCGAAGCGGAAGATCACGTTGAAGGTGGGCCGGCGGCCGTTCATG
>Ga0209253_10005610_pt1 | contig 10882 bp, 9 predicted proteins | sample FrelakmetBRP12BR_FD_187145 | JGI IMG/M metagenome (GOLD analysis project Ga0209253, IMG submission 187145) | Freshwater lake sediment microbial communities from the University of Notre Dame, USA, for methane emissions studies - BRP12 BR (SPAdes)... | ecosystem: Environmental > Aquatic >... | reverse complement strand
GGCGTCAGCGGCTCCTTGACAAGGTAGGGCGCCAGGTCGTGGTGCAGCGACGCCTCGTAGCGGAACGGATATTTCTCTGCCGCCGGCTCGAGGAAAAAGTCGAACGGGTTGTAGACCGACATCTCGGCAACGAGATCGACGGTGACCCGGAAATGCTCCGTCTTCTGCGGGAACACCAGCCGCGCCAGGTAGTTGGCAAACGGGTCCTGCTGCCAGTTGATGAAGTGCCCGCCGGGTTCGATCTTCAGCGAGTACGACAGGATCGGCGTGCGGCTGTGCGGCGCCGGCCGCAACCGCACCACCTGTGGCGACAGGCCGACGCGGCGGTCGTAGCGGTACTCGGTGACGTGGTTCAGGGCAACGTGGATCGACACGGTCGGTTCTCGTCAGCAGTCAGGCGGGTCGCCACGTTCGCGGCGCTTGGTCTGTCATGCAATCGCCGTGCCGGCGGCCGCAGCCATGCAGCCACCGGCCGCCATCGCCCTAGAGCGGCGGGCGCGGGTTGGCGCCCTGGGCGACCAACTGAACGTGCGCGGCCTCCGGGTGCACGTCGACCTCCACGCTCCCCGGCAGCGGCGCACGCACGGGATGGGTCAGTTCGGTTTCCAGCCGCGGCGCTCCGGATGCAACGCTGGCATCGCGCCAGGTGGGGTCGGGAATTTCCTGGAACACCTGTTTCAGCCGCGCGCCCCAGGCATTGCGGATCATCTGCATGTACTGGTTGGCATGGTCGATCTGCACGAAGCGCGTCACGCGCAGCGCATCGGCCTCATAGACCAGCAGGTCCAGTGGCAAGCCGACCGAGATGTTCGAGCGCAACGTCGAGTCCATCGAGATCAGCGCGCACTTGGCCGCCTCGTCCAGCCCCGCGGCCGGACTGATCACGCGGTCGATGATCGGCTTGCCGTACTTGGCCTCGCCGATCTGGAAGTACGGGTTCTCCGGCGTGGCCTCGATGAAGTTGCCGGCCGAGTAGACGTGGAACAGCCGCATGCCTTCGCCGCGGATCTGGCCACCGAAGATGAAACTGCAGGTGAACTCGATGCTGGCGTCCTTCAGCGGCCCGGCGTCGCGCATGCGCACCTCACGGACCGCCTCGCCGACCACCCGCACCGCCTCGAACATCGTCTTGGCGTTCCAGACGCTGTCGTCGTGCGGCCCGGTGCGCTCGCAGACGATCTGCCGCACCGCCTGGGTGATCGCCAGGTTGCCGGCCGACAGCAGCACCATCATGCGTTCGCCCGGATGCTCGAAGACCGTCATCTTGCGGAAGGTCGAGATCTGGTCGACCCCGGCGTTGGTGCGCGAGTCCGAGAGGAACACCAGGCCCGCATTCAGCCGCATTGCCACGCAGTAAGTCATCGCCCCATCCGCGAGTCTTTGGAATAGCGCGATTCTAAGGAGGCAACGCCGTTCAGCTTGCCGCCAGCGGCACCAGGAAGTCCTGGCTGATGCGGCCGCCGAGGTCGTTGATCCGCTCGAGGAATCCGCTCAGGTAGCCGTGCAGGCCCTGCTGCAGGATGTCTTCGACGCGGCCGTAGCGCAGTTCGGCGCGCAGCATGCCGGCTCGCCGCTGCGCCTCGCCGGAGCGGCTGTTGCGCACCGCTTCGAGGTTTGCGCAGACCTCGTTGACGCAGGCGGCCAGCGAGCGCGGCATGTCGCCGCGCAGGATCAGCAGTTCGGCCACGCGCTCAGGCGTGATCACGTCGCGATAGACCTTGCGATAGATCTCGAAGGCCGAGACCGAACGCAGCACCGCTGCCCAGTAGTAGAAGTCGCGTTGATGGCCGGCGCCGTTGCCGCGGCCGGCCGGCAGCAGCTCCGATTCTTCGCCGCTGCCGTGGAACTTCACGTCGATGATCCGCGCCGCATTGTCCGCGCGCTCGAGGAAGGTACCCAGGCGGATGAAGAAGAACGCCTCGTCCTTGAGCATGGTGCCGATGGTCACGCCGCGCGACAGATGCGAGCGGTATTTCACCCACTCGAAAAGCTGCTGCGGATCGCGCCCGAGCAGGCCGTCGCTCATCTCGCGCTGCAGCTTCAGCCACGTGTCGTTGTGCGTCTCCCAGACCTCGGTCGTGAGCGAGCCGCGCACGGCACGGGCGTTCTCGCGCGCCGCCTGCATGCACGAGTAGATCGACGACGGATTGGTCGGGTCGCGGACCATGAAGTCGAGCACGTCGCGCGCGGTGAGCAGCGGGTACTTGGCGTCGAAGGCCGCCTGCAGCTCCGAGATGCCCAGCATCGCCCGCCAGCCGCGCTCGGCCTCCTCCGCCGACTGCGGCAGCAGCGAGGTCGACATGTTGACGTCGAGCATCCGCGCGGTGTTCTCGGCCCGTTCAATGTATCGGGCCATCCAGAACAGATGATCAGCCGTGCGGCTCAGCATTCAGCGCTCCAGCACCCACGTGTCCTTGGTCCCGCCGCCCTGCGACGAATTGACCACCAGCGAACCTTCGCGCAGCGCGACGCGGGTCAGCCCGCCGGGGACGATCGAGATCTGCTTGCCGGAGAGCACGTACGGCCGCAGGTCGATGTGGCGCGGGGCGATGCCGGATTCGACGTAGGTCGGGCAGGTCGACAGGGCCAGCGTCGGCTGGGCGATGAAGTTCGCGGGATCCCTGCGGATCTTGGCGTCGAACACGTCGATCTCCGCCTTGGTCGCCGCCGGCCCGACCAGCATGCCGTAGCCGCCGGCGTTGTGCACTTCCTTGACCACCAGCTCCGGCAGGTGCGCCAGCGTGTGCTCCATCTCGTCGCGGTTGCGGCACTTGTAGGTCGGCACGTTGGCCAGCAGCGGCTTCTCGCCGAGGTAGAACTCGATCATCTCCGGCACGTACGGATAGATCGACTTGTCGTCGGCGATGCCGGTGCCGATTGCGTTGGCCAGCGTCACCCGCCCGGCGCGGTACGCCGACAGCAACCCCGGCACGCCGAGCGTCGAGTCGGGCCGGAACACCAGCGGGTCGAGGAAATCGTCGTCGACGCGGCGGTAGATGACGTCGACCCGCTGCGGCCCGCGCGTCGTACGCATGAACACCGCGTTGTCCTGCACGAAGAGATCCTGGCCTTCGACCAGTTCGACGCCCATCTGCTGCGCCAGGAACGCGTGCTCGAAGTACGCCGAGTTGTACATGCCCGGGGTCAGCAGCACGACCAACGGATCGGCGACACCCTGCGGCGCGACCGAGCGCAGGTTCTCCAGCAGCACGTCCGGGTAGTGCGCCACCGGAGCCACCTTGTTGCGCGCGAACAGGTCCGGGAACAGCCGCATCATCATCTTGCGGTTTTCCAGCATGTACGACACGCCGCTGGGCACGCGCAGGTTGTCCTCCAGCACGTAGTACTCGCCCTGGCCGGCGCGGACGATGTCGATGCCGGCAATGTGCGCGTAGATGCCGCCGGCCACGTCGATGCCGTGCATCTCGGGCCGGTACTGCGAGTTCCTGAAGACCTGGTCGGCAGGCACCTTGCCGGCGCGGATGACGTCCTGCCCGTGATAGACATCGTGCAGGAACATGTTCAGCGCGCGCACCCGCTGGCGCAGTCCGCTTTCCAACTGCTGCCATTCGCCGGCCGGAATGATGCGCGGAATGACATCGAACGGGATCAGCCGTTCCGTGCCTGCGGCCTCGCCATATACGGCGAAGGTGATGCCCACGCGCCTGAACACGAGGTCGGCCTCGGCGCGCTTGTTGCTCATCGCCTCCGGGCTCTGGTCTCCCAGCCAGGATTCGTAGCCGCGATAGTGCGACCGGGCCGCACCCGCTGGCGTGAACATCTCGTCAAAAGCGGTGGTCATGGGGCAGGCAGGTGCACTCGGCCGGCAGGCGTGGTCAGTCTAACGGGCGACCCGTCCGCCTCAGAACGGACCGGCCGGCTCTGCAAGCGCTGCGCCCGGATCTGGCATCCAGTCGCCGTCCGGCAGGATGTCTTCCTTCGACGCACCAGGGCCGGGCCGGTTATGCCAATAACGGTGCGCCGATGCACGCCAGCGGTGCAGATCGACCGCGCCGTCGCCACGAAACCGCCACTGTGCCGCTCCCGATTCATCACTACGCACCACATGCACGCCCCGTGCCATGTAGCGGCCAACGACCTGCGTGTCGGGGTGACCGAAGCGGTTGCGATAGCCGGCCTGCACGCTGGCCCAGGCCGGCCGGGCTGCATCGAGCAGCGCCTCGCTCGACGAACTGCGGCTGCCGTGGTGCGGCACCGACAGCCAGTCGACCTTCAGATCGCCCTCGCGGGCGACTAGTTCGGCTTCCTCGCGCGCCGGCACGTCGCCAGTGAGCAGCAGCCGGTGCGGCCCCAGCGAGACGCGCAGTACGCAACTGGCCGCGTTGCTCGCCAGCCGCGGCTGCGCGTAATCGGCCGCCAGCGGGCGCAGCACGTCGATACGCAGCGCACCGGCGTCGATGCGGCTCCCCGCCTCGCAGCGCTGCACGGCGGCGGCGCCGCGCAGGGCCGGATGCGCCGCATCGATGGAGCTAAGCACCGCCGCCACCGGTGTGCCGCGCAGGATCGAGGCCGCACCGCCCGAGTGATCACTGTCCAGGTGCGAGACCACCAGCAGGTCGATCGCCTCGGTGCCGCGCCAGCGCAGGTACGGCGCCACGATGCGTCCGCCGGCATCGGCCGTGCCCGAGAAGCGCGGCCCTGTGTCGTACAGCAGCGTGTGTGTCTTCGACTCGACCAGCACCGCGGTACCCTGTCCAACGTCGAGCGCGGTGACCCATAGCTCGCCCTCGCCGGGTCGCGCCGGCGGCCACAGCAGCATCGGCAGCAGCCAGACGGCGCCGGCCCAGCGCAGCGGCCATCCTGGCGGGGCCAGCAGCCAGGCCACGCCGGCCAAGGCGAGTGCCAGCGTCCACCACGGTGCCGCCGCCAGCGGCAGGCTGGCCCACGACGGCACGGCGAGCGCACTCACGAAGGCGTGCAGTGCCACCAGCAGCGCGTGCGCGACAGCGAGGCACGGCACGGCGAGCGATGCGAAAGGATCGGGCAGCACGACGAACAGCCCGGCAATGAGCGCCAGCGGCGTGACCAGCAGGCTTACCAGCGGAATCGCCACCGCGTTCGCTGCGATCGACACCAGCGAGATCTGCTGGAACAGCGCCGCCGTCAGCGGCAGCAGGGCCAGCGTGACGGCAACCTGCACCCGGGCCGCCTCGCGCAGCCGCGCCCGCCACCCGGGCTCGCGCGCCCCCGGCCGCCCCGAGACGGTGAACATGATCGCCGCCACCGCACCGAACGACAGCCAGAACCCCGGTGCGATCACCGCCCACGGATCGAGCAGGCAGACGGCCGCCGCCGCCAGCGCCAGCGTGGAAAGCGGCCGCGTGCCCACGCGCAGCCACGCCGCCACGGCAACCGTGAACAGCATGAAGAACGTGCGCTGCGCCGGCACACCCCAGCCGGCGAGCAGGCAATAGCCAAGGGCGGCAAGCACCGCCGCCGCCGCCGCCGCGGTCTGCGCCGGCGCCAGCGCCAGCGTTCGCGGCGAGCGGCGCCACAGGCTGCCCACCAGCAGCGCCACCAGGCCCGAAATCATCGTGATGTGCAGGCCGGAGATGCTGATGAGGTGCGAGATGCCGGTGCGGTTGAACAGGATCCAGTCGGCCTCGCCGATCGCTCGCTGGTCACCGAGCACCAGTGCGACCAGCACACCGCCGAAGCGCTCGCCGCCCAGGCGCGCCTGCAGCTTCGATCGCAGTTCGGCGCGCGCGCGGTCGAGCGCCGAATCCACTGACCACACCATTGGCGCGAGCCTGCGGGGCGCGGACTGCTCACGCACATAGCCGCCGGCGCGCAGGTTGCGTTCGAACAGCCACCCTTCCAGATCGAAACCGCCGGGGTTGAAGGTGCCGTGCGGCCGGCGCAGGCGTGCGGTGAAGGCCCAGCGCTCGCCCGGCGCCAGCACGGCATCAGCCGCATACCAGGCCAGCGATAGCCGCGGCGGCACCGCAACGCCAGCCGTGGCCACCTGCTCGACCGCGAATTCGAAGCGCAGGCCGCGTTCCATCGCCGCCGGCAGTCCGGCGACAACCCCCACGATCTCGATATCGCGACCTTCGTCAGCCGGCGCCAGCGCGACGTCCAGCCGTTCGTGTGCACGCCAGCCGGCGTAGGCGAAACCCGCCACGCATGCGGCGGCCAGCAGCACCGCGGCGGCGAAGCGTTGGCCCGCGGCCTCGCCCTGCAACCGCACGCGCAACGCCGGCGCCGCCGACGCAATCGCCGCCAGCGCCAGTGCGGCAAGAATCAGTCGCCCGGGAAGCGCAGCCTGCTGCTGCAGCACGAACACGCCGGCGACGAACGCGGCCAGCGCGGCGGGGAGCATCTCAGGCAGGGTTGGCGAGCAGTGCCGCCAGCCGCGGCAGCGCGGCGCAGGCATTGCGGCGATTGGTCTGCGCCACCGCATCCAGCGGCGCCTCGCGCAGTTGCGCCATCACCTGCGCCATCGCCGGCAGGTCGCCCGGCTCGTTACGCAGCGACTCGCCATCCTTGCGTCGCCACTGCGGCGGAATATCGGGCGCATCGGTCTCCAGCACCCAGGCATCGTCCGGCAGCGTGGCGGCCAGTTGCCGGATGCGCAGCGAGCCGTCGTAGGTCATCGCGCCGCCATAGCCGAGCTTCAGTCCGCGCGCAATGAGACGCAGCGCCTGGTCCTCGCTGCCGTTGAAGGCGTGCGCGATGCCGCCGATGACCTCGTGCCGGTTGAGGTACTTGAGCAGCCCGTCGGCCGAGCGACGCACGTGCAGGATCACCGGCAGCCGGAACTCGCGCGCCAGCTTCAGTTGCTGCGCGTAGAACCACTCCTGCCGCTGGCGATCCAGCCCTTCGACGGAGTAATCGAGGCCGATCTCGCCCACCGCCACCAGCCGCGGGTCGTCGCGCGCGGCGGCGAGCGCCTCGCGCAGGCGCTCGATGTCGCCCTCGGCCGCCTGCGGCGTGTACAGCGGATGGATGCCCAGCGCATAGGCATAGCCATGGCGATGCGCCAGTTGCGCCACGGTGGGAAAAGCCGCCGCCTCGACCGCCGGGATCACGATCATCGACACGCCAGCGGCGCGCGCTCGCTCGAGCACCGCCTCGCGGTCGGCGTCAAACGCATCGGCGTCCAGGTGGCAGTGAGTGTCGATCCACATCGTGTCGTCCCGGCGCCAGTTTAAGGATGCGCGCCCGGCGTGGCTGCCTACAATTCGACACATGCCGAGAAAGTTCTTCAAGCGCTACATGCCCAGCGTCGACAAGGTGCGGGAGGTGCGCGCCCTGCACCTGTTCGGCGACGCGCTGTTCCACCCGGCGCTGTGGCACCTGAACCGGCGCTCGGCCGCCGGCGGTGTCGCTGCGGGCATGTTCTGCGGCCTGATCCCCGGGCCGCTGCAGATGCTCGGCGCCGGCATCGTCGCGGTGGTTTTCCGCGTCAACCTGCCGACGGCGCTGCTGACCACCCTCTACACGAACCCGGTCACCATCGTGCCGCTGTACCTGCTGGCCTACAAGATCGGCAGCCTCGTGCTCGGCGCCACGGGCGGGCCGCCGCCCGCGCCGCCGCCGGACTGGAATTGGTCGGCGCTGATGGCCTCGATCAAGGCGCTCGGCGACTGGGCGCTGGGACTCGGCGCGCCGCTGGCCCTCGGCGTGTTCCTGCTCGCCTGCCTGCTCGCGATCTCCGGCTATGTGATCGTGCGCGTGCTGTGGAGCATCCACCTGCGCCGCGCCTGGATCGCGCGGCGGCGGCGGCGCGCGGCGTGACGCGGATGGCCGCCCGCTGGCAACTCGCCGCACCCTTCCCCATCGCGGCTGCGCTCGTCTACATCTTCGACCTCGGCGCGCTGGCACTCGGCGCCGCGCTCGGCGTGGCCGCCTTCATCGCCCTGCTGCTGGCGCAGCGTCCGGTGTCGGTGAAACTCGGTGCGCTGGCGCTGGGCGGCGCCTTCGCACTGGGCCTGAGCGCGGCGATCTTCTCCGCCCTGCTCGGCCAGTCGGTGCGCGAGATGGCCGCCAGCCTCAGCAACCCGGTTGGTGTGCTGCTGGCCATCGGCTCGCTGCTGCTCGCGGTCATGGGCGGGCTGTGCGTCGTTTGGGGAGCCCTGTCACCAGGACGAAACTGACCACGCGGAGGTCGCACGGTGCCTGATCCGGCGCGGCAGCGGCACGCGTGCATCGGCTCAGCCCATCAGTGAGCCGCACTGACACTGATCGACAGCAATCCGCCTTTGCGTCGCACTGGATTTTCGCGTTCAGCTCACCTCGCTCGATCTCGCAGCGAAGTCTTGCCCTGCGACAACACGGCGCGCCCGACGAAGGACGACAGTGCTGTCAAGGGCCGATGCGCAGGTGTCCTTGTCCATCGACGAAGGACGGCTGCGGCAGGTCCCTGTGAGGGGTATGCGATGACAACCGGGCCGGACTTCTCCGCACTTGACCTTGCCCAGGTCGCGGCGCGGCCGCTGAGCGACTTCGAGCGCAGCGAAACGACGGATCTCTTCGACAAGTCGCGCCGGTTCCTCGACTGGCTCGAGCAGTTCCGCCAGCTCGGCGTCCTGCAGACGATGTACCGGGTCCCGCTCGAGGGACCACTCGATCACCGCATCCGCGTGCGCGACCCGGCCACCGGCGGCGAGCAGGAACTGATCTGCTTCGACTCGAACAGCTACCTCGGCCTGCATCTGCACCCGCGCGTCATCGCGGCAACGCACCGCGCGCTCGATGAGATGGGCTGCGGCACGCCGAGCGCCCAGCTGCTCGGCGGCACCAATCGCTGGCTGCTCGCGCTCGAGGAGGAAGTCGCGTCGTTCCATGATCGCGACGCGACGCTCGTGTACCCCTCGGGCTACCAGGCGAACATCGGCATCCTGTCGGGCCTGCTGCGCGAGGACGACCTGCTCGTCGCCGACGAGTACTCGCACGCCAGCATCCACGACGGTGCGCGTTTTGCCGGTTGCCGCACGGCCTTCTACAGGCACAACGACATGGCCGACCTGGACGACACGCTGCGGCGGATGGCGCCGCAGGCGCGCAGCGCCCTGATCGCGGCCGACGGCCTGTTCAGCATGCACGGCGATCTTGCGCCGCTGCCGGCCATGCGCGAGATCGCAGACCGCCACGGCGCGCGCCTGATGATCGACGAGGCGCACGCCACCGGCATCCTCGGCGCGACCGGACGCGGGCTCGAGGAGCACTTCGGCGCAGCCGGCGCCGTCGATGTACTGATGGGCACGTTCTCGAAGGCGCCCGGCTCGGTCGGCGGCTACGTGTGCGGCGATCGGGCCATGGTCGAGTACCTGCGCTACTTCTCGCGCCCGTCGATCTTCACCGCCACGCTGCCCGCGCCCATCTGCGCTGGGCTGGTCGAGGCTTTCCGGATCATGCGCGAGGAGCCCGAGCACCGCGAGCGCCTGTGGGCGAACTCGAAGCGGATGTGGAACGGGCTGAAGGCACTCGGCCTCGACGTCGGTGCGAATGCCTCGCCGATCCTGACCGTGGGCATCGGCCACGAAAGCAAGCAGCCGCTGCTCGCCGTCGAGCTGTTTCGCGCCGGGCTGAAGTGCGGGCTCGCGCGCTATCCGGCCGTTCCGCATGGCCACGCCATATTGCGCCTGACGATGAACGCGCGTCATACCGACGAGGACATCGACCGCACGCTCGAGGTGCTGGCCGAGGTTGCCGAGCGTCACGAGCTGCCACGACCGGCGCGCGGGAACATCGCTCCTTGAGCGCGGGGACCGTGCCCTTTCCTGTCACGAGCTGGAGGTTCTGGCGCGCGTTCGGCGTGACGATGCGGCCCTACCTGCTGTTCGTTTCCGGGGCGAGCGGTCTCGTCGGTCTTGCCCTGGCCGACTCGCTCGGGGCACCGCTGCTGGTTGCCGCCGCCGTGCCGTTCTTCCTTTCCTACGGACTCGGCCAGGCGATCACCGACACCTTCCAGACCGACACCGACGCATTGTCCTCCCCGTACCGACCGCTGGTGCGCGGCGAGATCACCCGCGCGCAGGTCCTGAGCGTCAGTCTCCTCTCGCTGCTGCTGATCGGCCTGCTCTTCGCGCTGCTCAACCCGTGGGCCATCCTGCCGGCTGCACTCGCGGTGGCCGGGGTCACGCTCTACACGCCATTGAAGCGCCGCTGGTGGGGCGGGCCGCCGTGGAATTCGTGGGTCGTCGCGATGCTGCCGCTGCTCGGCGTGCTGCTTGGCGGTGGGACGCCGGCGCAGGCGCTTGCCGAGCACGAGGTGTGGCTGGCGATGGGCAGCGTGTACTTCTCGTACGCGGTCTTCGTACTGCTCGGCTACTTCAAGGATGTCGAAGCCGACCGCGCCACGGGCTACGACACCCTCGTCGTTCACTTCGGCCGCATGCCGGCGGTCTGGGTCAGCGCCCTGCACGCGGCGCTCGCCCTAGCCTGTTCGGTCGCCCTCCTGCGCACCGGCCTGCAGGAGACTCCTTCGAGCTGGAGCACTCTGGCCAGCGGCGCGCTCTGGCTGGCCGGCGCGCTGGCCCTCGCCCTGGCCCACGTCAGGATCGCCGGCACCACGCGCGACGAGGAAGCGTACCCGGCGATCGTGCTCGCCGTCGTCGGCTACGTCGGCCTGCATCTGGGCGAGGCGGCGCTGCTTCGCCCCACGTTCGCGGTCGCAGCGGTTCTGCTCTTCCCCTTGTCGCTGTTCGCGCTGGCACTTCGACCCGAGAAGACCCAGGTGTGACACCCCGAGCGCCGGCCATGGTTGTCCTGAACCCGTCCGCCCATGGCGGAAGCGGCGCGAGACGGTTCGAGAGCGTTCGCCCGCTCATCGAATCATCCTTCGACGCGCGGATCGTCGCCGGCCGGCCCGATGGCACGTGGCAGGCCGATGTCCGCATTGCACTTGCGCAGGGGG
>Ga0209253_10005609_pt1 | contig 10884 bp, 10 predicted proteins | sample FrelakmetBRP12BR_FD_187145 | JGI IMG/M metagenome (GOLD analysis project Ga0209253, IMG submission 187145) | Freshwater lake sediment microbial communities from the University of Notre Dame, USA, for methane emissions studies - BRP12 BR (SPAdes)... | ecosystem: Environmental > Aquatic >... | reverse complement strand
CCCGTCTCGGGCACGTGGCGATCGATTCCGGCGCGGCGGCGGTGTTCGGGCATCACCCGCACATCCTGCAGGGTATCGAGCACTACAAGGATGGCGTGATCCTGTACAGCCTCGGCAACTTCACATTCGGCTCGTACAGCAAGGATGCGCAGGTGAGCGCCGTGGCCGAACTGACCTTTGACGGCCCGCATGTCGCGGCATTGCGTCTTTACCCGATCAACGTGAACAACTTCGAAGTCGAGTTCCAGCCTAAGCCGCTGACCGGCGAGAACGCCGCGCGTGTCATCGAGGAGCTGCGCACGCTCTCCGCCGCGCTCAAGACGGACATCGTCAGCGACGCTGGCACTGCACTCCTGCGCCTGCCCCTTGCCACGGCGCGCATCGAAAGCCGGGCAGCGGTGCGCTGAGCGGACACAACGGTTTTCGCGGCGGCGTGGCTGTGGTTTAATGGCCGCAACGATAACGTTCCTACCCTGATTCACCTGCATGGCGCGTCCCTTTGAGTTGCTGGTCGGTTTGCGCTACACGCGCGCCAAACGCCGCAACCATTTCATCTCCTTCATTTCGCTCAGCTCGATGATCGGCATCGCGCTGGGCGTAACCGTGCTCATCACTGTGCTCTCGGTTATGAACGGCTTCGGCGAGGAATTGCGCGCGCGCATCCTCGGCGTGGTCTCGCACATCACCATCAGCGGCGAGCGCGGCCAGCTGGCGAACTGGGAGGAGGTCGCGAAGACGGCACGCAGCGTGCCCGGTTTTGTGGCGAGCGCACCGTTCGTGCAAGGCCAGGGAATGATCACCCGCGGCCGTACCGCGAGCGGCGTGATCGTGCGCGGCATTCTGCCGGGCGAAGAACCGAAGGTCGCCGCCATTGGTGACAAGATGGTGGAAGGCAGCCTCGCGGCCCTCAAACCCGGCGAGTTCGGTGTAGTGCTCGGGCGCGAACTTGCCTTCAAGCTCGGTGCCCAGGTCGGCGCGCCGGTCACCATCGTCACGCCTGAGGGACAGCTCACACCCGCCGGATTGTTGCCGCGCCTGCGGCGCTTCACGGTGGTTGGCATTTTTGAGGTTGGCATGTACGAGTTCGACAGCGGGTTGGTGCTGCTACATCTCGACGATGCCGCCACGCTTTACCAGATGAAAGACAAGGTTAGCGGACTGCGCCTGAAAATTGATGACATCTATCGCGCTCCGCTGCGCGCGCTCGAACTCAACGAACAGCTCGGCGACGACTACCGGGTGCGCGACTGGACGCGCGAGCACGCCAACTTTTTCCGCGCGCTCAAGATGGAAAAGACCGTGATGTTCGTGATCATGCTGCTAATTGTCGCGGTTGCGGCCTTCAACATCGTCTCGACGCTGATCATGGTGGTGACCGACAAGCGCGCCGAGATCGCCATCCTGCGCACGCTCGGCGCGAGCCCGGCGAGCATCATGGGCATCTTCATGGTGCAGGGCACTATTATCGGCGTGGTCGGCACGCTGCTCGGCGCGATCGGCGGCGTGCTGCTCGCGCACAATGTCGAAGCCATCGTGCACTTCCTGGAAGGCTTGTTCGGCATCCGCTTTCTCGCCGCCGACGTGTACTACATCAGCGACCTGCCGTCGCGCATCGAGTGGCTGGATGTGGCGGCCATCACCTTCTCGTCGCTGCTCATGAGCTTCCTCGCCACGCTGTATCCGGCCTGGCGCGCCGCTCAGACTCAGCCGGCTGAGGCGCTGCGCTACGAATGACGACGCACGCCGACAAGCCCGTAGTGCGAGTCACCGGCCTGGTGAAGGTGTTTCGCGACGCCGAGCTCAACGTTGAGGTGCTGAAGGGCGTGTACCTGCGCCTCAACCGCGGCGAGCGCGTCGCCATCATCGGCCCGTCCGGTTCCGGCAAGAGCACGCTGCTACATCTGCTTGGCGGCCTGGACACGCCCACCAGCGGCAGCGTCGAGCTGGACGGCCAGGATTTTTCCAAACTCAGCGAGGCGGCGCGCGGTCTGCTGCGCAACCGCGCGCTCGGGTTCATCTACCAGTTTCACCATCTGTTGCCGGAATTCACCGCGATTGAGAACGTCGCCATGCCGCTGCTCATCCGCCGCGACCCGGATGCCGCGGCGCTTGATCGGGCGCGCGCCATGCTGGTGCGCGTCGGGCTCGAGCACCGGCTCGAACACAAGCCCGGTGAACTGTCAGGCGGCGAGCGTCAGCGCGTGGCGGTGGCGCGTGCCATGGTCACGAATCCGCTGTGCGTGTTCGCCGATGAGCCGACCGGCAATCTCGACCGCTACAATGCCGAGGCGGTGTATGAACTCATGCTGGAGCTCAACCGCGAGCTCGGCACCTGTCTGGTGGTGGTAACCCACGACACGAGCCTGGCGGCGCGCATGGACCGCATTCTCAAGCTCGAGGATGGTCTGCTGAAGAGCGCATGAGGCGAAGCCGGTTGTGCCTCCCGGCGCGACGCGTCCAGGCGCGCGCCACGTGCAGTCGCCAGAGCGTGCGCGCACCGCAATAGCCGAACGCGGCGACGTACGTCGCCACGACAAATGAACCAAGTAACAGCGGTTGCCAGAGCATGCTCAGCTCACGCGTCAGCCAATCCCAGTTCAACTCAATACTGAACGCACGCTCCGGCCGGTTGAGCAGCCAAATGCCGACGCGATAATTGAAATAAAACATCGGCGGCATGGTGAGCGGATTGGCGATCCAGGTCAGCGCCAGCGACAGCGGCAGGTTGACGCGCAGGGCGATGGCCGTGGCCGCCGACGGCAGCATCTGTGTCGGCGACGGGATGAATGCCCAGAACAATCCGACCGCGACTGCCCCCGGCACCGAGCGACGATTCAGGTGCCAGAGATAGGCGGGTTGCAGCCAGCGGCTGAACAGGCGCAGGCGCGGGTGTGTACGCAACTGCACGGCGTCGGGCAGGTAGCGACGGATGATTTTGCGCGTCATGTGGAGTTAAGCTGGATGGGCTCCGGCCACAAACGGCCGGCGTAAAACGATTCTGATTTACTGCCAGGGAGGCCCGTCATCCGTTTTTCCGTACTCGCATTCCTCGCTGGCATCCTGCTGGTGCAGCAAATGGCCGCGTTGCCGTCGCTTGCCTGGGCATGGCTGCTCCTGCCGCTTGCGCTGGCGGCATGGCGCTGGCCGCGGTTCGGTTTTCCCATGTTGTTCCTGCTCGCCGGTTTCCTGTGGGTCACGTTGCGCGCCGGCTGCCTGCTCGCCGATAAACTGCCAACGGCGCTTGAAGGTGCAGATCTGCGTGTCGAAGGCCGGATCGCCGATCTGCCAGTGGCGAGTGAACACGGCCTGCGCTTTGCCTTCGACATCGAACGCGCCTGGCAGGACGACCAGCCGGTCAGCGTGCCGCGCACGGTGCAACTCAGCATCTACGGCGCAACTCCAGAGTTGTATGTGGGCGATGTCTGGGCATTCACCGTCCGTCTCAAGCGCCCACACGGTTTCCAGAACCCGGGCGGTTTTGATTATGAGGCGCATTTGTTTCAGCAGCGTGTCCGTGCCACCGGCTATGTGCGCGAACACGAGCCGCACCGGCTGATTGCGTCACTCGGGACGCTGGCCGATGGCGTTTTGCCCGGCTACCGGCTGAATCGCTTTCGCCAGGCACTGTCCGCGCGCATTCAGACGTTGCTGACCGACAACCGGTTCGCGCCGATGATTACAGCGTTCGCCAACGGCGATGACGACGCTATTCCGGATGACCAGTGGCAGGTGCTGTCCCGCACCGGCACCGGCCACCTGATTGCGATCTCCGGCATGAATATCGGTCTGGTGGCGGGGCTGATGTTCTTTGTGGTGCGCTGGCTGTGGTCAGTCCCGGGGGTGACGGTGCTATTTGTACCAGCGCCACTGGTTGCCGCCGGCGCTGCTTTGCTTGCCGCACTGGGCTACGCGGCACTCGCCGGTTTTGCAGTTCCCACCCAGCGCGCGCTGGTGATGCTGGTCGTGGCGTTGGGCGGTGTATTCCTGCGGCGGCGCACGCCGCCATCCGTACTGCTGGCGGCGGCGCTGTTCGTCGTGTTGCTGGTTGATCCGCTGGCCGTGATCTCGCCGGGTTTCTGGCTTTCGTTTGCAGCCGTGGCGGTGATTCTCTACGCACTATCGGGAGCGGACGCCAAAGGCTGGAAAGAACGTCTCGTCGCCTGGGGGCGGTTGCAGTGGGCAATCGCGGCCGGTCTATTGCCGTTGCTGTTGTTCCTGTTTCAGCAGGTAAGTTTGAGTGGACCGTTCGCCAATCTGGTGGCGATCCCGGTGGTAGAGATGGCCGTGATCCCGGCGACCCTGCTCGGCGTTGCGGGAAGTTTTTTTCTTCCGGATAGTGTCGCGGCCTGGCCGTTTCTGCTCGCCGCCAAGGCGATGGCTTTGCTCTGGCCGCTGCTTGAACTGCTGGCACGTATTGAAGGATCGCAGTGGATCCAACACAACCCGCCACTCTGGACACTGGGCGCCGCCCTGGTGGGCGTGTTGCTCCTGCTGGCACCGCGCGGTATCCCCGCGCGCTGGCTGGGGCTGGTGTGGCTGCTGCCGATGTTCCTGGTGCGCCCGACGCTGCCCGCACCGGGCGAGACGTGGGTGACGCTACTGGATGTCGGGCAAGGCCTGGCCGTAGTTGTGCAGACCGCCGGCCACACGCTCGTGTACGACACCGGCGCGCGCCTGAGCGCACGCTTCGATGCCGGCCGTGCCGTGATTGTTCCTTATCTCCGGCATACGGGCGTAGGGCGGGTGGACACGTTGATCGTGAGCCACGGTGACAACGATCACATTGGCGGCAGTGCCTCGCTGCTGGCGGCCATGCCGGTGACGCGCGTGCTGTCGAGTGTGCCCGAACGCCTGGCGAATGCCGAGGGCTGCCGGAACGGACAGATGTGGGACTGGGACAGTGTGCGCTTTGTGATCGTGCATCCGGAACCGGACAGCCGGCTCGTGGGCAATAACCGTAGTTGCGTGCTGCGGGTTGAAAGCCGTTTCGGCGTGGCATTATTTCCCGGCGACATCGCCGCCAAGGCGGAGCGCGAGCTCATGCTGCGTGCCGAGCAGCAGTTGCGCGCGGATCTTTTGGTGGTCCCGCACCATGGCAGTAAAACATCCTCGACCGAAACCTTTCTGGACACAGTGCGCCCGCGTGTCGCGCTGCTGCCGGTCGGATACCGCAACCGCTATCATCATCCCCATCCGATGGTGGTGGCGCGCTACCGGGAACGCGACATTATGCTCGAAGACTCTGCGACCGCCGGAGCGATAACGGTGGCGCTCGGAAACCAAGGCCTGCAACTCAACCGCTACCGTGAGATCCAACGCCGCTACTGGCAGGGCGAATAGTCGCGCACGACCGCCGGATGACGGAAGTGCGGAGCGCGAAGCCGTCCCTGCGGGGACAAACGCAGGAGCAGTTTTCCGCCGCCTTTCCGTGCCGCCGCTCGTCTGATAGATTACGCGCGGATTCCGGGAAACCCTTCAAGAAGGTGCGCACACGTGTTTGAACTGATCAAAGCTGGCGGCTGGGTGATGTGGCCGCTGATTCTGTCATCGATTGCGGCGCTCGCGATCATCGGTGAACGTCTCTGGACCCTGCAAAAGAAAACCGTCATCCCCCCGGCGCTGCTCACCCAGGTACAGCAGTGGCTGGAGCGCAAGGAAGTCGACGAGTCGCGCCTGACTCTGCTGCGCGACAGTTCGCCGCTCGGCAAGGTGCTGGCCGCGGGACTTGTGAACCGCCAGCACGCCCACGATGTGCTCAAGGAGGCCATCGAGGATGCCGGCCGGCACGTGGTGCCGGAACTGGAGCGCTATCTCAATATGCTCGGCACGATCGCGGCGATTGCGCCGTTCCTCGGGCTGCTCGGCACGGTGCTCGGCATGATTCAGATGTTCAGCGGCATCGGCTCGCACGGCCTCGGTGACCCGTCGATAGTTGCCTCCGGCATTTCCCAGGCGCTGGTCGCCACCGCCACCGGTCTGGCGGTCGCCATCCCGAGCCTGATGTTCTATCGCTATTTACGCGGGCGTGTTGATGAGCTGACCGTGGAGATGGAGCAGGAGGCGCTGAAGCTCATCGAGATCCTGCGCGGCAAGCGCGAAAAAGTCTGACCCCAGGCCATGAACTTTCGCACCCGCACGCGCGAAGAGCCGGAGATCAACCTGATCCCGCTCATCGACGTGTTGCTCATGACGCTCATTTTTCTGCTGGTCACCACAAGCTTCTCGCACGAGGCGCGCCTGCGCCTGCAGCTGCCGGAAGCGGCGAGCGACGCAAAAATCGAGTCGGCCACGTTGCGCATCGCCATCGACGCACGCGGCCAGTATTTCATCAACGACAGGCAGCTTCTCAATGCCTCCAGTGAGACCCTGCGAACGGCTATGCAGCAGGCCGTCGGCGGAAAAAAAGACCCGGTGATTGTCATTCAGGCGGATCGCAAGACTCCGCACGAGGCCGTGATCCGTGTCATGGAGGCGGCGCATCGCCTCGGCTACACGCACCTTACCTTCGCCACTCAGGCGCCGGGACCTGAACAGTAATATGATTATTATTGTGCAGGCCTGCCTTCCATAAAATGCGCGACACTGCTGAACTGCAGTCGACCCTCAGGCTGTACCGGCGCCTGATGGCCTATGTGTGGCCATACAAATGGGTGTTCCTGGCTTCCATCCTGGGCATGGCTGTGGTCTCGGTCACTGAAGGCGGCTTTGCCTGGATCATGAAGCCACTGATCGACGGCGGCTTCGTGAAAAACGACGCCAGCAGCATTCGCTATGTGCCGATGTTGATCATCGGAATATTTGTGGCGCGCGGCCTGTTTGGATTTATGGCGAGCTACGCCACCAACTGGGTCGGTCGGCAGGTGATTTTCCAGATCCGCAGCCAGATGTTTACGCGCCTCGTGCACTTGCCGAGCCGCTTCTTCGACGCGCATTCCTCCGGCATCCTGATCTCCAAGTTGATTTACGACGTCGAGCAGGTGATGAATGCGGCCACCAAGGCATTCACCTCGGTGGTCAAAGACAGCCTGTCGCTCGTTTTTCTGCTTGGCTGGATGCTGTATCTCAACTGGCAGCTGACACTGCTGTTCATGCTGCTCGCACCGGTGATCGCGCTGACGGTGCGCATCATCAGCCAGCGCTTCCGCAAGTCCAGCCGCCTGATCCAGCAATCCATGGGCGAAATCACGCACGTGGTGCAGGAGGCAACCGAGGGCCAGCGCGTGGTCAAGATATTTTGCGCACAGGATGTGGAATCCCGCGCCTTCGATCAGGTGAATGCGCGCAATCTCAAGCAAGCCATGAAGAAGGCAACCGCCGCCGCCATCAATGTGCCGGTGGTCGAACTGCTCGCGGCGATCGGTGTGGCGATCGCGATCTATTTCGCCATGCAGCAATCCTCCGCCGGCCATCTCACCGCCGGTGAGTTCACCTCCTACATCACCGCGATGGGTCTCATGATGCCGGCCATCAAGCGCCTGAGCATGGTCAACGAGGTGATTCAGACCGGTATGGCGGCGGCGCAAAGCGTGTTTGGCTTGATCGACGAAACGCCGGAGGCTGACGTTGGGACACAGGAAATCCAGCGTGTGACCGGGCGAATCGAATACCGGCAGGTGGGATTCCGCTACCCGGTATCGAACGCGCCGGTGCTGGACGATGTGTCGTTTCGCATCGAGCCGGGTGAGATCCTGGCGCTGGTCGGCGCGTCCGGCAGCGGCAAGACGACGACTGCGAACCTGTTGCCACGGTTCTACATGGCTGACGCGGGTGAGATCCTGCTGGACGGCGTGAACATCAATTCCCTCAAGCTCAACAACCTGCGCAGTCATATTGCACTGGTGAGCCAGGAAACGATGCTATTTGATGACAGCATTCGCAACAACATCGCGTATGGCAAGGAAGGGCCGATTGACGATGACCGCATTGTCAAGGCCGCGCGCGCCGCGCACGTGCTGGACTTTGCGCAACAGCAACCGGAAGGGCTCGACACCCTGGTCGGCGAGCGCGGCGTGCGTCTGTCCGGCGGCCAGCGCCAGCGCATTGCCATCGCGCGCGCGCTCTACAAGAACGCACCGATCCTGATTCTGGACGAGGCCACCTCGGCACTCGATACCGAATCGGAGCGTCTGGTGCAGGAGGCGATGCGCGAACTGATGCGCAACCGCACGACGCTCGTGATTGCCCACCGGCTGTCCACCATCGAGAATGCCAACCGGATTCTGGTGCTGACACAGGGCAGAGTGGTAGAGACCGGCACGCATGCCGAGCTACTCTCAAGGAATGGCACGTATGCGCGGCTTTACCGTCTGCAGTTCAGCGACAGCGCGGCCTGAAACAAGTCGGCATGCTCAAACTGGAGCGCCACTGGTATCGCCTGACACCGGTGAGCGTGCTGCTGCTGCCGTTGAGTCTGATTTTTTGCGCCCTGGTGCAGTTGCGCCGCACACTTTACCGTCTGCGCGTGATGCCCAGCACGCGCTTGCCGGTACCGGTGATCGTGGTAGGCAATATTACGGTTGGCGGCACCGGCAAGACCCCGCTCGTGATCTGGCTGGCTAATTTTCTGCACCAGGCCGGATACCGTCCGGGTATCGTTACCCGTGGTTACCACGGTAAAAGTCAGACGTGGCCAGTGGCCGTAACGCCGCAGACGTCTGCCGAGCAGGTTGGCGACGAAGCCGTGCTGCTGGCGCGCCACAGCGGTTGTCCGGTACTCGCCGGCCCGGATCGCGTGGCGGCGACCAGGCAGCACGTGGAGCAGGGCTGTAATGTGATCGTGAGTGACGATGGCCTGCAGCATTACCGGTTGGGCCGTGACATTGAAATTGCCGTGATCGACAGTACACGGCGTTTCGGCAATCGCCTGTGCCTGCCGGCCGGACCGTTGCGCGAACCGGTCTCGCGACTGAGTTCCGTTTCTGTGCGCGTCGCCAATGGTGTGCCCGAAAAGGGCGAGCTGGGCATGAAATTGGTACCGACCGGTTTCTACAGTCTGGCCAAGCCGGAGCAACGCGCGTCGGCGGACCAATTCTGTGACGGCCCGGTGCACGCGGTAGCCGGCATTGGCAATCCGGAACGCTTCTTTTCCAGCCTGCGCGACATGGGGCTGACAGTGATCCCACATCCATTTCCCGATCATCATGGTTTTCTGCCCGGCGAGCTGGAATTCGGTGATGATCGGCCGGTAATCATGACCGAGAAAGATGCGGTAAAATGCGAACCATTCGCCACTGCCCGGTGCTGGGTGCTGGCAGTCGAGGCCCGGCCCGATGCGGCGCTGGGTGAACAGGTACTGAAACGCCTCAAGGAGATAATTCGTGGACAAGAAGCTGCTTGAAATCCTCGTCTGCCCGATATGCAAGGGACAGCTTCGTTTTGACAAGGCCAAGGCAGAACTCGTGTGCAAGGTGGATCGGCTCGCCTATCCGATCCGCGACGATATCCCGGTAATGCTCGAAGACGAAGCGCGCCGGTTGGGTGAGGAAGAGATTGCTAAGTAATATTCTGGCCGCAGATGAACGCAGATAAACGTATGACTAACTACTGCCTTTAATCCGCATTTTATCTATGTTCATCTGTGGCTGAAAAATACTATGCACATCATCATCCCCGCGCGTTACGCCTCCACCCGTCTGCCCGGCAAGCCATTGCTCGACATCGCCGGCCAGCCCATGATTGCACGCGTGGTGGAGTGCGCGCGCGCCAGTGGCGCACAACGCGTGGTGGTGGCGACCGACGACGAACGCATCCGTGACGCTGTCACGGCCTTCGGCGCGGAGGTCGTGATGACACGCGCCGACCATCTCTCCGGTACCGACCGGCTGGCTGAAGCCATCACGCTGCTCGACCTCGACGATGACGAGATTGTCGTGAACCTGCAGGGCGACGAGCCGCTCATGCCACCGCTGCTGATTCGCCAAGTCGCTGCACTGTTGGCGGCACGTCCCGCCGCGGCCATGGCCACAGCCTGTCATGCCATCACCCGACGCGAGGATTTTCTCAATCCAAACGCGGTCAAGGTTGTTACCGATCGCGAGGGTCATGCCCTATATTTCAGTCGTGCCCCAATTCCCTGGCCGCGCGACATCATGAGCGGTGCGAGCACGACGCCCATCAAGGCCTTCCGTCACATTGGTCTGTACGCCTACCGTGCCGGGTTTGTGGCGCGCTACGCCGCCTGGCCGGCCTGTCCGCTCGAAACCTGCGAATCACTCGAGCAGCTGCGCGTGCTCTGGCAGGGCGAAAAAATCGCCGTGGTCGAGGCAGAGGAGGCGCCGGCTGCGGGCGTGGACACGCCCGAGGATCTGGAGCGCGTGAGAAAATATTTTATAGCCACAGATGAACACAGATAAAATACGCTTCTTATCGGAATTCATCTGCGTTCATCTGTGGCTGTATTCGTTTTTGGGATAAGAAACATGGTTCGAGTTTTATTCGTGTGTCTCGGAAACATTTGTCGATCGCCGACGGCGGAGGGCGTGTTCCGCGGAGTGGTGAAGCGCGCGGGCCTGCTTGAACACATCGAGATCGACTCCGCCGGCACGCACGCCTACCACATCGATGCGCCACCGGATGCCAGGTCTCAGGCCGCGGCATTACGGCGCGGTATAGATCTCAGCGGCTTGCGGGGCCGCCGGGCGACACGCGCTGACATCGAGCAGTTCGAGTACATCCTCGCCATGGATCGGGAGAATCTTTCCAACCTGCAAAGCATCTGTCCGCTCGGACTGGAGCACAAACTCGGCCTGTTTTTGGAGTACGCACTGGATCGTCCGGAACTCGAAGTGCCCGACCCTTATTATGGTGGCGAGCATGGCTTCGAGCGCGTGCTCGACATGATCGAAGAGGCTTCCCACGGCTTGCTCGCACACCTGCGCCAGCGCC
>Ga0209253_10005608_pt1 | contig 10886 bp, 13 predicted proteins | sample FrelakmetBRP12BR_FD_187145 | JGI IMG/M metagenome (GOLD analysis project Ga0209253, IMG submission 187145) | Freshwater lake sediment microbial communities from the University of Notre Dame, USA, for methane emissions studies - BRP12 BR (SPAdes)... | ecosystem: Environmental > Aquatic >... | reverse complement strand
CTCAGCACCGCCGGGTGCTCGACCACGGTGGTGATGATCTCGCTGCGGTCCGGTTGTGACTTGAGGGCCGACATAATAGCGGTGACATCCGACTCGGTGCCGCAGGAGGTAAAGATGATTTCCGAATCGTGTTCAGCGCCCAGCAGTTCCTGTACCTGCCGCCGGGCCTGTTGCACCGCCCGCCCCACGTGGTCGCCGAAGCTGTGCATGGAAGAAGGATTCCCAAACTGCTCGGTAAAGAAGGGCAGCATGGCCTCCAGTACCAGGGGATCTACCTGGGTGGTAGCGTTATTATCCAGGTAAATGGTTGCCATGGTTCAGCCCCCCGTGCGCGCCGGCAGGTGGCTTGCCGGTACTACCCGGATCAACTCGCCCAGCGCCGGCTTGTGGTTCAAAACCGGCAGTTCCATGGACAGTTTCGATGACGGCTGGGTTGCGCCCGGTTCGGCCAGAACCTTGCCCAGAATCTCCTCGATATCCTCGTGGCAGGCCGCGCACCCCCCGCCTGCCTTGGTATAGTTGATCACCTCCTGGACGGTGCTTAGATGATTGGCCCGCACCACCCGTTCGATGAGTAAACTGTCCACCGCATAGCATTTGCAGGCCAGATCGCCTTCCTCGTGCTCGTCTTGCCAGGTTTCGCCGCGGTAATTGGCTACCGCCGCATGCAGAGCCTCCCAGCCCATCACCGAGCAATGCATCTTTTCCGGCGGCAGGCCATCCAGAAAATCAGCGATATCCTGGTTGTTCACCTTGAGCGCCTCGTCCAGCGTCTTGCCCTTGATCATCTCCGTCAGGGCCGATGAAGAGGCGATAGCCGAACCGCAGCCAAAGGTTTCGAAACCGGCATCCAGGATGACATCGTTGGCGGGATCGACCTTCAAGGTCAGCCGCAAGGCATCGCCACAGGTGAGCGAGCCTATGTCGCCCACCGCATTAGCGTCTTTCAAAGAGCCTGCGTTTCGAGGGTTGAAGAAGTGATCTTTCAGCTTTTCCGAATAGTCCCACATGGTTCGTGCCCCGCCGGTTAGTTGTTTAGCTGGTTGCCGCGACCCTCAGGCCGAAAACGATTGCCCGCAGGCGCAGCTCGACAGCGCATTGGGATTCTCGAATTTGAACCCGGCGCCGTCGATGGTTTCTATGAAGTCCACCTTCACCCCCTCCAACAAGGCGACGCTCATGGGGTCTACCAACACCTTGATCACGCCGCATTCGATGATATTGTCGTCGCTGCTCACGGACTCCTCCAGGCGCAAGCCATACTGCAAGCCTGAGCAACCCCCACCCCTGATCAGAATCCGCAGGCCAGCGACGGGTTTTCCCGAATTATCGATGAAGCGGATGACCGCCTGGATAGCCTTGTCGGTAAGGGTGATCATGTGCAAGCTCCCAGCTCAAGCTGCCAGGGGCAGTGGAGAGTGAGTAAAGCAAGCCTTGGGACATACCCTGGAGCAGGCCTCACAACCGATGCAGTCCATGGCATTGGATAGCGTCATGTAGGAGTTATCGCTATCGTCCTCATCGTCATCGTCGTCATCGTCCAGGTCCACGTCATCGACTGCCCGCTGTACAATGGTCAGCACATCCCGGGGACACACCTTGTAACAACGGCCGCAGCCGATACATTTTTCCTCGTTCAATTCGATAACGAACTGGGGAATCCACTTGGTCCCACCGCGAGTTACGCCGATTATCGCGTTTTCCATATCCATGTCGTACACCTCATCTAGTTTGTTTAACAGACTTCAAAATTTTTAACAGTTGTTCACAATTCAGCGACTTGACGATGCGCCGCTATCAGCATGCAGGCTGCATTCACCAGCTTATCCGCCTCTTCTTTCAGCTTGGCCAGACTCGGGAAGCCGAAGCGATGCACGTCGCGCAAGCTGCGATCCATGACCACCAGCCTGCCCACGATGATGAGGGCGCGCCCAAACCCTTCGTAACTCAGATTGATCACCGGAGCCGCCAGCAGGCCACAGTCCTGCTCGATCAGGGTGGCGATAACGTTGTAAAAAGCCTTCAGCCGGGTAATCACCGATTCGTCGGGATCACCGATGATTGGTATTTCGCGCTTGCGCTCCTTGGTGAGGATAAAGGGATCGAGCATTTGCGCAGCGGACTGACTGTCAAACAGGCCATAGGTATCGATAGCGCGCATCTGCTTGACCATTTCCTGGACAAAATCGGAGGTCAGCAGCGGATCGTCTTCAGCCACGATCTGGACAGCTTCATTCATGGCCTTCTCCCATGGTCATTCTTGCCAACCCTCCGTTTCCATCGTGTCGAAACGGCTGGCGGAGGATTTATCCCGGCGCTCGATGGCCTTGGCCAACCAAGCCGAGGGGCCGGCCTGCAACTCGGCTTTCAATTCCCCGAGCAGGTGGTCGATGAGCGCCCCTTCGCCGACCTTGACGGGCTGTATGCTGGCGGCCAGCAATTGCCGTATGGCTGAACCGCCCACGGCCTGACAGTACACGGCATCACAACCTTGCAGCAGTTCCAGCTTGGCGGCGAGCTTGTCTTCATGGCCGTCCTGCGACCGATCGCCGAACTGGGCAAACTCGACCAGCCTGGCCTGCTCCTGGCTCACGGTATAGATCACAAAGGCGCTCGCGGAGCCGAAGTGTTGGTTGACGTGTTTCCTGTCGGTGGTGGCAAACGCCACCTTCAAGGCCGTATTCACCGGAAGCTCCTCAGCGCCGCAGTCCAGAATCCACAGATGCCGTTGCAACCTCATGACCGGATGCCTCCTGCTGATAATCGAATTTCCGGGAATAGAAAGAGCGATAGGGCTTGATCGCGTGCTGGCTATGCGCCAGCAGCAGGTTGGCGATGTCGAACAGGATCTGCCGGGTGCCCTGATAACCGATCCAGACGCGTTGATAGCCGCCGAGTTGGTCGTACAGGGGAAATCCCGCCCGCAGCAGGGGCAACCCCAGGCGCTGAGCGGACCCCGCCGCATGAGAGCTCCCAATGACCAAGTCGGCGCCCCGGATTCGGGCCAGACTTTCCAGATCCTCCAGGTCGCCGATCTTCACCTGTGCTACCGGCAGGCGTTCCAATACCGGCGTCCGACTGGACACCACCGCGGCCACCACCTCCGCGCCCATTTCCGCGCACAACCGGCTAAAGGCGTTCAGCAGATCCGCGTCGGCGGCCATGGCGATCCGCGCCTGGCCCAGCATGAAATGGGTATCCAGCATGGCATCCTGAAGCTGGGCGCGCTGGCGTTCCAGCCGCGCTGGCACCGGCTTGCCGGAGATATCGGCCAGGGCCATGACCAGGCTATCCATGGCCGCCAGTCCCAGCAGATGCTCGAAACGGTACGCCGGAACGCCGGTGCGCTCCTGCAACAAATCCGCGGCGGGATTCATGGACGCCCCGACTACCAGGGTTGCGGTGGCGTCCCCCAAGGTGGCAAACGCCGCGACCGGCGTGCCGCCAGTCGTGACAGGGCTGAAGTCGGTCGCGCTCAAATGGCCATCCAGGGAATCCGAGAGGTCCGGGACCATCACTGGCTGCAGCCCGAAACTCTCGATAAGACACTTGAGTGCCTCCACGTCCCCCGGTGTCAGCAGCGCGCCACACAGCACGTTTACCTGGCGCGGCTGACGACTGGGATGGGTCTCGCCGGCATCAGCCGCGGGCACCCATTCCTCGATCATGGCCCGCACCGCCGCGGCAAAGCCGGTCTCCAGGCAACCGTTGAAGTCGGGCGTATTGACTGGAACGATCTTCACTTCCTGGAATTCCGGGTACCGCGCCCGAAAAGATTTCAGGACCCGCCTGATGTCGGCGCCCTGTACTTCCGAAATCCCGGTGGTCAGCAAGCCCACCACCGCGGGCTTGGCCTTTTCGCAGACAGTCTTGAGACCCTCGAGGATATTGTCATCCGCCCCCATGATGCTGGTGACCTGATCCATGGCCGTGCTCTGTACGGGTATGGGCTCACGGAAGTGGCGCACGAAAAACACCTTGGCAAACGCGGTGCAACCCTGAGAACCGTGTAACAGGGGCATGGCCCGGTCGAGTCCCAGCAGCGCCAGGCTTGCACCCATCGGTTGGCTGGTCTTCAGCGGATTGACCGACAGCGGTTTGTTGCGTTTGCTGATCTCGGCCATGTCAAACCTCCAAAACAGTCCAGGGCGCGGGCTTGCGGACCGCTGCCCATACCGGGCTTTCCAGGGCACGGGTCAACTGGCGGGCCAGTTCGAGCATGCCCCGATAACCGGCATAGCCGTGCTCGCGTTCCTGATTGATATCCAGAAACGGCAGGCGCGACTTGAGCGCGGTGTACATATTGCGCCCGCCGGCGATGAGGATATCGGCGCGATACTCGCGCACCATGTCGAGCAACGTGCGAGCGTTGCCATCCTCAATCATGCGGGTTTTCTCGCCCATCAATTCCCGTATGCGCGCCTTGTCCTCTTCGGTGGATTTCTTGGTGCCGGTAGCCACCACGTCTATCCCCAGATCCTGCAGGGCGGACACGATCGACCAGGATTTGACGCCGCCGGTGTAGAGCAGCGCGCGCTTTCCCCGTAAGCGCTCCCGCCAGGGCAGCAGGGCGGTGTTGATGTCAGCCTCTTCGCGGGCGATCAGCGCCTCGGTACGGGCGCTGAGGTCAGGGTCGTCAATGCGGCGCGCAAAATTGCGCAGGGAATCGGACGTATCGTTAATGCCGTAGAAACTGCCCTCGAACCACGCCATGCCAAACTGCTGTTGCAGCTTGCGGGCCACGTTGAGCATGGCTCTTGAGCAGACCACCATATTGACTTCGGCCCGGTGCATGGTCTGCACCTCGCGGTAGCGGGTATCTCCGGACAGTGCGCACAGCACCCGCAGCCCCAATTCATCAAAAAGCGGCAGCACATTCCAGAATTCGCCGGCGATATTGTATTCACCGATGAGGTTGACAGCGTGGACCTTGAGGTTTGGACGGTTGGGGTCCACGGGCGGGGGATCGGGTTCACGGGTACCCACCACGTATTGGACCAGGGTTTCCCCAGCGATGCGGTTGCCCAGATTCTTGTTGCCGTAAAATCCAGCCGCGTCCACCGGCACGACCGGCACGCCCCAGCGTTGCTCAGCCGCTTTGCAGACGGCCTCCAAGTCATCGCCGGTCAGGGCCGGCACGCAGGTGTTGTAGACAAACACGGCGGCGGGACTGTACCCATCGATGGCTTGCTTGATCGCATGGAACAGACGCTTCTCGCCGCGCCCCATGATCACGTCCTGTTCAGTCAGGTCCGTGGTCATGCCGATTTTAAAAAGCTCAGGTCCGGTCGAGCGAGTGCCGCGGTTGTCCCAGGAACTGCCGGCGCAGGCGATAGGGCCGTGCACGATATGGGCCACATCGGCGATGGGTAACAAGGCGATCTGGGCGCCATCGAAGGTGCAGCCCCCTGCCGTGGCTCCCGGCTTGAGCTTCGCGCAACCCGATTTTGACTTCAGGTTGTGGGAACAAGCCGGTTCGTTCAGGAGCGCGGCAATATCATTGACCTTCATGGGATCTCCTTGAATTGCTTCTCCCTTTCGTTTCTCCCTATTAAGGAGAAGCACCCAGGGTTAGAAAAAATCGCAAAGGCACGGCTATTTAATAGGCCCCTCTCCCCCAGGGGAGAGGGGGCAGGGAGGGTAACGCTAACCTGCTACGGCTGCCAGCAACTCTGGCTTGACTTGTTCCAGCCATTCCTCCAAACGCTCGGCGGTAAGGTCAGACTGATTGTCCTGATCGATTACCAGGCCGACGAATTCACCGTCCACGACGGCCTTGGATTTCTCAAACTCGTAACCGTCAGTGGGCCATGCACCGATGGGACTTACCCCCAGTTTCTTCAGCTTCTTGTAGAGAATGCCCATGGCATCGACGAATTCGTCTGGATAGCCAGCCTGGTCACCCAAACCGAACAGAGCGACCGTTTTATTGGCTAAATCGACGGATTCCAGCGCCGGCAGGAATTCCGCCAGGGTATCGGGCAGTTCCCCGTCACCCAGGGTAGGGGTTCCAAAGATAAGGGCGTCATAGGCCTTTACTTTATCCGCCGTGGCGTCCTTGACGTTGTGAAGTTCAACTTCGCCCTCTTCAAATTGCTTTTTGATCATCTTGGCAACCTTGCGGGTGTTGCCAGTGTCACTCGCGAAAAACAAGCCAATCTTAGCCATCGTTCAATTTCCTCGTTAACACACTGAAAAATGCCTAGTCGATTTCCGCCGGGCCATACCAGCCTGTTCCTCACAGGGTCAGCCAAGACTCAAACCGACTCGTTTATAATTTCCGCCAGTACCAGGCCGGTAGCCACCTGGGGATCCTCGGTCAGACGCAGGCAATGCGCGCGAGCATCCACCAGGTAGATGTTGAAATTCGAGCCTTCCTGCACCGGTTCCACGGCAGTGACATCATCATCCAGGCAGTAGGTAAAATGCATGCCTGGATAGATCATGCGCAAGCGAGTTACCGTTCTCTCATCCAGACCCTGTGCTTCCACAAAGCGGGCGATATTGACCAACTGGTGGCGGGTAATCCGGGTAATCATGGGGCAACCTCCGCGTTAAACCGCATCCGTTCCTCCGGCGTGGCGCCCATGATCTTGGCAAGCCAGGGTGGTGGGGCGCCCGCCACCATCCCCTGCAGTTGGGCAAGCAGTTCCTGGATCTCCGCTTCCTGAGGATGTTTAAGCGGATGGACACCCGCGTTGACTACCCGGGCGGCCGGTGGTCCGCCAATGGAGATCACGTACAGGATGTGGCAATCCTTGACTAGGCTGACCCGATAGTTCTGTTTTTCTTCCTTGATGGGCGTAACCGGCTCCTCAACAGGCCGAAAATCGATCAGGCGGGTTTCCGTACCGGACACCTGATAGATCAGAAACCGAACGCAGGAACCAAAATGCCCATCCAAACGCTCACCGCTGTTGGACGCAAAAGCCACCCGTATAGAGCCTGGCATCTCCCCCTCCCGGTAGGGCCGGGGTTGCGGCAGGACATTGTCTTCCGAAATATCGATGCTCCGCTCTCCCTTTAGGAACTGAACGGCCTGCTTCAGGTAAGCGGTATCAACCTCGGCAAACTCCCCATCCGCAGCGGTTTTCAAGATTTTCACCGTCACACCCGCCAGCTTATCTTCGTTGATGGGCAACCCCAGCACATTCACCAATACGCTCATCAGGCGACCGGGGGAAGTCTCCGGCAGGCTCCGTGCTGCCAACCCGATACGCAGGGCAGCTGCTTTGGAAAGACCCTGGGCAGGACTCATAGCCGTTTGGCCTTCAAGGTGATCGGCATCCTGGGTGGTGCACTCAGGGGTTCCAGATAAAACTTGCAACCATTCGCCAACAGAACCGTGCCACCCCACCTTTCCGGACCGGGGTATTCCAGGGAAACAACCTTATCTTCCTGATCTCTTTTAGCCACATAAAACACCAGGTCCCCGGCGGCGTTATGACGTAACATCACGGTTGGCATAGCTTATTTTCCTTACAGGAAGAGCGACTTTAGCCGCGCAGGAATTAGCGCGCCGGCAAGACGCGCCTCTCTGCGAATCAACGGACCAGATCAAAACCGAAGTCGGTATCGCCCATTATCGAAGTCTCATCGTCCAGGCGTTCCATAACCGCATTCACCAGACTCTTCAGCATGTACATGGCGCCCTCGTAGCCGAGCGTGGTTTCCCGGTGCAGGTGGTGGCGATCGAAGATTGGAAAGCCGATGCGGATCAGCGGTACCTCGAACTGCTTGCCCTTGTGCAGGGTATCGCGCTGGATGTACTTGCCATAGGAATTGCCGATCAGGAAATCGGGCTTCCTGCTGAACACCAGTGATCTCAGATGCCACAGATCCTTGCCCACATGAACTTCCGCTTCCTGCCCGTAAGGGGAATCCTTGAGCAGCTTGGTCATCGCCTTGGCCCAGCGCTTGTTGCCGTTATGGCAGAGCACATGCAGCGGTTCGGCGCCCAACTCCAGCAGGAACCGGCACATGCCCATGACAAAATCGGGGTCGCCAAATAGCGAGAAGCGCTTGCCGTGCAGCCAGGTGTGGGAGTCCGTCATCATATCCAGCAGACGCCCACGTTCCTTCTCCAGGGATTCCGGAATGGGCTTGCCAGTCAACTCCGAGACTTTCATCAGGAAGGCATCCGTTGCCTCCAGCCCCATGGGAATATCGATGGCGGAGGCCGGCTGTTTCCAGGTCTCCTGCACATATTTCTTGGTTTTGGTCAACTGCCAGGGTTGTAGAAGCAGAGTATCGATAGCATTGGGCGCATCCTTCACCTCTTCCTGTGTGGTGCCACCGGCGTACATGCGGAACTCGCCATCGGTGGGGGTATCCAGAATGTCCTCGGGATCGGACAGGGTGGTATAGTCCACCCCCATCTCAGTGAGCATCCGCTTGATGACTCGGAAGTTGCCCAGGTAGGTCTCGAAGCCCGGCACGATATTGAGCTTGCCGTTGCTGCCAACGACCTTATCGTCCATGCTGTTGAAGGTGAAGTAGCGCAGGATACCTTCGAACATATTGTCCCAGCCGGTGACGTGACTGCCGACGAAGCTGGGCGTATGGGCGAACGGGGTGGGAAATTCCATGGGCACCCGCCCGTCCTTCTTGGCATTGGTGATAAAGGCATTGAGATCGTCGCCGATGACCTCGGCCATGCAGGTAGTGGAGACCGCGATCACCTCCGGTTGATACATGGCCTTGGCGTTTTCCAAGCCTTCGAACATGTTCTTCTGGCCACCAAAAACCGCGGCGTCCTCGGTCATGGAATCCGACACGCAGGCGATGGGCTCCCGGAAATGGCGGTTGAAATACGTGCGGAAATAGGCCACGCACCCTTGGGAGCCATGCACATAGGGCAGGGTTTTATGAAATCCCAGTGCGCACAAGACCGCGCCCAGCGGCTGGCAGGCCTTGGCCGGATTGATGGTGAGCGCTTGGCGCTGGAAGTTGAGTTCCTTGTATTCCTCGGTGGTAGTCCACTGAAATACTTCTTCGATTTTCTCGCGCGGATACGCTTCCTCGAAAACCCGTTTGCGCGCAAACGCCTCCTGATATTCCTCGTCCTTGAACAGCGGGTAGCCGGGTTTGATGTGGTCTGGGTCTTGATTCATATCAGCGTCCTCGTCCGCGTCACTAATCCGTGAACGGCGAACCGGTGGATAATCATGAGGGCAAGTTTCTGGTTTCCTGGGAGCCACTTCCGTAGGCAAGGTGCTTGCTTTTTGTTTCGGAAAGACAGAAGCCACTTCTACTGGTAGCGGAACAGCCCGGCGGGGCTTATGCCGCTGCGGCGGGTGCTGCCGCTTGGGGTTTCTTCCAGGGGGCTTGCAGGCTCTTCCAGCAGGGATTGTTAATGGTCATATCCATGTCCCTGGCGAAAATAGAAAAGCCATCGTAACCGTGATAAGGACCTGAATAATCCCAGGAATGCAACTGCCGGAAGGGTATGCCCATCTTGTGGAAGACGTATTTCTCCTTGATGCCGGAGCCGATCAGATCCGGCTTCAAGCGTTCGACGAAGGACTCCAATTCGAAGCTGGTGGCGTCATCGTAGACCAAAGCCCCATCCTGCAATTCCTTGAAGGTACGGTCGTAGTCATCGTTATGGGCGAACTCGTAGCCGGCGCCGATGATCTCCATCCCCAGGTCCTCGTAGGCGCCGATGACATGGCGCGGACGCAAACCACCCACGAACAGCAGGACCCGTTTGCCTTGCAGACGCGGACGATATTTGGCAATCACCGCCTCCGCCATGGGCTGATATTTGGCGATAACCCGTTCGGCACCCTCCTTGATCTTGTCATCAAAATGCGCGGCGATCTTGCGCAGGCTTTCGGCGATCTTGGTGGGTCCGAAGAAGTTGTACTCTAGCCAGGGAATGCCGTACTTCTCTTCCATGTGGCGGCTGATGTAGTTCATGGAACGATAGCAGTGCAGCAGATTGAGCTTGACATGCGGGGTCAACTCCATTTCCGGAATCGAACCGTCGCCCGACCATTGGGCAACCACCCGCAGGCCCATTTGCTCCATGAGAATCCGGGACGCCCAGGCGTCGCCACCGATATTGTAATCACCCGTGATGGCCACATCGTAGGGGGTGCTCTCGAAGCTTTTATCCCCATCCCGGTTGGACAGCACCCAGTCCCGCAAGGAGTCATTGGCCACGTGGTGACCCAATGACTGGGACACACCCCGGAAACCCTCGCAGCGCACGGGCACAACCACTTTGTTGATTTCCTTGGCCGATTTCTTGGCGACCGCCTCGATGTCGTCGCCGATCAAGCCAATTGGGCACTCGGACTGAACGGTTATACCCTTAGCCAGCGGAAACAGCGTATCGATCTCACTGATGAGCTTGGCCAGTTTCTTATCGCCTCCGAATACGACATCCTTCTCCTGGAAATCAGAAGTGAAGTTGATGTCGGCGAAGATATCCACACCACTATAGCCGGTCACATAGTTACGGCGGCCACCACGGGAAAACTGGCCACAGCCGACCGGCCCATGGGAAATGTTGGCCACGTCCTTGATCGGTCCCCAGACCACGCCCTTGGCGCCTGCGTAGGCGCAGCCGCGGGCGGTCATCACGCCCGGCAGGGCCTTCTTGTTGGCGACGATGCACTTATTGGACTTTTCCAGGGTCGGGTCATTAGCCAACAGGTGCTTGGCCCGTTGCTTGCCGGTTTCTTCCGGATAGACCTCCAGCACTTCCTGAATGAGTTGCTCGGTCTCTTCGCGTTTCATAGTCATTGGCTCGTACTCCTATCGCTTGAATTAGGCCGTGGCCTAGACAGTCGCTGCTTCCTGGTCCGCTGTCTGGCCAACGATGCTTTCATCGTCATCCATAAGGCCGAACTCCATCATCAGTTCTTCAAGCTCCTCCA